>Ga0157372_10008300_pt1 | contig 11042 bp, 8 predicted proteins | sample C55metaG_FD_115307 | JGI IMG/M metagenome (GOLD analysis project Ga0157372, IMG submission 115307) | Corn rhizosphere microbial communities from Kellogg Biological Station, Michigan, USA - C5-5 metaG | ecosystem: Host-associated > Plants > Roots > Rhizosphere > Soil | place: USA: Michigan...
ATGCTTATCCGCGTTCGCCGCGCTCGACGGGAGCCGGCGGAGGCGGGGGTGGAGGCGGAGGCGCCGGGCAGGTCGCCGTCGCGTCGATCACCGTTCCGTCCGGGCATGTCTGCGTCGCCGGAGCGGGCGGCGGAGGCGGCGGGGGCGGCGGGGGCGGAGGCGGAGGCGGAGCGGAAGCGCCGAAGCTGTACACCAGGCTGGCCAACAGGCTGTGCGAGGTGAACTTGCTGTGTTCATCGAACGTCGCGACGCCGCCCGAACAAGCGACCTGTCCGCATGTTCCAACGCCATCGAACGCGAAGTCCTCGCTGCGATGGTTATTGCCGGCGTGGAAGTAACGATATTTGAGGCCGAGATCGAGATTGCTGCTGATCGGCATGTACGCGCCGGCAATCAGCTGCCAGGCCAATTTGCCATCGCTGCTGCCGAACTGCTTGACGTTGGCGTAGCCCACGCCGCCGCCGGCATAGGCGCCAAAGCTCCCGTTGCCACCGAAGTCGACGAGGCCGTTAAGCATTGCCGAATAGACGCTGGTATGCCCGCCGAGGTCGAAGTCGGTCGCGACGAAGTCGGTGCCGGCGCCGGTGTTCAGCGCTGTCACGAACGCGTCGTTGACCGTGACGTTCTTGTTCTTCGCGCGCTTGTAGCCGAGCTCACCCTCGAGCCGGAACATTCCGAGGTCAAACCCGCCGATGAGGTCGACGTCCCAGCCCATTTTGTAGCGCTGGCGAGCCACGGTTGTGCTCGCTACATCGGTGAACGTCGGATCCGTGAAATCGATGGTCCCGGAGATCGTCTGGGACTTCGGCCACATTACCCCGCCTTCTACTCCGACATATGGCGCATGGTCGGTGGTCGCGGCCGCCGGGACGGCCACCACGAATGCGGCGGCACCCGCGAGTAAGTATTTGCGCATGCTAATTCCCTTTTGCTGTTCAATTCCCCCGTATCGAACATGCAGGCGTCGCGGAGGTTTCATACAAGTTCGTAAAGAGGGGCATCCGGGGATAAACTGTTGCATCGAAGTCACAGATCGGTTGCATTGCTGTTCGGAAAAACGCTCGGAATTACTAGTTAATAAGTCGAACCAATTGCTCTCGCCGCCACGAGAATTTCTTCTGGGTGAAGGGCCGCAAAATTGACTTGCGTGGCTGGCCGGGCGTCTGAGCCCGGGAACGCGCTGCTCCGACAGGCGCCGCGATCCGGTTTCGGGTTCCAGGGGAGAAAAGGCCCGTCCAGACGGGGGGTCGGGACGAGCCTCCGCCTCCAGTGTCGGGGGACGAAAGGAGACCGCGCGAACTATTGCGGCTCGCGAACAAGTGCAAAGCTATCGTTCGATAGGCGGACCAATATTAATGTTCGTCAAGGCGAGCCGCGCGAGACATCAGCAGATTGTAGCCTCCCCGCCCGGGAGCGCGTACAAACCCCATATGCCGCGCATTCGCCGCATGCTCCTGTCGCTCCTCGCCGTGATCGGCCTCGTGTCGACGCTCGGGTGGGACGCGACGGCGATGGCCTGCCCGCTGGACACGGTCGCAAGCGCGCATGGCGATGGCTGCGATCATTCGCCGGCGCCGGCCAAGCCGCAGCTTCCGGGCCATCCGGTCCAGCTGTGCGCGGCGTGCATCGCGATTCTTCCGCTCCCGATGCAGATCGCCGCGAACGCGCCGCCGCCGGTAGCTCCCGCAATCTCCCGACTCCGGCCGCTCTCCGGTGTCGATCCGGGGCTCGATCCGCCGCCTCCGCGCGCCGCGTCACGAACCCAATTCAAGATCAACACAATCATTGGAGAATGACATGAAAAAGCTGATTGCAGCCATCGTGCTGCTGTCCGCGAGCACGGCCGCGTTCGCCGCTGCTCCGGCGGTCGCCAAGGCGATGGCCGATTGCTCTTGCCCCGGCTGTCCGGATTGCCCGGACGGCAAGTAAGCAAGAGTGAGTGAGTGAGGAGGGTGTCCGGTTCGAAAGGGCCGGGCACCCTTTTTTGCGCGGTAACCTTACCGCGACTGAGAAATCCGATTGCCAGCCTCGCCGTGGAAGCGCAGTTTGGCGCGAGCGTGAAGGGGGCGGTCATGCGCGGCTGGCGATTCAGTCTGGTCCGGCGTTCGGCACGCCTTTTGGCGCGCCCATGAGTGAAGAGCGGCCGCCGCACGCTCCCTATGTCTTCCTGAGCTATGCGCGCGCCGATCGCACCAAGGCACGGGCGATCGTTTCGGCGCTCGAGGCCCAGGGGCTCAGGATCTGGTGGGACGGCCTCGTCGAAGGCGGCCACGAATTCGCCGACAAGATAGAGGAGGCGCTGAACTCCGCGGACGTCGTCGTGGTGCTATGGTCGCCGGCATCGGTCCATTCGCACTGGGTCCGCGACGAAGCGGCGGCGGGCCGCGATCGCGGTCGCATGGTCCCGGTCACCATCGGTGGCGCGGAACCGCCGCTGGGCTTCCGGCAAATCCATCACATCGACCTCACCAGATGGCGCGGCGCACGCGGCAGTCGCGAGATCGAGCAGCTCTATCGTGCAATCTGTGCAGCGTCCGCGGAGGAACATGGCGACTTCCGGCAGCCGCGGCGTGCATCCTCGATCGAATTTTCGAGGCGGAACATCATGGTTGGCGCCGCGGCTGGCGTCGTCCTGGTTGGCGGTGCAATCCTCGGTTTCAGCAAGCTCGGGCGCGGTTCATCGCGCGAGACCAGCATCGGCGTCATTCCGTTCCGCAACCTCAGCGGAGATTCCGCCGAGCAATATTTCTCGGATGGAATTGCGGAGGAGCTGCGCGCGACGCTCAGCCAGAACAGCGATCTCGCGGTGGCGGCGGAGACTTCCTCCGAGGCTGCGGAGAAGAGATCTTCCGAGCCGCGTGCGATTGCGTCCGCTCTCCACGTCGACTTTCTGCTCGAAGGAAGCATTCGCCGCGAAGCGAACATGGTCCGGATCGCGACGCAGATCGTCGACGGATCGACGGGGTACGACAAATGGTCGCAGACGTTCGACCGAAAGCTCGACGACATCCTCGCCGCGCAAAGCGAGATTGCTGCCTTCGTCACCGATGCTCTGCTTTCCGGAATCGCAGCGGCGAAACGTCCGCGAGACCGGCTGGGTGGAACCCGCAACAACCAGGCGTTCGACGCTTATTTGCGCGGGATGGCGCTGTACAAGCTGGCCGCGGGCGAAGATTCCGATTTCGCCGCGCTGAAGCAATTCCAGCGGGCCGTTACGCTCGATCCGAATTACGCTGTCGCGCAGGCGGCCCTGTCGCGGGCCTATACGGTCATTGCGAACGGCTACGCGAAGGCGCGCGAGGTCAAGGCCTACCACCAGAAAGCGGTCGACGCCGCGCATGCCGCGATCCGCGTCGCGCCGCGGCTTGCCGACGGTTATTCCGCGCTCGGCTTCGTGCTCCTCAACGGAGAGCTTGATCCGGGTGGCGCGGCGGCGGCCTACCAGCGTAGTTCCGAGCTCGGCTACGGCAACGCCGACATCCTCGCTTCCTATGCGAGCTTCGCGGCGCGGACGGGCAGATTCCCCGAGGGGAGGGTGGCCATCGCCCGGGCGCAGCGCCTCGATCCGCTCAATCCCACCGTGTTTCGGACCGCGGGATTGCTGGAGCTCGATGCGCGCCAATATGATGCGGCGCTGACGGCGCTCCACACGGCGCTGTCACTCAACCCCAACGCCAACACGATCCACCTCGCGCTCGGCGACATCGCGCTTCTGAACGGCGACGCCAATGCGGCGCTCGACCAGTACCGGAAGGAGCCGGATACGGTCGGTCGGCTTCGCGGCCTCGCCATCGCCTACAACAAGCTTGGGCAGCATGAAAAAGCCCAGGCGAGCATGAATGAGCTCAAGGCCAAATATGGCGACATCACTTATTACCAGCAGGCGCAGGTGCTTGCGCAGTGGGGCGAAACCGACGAAGCCCTGACCTGCCTGGAGAAAGCGGTGGCTTCATCCGACGCGGGCGTCGTCCGGTCGAAGAGCGATCCCCTACTTGATCCCATTCGAAAAACTGTCAGGTTCGCCGCCGTCGAGCGCAATCTCGGCTATATCTGAGTCGTTTTCACATTGGGGGGCCAAGATGAAAAACGTCAAAGCAATCGTTGCGATCGTCGGAATCGCCTTCTGCCTTTCCGCGTGTCCGAAAAAACCAGCCCAGAACACGGCCGCTGACGAGAATGCGGTCAATGCGACGGCGCCGGCACCTGCTCCTGCCGCGAACGTCGAGGCCGGGAACGCCGCGGACAATGCCGCGCTCGGCAACGCGTCGACCAAGGCCAAGCCAAACGGTGGAGAGCGTACGGACACCGGGCCGCGCGGCAATCCGAACGGCTGATTTCGACTGACCGGAGCGGCGGTGCGCCGTCGCTCCAGCCACCAGCAGGAGACGCGCGGTGGGTTTCGTTCGAGGCAAGATTTCCGCGGCGGCCGCGCTGGCCCTGCCGCTCCTGTTCGCATGCCCGCCGGCCGAGGCGCAGGACGATCCGCCGGCGCCGCCCGCCCGGCAGGAGATCGCCACCGAGCTTAGCGACGGCGAAGCCGCGGCTTTCGCCCAGCTGCGCGGTTCGATCGACGCCGGCACCGACGCCGCTTTGTTCGACCTGCTCGACCATATGCCAGTCGGGCCTCGCGGCGCATTCGTTTCCACGCTTCTCGACCAGACGCCCGGACAGCGGGCCAACATCCTGGGCTTCCTTGCGCGGCTCGATCCCGCGCGGCGTTCCGAGGTCGCCAACCTGATCCTTCAGCCGGAAATGGACGACCAGCGGCAATGGCCGAACTTCTTTGCTTTCGTCGGTTCGGTCTCGCCGGACGAGGCAATAGGGAAAATCTTCGTGCCGATGCTCATCGGCCCTCAATCCCCGCAGCCGCCGCCCCCGGCCATGATGCAGTGGATCTGGGCAACCCCGAAGCAACTCAGCCCGGGTGACTTCGAAACTTGCCTGACGAAGTTCGATCCGGCGAAATGCGATTGGAATTTCGGTCCTCCCGCCCCGGCGGTCACTGGAGGAGAATTCGCCAGGGACACGCCCTGGCAGGTCCAGATCTACATGTCGGACAAGGCGGGCGCGCCCTACACGAACCAGGAGGTCGCCCAGGAATATAAGATCTACGGCATGACGCTGTCCGACCAGCAGCGCCAGCATACGTGCGGCGGCATCCTGATCCCCGGCAACTGGGTCCTGACTGCGGCGCATTGCATCTGGGACGACCCGCGGTTCGGGCGCTTCATCGACGAGCGCCGCGTGCGCACGGGCACGGAAAGCCTCATCGATGGCGGCGGAACGACGTGGCGCATCACGGCCCTCGTCAGGCACGCCGGATACAACGGCCCGAAGAAGAACGACATCGCGCTGCTGAAGATAGCGGCCGATGGTCAGACGAAACTTGCCCACAACAAGCAAGCGCATCCGATCGCGCTCCCGGCCAAAAAGGTACCGGATGGAGCGACCTTGGTCGTCAGCGGCTGGGGCGCGACCGGCCGCACCGGCATCGGCAGTCTCGCCGAGCAGAAGTTGGGCAAGGCGCCGTCGACCTATTTGCTCGAAACCAAGCTCAAGAAGGTGCCGCTCGGCCGCTGCAACGACGATCCCAATTACAAGAAGGCGGGCTTCAAGTTGCAGGACGGCCAGGTCTGCGCGGTCGGAGCGAACGGCGCCGATTCCTGCCAGGGGGACAGCGGCGGCCCGCTGATCTACTACGGCAAGAAGGGTGCGAGGCTGGTCGGGATCGTCTCGTTCGGGCCGGGATGCGGAATCGAAAACACCCCGGGCGCCTACACGGACGTCGCTTATTACCGCGCCTGGGTCCTCGGCGCGATGAAGCAGGCCAAGCCGGGCGAGGAGCTGGTGTGGCAAGAAGGCTCGGCGGCGCAGCCATTTCATTGAGCGCAAAGGTCCCGCGCGGCGGTGCGAAAGTTGCTGAAGTTGACAGTCCTGCGCGGGCGCGGGCGCGCATACGCGAGGCCGCGAAACGCAGCGATTGCAGCAACCCTACGCGTGCGAGGTGACGAGGACGATCCACGCGGCGGAAAGCGGCGTCGAAGGGCCGCGAACTATGGAGATGAGCGGGTGACATCGTGCCTCCGGCGAGATGGAGGCGAAGCAGCTATCTCATCTCGGGGGCTGTAGGACAGCAGGAAGTTGTACATTCGCAAGCTCTCACGAGACCTCGAATTCCTCACTGTGTCCCAGCCCTTTGGTGTAGTCGAGTACGGACACATACCGGCACCGGGCGACCATCGTCGCGACCTCGTCGTTTTGGGGAGGGGCGAGGTCGGTGAGGTTGGGGTGGCGCTCCGCCAGCAGGTCCCAGGCGCGGCATCGTTCGGTGAGGTTGGAGACTTCCGACGCGGTGCAGCCGGCATAGACGGCCCTGATCTTCCCGATTTCGGAAGGCTCTTTCCCGATCGTCACCGCGACCCTGCTGTCGGACGCGATGTTCCGGAACTTTTGGCTGGTCCGATAAATCAGGAAATAGAGGCTGAAGCCGCTGTTGGCGTAACCGACGATGGTCGCCTGCGGCCATCCGTCGGGCCGCACGGTCGCAATGGACATGATGCGGTTCGAATCGACGATCTGAATGGCGTCCTTTTCCATTGCGGACTCCCTGCAGAGACTCGCCGGCGCAGGGTTCGCCCTGTCGCCCGCCGGGGTCAATGTGCCTTAGCTTGAACCGGCGGCCCGAACCAGCTTAGGAAAGCTACTGCTGAAAGTGCCGGCTGAGGGGGAGCATGCATGCAGGACGCAAATCTACGCCAGCCTTCCATCGATCCCGTCAGCGACATTCTGAAATGGGTGTTGCTGGTCACCGCCATCCTTTGCTTCGCGCTTCTCGGATGGGCGACGGTGCTAACTTACGAGAAGGCGCCGCCGCACCCGCAGGCGTTCACCGACCAGGCCGGGAACGTGATCATGTCCGCCGACGACATCGTCGCCGGCAAAGGCGGTTTCCAGAAAGCCGACCTGATGGATTACGGCAGCATCTACGGCATGGGGTCCTATTTCGGCGAGGATTACACCGCGTCGACGCTGGTCCGGTTGGGCGTGCTGACGAAGCAAGGCCTGGCCGGAACCGACGCGACGCCGCCCGGCACGAAGGCGCCCGGCAATAAATCGCTCGCAACAACCGGGCCGGCCGGTACTCCGCCCGAGCCGACGACGCCGGCCGCAGCCTCGCCCGCCGAAGCCCTCGCCGACGCCTCAGCGACGGCGACGATGCAGAAGCAGCTTCAGGGGATCGATCTCACCCTGCAGACGGTCGTCCTTCCGGACCCCGTCGCCCAGGCGGTACGCCAGTTGCAGGGCGAGCTCAGCACCAAGCTCAACACGGTGAACCTCGCCGCCGGCTGGGTGCCGGCGAAGAGCCTGAACCCGACGCTTCGGCAGCAGACCGCCGACTTCATCATCTATTCGGCGATCACCACGGTTGCGCGGCGTCCTGATCATCCGAACACATCCTGGACCGAGAACTGGCCCTATGAGCCAACGGTCGGCAACACGCCCACGACGAACACCTTCCAGTGGACGTGGATCAGCTTCTGCTTCACCTTCTTCGCGATGGGGTTCGTGCTGTGGCTCTATCGGGCCTATCTCGACCATCCTGACGATGAGCCAATGGAACGCGGGCTGGCGACCTATCGCCCACTGACTCCCAGCCAGATCAAGACAGGCAAATATTTCATCGTCGTCGCCTTGGTGTTCCTCGCCTCGCAGGGCGCGGGGGCGATCATGGCGCACTCATATTATGAGCGTGAGACCTTCTACGGAATCCAGCTCAATTACATCTTGCCGTTCAATTTCCTGAGGAGCTTCCACCTGCAGGCACCGATCATCTGGATCGGCCTCGGCTGGATCGCGAGCGGACTGTTCATTGCGCCGGCAATCGCAGGAGGACGTGAGGCGAAGGGGCAGGGGTTCCTTGTCGACCTCCTGTTCTGGGTCTCGCTGTTCGTCGTCGCCGCGGCGCTGACCGGCAATTATCTCGGCATCCAGGGCGTGATTGACAAAGGCTGGTTCTGGTTCGGCAACCAGGGCCTGTCCTACATCCAGCTCGGCCGCTTCTGGCAGATCCTCTTCTTCGTCGCGCTGTTGAGCTGGAGCGGGCTCATGTTCCGCGCCTTGTGGCCGAGCCGCGACACGGTCGTCGAGGCGACGAAGCAGTTCTGGAGCGGGCGAATCCGGCTGGAGCACCTCATCTGGGCCGCCACCATCAACGTCGCAGTCCTCTATGTTTTCGGAATGATCCCGCTGACGGGCATCGAGAAGAGCTTCACGCTCACCGACTTCTGGCGCTGGTGGGTGGTCCACCTGTGGGTCGAGCAGTCGTTCGAATTCTTCGCGGTGGCGATGAGCGCCTATCTCCTGATGTCGCTCGGGCTCGTCTCGCGGAAGCTGGCGGAGCGCTCGGTCTATCTCGAGCTCATCCTCATCTTCATGGGCGGCGTGCTCGGCACCGGGCACCACCTCTACTGGGCCGGCGGACCAAGCATGTGGGTGCCGCTCGGATCGATGTTCTCCTTCATCGAGGTGCTGCCGCTCGTGCTGCTCATCCTCGAGGCCATTTCGCAGCATCGCGCGATCAAGGCCGCGAAGGGATCGGAGGGTTTCGATTACGGGCTCGCCTATCTCTACATCCTCGGCTCGGCCTTCTGGAACTTTGTCGGCGCGGGCGTCTTCGGCGGCGGAACTCTGAACGCGCCGCTCGTCAATTATTACGAGCATGGGACCTTCCTGACGCTGAACCACGCACATACGTCCCTGTTCGGGGCGTTCGGGCTACTGGCGCTCGGCCTCATCTATTTCTGCCTCCGCTACCGTGCGGGGCCGGACGTGGAGTTTAACGAGCGGCCCGGCCGCATTGCCTTCTGGTGCTATAATGTCGGCCTGTTGATGTGGATTTTCCTGCACTTCTTCCCGATCGGCTGGCCGCAGCTCAACGCCGTTTACGAGCATGGCCTTGCCTGGGCGCGCAGCCAGGCATTCTACGATCAGACGCGCTTCTGGCAGTGGATGCGGCTCCCGGGCGACGTGGTGTTTTCCGTGGGCGCGCTGATCATGGGCTGGGACTTCCTGGTGAAGCTCGGCAAGCCTCGCGCCAGCCTCGGCCGGGCCGGGAAGCCGTAAAGCAAAAGGCCCCGCGATTGCTCGCGGGGCCTTCGTGTTTTCAGTCAGGCGGGTCTCGGCTCAAGGCCGGGATGACCCCTCCGCCATTCAGTCTTCGGTGAATGGTCCCCCTCCCCACGAGCTCCGCTCGCAGGGAGGAGTCTGCGTCACTCCTCGCCGTCGCCGGTCAGGAACGCGGGGGCGAACTCGGGCGCGGGGCCGTGGTCGTCGCCTTCGCGCTCGGGGCGGGGGCCGCGGGGGCCCCGATCACCACGACCCTCGCCACGGTCTCCGCGCGGGCCGCGATGGTCGCGGTCGCCCCGGTCGCGGCGCGGGCCGCGATCGTCACGGCCTCCGCCACGGCCATGCCGGCCGCGGTCGCCTCTCGGCCCACGGTCGCCACCCTCGCGCGGCTCGCGCGGCGGACGGGTGTCCGGAAGCTCTTCGCCGGTCTCCTGGTCGACGAGGCGCATCGACAGGCGGACCTTGCCGCGCTGGTCGACCTCGAGCAGCTTGACCTTCACTTCCTGGCCTTCGCTCAAGACGTCGCGGACGTTCTCGACCCGCTCGTTCTTGATCTCGGAGACGTGAACCAGCCCGTCCTTGCCGGGCATGAAGGTCACGAACGCGCCGAAATCGACGATGCTCGCCACCTTGCCGGTGTAGATGGTGCCGGGCTCCGGCTCCGCGACGATGCCCTTGATCCAGTTCCGGGCGGCCTCGATCTGCGACAGGTCCGACGACGCGATCTTGATCGTGCCGTCGTCGTCGATGTCGACCTTGGCGCCGGTCTCCGCGACGATCTCGCGGATGACCTTGCCGCCGGTGCCGATGACTTCGCGGATCTTGTCCTTGGGGATCTGCATCGTCTCGATACGCGGCGCGTGGGCGGAGAGCTCTTCACGGGTGTGGTCGAGCGCCTTCGACATTTCGCCGAGGATGTGCGCGCGGCCTTCCTTCGCCTGGCTGAGCGCGGTCTTCATGATCTCCTCGGTGATTCCCGCGATCTTGATGTCCATCTGAAGGCTCGTGATGCCCTCGCTGGTGCCGGCGACCTTGAAGTCCATGTCGCCCAGATGGTCCTCGTCGCCGAGGATGTCACTGATCACCGCGAAGTCCTTGCCTTCGAGGATCAGGCCCATGGCGATGCCCGAGACCGGGCGCTTCAGGGGAACGCCCGCGTCCATCATCGACAGCGAGCCGCCGCACACCGTCGCCATCGAGCTCGAGCCGTGGGACTCGGTGATGTCGGAGAGGACTCGGATCGTGTACGGGAACTCCTCGAGGCTCGGGAGCATTGGGCGCAGAGCGCGCCAGGCGAGCTTGCCGTGGCCGACCTCACGCCGTCCCGGAGCGCCGAAGCGGCCGACTTCACCGACCGAATAGGGCGGGAAGTTATAGTGCAGCATGAAGCGCTGGTAGGAGAGGCCCTCCAGCCCATCGATCATCTGCTCCGATTCCTTGGTGCCGAGCGTGGTGGTGCAGATCGCCTGCGTCTCGCCACGGGTGAACAGCGCCGAGCCGTGGGTGCGGGGGAGGAAGCCGACGATCGCCTCGATCGGGCGCACGGTCTTCGTGTCGCGGCCGTCGATGCGGCGGCCGTCCTTGAGGATCGCGCCGCGGACGACATCGGCTTCGATGCTCTTCACCAGCTTGGCGGCGACGAGCTGCTCCTGCGGGTCGGCCTCGGCGAACGCTTCGGCGGCCTTGGTGCGGGCCTCGGCGAGTGCCGTCTGGCGGTCCTGCTTGCTGGTGAGCTTGTACGCGGCCTCGACGTCCTTGCCGATGAGGTCCTTGAGCTGCTTCTTGATCGACGCCTTGTCGGCGGACTGGGCGAGCTCCCAAGGTTCCTTGGCGGCCTGCTCGGCGAGCTTGATGATCGCCTCGATCACCGGCTGCATCGACTTGTGGGCGAACATGACGGCGCCGAGCATCTCCTC
>Ga0157372_10008302_pt1 | contig 11041 bp, 5 predicted proteins | sample C55metaG_FD_115307 | JGI IMG/M metagenome (GOLD analysis project Ga0157372, IMG submission 115307) | Corn rhizosphere microbial communities from Kellogg Biological Station, Michigan, USA - C5-5 metaG | ecosystem: Host-associated > Plants > Roots > Rhizosphere > Soil | place: USA: Michigan...
TACCGTAGGCATTGGTCCAAAATTGTCACTCATCTCACTGATCAGGTAAGCTCTCCAAATTCTTGAAACCTGAATAAGATTGTTGGTATAGAATTTTTGAGTACCTGCTGCAATTTGCTGGGTTCCTACATCAATGGCGCTGTTGATTGTGTTCAAAGCACCTGATTGATTGTCGTAATATTCTCCGATCCATTCATCGTTATAATCAGCGACAGAAAAGGTTGCACCATCCGCATCTGCTATCTGACGGCCGCCCGGCACCCAATAAAGTACGAAAGCTCTTTCAGAAACACCGGGATTCATTTGTGCATGAATGATGGAATTATCAATAAAATATTCAACCTGAGTCTGATCGACACTGGCCGCCGTTGGACTCACATTGATGTCTGTGATTTTCTTACAACCTGTAAACACCAGGATTGTAGTTGCTATCAAGCTTGTTTTTCTAAAAATATGTTTCATTGTATTAAATTATAAAGGTTAATGATCAGAACCCTAATGAAAGGTTGATGTAGAATGTGCGTGTTGTTGGAGCACTACCATTTTCAAATCCATAAGCATTAGTTCCTGTTGCATAAGATGATTCCGGATCCAATCCATGCATGTGGCTGGTGATCAGCCATACGTTGTTGCATGAAACCGATACGATTGCCTTTTGGATAAAAGATTTTTCCAACATGTTTTTAGGGAACGTATAACTCAACTGAACGTTTCTAAGTCTTACGTTGGTGGCGTCGTAAAGGTTCGTTTCTGTAATACCGGTATTTCCTCTGCCTGCAGTTGCTCCCCAATATTGCTGGGTTGAAATGCGTGTGGTGTTTGGAACATATTGATTGGTGTTTGGATCCATCACTACTCCTTTTACAAGCATAGAATCTCTACCACCTGCTGCTGTTATCGCTGCAGTACCATTTCTCTCCATATTATCCAATGTTTGAGAGAACATTTTACCACCTATTCTTGCGTCAACCTGAAATGAAAGACCAAGACCTTTGTAAGAAAATGAGTTGCTCCATCCGATCAAAGCATTTGCCTGTTGGTTGCCAAGTGCAGTGATATCAGTAGTTGCCTGTGGAAGTCCGTTAGCTGTTAGAATAAGTTTGCCATAATTTGGATCTTTTTGATCAGTAACTCTTTGCAATTTTGTACCATATATTTCACCAAATTGTTGTCCCGCAACTGCCAGTACCTGGATGACATCAAATCCGCCAAGCTGATATTTTTCGATTCCCGGATAAATATAGGGAACAGTATTTTTATTATGAGAATAATTCAACGTAGTGTTCCAGTTAAATCCTTTGGGATTACTAAGAATACGTGCATTGGCAGTTACTTCCACACCGGTGTTTTGAACGTTTCCTGCGTTTATAATAAAAGAACCATAACCGCTTAAAGGATCCATTGGGAGCGCCACTAATTGATTAAAAGTGTTTTGTTTATAAACTGTAACATCCAAACCTAATCTATCCTGGAAAAAATGCAATTCCAATCCACCTTCATAAGATTTCATCAACTGATTTTTCACACTGTCATTATACAATGTTCCTCCCCTGGAAGCAGTGGTGTTTCCGTTTGGATCAGTTCCTATGGTATAGGTATTATAAATCTGGTATGGATCCATATCATTACCGGCTTCGGCATAAGTCGCTCTTATTTTACCATAGCTAAACCATGATGGCAGATTTTTCATCATCTCACTAAATACATAAGAGAGATTTACAGATGGATAGAAATAAGAGTTGTGGTTAGGTGCGAGTGCTGAAGTCCAGTCATTACGCCATGTTGCATTCAAAAATAAATAATCGTCATAGTTCAGTCCTACTGATCCATAAAGTGAATTTATTTTTTTCTGGCTGTAAAGTTGGCTAACACCGGGCTGTCCAACTGAATTACCTACAGAAAATAAATTTGGAACTCTCAGGGGGTTAGCACTAATGCTGATGGCGCTATTTTGATATGCCATCATGTTTCCCCCAACCATTACTGAACCACCTAATTTACCAAACAGATTATCTTTCTTAGCTGTGATCATTCCGCTGTAATTGGTCTGCTGATAAGTTTGCTTACCAATTGAATAGCTGTTATTAGAAGGGCTTCCTGCATACGTTTTCGCTTCTGTGTTCGTATTGTACATATCCGCACCGGCAGTAGCTTCTGCAGCCAACCATGAAGTGAACTGATGCTTTAGGGTTGCATATAAAATATAACGGTTACGTGTGTCGCTGTTCAAATTATATTTTGCAGCCCAGTAAGGGTTCATGCCACTTCCTTTTTGCCACCAAAACATATTCTTATTGCTATCCAGAGGATTTTCAAAATTCTGAATATTAAGTGTTCTCGGCAGATTGTAGATGGTAGCAAAAATGCTTCCGTTCTGGCCTTCAAGCGAACGATTATTTGCGGTTGCTTCGATGTATTGAACTTTTGTATCCAAAGTCCAATGATCATTGTTACCAAATTTTGTTACCGCACGTGCAGTCAGATTGTTGCGCGAAAGTTTCGATCCCGGAATAATGCTTTTATCATCGAAGCGATTGTAAGAAGCATAAACTGATGTGGAATTAAACTGTTGTTGAAAAGATACATTTTGGTTCGAAACAACTCCATTCTTAAAGAAATTAGCAACATTATCGTAAGGATGCAATGTGACCGATTTACCATTCCAATCAATTACCTGTTGACCATTAATTTTAGGTCCCCAGCTGGAGGTAGAAGTAGAATCGTATAAACCGTTTGTTCCCTGTGCATAAGTATTCTGCATTTCAGGATTAGTGAAAATGCTTTCAAAACCAACGGATGAAGAAACGGTAATTCCCAATCCCGGTTGTTTTCTTCCGGTTTTGGTAGTGATCTGAATAACACCGTTTCCTCCAAGAGAACCATAAAGTGCCGCAGCTGCCGGGCCTTTCAATACTGTTATAGAAGCAATATCTTCAGGATTTATGTCACTTAACCCATTTCCCATATCCAAAGAAGGATTCCAGAAATCGTTGGTAGCTCCAATACCTACGCGACCGGTAGAATTATCCATTGGAACTCCATCTACCACAATTAGCGGTTGTGAAGAACCAGAGAATGAGTTGTTTCCACGCAAAAGTATTTGGGAAGAACCGCCAGGTCCATTGCCAGAGCGAACTACCTGCAAACCTGAAACTTTTCCTGTAAGGTCATTTACCAGATTGGGTTCTCTTGCTTCAGTCAAAGTTTGACCAGAAACCTGTTGAACAGAATAACCGAGAGATTTCTTATTTCTTTGAATTCCAAGAGCGGTAACTACTACCTCTTGTAAAGCAGCATTACCTTTTTCAAGTGAAATCTCTACGTGAGTTTGCTTGCCAACCGCAAGTTCACTCGTTTTAAAATTTACAGAACTGATTTCCAATACAGGATTGACTCCGGTAACTTCAATACTAAAATTACCATTGGCATCCGAAGCGGCACCATTGTTCGTTCCTTTTACAATCACAGAGGCGTTGGCAACCGGCGCTCCGTTGTTGTCTTTTATTGTTCCTGTAATCGTTCTTTGCTGGGCAAACGACATCAAAGCGCAACAGCAAAAAAACGAAAAGAGCAATAGTTTTTTACTAACCTTTTTCATTGCATTTGTTTTTTTCATTAAAAAATTAGGGTTGTTTATTTTCATGTTCTTCGTCGATTAAGCAGTTTTTATTTTTTTTAATTCCTGTATTTTCAATCCGCTTTCTGTTACAGAAGGAGCATCAAAATTTTCCATAACCAATGCCGCCGCTCCCAGTAAATTGACTTTTTGTCCGAAATTTGAAATTTTGATTTCTGTATCCTCAGCAATCTTTGGAATGCAGTGTTCGTTGATCGCCTGTTGAATGGGTGCCAGCCAAAGTTTTCCTGCGGCCGCTCCTCTTCCACTTAAAACAATCAATTCCGGATTCATCAATGTGATCAAAATTGAAATTCCCAAACCGAGATTATATCCCGCTTCTGAAAAAAGTTCCACAGCAAATGTGTCTCCTTTCGAAGCCGCATCAATAATCGCATTGCACGATTCTTCTACATTTTCAAAAGAGAAATTATTAAGTACCGACATCCTTCCTTTCTTCAATCCTTCAATGGCTTTCTGAACAATGACTAACAAAGAAGTTTCCGTTTCGAGACAGCCTGTTTTGCCACAGCTGCATATTTTATTATTTTTAAAAACAGGAATATGACTGAATTCGCCGGCAAAACCGTTGTGGCCACGAAACAATTCACCATTTAAGATCATTCCCAAACCAACGCCCCAGCCGATATTGATCACCATTACATTTTTGTGATTCCTGGCAGTTCCTAATCTCAATTCAGCCAGGCCGATCAGGCTGGAATCATTATCGATCAAAACAGGAATTTCAATTTCTTTGCGGATAAAACTTACAATGCTTTCATCGCCGGATGGGAAAAAAGAATGATTGATACCTTTCTTTACATCCACAAAGCCCGGCATGCTAATGCCAATTCCTGCAATTTTTTCTTTAGGAATTGTTGCATTCTCAACAAATTCCACCAAAGCATTTCTTAATTGTTCAAGTGCATTAGCATTGTTTTGCAATGGGAGGTCCACTTTTACCAGCTCGCCAATGATATTATTTTGCATATCCATCAGGCAAATGGTGGTGATCAACTGGTCTACCGCAACTGAAACAATGTAATGCAGGTCAGGTTTTAAAGAATACATCTGCGGTCGACGGCCTCCGGTAGAAAGAGCATATCCTGTTTCAACAACGCTTCCGTCAGCAATTAATTCGTTCAGGAATTTTGTGGTAAACGGAACGCTTTTATTTGTCAAAACGCTGAGATCAGCACAAGACAACATCTTTGAGAAATACAGATGCTTTTTTAATTCCCTTTTATAAATATTTAATTTTTCTGACACTTAATTTGCAATTAGTTCGAAAACTTTTTAAATAATTACACAAAGTAATTGTACTTCTTAAACAAACACTACAACTATTTTACCATTTTCTTGTTGAAAATAAACATCTTTCAAAAATTTAGGAAGAAAATAAGACAATTAAAAGATGATTTTAGTAAAGAAAGGAACTTTCATTTCGTCCAGCGAACAAACATTTAAGGTGATTTTTTATTTAGGAAATAAAAAAACCTTTACCATTTTTTAGATGATAAAGGTTCGTTAGAGAAAAATTTATTTGTTTAAACCAAAGCCAGATCCAAGACCTGCTGCATCGTTTTTACATAATTTACTTTCAGTCCTTTGATATAACTTGGATTGATTTCAGTAACATCTTTTTCATTTTGAGCGCTCATAATGATTTCACGGATTCCCGATCTTTTTGCGGCCAAAATTTTTTCTTTAATTCCTCCAACAGGAAGCACCTGGCCACGCAAAGTAATTTCACCGGTCATTGCCATGTAGGGTTTTACCCTCCTTCCGGTAAATGAGGATGCCAGCGCTGTCATCATTGTTACACCGGCGCTTGGACCGTCTTTTGGAACTGCTCCTTCCGGAACATGAATGTGAACATTTTTCTTATAAAACATTTCCGGATCAATTCCATATTTTTTGGCATTGGATTGTAAATAACTCAATGCAGTGGAAGCACTTTCCTTCATCACATTTCCGAGATTTCCGGTAAGTTTCAGGTCGCCTTTTCCATTATCGCTTGTTGTGGATTCTATAAACAAAATATCGCCGCCAACATACGTCCATGCAAGACCAACAGCTACTCCGGCCATGTTGGCTGTCTTATACACTTCATTGCTGTACCTCGATTTTCCCATGATCTTTTCTACATCACTGATACTTACCGTCGGTTTCAGTTTTCCTTTTTCCGCATATTCCCTCGCCAGTTTGCGCATCACAGCAGCGAGTTGCCTGTCAAGTTCGCGTACGCCACTTTCCCTTGTAAAATCAGCAATTATTTTTTCCAAAACAGCATCGCTAATTTTAAAAGAAACATCTTTCAAGCCATGTGCCTCTTTTTGTTTAGGAATCAAATGTCTTTTCGCAATTTGAATTTTTTCTTCGATCGCATATCCACTTAGATCAATGATTTCCAAACGATCACGCAAAGCAGGCTGAATATTTTGCAAATTATTGGCCGTGGCAATAAAAAGTACTTTGCTCAAATCATATTCAAGCTCCAAATAATTGTCGTAAAAATTATTGTTTTGCTCCGGATCCAACACTTCCAGCAAAGCGGAAGATGGATCGCCACGAAAATCAGTTCCTACTTTATCAATTTCATCCAGGATCATCACAGGATTGGAAGATTTTACCTTACGGATAGATTGTAAAATTCGTCCCGGCATCGCACCAATATACGTTTTACGATGACCGCGAATCTCACTTTCATCATGCAAACCACCAAGACTTACTCTTACATATTTTCTGTTGATCGCATTGGCAATACTTTTTCCCAACGAAGTTTTTCCGATTCCCGGAGGACCAACAAAGCAAAGGATCGGGCTTTTCATATCGCCTTTCAATTTTAAAACCGCCAGGTATTCCAGAATTCTTTCCTTGATCTTTTCCATTCCGTAATGATCGTGATCAAGAATTTTTTTAGCCTTTTTAAAATCGTACTGGTCTTTCGTATATTCTTCCCACGGCAAATCCAGCATCAGGTCCAAATGATTATAAATCACAGAATAATCAGGCGTTGAAGGATGCATGCGCTCCAGTTTTTCAACACCTTTGGCAAACATTTCTTTTGCAGCAGCAGGCCACTTTTTAGTCTCTGCTTTTTTCTGCATCTCTTTTACCTCCGCCACATTATCGCCACCTAATTCTTCTTTAATAGCTTTCAGTTGTTGCTGCAAAAAATAATCTTTCTGCTGCTTGTCAAGCTCAGCGCGGGTTTTGTTGGTCACTTTATTTTTCAACTCTGCGTATTGCAATTCCGTCTGCAATAAATTCAATAAAACTTCCGCTCTTGATTTAATGCTTTGGATCTCCAGCAATTTTTGTTTTTCCAGCACATTACTATTCAGATTGCTGCTTACAAAATGAATCAGAAACGCGGGGTTTTCAATATTTTTTAAAATGATAGTAGCCTCTGACGGCATGTTGGGCGAAAGTTGTATGATCTGGGTCGCCAGTTCTTTAATTGAAGAAACCATTGCGTCAAAATCGTTATCATCTTTCAATTCATCGTCAACAAGAACCGTAACTTTCGCTTTGAAATACGGTTCTTCTGATGTGACTTCATCTATTTGAAATCTTTTTTTGCCCTGGATAATAACGGTTGTTCCGCCATCGGGCATTTTGATCAATTTAAGAATTTTGGCGATGGTACCAATTTTTACCAAATCGCTCACATTTGGCTCTTCCACCAGACTGTCTTTTTGTGACACAACACCAACCAATCTGTCAGTCTTGTATGCATCATTTACAGCCTTAATGCTTTTGTCGCGGCCAACAGTAATCGGAATTACCACACCGGGAAAAAGCACTGTATTTCTCAGCGGAAGTAGCGGTAATTCAGCAGGGATCGGTTGTTCATCGGTTTGGTCATTGTCTTCATGTATAGGAATCATGGGCATAAATTCCATCTCATCTTCGGGCCCATTCAGGAAATAATTTTTACTCATATAAATTTTTCACTTGTCAATCTGTCAAAAATAGTATCAAAGAAACGAAGTTTTTGAGGGATAAGTATAATGTTCAAGTTTAATGCCATGTTAAAGAAATAAAACGAATTTTTTTGGAGAAAATTTGAAATTGACAGATGCTTTTTCTGTTGGGGAAATTGAATCGTTTTTTTCTTCTCATTTAGTAAATCAACTAATAAATCGATTTTTTCTTCTGATAAAAAAATTTTTCTTCAGTTTTGAACACAAAAAGTTTCAAAAGAGAATATAACAATCACGCACAAACGAAAATATTGGTTTACTTCTGATGCATATTTTTGATCAGCCAATAAACACGACTGGAAAGCTCTTTAAAAGCAGGCCTTACTTTTTCTTCGGTTATTGGCGTAAATAAAGCGATGATATATTTTATTTGTCCGTCATCTACAATTCCAACATCGTTGGTAAAATAACTCCACCAGCCGGATTTATGATAAAACATTGCATCGTGAGGAAGACCCGTAGAAAGTTTGGTGGTATCCAATTGTCTTCCTAATAAAACTTTCAATTGCTGGCTTACCCACGGATTCACTAACTCATTTTTATAAATTTTATACATGAAGTCAGCAGCATGTAACGCACTGGTAACGGTACTTCTGACAGTATCATAACCCGGATCCTCAAATTTTCTTGACAAAAATTTTCGCGTTACTTCGCTTCCACTCCATCGGTTTTCATCAATGGTTTCATTAATGTTTTTTCTTCCTGCAATATCAATCATGCAATTGGCAGCAGAATTATCACTTCGCGTGATCATCAGATCCAAAAGATAATTGACAGTAACCGTGTCACCATCTTTTAATAACGGCCTTGGATCCCATGCGATCTCAGAAGTATGATCCACGTCGTTAGGAGATTTGACTATATAAGATTTGTATAAAGAATATTTTTCTTCACTCACCTGTTTCAGAACTTCCATTGCTACATACATTTTATAAACTGAAGCAGGATAAATGAAATGATCCATGTGAACGCCGCCGAGCAAAGGTTTGCGGCCATTTAAATCAATTACTGCAAACGAAATGGTTTGCATTCCGTCTTCGCCCGCATCATAAGTTCCATCAAGATTTACATCGCGAACAATTTGCAAAAGAGAATCATTGAAACTTTTTTTGGTGGTATAGTAACCTGGAATTTTGCTTTCAGATTTTGTTTGAGCGATACTGAAAGATGAAATTGAAATAAAAATAATGAATGAGAATAAATGTTTCAAGAGATTTTTTTTGAATAAAAATAAGCAGAATCAATCATCGGATGAAAATAAAAAATCCGGTTATTTGTTGCTTCACTACAATTTCCATCATCTTACATCTTCTCTTTCTTCCACAATTTTTATTCGTGAATTTTGCAATGCATAGTTGATCATTATCTGGCATGACAATCGGAGATTTGCTTTCTGCACTGCACATTTCGCCAAAGTACTTTTTTCATTTCTTTCCATCACAGAGGCAACTTCTCCTAAGCCTTCCACTTCAACCAAACACGTGCCACATCTGCCTATTCCTTTGCATTCTCCAAAATCATTCACGTAAATTTTTTCATTGATCAGAGTCATCAGGTTTCGGAATTCGCCTTCGTAAGTTTCCACTTTTATTTCTTCATCAAAATAAATTAGTGTGAAACAAATATCCTTTTCGTGTGAGAACATTTAGTTTTAAAGTCTTTGAAAAATAAACGAGAGAATGTTGTTGAAACTATTTCAACTGCTTTTACAAAACTATTGCACAAAAAATAATTGCAACTTCAATTGAAGTTAAAAACTGATTAAGCAAAAAGCTTTTTCCGAAATAGAAAATTGCTTTTTTGTTTGTTTACTGAAAAACGGCATCCAATAAATTTACGTTTGTACATGACCGTTATGTCAGCACTATTTTCCAAATTTCTTTCGCAACAAATTCATCGCGTCTTCCATTGTTGCACTTTCCTTTTCCTGCTTCTTACAATTATTTTGTGAATAACTGTTCCCCTGCTTCTGTTGACTGTAGCGGTTTTCAGAGCGCTTAGGCGCTTCCTGTGTTTGTTTGATAGATAAAGCAATTCGTTTTCTGGGAAGGTCCACCTCAGTTACTTTGACCATTACTTTATCATTCAGTTTCAAAACTTCCCCGGGGTCAGAAATATATTTATGCGCTATTTCAGAAACGTGAACAAGACCATCCTGTTTTACGCCAATATCTACAAAAGCGCCAAAGCGTGTCAGATTCGTAACCTGCCCGGGAACGATCATTCCTACCTGTACATCTTCAATTGAATAAATGTTGGCAAACTCAAAAGCATGTGCTTCATTGCGCGGATCAAGCCCGGGTTTTTTTAATTCTTTTAAAATATCCTGTAAGGTATGAAGGCCTGTATTCTCATTTAGATATTTCTGTGGAGCGATTTTATTAATCACACTTTCATTGCCGATCATTTCCTTTACATTAATTCCTGCGTCTTTTGCGATTTGCTCTACAATCGCATATGATTCAGGGTGTACGCCACTTTCATCCAATGGATTGTCGCCGTTTTTTATTCTCAAAAATCCGGCGCATTGTTCATACGCTTTATCACCTAGTCGTGCAACTTCTTTCAATTGTTTACGATTCGTAAACCTTCCTTTTTCTTTCCGGTAGTTCACAATATTTTCCGCAATCGAAGGACCAATGCCACTTACATAACTCAACAAATATTTGCCTGCTGTATTTAAATTTACGCCAACCGCATTCACACAACTAACAACCGTTTGATCCAGTTTTTCTTTAAGCCTCGATTGATTTACATCATGCTGATATTGGCCAACACCAATGCTTTTCGGATCGATCTTTACCAGCTCTGCCAGTGGATCCATCAATCTTCTTCCAATGCTCACTGCGCCACGAACGGTGATATCCTGATCCGGAAATTCTTCCCGAGCAATTTCTGAAGCAGAATAAATTGAAGCCCCATCTTCATTCACTAAAAAAACCGGCAATCCTGTTTGCAATCCTTTGATGAATTGTTCCGTTTCGCGACCTGCAGTTCCATCTCCAATAGCAAAAGCTTCAATACCAAATTGCTTTATATAAGACCTTATTTTTTCTTCTGCTTCATTGATCTTAAAATTTTTTTCATGAACAAAAATCAAGTCTGTTTTTTGCAATTCTCCTTTTTCATCTAACACCACCACTTTGCAACCGGTGCGATAACCAGGATCGATTGCTAATATTTTTTTACTTCCCAAAGGTGATGAAAGCAATAGCTGGCGCAGGTTTTCAGCAAATACACTTATCGCTTCTTCATCTGCTTTTGTTTTTAACGCCATCCGAAATTCACTTTCCAAACTTGGTTGCAGCAATCTTCTGTAAGCGTCTTTGATCGCTTTTTTCACTTCATCTGATGATTCATTATTTGCTTTGATAAACTGATCTTCAATTTTCAATAAAGCCGTTTCTTCGTCCGGAGAAATTGTCATTCTTAAAAA
>Ga0157372_10008305_pt1 | contig 11039 bp, 9 predicted proteins | sample C55metaG_FD_115307 | JGI IMG/M metagenome (GOLD analysis project Ga0157372, IMG submission 115307) | Corn rhizosphere microbial communities from Kellogg Biological Station, Michigan, USA - C5-5 metaG | ecosystem: Host-associated > Plants > Roots > Rhizosphere > Soil | place: USA: Michigan...
ATCAACTCCCTGCACCACGCTGTAAATGTCATACATCCCACCGGAGTTGGCGCAGGAACCCATCGAGATCACCCATCGTGGTTCCATCATCTGTTCGTAAAGTCGAAGGATGACGGGAGCCATTTTGATGAAAACGGTCCCGGCGACGACCATCAGATCTGCTTCCCGCGGCGTGCCTCGGATCACCTCCGCGCCAAATCGCGAGATGTCATACTTGCTCGTGAGGCTCGTTGCCATCTCGACGTAGCAGCAAGAAAGCCCAAAATTGAATGGCCAGATCGAATTACTTCGTCCCCAACTGACAAGGTCCTGAAGGCGCGAAAAGATGACACTGCGGCGCACGGCGTTTTCAGTGGGATCTTCGCCTGGCCGCACAAGTTCTGCGAGGGCATTGCGCTGGGCAAAGGGTGAAGGCATCAGGGCCGCTCCTTTGCGCTCGCCGCCCCATACCAGTCGAGCGCACCCGTTCGCAAGAGATAGACAAGCGCCGCCAGCAAAACGCCGGCGAAAACGAGAGCTTCTATATAACCGGGCCAGCCCAGTTCGCGGCCAGCGACAGCCCAAAGGAAGAGAAAGACTGCTTCAAGATCGAAGACAACGAAGAAAGCCGCCACCAGAAAGAACTTCACCGACACAGGAGAATGTGTCGAGCCTTGGGAGACGATGCCCGACTCGTATTGCGACTCCGTTGCTGGTTCACGATGGCGCTGTCCCAGGACATGGGAAAGGCCCAGCATCACCGCGACGATGAACAGAACCGCCACAAAGTAAACCGCTAATGGCCAGGTTGTCATGAGCGATCCTCCTCTTGTCATGCCTACTTTCGGTGCGGAGTCTGCCCTTTGCTACCTAGCAGCACCGATATTTACGAGAAGCTGCAAGTCAGCACATGGATGCATATCTGGCGCCAAAGGTGGCACGTTGCTGCAGCTTATTTATTGATTGGGGAAAGACTTGTGCCGCAACACCAACACAATTAGCTTCATTAAGATCATCCTGACGCGCAATAGGTTTCGCGTCACTCGATGGAGTACGTATGACACACGCTACCGCATCCACACCGCAGCTTTTTTCGGAGACTCAGCTTCGAGTCTTCCCCCGCTGAGACTTTGGTCGCAGCGAGGTTCCTGCCGACCATGCCAGAATGGCACGAATGAAGGGTCGATGGGTTGTACTGCAGCATGTAGAGTGGGAAGGACCAGGGATCATCGCTCGCGAAGCAAAGCGCCGCGGTCTTGACTTCGAGGTTCGACGGCTTGACCGCGAAGATCACCTACCCGAACCAGATCAAGTAAACGGCTTGATCGTGATGGGCGGTCCTTTTGGTGCCTATGAAGATGGCCGGTATCCATTCCTCGCCAAAGAGTGCAGATTGCTCGCCGCGGTAGTTCGTCGTGGATCCCCTGTTCTCGGTGTCTGCCTGGGAGCCCAGTTGTTGGCCAAGACTCTTGGAGGCAAGGTCTTTCCTGGACATGGAGCAGAAATCGGCTTCGGCACAATAGACCTGACCCAGGCAGGCCTGCAGGATCCTCTCTTAGCGGAACTCGGCAATGTCTTGCCTGCGTTCCATTGGCACGGCGATACATTCACATTGCCCGATGGCGCCGTGCTTCTGGCCTCGAGCCAAATGTACACGCAGCAGGCATTTCGGTTTGGAAGCCGGGCGTATGGATTGCAGTTTCATGCGGAGCCGGATGCGGATACATGGGCGGCGTGGCGAAAACAACTGCCGAGGGGAGTTGTCGAGAATTCAGAAACCAAGCAGCGGGAAATTGAAGAGACCGGCAGAAAAGTCATATCCAGGTTCTTTGATCTTGCGATGAATTCTGCGGAGGTTGAGAGACAATGAACCGGCTGCATCGCTGGTACTGCAAATCCGGTCACTGGAGGGGTACGGTAGAAAACAAGATCCTTCCCTGGGCGCTCCAGGGGATCGACCTGGGCGAATCTGTTCTTGAAGTTGGTCCAGGTCCCGGCGTGACTACGGACTGGTTGCGGCAACGCGTGGACCGCATGGAATGTCTTGAAATTGATCCAGCGCTCGCTGAAGCGCTTCGGTACCGATTTCAAGCCAGCGGTGTGAGCGTGCTATGCGGCGATGCGACGGCGATGCCCTACGATGACTGCCGCTTCACATCGGTAGTTTGTTTCACAATGCTGCATCACATTTCCACTCTCGATTTGCAGGACCGCTTCTTGCGTGAAGCATATCGTGTGCTGCGCCCCGGCGGTATCTTTGCGGGCGTAGACAGCCTTCCATCGATTCTCATGAGCATCTTTCACGTTCGAGACACGTTGACACTTGTAGCCCCGGACACTCTTGCCCAACGCCTCACATCGGCAGGATTTATTGATGCATATGTAGATGTGGGCTCAGGAAGATTCCGATTTTCCGCCAAACGCTCCGTTGATTCAACAGGTGGGATGTCTGCGCACTGAAGTAGCAACCAGGGAAAACTTCATTAGTCTATTCCGTCACTGGCATGGAGCGATCCGAGGCCAGGAGGATGTGAAGGCATTATCGCGCTTTTAGATAGTCCGAACGTGACTACACGCGCAGAGTCATTTTCCAAGGTCTTCACTCCAAAGAAACTAAGGTCCACGAAGTCATGTCCAGCCGGGCGATTCCGCCGGCCCCCGGCACACCGTGGACGAATGCATGAACATGGTGATCAGAGCCATTTCCGCCATCTCCCCGTAATCAAGGAGGCCAAAGGTATGGGGATCATCTCAATCGCGACATGCTCAAGTGGATCATCTCCAGCCAGGAACACGCGATTCAGGCACTCGAGGGATATCTTGCGCGGGCGTTTACGGATGAGGCTCTTGCCGTCCACGCGGCTTCCCCCACTCGCTAATCAAGAACTGATTCAAGCTCGATCGCACGTGGAAAGAGAATATTGTTTTCAAGGTGGACGTGCCGGTGCAGGTCGTGCTCAAACTCCCTGAGACCATCGAAGAAGGCGTGATAGGTCGTGCAAGCATATTCGGGGGCAATGAAATTCCGGCTCAGACTACGGATTTCGGCGAGTAGGACACCGGCATTGTCGTGCTCTTCGATGAGCAGAGAAACGGGATTCCCAACCGAAGTCTGAGATTCGGCCGGTTTAGCGCCAGTGTTCGTCTTCGTTCCTTCCAGTTTCACGATCATTGGGAATACAACAACCTCCTCTTCCACGAGATGGTCGGTCAACTCTTCGGCCAGTTCGGCTAATCTAGCGCGGATCATCCCCAACTCGGGATTTGTGCCCCCGTGCACATTAGCCACTTTCGCAGCCAGACCAGACAGCCGTGGAAGTTCTCCCTTGCAATAGGCGTGATGCGTCGCCACGATGTGCTTCGTCAGGTTCGCAAGGGATTCTTTGGTCCAGTCTTCCGCTCCGGCATTCTCGTTGCGGGCAGCAGCCTCGAGCGCAGCTATGATGGTATCGACGTCAATATCCTTCACCGCGCAAGCCTCTGCAAGCGGCCTGCGTCCTCCACAGCAATACTCGATGCCGAACTTCTCGAATACCCGTATGGATGCAGGCTGTGTTTGCGCGATCTCTCGAACGGTTTGTGTTGCGATTGTCATCATTCACCTCCATCAAGCATCTGATATCAGTGTTGCGGCAGGAAGCCACCCGGACAAGAGTATGTTTGTACCGGTGCTATCAGCCGATTGAGCCATATTTTTTGCAATGATGCCTGTACTCATTTCTGAGTACGAATGAACCATCTCAATCGTTGCCATTTGGTGATCAACTATCATTGTGGAGCTGCGGATACCATTCAGGGAAACGCGTGGACACTGTTGGTAAGCAAAACTGAATCGACCAAGGCTTCGAAGGGACGTTGCATGATTGAAAGTCCGAACTGGACTCACACCGCATCCAAGAAGCATTCATCCGCACACTTGCTTTTCAACAAGTCAGATGTTCGACGCAGGATCGTCACAGATGTTGCACTTCCTCGCGTGCGCTCCTAACGCCGGCATAAGACAGCAGGACTCTCACATCGGCCGAACCCACCTGCCAGCCTTGAAGAACTGTTGTTTCGGCTACTTCGATTATGACCGTGAAAACATATTCCGTCATTCCCGCGCAACTGCTGAACAGAGGTCGATGGGCCGGCGCCGTCTTTGTGCTACTGAGCCTGTTTTCCCCAATGGGATCAGCCGGGCTAACTCCGGTCACCTCGACTTCTGCTGAAAACCAGCGAGGCTCGGCATCCCGCGGTGAGTCGTTGTTCATGGGAAGAACTCATTTCCTTAATCGAGGTCCTGCCTGTATTTCCTGTCACAGCATTGCCGGACTTCCCTTTCCAAATGGAGGGACGCTGGGACCCGAGCTAACTCATACCTACGAGAAACTTGGCCCGGCGGGAACCCAAGCGGCGATGCAGACTCTATACTTCCCGACTATGATTCCTGTTTATCGCGAACACCAACTGGCTCCGCAAGAGCAGGCGGACATGGTGGCGTACTTCAGGACCACAGCCGCTGAAGCCAAGCCGCAGGCGCAGTGGACAACCCAGATGCTGATTCTCGCAGCGTTCGTTCTGGGAATCATTTTTGTCGCTCTGACTGCATTCTTCTGGAGAAAACGCGTGCTGTCGGTGCGGCGGGCCCTCGTCGCCAGAGCCACAGGACAAGGAGTTCGATCTTGAGCTGGATCAAAGATATCGTCAACCCGAAGATGCGGCAGTGGGAAGAGTTCTACCGCAACCGCTGGCAACACGACACGGTAGTGCGAAGCACCCATGGAGTGAATTGCACCGGCGGCTGCTCGTGGAATATCTACGTAAAGAACGGCATCGTCACCTGGGAGATGCAGGCGATTGATTACCCTAAGCTCGAAAGCGCGCTGCCTCTATATGAGCCTCGCGGATGTCAACGAGGCATTGTATTTTCCTGGTACGTTTACAGCCCTTTGCGGATCAAGTACCCCTATCTGCGCGGCATACTCATGGATTTATGGGAGAGCGCGCGGACCAAACATACCGATCCGGTGGAAGCGTGGGCGTCCATTGTAGAGAATGAAGAGAAGCGACATGACTACCAGACTGCGCGAGGCAAAGGTGGATTCCGCCGCGCAACTTGGGACACATGTTTAGAAATCATCGTCGCTTCGATGCTTTACACCGCAAAAAAGTATGGCCCGGATCGAGTGGTCGGATTTTCCCCAATTCCCGCCATGTCCATGCTCAGCTACGCTGCCGGCTCGCGTTTTCTGCAGCTTTTCGGCGGGGTGCTGCTCAGCTTTTACGACTTGTACGCTGATTTCCCGCCAGCCTCGCCGGAGACATGGGGTGAAAAAACAGACGTCGCCGAGAGTGCGGATTGGTTCAACAGTAAGTACATCGTGGTCACCGGAAGCAATCTGAACATGACCCGTACACCCGACGCGCATTTCGCGATCGAGGCGCGCCACCACGGTGCGAAGCTGGTCGTCTTATCGCCGGATTTCAGCGACGTTTCCAAACAGGCTGACTGGTGGGTGCCGGTCAACGCCGGCATGGACGGGGCATTTTGGATGGCCGTCAATCACGTTATCCTCCAAGAGTTCTATGTGGAGCGACAGGTCCCCTATTTCATTGACTATCTAAAGCGCTACTCGGATACACCGTTTTTGATCGAGATCGAAAAGACCGTGGATGGCTATGTTCCGGGAAGGTTTGTTCGCGCAAACCGGATTGCCCGCTATCGCGATACCGACAATGGCGAGTGGAAGTTCCTCGTATTCGAGAGCCGGAGTGGCGAGCCGCGTATGCCGCAGGGCTCCGTCGGATTTCGTTGGCAGAAGCAGGAAGGTCAGTGGAATCTCGAGATGAAGGATGGTCAGGATGGCTCACCTATCGATCCTCAACTCAGCCTGATCGATCATCGCGAGGAAGTCCTCGAACTTTCATTCATGGACTTCGGTGGTGGGCGTACGTTTCGGCGGAGCGTGCCCGTTCGCCACATCGAAACGATCGACGGGCGGATTGCGGTCACTACAGGACTGGATCTGCTGATGGCCCAGTACGGCGTGCCGCGCGGACTTCCCGGAGATTACCCAGCCAGCTACGATGACGACGAGATCGCCTACACTCCGGCATGGCAGGAGAAGTTCACCGGAGTCGGCCGGAAGACGGTCATTCAATTGGCGCGTGAGTTCGCTGTTACGGCGGAGAAGACGAAAGGTAAATGCACCATCATTATTGGTTCAGGCGTCAATCACTGGTATCACAACAATCTCAACTACCGCTCCGGCATTTCCGCTCTGATCCTGTGCGGGTGCGTGGGAGTGAACGGCGGCGGGCTGAACCACTACACGGGCCAGGAGAAGCTCACGCCCATGGCTTCCTGGAGCAGTATTGCGATGGCGCTCGACTGGATTCGTCCGCCACGCTTGCAAAACGGCCCTTCCTTTCACTACGTCCACAGTAACCAGTGGCGCTATGAGAAAACCCACGCCGACTATCATCCCACCAGCGGCCGCTTCGCACGCGAACACTGTATGGACTTGCAAGTGGACGCGGTGCGCATGGGCTGGCTTCCCTTCTACCCGCAATTTAATCGCAATCCAATTCACCTGGTGCGTGAGGCCGGAGAAGCGGGCGCGCACACGACCCCGGAAATCTCGGCCTGGCTGGTGGAGCAACTCCGCACCGGAAGAACGCGCTTCTCAGTCGAAGAGCCAGACCTGCCGGAAAATTGGCCGCGCGTGTGGCTGATCTGGCGAGCCAACGCGCTCCACACCAGCGCCAAGGGACATGAATACTTTCTTCGCCATTATCTGGGCACACACTCCAACGAAATTGCCAAAGAAACAGCGCAGGAATCTGTCCAGGAGGTGCAATGGCGGGAGGCTTCAACCCAGGGCAAGATGGACTTGGTGGTTGATTTAAATTTCCGGATGGACACTTCGGCGCTCTATTCCGACATCATTCTGCCATCGGCGAGTTGGTACGAGAAAAACGATCTCAACACTACCGATCTGCACTCTTACTTCCACCCGCTGGGTGCGGCGGTGCCTCCCTGCTGGGAATCGAGGAGCGACTGGGATATCTTCCGCGCACTCGCAGCAAAAACGAGTGAACTGGCTGAGAAGCATTTCCCGGGGCCGTTCAAGGATCTCGTAGCAACTCCACTGCTGCACGACACACCGGATGAGATTGCCCAGCCGGTAGTGCGCGATTGGACCAAAGGGGAATGCGAGCCGATTCCGGGCAAGACCATGCCACACTTCTCTGTCGTTGAGCGCGATTATGTCAATCTGGCGCATCATTTCAATTCGCTTGGCCCGGGAATCAAAGAACACGGAGTGGAGGACCATGGGATTGAGATGAAGGTCGCGGATTTGTACGATGAATTCGCCAAGCTCGTGCCTTCTTATGAGTGGGGCGGCCGTCGCTATCCTTCTCTGGAAGACGCGAAGTACGCCGCCGACGCGGTGCTGTTCTTCGCTCCGGAGGCGAACGGAGAGGTCGCCTATCGAGGGTTCAAGGACCGCGAGCGCCATGTGGGATTGCCACTGGCGGATCTGGCGGAGGGTCAACGCGCGGTCCACTACACCTTCAGCGACTTGGCCAGGCAGCCGCGCCGGATTCTGACCAGTCCCTGCTGGTCGGGTATCGTGAATGACGGCCGCGCCTACAGCGGGTTCGTCACCAACGTGGAGCGGCTTGTCCCATGGCGTACGCTTACCGGCCGCCAGCATCTCTACCAGGACCATGAAGCCTATCGAGCGTTCGGCGAGGCGTGCCCCACTTTCAAGCCGCGCATCTCACTTGAAGATACGTTCAACATTGTCGAGAGCAAGCCGACGGGAAGATCCATCACCCTGGCCTGCATCACGCCTCACGGAAAATGGCATATCCACTCCACCTACTACGACGACCTGCGGATGCTCACCCTCTCACGAGGAGTCGAGCCCTTCTGGCTGAATGACAAGGATGCTGCCGAGATTGGCGTTCTCGACAACGATTGGGTCGAAGCCTACAACGACAATGGGGTGGCCGTAACGCGCGCAGTCGTCAGCGCCCGTATTCCGCGGGGAATCTGCATTTTTTATCATGCCCCGGAACGAACCATTTCCTTCCCTAAATCTCCGATGCGTAAGAATCGGCGTCCTGGCGGAACCAACAGCCTGACCCGTATGCGCCTGAAGCCCGTGCTGATGGCCGGAGGATACGCGCACAATTGCTACCGCTTTAATGACTACGGTCCGCCGGGCACGGACCGCGACACCTACGTCATTGTTCACAAGCTTGAAGGCAAGCCACAGTGGTAAGAGGATCCCGCATGAACAGAGCGGCAATGAAGGAGTCCGCATGAACATCCGCGCGCAGGTTTCGATGGTCTTTCATCTCGACAAATGCATCGGATGCCACACGTGCAGTCTGGCCTGCAAGAATCTCTGGACTGATCGGCCGGGCACCGAGTACATGTGGTGGAACAACGTCGAGACCAAGCCGGGAACCGGCTATCCCTCCCTTTACGAAGACCAGGAGCTATATAACGGCGGTTGGGTGCTTGAAGACGGTAAACTTCGCTTGCGGCTGGGTACCAAGAAGAGCGAGCTGATCAACATTTCATACAATCCCCGGCTACCCACACTGGACGATTACTATCACCCTTTTACTTACCGCTACAGCGACCTGATAGATGCGCCGCCGGGTGACGATCAGCCGGTTGCGCGCCCGATATCGATGATCACGGGCGAAGACATGGAGATCGAGGCCGGTCCGAACTGGGACGATTCCATGGGCGGCTCAGACATCTATGCTGCGAATGATCCGAACCTTAAATCCTTAACTGAGGAGGAAAGGCGACGATTTTTCGAGCTCCAGCAACTGGTTTATTTTTACCTTCCGCGAATGTGCAATCATTGCCTGAACCCGAGTTGCGTGGCTGCCTGTCCGTCGGGAGCAATCTACAAGCGCGGCGAAGACGGTATCGTGCTGGTGAGCCAGGAAAAATGCCAGGGTTGGCGCATGTGCATCTCCGGCTGCCCATATAAGAAGGTCTATTTCAACTGGAACAGTGGCAAAGCGGAGAAGTGCATTCTCTGCTATCCGCGCATGGAGATGGGTGAGCCTCCGGCGTGCATGCACACCTGCGTCGGAAAGATTCGCTATCTCGGAGTCGTTCTCTACGACGCGGATCGGATTGAGGAAACTGCCTCGAAGCCGGAAGCTGAGCTGGTCGAAGCACAAAGAGACCTCATTCTGAATCCGTTCGATCCGGAGGTGATTCGACAGGCGCTCGAGTGTGGAGTCGATTTGAAGATCATCGAGTCGGCTCAGAAATCTCCAGTTTATAGATATGTAAAGCAATGGCGAATGGCCCTGCCTCTGCACCCGGAATGGCGGACGCTGCCCATGCTCTTCTATATTCCGCCACTGCTTCCAGTTACTGCCACGCTGAGCCAGGAGGGCTATTACGAAATGGACTCGGATTTCTTCAGTTCGCTTGAAAGCGCGCGGCTGCCCATCCGTTACATGGCAAGCTTGTTCACTGCCGGCGATGAAGCGGAGGTCGTCTCGGTGTATCGCAAACTGCTGGGAGTGCGCATCTATAAGCGCGCGGAAAGCGTCGGCGACATTTCAATGGAAACCGCGGTTCAGGCGCTCAAAGAAGCTGGGTTGACACCCGCGGACGTGGAAGGCATCTACCACCTCACCGCAATCGCGGGAGCCGACGAGCGAATGGTTGTTCCGCCCTTCCTCCGCGAACAAGCCATCGAAATGGGAGTCGATACGCAGGACTTTCAAGAGCATCGCGGATTTGGAAATCTCATTTGGCCAACACGGGGGTTGTAAAGCGTGACCATTTATTCAGCGTTTGCCCTTATTCTCGACTATCCGAAAGATCCTATCACCGGGCTGCTAGACGACTGCGCCGCCGAACTCGCAATGGAGTCGCCAAACGCAGTGGCGCATCTGCTCGATTTTAAGACTGCGGTCGCGCAGAAAACGTTAAGCCAGCTCCAGGAGGTGTACACCGCGGCTTTCGACCTGCGGCCCGATTGCACGCCGAACCTCGGCTATCACCTGTTCGGCGACGATGCACGACGCGGCGTTTTTCTGGCGGAGTTGAAAGGACGGATGGAAGCTCGCGGGATGGCGCTCGGAGTCGAACTTCCCGATCACATCGCCTTCATCCTGAATTACCTGGATCTGGCCGAGGAAGAACGCCCTGCGATGATCGAGGACTGCCTTCTGCCTGCAGTGACGCGGATGATCGAGGTTCTGAAAGACAGCGCAAACCCGTATGAGCACGCATTGCACGCTCTTTTGAGGCTGCTGCAGGAACAGCACGAAACACTGGCCGCGTCCGCCGAAGTGGTGGATGTCTGATGGCATAGCACTTCCGCCCGGAGAAGCCGGCATGGATAATTTTCTCTTTATCGCGTTCCCCTATCTTGCGCTCACCTTGGCCATTGGTGTCGGCATTTATCGCCGTCTGCGGCGACCCTACACCTATTCCAGCCTTTCCTCCGAGATTCTTGAAAAGCGAAAGCTGTTCTGGGGATCGGTGCCTTTTCACTACGGACTCGTGCTGATCCTCCTGGCGCACTTGCTGGCAGCCTTTTTGCCGGGCCCCGCCGCGTGGCTTCTCGGAGACCAGACTCGTCGCCTGGTTCTCGAAGTGACCGGAATGGCTCTGGGCCTGTACACACTATTCGGTTTGGTTGTGCTGATCGTTCGCCGGCTGGCTCCGAAATCGCTCGTTCAGGCGGCGACCACATACATGGATGGCGTGATTCTCTTGGTGCTTCTGGTTCAGATCGGGAGCGGCGTTGCCATTGCCATTTTCGATCGTTGGGGAGGGTTGTGGTACTTACACACCGCTGTTCCGTGGTTCTGGTCCCTGGCCACGTTTCGACCGGAACTGGCGACGGTGGTATCGCTTCCCGCGTTCGTGAAGCTGCATTTTGTCGTCGGTTTCTTACTGATTCTCTTGTTTCCATTCAGCCGTCTGGTCCATCTAGTCATGCTCCCGCTTCAGTACCTCTGGCGTCCCTACCAAGTCGTAATCTGGAACCGCCGGAAGACGGATTCCTACACAAAGG
>Ga0157372_10008310_pt1 | contig 11035 bp, 7 predicted proteins | sample C55metaG_FD_115307 | JGI IMG/M metagenome (GOLD analysis project Ga0157372, IMG submission 115307) | Corn rhizosphere microbial communities from Kellogg Biological Station, Michigan, USA - C5-5 metaG | ecosystem: Host-associated > Plants > Roots > Rhizosphere > Soil | place: USA: Michigan...
GATTTCAGCCATGTGTTTGGCGGCGATTGCATCATAGACACTGGGGACTAGGCCCTTGCCTTCTTCAATGGCAAAGTAACGGTCCGCACCAGGCAAGGTGACGGTTTCCTGCTTTCCATCCGGCCAGCGTATCTCCACCTTGTCCACTGTCGCGATCTCGCCAAGGCCGAAGTGCATGCGCATGTCATTCGATGACTCGAAGCTGCCGCCGCTCATCACATCTCCGCGCTGGCGCTGACCGCCCGCCGTCAGAAATACCGTTGACCCACCCGCATCTCGAGGGCTGTTAGCGCCTCCGATCAACAGCAACCCAACCCAATGGTTGTGGTCGTCATTTACATTCTTCAAGAGAACCGGAGCGTGATCCAGGCAGTTAATTACCACGTCGATCTTGCCGTTGTTGAAGAGATCGCCGAACGCTGCTCCGCGAGCTGGGATCACATCGGCCAGCCCCGTACCCTCCACCGCGGGCATTACGGCGAATTTCTTACCATGCTCCAGGTTATGGAAGAGAAGCGGACGCTCAGCGAACGACGTCCCCCAGTTGTGCGTGTCCGCCTGAGGATAGACGTGACCGCTAACAAACATCAGGTCTTTCCAGCCGTCATTGTCATAATCGAAAAACTGTGTACCCCAGCTGAGAAAGGGGTACGTAGGCTCAGCGATACCCATCTGTGGTGTGACGTCTACAAAGTTACCTTCGCCTTCATTGCGATATAAGGTCTTGTAATCGTCTGAAAAGGTGGTGGTGTAGAGATCAAGGTTTCCATTGTTCGAATAGTCGCCAACTGCAATCCCCATCGATGCAGTCTCACGTGCATCCTGGTTGAGGGCGAAGCCCGAGTAGAAACTCGCGTCCTGAAAGGTCCCGTCGCCCTTGTTCAGGTATAGATAGTTGGGCGAAGAGTCATCTGTTACCAACAGGTCGACCTTGCCGTCGTTGTTGATGTCGACAAACGTTGAGGAGAAACCATAGTAGCGACGCTTATCGCTCACACCCGTTTTCTCGCTCACGTCGGTGAAGGTGCCGTCGCCATTGTTGTGGAACAGGTGGTCGGGTTCTCCCTGCAACCCGCGCGGGCCACACATCGTTTGGGCGCCGCGGAATGAGCAGTTCGCAAAGCCCATCGCCTTGGTTCCGGATATTGGCAGATTATTCATGTCCCAGTGGATGTAGCCGGGGACAAAGATATCGAGGCGCCCATCCCCGTCATAGTCACCAAAACTTGGCCCTGTGGACCAGTTGCCTAGCGTCACCCCTGCACTTTCCGCAATATCCGTAAACGTGCCGTCGTGGTTGTTGTGATACAACCGGTTCTTGCCGAAATTGGCAACGTAAAGGTCCGGCCAGCCATCGTTGTCGAAGTCGCCTACGGCCACGCCAAATCCCCATCGGCCATTAGTCACGCCCGCCTTTTCAGTAACGTCGGTAAATGTACCGTCGTGATTGTTGTGGAAGAGCGCGGCGTGCGGCGGTTGGCTCTTGCCGTCCAGTGCGTCGTATGTTGAGCCATTCACAAGATAGATATCGAGCCAGCCATCATTGTCGTAGTCCAGCAACGCTACTCCGGAGCCGATTGTCTCCAGGATGAACGGCTTCTGAGGAGTACCCATCTTGTGCTGCCATCCCGACAGTCCAGCCTTCTTTGAGATGTCCTGAAAGATGACAGGGCCAGTTTTGACAAATCCCCCAGCGGTGATCGGCCGCTTTTCTGAATCGAGAACTGGCGCAAAGATGCCGCCGGTTGATGATCCGCTCTGTGTTTGCGGCCCAGCTGAAGCGGAACTGCCGCCATAGAGCGGCGGTTGCGTTGGTGACTGTCCCACCATGGGGACGCATACCCAACAAGATGCAATTAAAAGAAAAAGAATGGCCGAAAATGAGCACGTGCGTGCCCGGGACCCATACGAATGAATCAAACAGTGACCTCGCGTGAAAGGGAAGACCTACGGTTCCCGATTCTCGCGCTATCGATTGTCCCTGTCTTCCCCCAATTGGTTGACATTGATATCGAGGGACGAGGGTTTTCCGCAAAGGGGCCGAACGTGACGCCAGATTCAGTGCCGGTAGATACTCGTGTGCGGATGATAATTCTGCCAATCGAACCAGTAGTCCTTTAGGGCATCGATCCGGTTGAGACACTGGCCCTTCATATCGCCAGAAAGAGCACACCCGTCAAAGCCCCACGCGCCTAAAGTCGCTGTGTCGAGCAGCGTCCAAGAATCTCCTGAGCTCCCGCCGCTGTAGAAATCAAGCGATCTTCCACCCACTTCGCGCGAAAACACGCGCACAGATTTTCCGTCAGGACCAACCACGACCATGACCGGCTGGTTGCCCACAACGTCGAGCAGCACTGGCGATTGAGCTGTCAGATTCGAAATTGGATACGCTTTCGCCTCGCCATGGTTCACGATGCCGATGATCGTTTCCCTGTCAGGGAGCGTTCCCTTCGGTGCATGAATCACCGTCGGCAGTTTTGCGTACTCGGTCTCCCATGTCGCCTTTTCGTACTTTGCTGCATATGGTGGCAAAGGCGCCAAGACCGTGCCATTGGGTTGTTCCTTCTTCCAGAGAGCAAACGTGAGCTCGTCCTGAGGAACCAGAATGAGCTTCCTGCCCTTCAAACGGCCGGCGATTGCAGTTCCGGTGATTTGCTGCCAATAGCTGCCCGTCTCCTCATCGCGCATCAGAAAGTTCTGATTATTGATGCCCGCAAGATGAAAATGCAGTTCGCGTCCGTCGATGCTGCGGGTCCAGACCAGACCCGTGTGACAAAGCGTTCAATAGGTTACGACAATCGGCGCCTGGTGCAGCCGGTCGTTAATGATATGGTGATAGCCCATCTCGCGTATTCCATACGCGCGGCTCTCTCCACCCAGGGTGACAGCGATAACCATGTCATTGGGATCCAGACTGGCACGCTCGATTGCGGTGTATTGGGGAGCCCCAAAAGGGTGGAACATGTGTTCGTATGGATTGATCCATGCGGAAATCGTCGCCAGCATGGAAACAACAACAGTTGATGCCAGCAGGATCTTCGCCGCCCATCCGATGCGCCGCCACAAAACAATGGCCGGCGTTGCGATCACGCAGAAAAGTCCTAACAGAATTGGCTTGTTATGCAGCAGCACCCAGAGCGCCCGCTGCAGGGCCGCAGGGTCTTGCTCCCGAAAAGGTCGAATCACGTAGATTGGATAGGCCGCCAGCGCGAATATCGCAAGGCTCGCCATAAACAGGCAAAGTGGCGCGCCCAAGCGTTTGGCAGCGCGGTTTTGACGAAAGGTGATCATCGAGAGGGATTCTACCGGTCCCATACCACCTTCAGAATCAGCCGTTAGATGGACCACGCCGAACCTCCGATCTCCAAGGCCAGTGTAAGAAGGTTTGCGATGCGGATGGAATTCTTGAGCAGCATTCGCGATTCGGAAACATATGCTCCAAACTTTCTCGTGGAGAGACCGAACGGATCGTTCGTCACGGCAGCCTTTTGCGCTCTCGTTTCGTTGGTCTCTTGGTCGAACCGCGGTAGCGCTCGCTCCGCACCGTGAAGTCATACCAGTAATACTTCGACTGTTCTTTTTGAACAGTTCCACGAGATCACTCCCAAGCAGCCCGCACGGAAGCAACTCGTGTGTTCCGCCGAACGGATCAGAGTGGAACAACAACATCGTACATCAGCTTCACTTCGATCCCAATCCAGTCAGAGAGCGCACCTACGCAATGCCAACTCTCGAAAACTGCGGCCGCGGTTGAGGGTTGCCGGCCGCATCGTAGATACCCGCACTGGCAAACCCACACAGGTTTTCGGAGCATTTCTCCGAGATGCCGGTTTTTCGGCACTTGCCGAAAATCAAATTGGAGTGAGCATCGTCTGTTGGCAACAGCTGAGATTTATCACTCGCTGAGAGTTACCTCTCCAAGGGGAACCGGCAGGATCTTTTCAAACAAGAAGTCGTGGCCTGCGAAAGCGCTAATGAAGAGAGTTTTCAAGCGAGATCATGATAATCGCTTTCAGGTTTCGTTAGACTGCTAGCCTGATTCAAGTCTTCGCGCCATCGTAGCGAGTAACTTCAGACGCGCGTCCGGACGGGTCCATGGACACTCGGCGATGCAGATTCCACATGATGCCGACTCGGCAAAGTATGGGATGCACTTATCGAAGTCCACGTACCAGCGCTCGAAGCCGCGGACCATTTGCTTGTGTTCGGTAATTGCACCTGGGGGACACGAGTTTGTGCACACCTGACATGTCTTGCAGAATTCATCTGCGCCGAAGCGATCGGGCGCCGTTGCGATCAAGGGCATGTCGGTAGTAACTCCGGCGAGACGCACTCCCGATCCGAAGCTGCGGCTTATCAACGATCCATGCTTGCCGAGTTCACCTAGTCCTGAGGCAATGGCAGGAGGGATCAGAAGCAAGGCGCTTGCTGAGGGTCCTGGATACGCCTCGGCGTTGTATCCCTGGGAGCGGATCCAATTTGCAAGGGCGAAGGAGGCACGTGTGCCGCGCGCGTATTGTTCGCCGACGTCTGTAACGCCGACTCCGTTTGTCTCATCGGATGGAACTTCCTTGAGCCGTTCATAGTTGTGCGCGAGTGCGAGCACGACCACCCATGGTTCCTCGATCGTGTATCCCTCAAAGACGTAAAGAGGATCCATCCGCGCAATGCCAATCGCGTCGGCCTCATGGGAGAGTGCGAAATCTGCTGCCTCGGTGGCGAACTGCTCAGCTGGCGCTTCCTTTCGTACTTTGGCTACCGGATGGAGAGGCGGGTGGTTGTATGCTGCCATGAATGCCGGCCCCGAACCCGGGCACTTGCGCGAATTCTGCCTCGCGAGATTCTTCAGATCGCCGTAAGGATGCCGATCGGGCGGATGCCAGAAAAATGGCGACGGTCTTCGCGGTGTCGCTTCACCGAGACCATTTATCGAATTGCCAGAAGCCGTGAGCAGCGCAAGCGTCTCCGCTTTTGGGGCATAACTACCCTTTTTGGGGCGTCTCGGATTGGGCTGAGAAGGCATCAGTTGTTTTGGACGGGAAGTGGATGCAGCGGCAGTATAGTGCGGCTCCGTCTACGGCCGTATCGACCAAATGGCTGAGAATCATTGGGAACTGGACTCTGCCGGAACCTCGTTAATGGAATCGAACAGAGCGATCCCATCCGATATTTCACTATTGGCGTAACGGGGCAGCAGGAACATGAGCAGGCATGGTATCAAAGCGGGCAGTGCCAGCAATTGAATTGTTGCGGGACTATATGATCCAAGTCGATCGAATAGTCGGCCAACAACAAGCGGACCCACGGCGGCACCCACAGCGTAGGCGGTCCATGTCAAAGCGTAAAGAGTCGAGAGTCGTCGAAGGCCGAAATAGCGGCTGATGAGATACGGCGTGATGTCTCCCTCACTGCCCATGCTGAAGCCGAGCAGAGAAGCCGCCACCAGCCCGGCCAAAAGGGTGTGCGCAACCGAGAGAAGAACAATTCCGATCACCGTCATTAGGAGCATCAACTGCGACACTCGCGGCCCGAAGAAGCGGTCAAGAAAGATCCCTGTCAAAACTCGTCCGATGAGACTCGTCGCTCCAATAATCGAGACCGCATATGAGGCCCCCACGATTGATATGCCGCGATCGGTCAGGAGCGCTGAAAGATGGGCGAGCACTGCATTGAGGCTGAAGGCATAAAGGCAAACTGTTGCAGCGATGATCCAGAAGACACGACCGCTCAGGGCCTTGCTCACTTGCTCGCCAACGTCGACTGATCCGGAAGCATTTGGCGTTGCGGCGGGCTGCTCGCGCACGAGCCAGGCAGACAGGGGGAAGCCAAGGGTGAAGGCCAACAAGCCGAGGACAATGAATGCCGTACGCCAACCGTAATGAGTGATCGCGGCCTGTGCGACGACAGGAAGAAGCATCGCTCCAGAGCCACCACCAGCGAGCATCACGGATAGCGCAAGCCCGCGGCGGCGATTGAACCAAGAAGCGATAGCTCGCGAGTAACCGAGGTATGCAGTGCCGTTCCCTACCAAGCCAAGCAGAAAGAATGCAAAGTAAAAATGGGCCAGGTGCGACGTGAGCCACGCGAGAGAAACGTAGACCGACGAAAAAACAACGATGCACGGAAGGATGACGCGGCGCGGCCCAAACCTGTCTAGGAGAAAACCCAGACCAGGCGAGGCCGCGGCCAAGGTCAACGCCGCAATACTGAAGCCTGCCGAGACGGCTTCGCGATGCCATCCAAAAGCCGTCGCGAGCGGCTTCAGGAAGAGCCCAAAGGTATAGGGCACTACGGCAGCAAAGCTAACCATGACGCCAAAGAACCCAGCGAGGACAACTTTCCAGCCAGCGTAGGAGAAGCTGGACTCTCGGTGAATCATGGTTACAGACATCGGCGCATCACTTTACCTAAAACAGAATTTTCAGCGCAAACTGCGTGAGCCGCGGCGGGGACGCCTGGAGAACTCTGCCGAAGTTCGTCGATGCAATATCTGCAATGGGTAAGCCGAAGTTTGCATGATTTGCTACGTTGAATGACTCAGCCCTGAACTGCGCGTGAAGCCTTTCTGCAAGCACGAAGGTTTTCATAGCCGACAGATCGACATCGGCGTAGCCTGGGCCGCGAACAGCATTGCGGCTTTCATTCCCGAATTGTCCGGCCTGGGTTTGGGGATTGAGGCGTTGAAACGGAGTCTTGCTCATCCAATGGTCAGGGGCGTGAGGTCCGACATTGGGATTGCCAACCAGGTCCGGACGGCTTGCGAAGAAGCCTGAGATCGGCGGTGCAGATGCCTGCAGAGACACATTGGCACTGTCATAAACGGTAAAGGGCGTGGCGGAGTTTGCGCTTGCGATCGCATTCAATTGCCACCCGTCCAGTACCGCTTTGCGAAGTCCCTGAGTCTTGCGGGCGAAGGGAATCTCCCAACTCGCGCTGGCGGTGAAACGGTGTCTTGCATCGAAGATCGACGGGCCGTGTTCAGCCTTTAGATCAAATGGATTCTGGGCGAGATCATTCTCCCCGCTCAACGGTTTCGCCGAAGATCCCTGCAGGTTCATCGACGAAAGATAGTCGAGTGTCTTTGACAACCAGTACGACACATTGAAGCCGAGACCGCTGGAATATTCGCGCGAGAAGCTCACTTGTCCAGCGTGATAGGTGGAGTTCTGGCCGTAGGTGAGTTCAGCGATGGTAGCGAACTTGCACGGACCACTTGGCGGACAATCAGCGTGGATGCGCCGACGATCCGCATTCTGCGCGGTCGCACCGGGGCCGAAGACCGCGGGATTGGCATCGATATTTCGCGGCAGGTGCGTACCCTTAGTTCCGACGTATCGGACCTCAAGCACGTAGCTTTTGGCAAGTTCTCGCTGCACTGACAAGTTCCAGTCCTGCGCATTCGAGGGCCGGGCTTTCGGATCGATTACAAAGGGGGTGGATGGGCTAAGGAAGGTATTCGGCGCCGGGATCGGCACATCACTGTAGGGCGCCGCAAAGTTGAGCCTGGGTGGCGTTATCTGCTCGAATTGCGCCCAGGGAAGCGAACTGATGGGGCCCTGAGACGTGACGCCGGACCCATTCGCGAACGGGTCATAGAAGATGCCGTAAGAAGACCGGATCGACCACTGACCTTCTCCGCTCGGATCCCATGCAAACCCGACGCGCGGCATGAATCCTTTGTAGTAACTGGACGCGATTCCTCTGGAGACTCCAGGATCCCCCGGGAAAAGTACACCGGTTGGAGCAGCTGGCATGACGTGCGATTGCACGCCCGGAATAAAGGCGTTCAGCCGGTTGCGCGTCTCTGTATTCGGATTGATGATTTCGTAGCGCAGTCCATAGTTGATTGCAAGCTTCCTGCCGGTGCGCCATTCATCCTGAAAGTAAGTTCCTGCTCCCCAGTTGCGGACGTAGCGGGTGAAGTCTCCTCGGCCCTGGTAGAAGACGACCGGTGCTCCAAGGAGCAAGTTGGCGAATGCGTCGTTGGTCGGGAACGAAGAGGCAAAGATGAAGAATGCATTTGGCGCGATGGACTGGAACAGGTTCATCTGGTTGCGACGAAATTCTCCGCCAACCTTGATTGAGTGATTTCCAAGAAACCATGAGAAGCCGTCATGAACTTCGTAGGTGTTCTGGACCGAGGTTCGCGGCCCTGTGATCGCGCCTCCGATGGGTGAATAGCCGGAGAGGTTGAAGAATGGAGGACCCTGTCCGATGGCGGAAGCCGAATCGTAGTCAAACCCCAGACTGCGCGGTGGAGTCTTATTCAGTCGCTGATCAAAAAGAAATTCGTACCGGAAAAAGGAAGCTTCGAAGGAGTTGATTTTCGCAGACGAGAGAATCAAGGTGTTTGAACCCACAACGGAGTGAGCGGCATAGTCGTCTCGCGTGGGAAATCCCGGCAGGTCTGAACCGCGAACCGAGACGGGGTTAATGTTGTAGCCAGTGAAGTAGGAATATCTGCCGAAATATTGGCTCTTGTCTGATTGATGCAGATCGAGACGAATGCCTGTCTGGTCGTCGTCGTTGCTGCCCACAACCGTCGCGGTGTAAATCGAAGGAGTCACGTTGCCCGATGGGTAAAGCTTGGCGACGTTGACCGCGACTGGATTGAACGCAGCAGGCGGGATTTGATTATTCGGAAAGGGGATACCTCCCGCGGCAAAGTTGATGAGCGGGTGGCCAATGCCGGAGAAGTCTCCGGATTTCTCCGCGTCCGTCGGCACAGTGGCAGAGGTTGTGATGCCCTGCCGGTTGCGAAAACCCTCATAGTAGGAGAAGAAAAAAAGGCGGTCGGTCCGGATGGGGCCGCCCGCAGTTACTCCGAATTGATTTTGCTTCAGTGGCTCCACAGCCGATGAGAAATAATTTCGGGTGTCGAGCGCATCGTTGCGAAAGAACTCAAAAGCTGTGCCGTGGAACTGGTTTCCGCCAGCCCGCGTGACGACGCTGGTGGTCGATCCCGTGTTGGCGCCGTATTCCGGGGGCGCCGTGTTCGTCAGGATGCGGAATTCAGCGATGGCATCGATGGGAATCTTGAGGGCAAATCCTCCGTCCATGCGATTTACATTCTGAACCCCGTCTAGGAGGAAATTGTTCGCCTCGGGACGCTGGCCATTGACCGCGTAGGATTGTCCACTGCGAAGAGATCCGCCCTCGGTCGCCAAACCTGCTGAGAGTGGTGCCACTCCCGCCTGTAGCAGACCCAATTGCGCAAAATTGCGCCCATTGAGCGGCAGGTCGAGAACTTCTCTGCCGCTTACCACTTTCCCGAGAGTATTCGTGGTCGTATCGATGGATGTGGTGGCCGCAGTTACCTCGATCGATTCGCCGACTGAGGCAATTGCCAAAGGGACATCGATGCGGCTCGTCTGGCTCACAAGAATCTCAACGGGAGAACGGGAGACGTGCCCAAATCCTGGCGCATCGACGGTAAGGACGTAATGACCCACATTCATTTGAACAAGCCGGTAGAATCCGTCGGCATCCGAAGTCTGGCTACGGATGGCATTCGTCTCCATATTCTTGAGCTGCACCGTGGCGTTCGCCACTGCAGCTCCATTCTTATCAGTCAAGCGCCCTTCGAGGGAGCCCGTTGCGTCCTGCGCGTGCGCGACGGAAAGGAGCGCTGTCAGGATCATGAAACTGCATACAGGGAAGAGGGCGCGCAGTAGATACAAGGCGACGCGTCTCTTTTGGGGAAGAGTGTCTTTCATGGCTTGGCCTCGAGCGTCTTGAATTTATTGATGGCTGATTAGAGTGACGCAGATTCTCTGTTGCGCGGAATCTGCTGCCCCGACTGTAGAGGCAACAGTAGCGGGGGATGCTCAACCCGTCTTCCGCCCACAGTTGGAGGTATGTATCAATCAATAGGAGTACAGCCCATTCGGACGCTGCTGAATCATGTTGCCGCTGATACGTCATCCAATAATGCATCGGTGATCAGATGGCTCGTTGGGAAGTTTAAGGCACTCGAGGATTGGGACTGTTATTGCGGTCGTCACAAGGGCCATCACAACAAGCATCGTGAAGAGCATTGGCGAGAAGTGACCTTTGGCTCACCTATCGCCTTCAGGGCTTGGGTCTCGTTGAGCCCGTTTTGGGCACCGACAACAGGATTTGATAAACGGGGTTCCCTTGATCGATGCGTGCTCATCAGCCGTGATGTGCCTCACCGTCGCAGGCTCCGAGGTTCAGATGGAATCAGATGTCGATGAGATCAGACCAGGACGCCATTTCAATCCGACTTACTGCAAATCAGGTTTCGCTGATCTGGTCCGGTCTCAATGAGATCGTCAAATCACATTCGGCGTGGCTAGGCAAGAAGGAGCCCGCCTTTTCGTATCCATTCAGGCTCTACCCACCTCCTCCGGAATTCGACGGTGGGGAGTTCAGCCCGAAATTCATGGAACTTGTCCTTGGCGTCTGGAAACGCTTGCGATCGAACGTGAATTGTGGCGGACGGTTTCGCGTGAATACGATCGAGATCCGGGCAGCCATCCTGGGTGTTCGTATCAACATGGATTGGTCCAGATTCAAGAGGAATGCCGCTCGTAGGCATTCCAATCGTGCGAAGGATGAGGAAGAACTCGATGGCGCCTCGCAAAAGCGTCTGAAGGATCGGACCGATCGAGTGATCCGAGCCCTAGAGTGTCATATGAAGACTGTCGAACGCATGGCAAGGACGGGGGAGATTCCCGCGCATCCGGTGTCCGGTGTTCGCCGCAAGACCTGGAAGTTTTTCCCTAGTGAGTTGGACGCCTGGCTGCGCAGCAAGGTAAACTCACGTCGCTATCCGTGTTCGCCTGACGGAAAGGACAGTGTTGATTGAGGCGAACAAGTTTTCAGTACGGGACCGTGGCGTTGAAGCCACGGTCTCAAGGTAAGGCAGTATGGGTCTATCGCTGGCGAGAACAGAGCCCCCAGGGGAGTATCGTTCGCAAGAGCGCGGTCGTCGGTTCCATCGGGGAATTTCCGACCAAGGCCCGGGCATTAAAAGCGGCCGAAGCTTTTCGGCTGCTGGCGAACCGTGAGA
>Ga0157372_10008311_pt1 | contig 11035 bp, 10 predicted proteins | sample C55metaG_FD_115307 | JGI IMG/M metagenome (GOLD analysis project Ga0157372, IMG submission 115307) | Corn rhizosphere microbial communities from Kellogg Biological Station, Michigan, USA - C5-5 metaG | ecosystem: Host-associated > Plants > Roots > Rhizosphere > Soil | place: USA: Michigan...
CGGCCGAGCGCCTCGTGCGCAGGGACGACGAGCCGATCCGCCATGTCGTGCAGCTCGGGCATCGACTTGCGCTTGAGCTCAGCGATGTTCACGGGGCGAACGCGCGCGGAAGGATGAAGAAGCTGTGGTGGGGGAGTGCAGGGGCCGCGATCGGAAGGCGGGAGCGGCGCGGAGAGCGACGGAAGGAGTCTGGCTCCGATCGGTCCACGGCGCTGATGGCGGTGGGTGGCCCGTGCGGCATGGGAAGCTAGGAGCGGCCCGGAGGAGGGTCAAGTGCGCTACGCTCCCCCGGAAGGATCAGAAGGACAGGTAGCGAAGCGGGTGCTTCTTGATGTCGGCGAACAACAGCGTCATCTGGTGTTGTGCGTCGGCCACCTGCAGCGTGATGGCGCTGTCCTGGGCAAAGCGGCCTATCGTTCCATCGGGCGAATTCAGCTGGGCACGCAGTCGCGTCAGCTCCTCGCGGATGTCGCCGACGTTGGTCAGCAGCGTGCTGTCGCGGCGAAAGCGTCCGAGCGAGGTGTTCCGGGAGGCGATGAGTGTTCGCACGGAGTCTGCGCGTGCCATCACGCCATGCGCCTGCGCGGCCAGGTCGCCACTCCTCACCCGCCCGACCGTGCCCGGGCCGCTGAGTGACCGGCGCAGGTTCCCGACCCGGATTCGCGCTCGACCCAGTTCACCCATGCCAGGTCCGTTCAGGAACGCGCCAACAGTGCCGCGTGTCGCCTGCAATTCGGCGCGGAGCACCTGCACGTTGCCCATGATGGCAGGAACTTCCTGCGCCGCGGCACCGAGCTTCGTGGACGCACGACCGAGGTCGAGGGTCGGCTCCATCCGCACGGTGTCGCCAGGCTGGATGGGCGGCGCCTTGGCCGTGCCCGGCGACAGGTAGACGACCGCAGGCCCGATGAAGCTGCCGCCCGCGCGGATCTGCCCCGTCGCGTCATGCCGAAGCGCACTACTGTGGCGCGACAGGATCTCCATCTCGATCGCCACGCGATGGAGCGTATCTGACGCCTGCGGTGACCGGAACTGGATGTCGGTGATCTTGCCGATCTTCTGTCCACTCAGCCACACCTCCGACCCCTTCATCACGCCACTCGCGTCGCCCACCATGGCGTAAAGTGGAAATGTGTCACCGTGCAGTGCACCGACGCGCGAAAACCGGAGGATGACCACCGCGGCCACGGCGAGCACGACGCACGCAATCAGGCCGCCGCGAACGTCAGACCAGGAGAGTCGACGTGCCATCGGTCGAGGGGAGACGAGGAGGAGAACGTCGAGCGCTGGAACTGTCTGCCCGACTGGACGGCGAACCGAGCAATGGCTGGACCACGGTAGTGACGGGCTGGATTACCTGCGTCAGCGCCGGAAGACGAGAGTGTTGCTGCCGGCGACGATCGTCAATGTCGAGTCGCCAGTGAACGATCCGGAAATCGTGCCCGAGGTGCTCACGAGCGTGACGCGCACTCCCTCTCGCGAGTAGGTGCCCGGCGATTCCAGCGTCTGGACCGTCGTCACGCCGTCGCGAGTCGTGCGGAGGTGGCCGCGTTCGAGATAGGTGCCGCCATCGTGGAACTCGAAGCTGTCGTCGAGCAGCACGACCTGCGCGCTGGCATCGACGCTGAGGACGGCGGGCAGATCGCCGCCGTTGAAGCTGTGCAGGGTATAGGTGTCGGTCGTGGCGACGATCGGGGCCACGAAGTCACCGCCCCCGCAGGCTCCGGCGAGGACGAGGGTGGTGAGGGCGAGTCGGCGTAGTTGGGTCCGCATGCGGCTGCTCATGGCATCTTCCGGTCCACCTTGAACGGACCGATCTCTTGTGCGCGTTCGACGCACGCGGTCTATTTGCGCCGAGGTCATCCTGGAGGAGTGCTTTGGTCGCAAGGTACGGCGGAATTCAGGGATTCGCGGGGCTTTTCATGATCGCCCTCGTCATCGCTGGATTCATCCAGGCGGGATGGCGCGGCGTGCTGACGGCTGTCCTCGCCTCCTGGAACGCCTGGCCCGCCATTGCCCGTCAGGAACCGCCAACCGGTGCCATTCGTCCACCTACCCCGCTCGAGCGTGGCCAGCGACTTGGGGGCGTCACGGGTGCGGTGCTGGTCTGCATTGGCCTGGTGCACGGCGGCTGGCGCATGGGCTGGGCGTGGGGGGCTGCCGGCTACGTGCTCGGCCTCGGCCTCGGATTCCTGGTGGTCGCGCTGATGAGTGTCATGCGAGGGCAGCGGCAGCTGTAGACCGCCACCCGATTTTTGTGGGACCGAATGCCCCGGTCGGCGATCCGATCAAATGAAGCAACCCCGCCGCGGCTCTGGTCGCGGCGGGGTTGCTCGTTCAAACCATGATGCGCGCGGCGGGATTCGAACCCACGACCTCTTGCTCCGGAGGCAAGCGCTCTATCCAGCTGAGCTACGCACGCAGACCTGCGCCCCGTGTCGAGACGACCATCGATCGGGCCGGGCGAATCATGTAGTTTAATCCGTCTCGGAGTCGCTCACAAGCAACGGGTCTCTCGTCGCCATGCTCTTTCGCCGTATCCACAACGACCGTCTGGCGCAATCGGCCTATCTCGTCGCGTGCCAGCGCTCGAAGGAAGCCATCGTCATCGATCCCCTCCGTGATCCGGAGCCCTACCTGGCCGCCGCGCGCCAGGAAGGGGTGCGCATCACCAGGGTCGCCGAGACCCACATTCACGCTGATTTTGTGTCCGGCGCGGCGGCGCTCGCCGAAGCGGCAGGCGCCGAGCTGCTCCTGTCGGGTGAAGGGAGCGGCGCGGCCGATTACGTTCGCGCCGCGTTTCCTCGTGCGCGCTGGCTCCGCGACGGGGACCGGATCGAGCTGGGCGAGGTGCGCCTCGACGTGCTTCATGTGCCCGGGCACACCCCGGAGCACATCGCATTTCTCGTCACCGACCGCGCCACCACCGAGTCGCCGCTGGGCCTCATTTCCGGCGACTTCCTGTTCGTCGGCGACGTAGGACGCCCCGACCTGCTCGAACGCGCCGCCGGGATCGCGGGCACGATGAAGGAAGCCGCGCACCAGCTGTATTCCTCACTTCGCCGACTCGATGCCTTTCCGGATCACCTGCAGGTCTGGCCTGGCCACGGCGCGGGATCGGCGTGCGGCAAGTCGCTCGGCGCGGTGCCGCAGAGCACGCTGGGGTATGAACGCCTCACGAACTGGGCACTGCGGCCACAGAGCGAGAGCGAGTTCGCGGCGCGCGTGCTCGAGGGGCAGCCTGAGCCACCTGCCTATTTCGCGCGCATGAAGCGGATCAACGCCTCCGGCGCGCCGGTGCTCCCGCCGCGGGTCCGGCGCGACGAGCAGCAGCTTCGCACGGCGCTTCAGGAGCGCGTGCTCGCCGTCGACCTCAGGCCGGCGACGGAGTTCGCCGCCGGCCATCTGGCCGGCGCCATCAACGTGCCTCTCGGCAAATCCTTTCTCACCTGGGCAGGCTCGGTGATTCCGACGGATTGGGATGTCGTGCTCATCGCCGCACCCGACGCTCGTCAGGCCGCGGACGCAGCTGCGCGCGAGCTCGAGCTGATCGGCAGCGATCGTGTGCTCGGTGTGCTCGCACCGGCGAAGGTCAGCGACCTCGGTCGCGTGGTCACCCTCGGCGCCGTTCCGGTGGCGGCGCTCGGGTCTGCCGGCGCTGGCGATCGCATCGTGCTCGACGTACGCAATCGCAGCGAGTGGAACGAGGGGCACATTCCCGGCGCGGTGAACATTCCTCTCGCCGAACTCGTGGCGCGGGTGCACGAGCTGCGTGCGCATGCCGGCCGCCCGATCGCCGTCCATTGTCAGGGCGGTTCACGCAGTGCCGTGGCCGCGAGCGTCCTCCAGGCATCGGGTTTCGAGGACGTCGCGAATGTGGAGGGCGGCTACTCGGCCTGGGCGCGGGCGGGGAATCGCCCCGCCACCGGTCCCTGATCCGCGTCCCGGACCCGATGTGACGAAATCGCCCGTGCGACAAGTTGTTATGGACGGCATGAGCGATCTCGCAATCATCAACCGGGTGCTGGAGGGCGACGTCGAGGCGTACGCGTGCCTCGTCGATCGTCATTACGACCGCTGTGCGCGGATCGCCGTGCGCATCGTCGGCAACCAGGAAGATGCCGAGGAGGCGCTCCAGGACGCATTCCTGCGCGCGTTCAACGCACTCGGTGACTACGAGGAGCGCGAGCGGTTTTCCGCCTGGCTCACGCGCATCGTCGTCAATCAGTGCCGCACGGTGCGGGCGCGCACGCGCCGGCGCGAGGCAATGTTCCTCGACGTGGATCATCGCGACCTGACGTACGCCGTGAGCGTGCCGGATGGGGACGACTGGCCGGACCTCGAGCGCGCGCTGGCGCAGCTTCCAGACGCGCAACGCGAAGCGCTCGTCCTCCGCTACGCCGACGATCTCACCTACGAGGAAATGGCCAGAATCACCGGCGCCGGCGAGTCGGCGCTCAAGATGCGGGTGCAGCGCGCCTTTGCGCGCCTGCGTGCCCTGCTGTCGGAGGTTGCGCATGTTTGATCTCGATCTCGATCTCGATCTCGAACGCCGCGTCGCGGCCGTGCTGCGCGCACCCGTCGCCGCGAGCGACGACGCGCGCGAACGCGTCATGCACCGCGTCCGTGAGGCCGCGCGCACCGCCAGACCACGTCGGCGCGGCCGGCCGCTCGTGTCTCGCTCGGCGCGACACTCCCTTGCCGGAGTGGCGATGGCGGCCAGCGTCGGCTCGGTCGCGGTGCTCTCCGCCATCACGCCGCGTCCGGCGTCCGTTGCCGGGGCGCACGCCGGAGTGATCGACGACTCGGTCGCCGCGTCGCTGCGCGACACCCTGCGGCTCGCTCGCCTCATTCGCGATGATGACCGTCGGTACGCGTTCGTCGTCGACGGCGCGCGCTGGGCGCCTGATCCTTCCGCCACTCCCGTGCGTGCCGGCGATCGGCTGCTCTCGCTCCTTCGTGTCGCACGGGACAGCAACTGACGCTCACCTTCTGCGTCTCACAACCGGAGTTCCTTGCCGTGATGCGTTCATTCACGTGGCCCGATCGTACGTGGCTGCTCCGCTGGCTCGCCGCGCTCGCGCTGCTGGCCGGCTACCTGGATCTCTTCGCCGGTGGGCTGACGCTCGCACCGATGCTGCTCGTCGTGGGCTACCTCGTGCTGGTTCCGGTCGCACTCCTCGCTCGCTGACGCCATGACCTCGTCCCGCCTCCTCGACGCACCGCGGCCCTCGTACGGCGCCGCGGCGATCGCCGGCGCCCTCGTGCTGCTGCTCTATCTCTTCACGCTCGCGCCCACGACCGCGATGTGGGACACGAGTGAGTACATCACGGCGGCGTACACGCTCGGTATTCCGCACCCTCCGGGAAACCCGCTGTTCGTACTGCTCGGTCGCGTCGCGACGCTCGTTCCATTCGGGAGTGTGGCGGTGCGGGTAAACCTGCTGGCCGCCCTGTGCAGTGCCGCTACCGCGACCGTCTGGTTCCTCGTCGCCGAGCGGGTGCTCTCGCATTGGTTCACACTGCGCTGGACGCGGCTCACCGGTGCTGCCGTCGCGGCGCTGCTCAGCGCGACCGCGTTCACGGTCTGGAACCAGAGCGTGGTGAACGAAAAGGTCTACACCGTCTCGCTCGCGTTCTTCGCCGTGGTCTCGTGGCTCACCGTGATGTGGTGCGACGACCCCGATGGTCGTCGTGCCGATCGGCTGCTCGTCCTCATCGCGTACCTCATCGGACTGGGGTATGCGAATCACCCGGCGGGATTTCTCGTCGGGCCTGCCGTTGCCGTCGCGGTGCTGGCGCGGCGTCCGCGCACGCTCCTGCGCTGGAAGCTGATCCTTGCCGCCGTGCTCGCGCTCGGACTCGGTCTCACACCGTTTGCCATCGAGCCGATTCGCGCCGCGCATCATCCGGCGCTGAACGAGGGCGAACCCACTGGCTGCACGGAGTCGATCGGCCTGAAGTGCACGTTCTCGAGCACTACCTATTCGCGGCTGATGGACAACATCAACCGCGTGCAGTACGCCAAGCCCGCGCTCTCCGAACGCCAGGCGCCGCTCTCGGCCCAGGCGGGCATGTGGTGGCTCTACTTCAAGTGGCAGTGGCTGCGCGACGCGCACGGCTCACAGACGGGACTTCAGCTCGCGCTGGCGCTGCTGTTCTTCGGGCTCGGGGTGGCCGGAGGCGTGGTGCACTGGCGGCAGGACCGGGCGTCCTTCTGGTTCTTCGGGCCGCTGATCTTCACGGTGACGGTGGCGCTCGTCTACTACATGAACTTCAAGTACGGCGCGTCGCAGGCACCCGACCTCGCCGGGGTGCCGCGCGAGGTACGCGATCGCGATTACTTCTACCTGTGGAGCTACTCCGCGTGGAGCGTGTGGGCCGCGCTCGGGCTCGTGGCCCTCTGGCGCACACTCGCGATGCGCGTCAATGCTGCGGGCTCGAGCCGGTGGATCAGCACGGCGCCCATCCTCCTCCTTGCGGCCATTCCCCTCGTTGGAAACTGGCGCGATGCGTCACGGGCCGGTGAGACGACCACCCGTGAATGGGCGCACGACCTGCTCAATTCCGTGGAGCCGTATGGTATCCTGATCACGCTCGGCGACAATGACACCTTTCCGCTCTGGTACGCGCAGGAGGTGGAGGGTGTACGTCAGGACGTGACGGTCGCCGTCACGTCGCTGCTCAATACCGATTGGTACCCGCGTGCGCTGCTTCGGCGGCCCATCGTGGCGTACGACGCCGCGAAGGGGCCGGCGGTGTATCGCGGTCGCAGCTGGCCGATGCCCACCACGCCCATCTTCTCGAGCACCATCGCGCAGCTCGACTCCGTGCCCGAGTACGTGGATCTGCGCACGCCGCAGCTGTTCCAGCACGGGAGCCTGCGCGCGGTGGTGGATCCGCGACAGCTCGAGTACGGCGTGCCGGTCCGCTCCGACCTGCTGGTGCTCCAGTTGCTCAAGGACAACTATGGCGTGCGGCCGTTCTACATCGCGCGCACCACCGGCGGCTACGTCCAGGCGCTCGGGCTCGAGCCGTACGCGCTGATGCAGGGTCTGACGAATCGGATTCTTACCGTGCCGGCGCCCACGAATGCGGACACCGTGGCCGTGCCAGGGCTCGGGCACGTGGACGTGCCCCGATCGCTGACGCTCTGGCGCAGCTACGGCGGACCGCAGTCCATCCTCGCCCGCGGTGACTGGGTCGACCGTCCGTCGGTGAACATCCCCGCGACGTATATCGGCACCGCACTGATCCTTGGACAGATCCTTGGACGACAGGGCGATACGGTGCAGGCGAACAAGCTGAACCAGACCGCGGTGGAGCTCGCGCACGCGACCAGGACGCTGGACCTGTTCATGGGTCCGGAGCCATCTCCGCCACCAGCCGTGCAAGGCGGCGACGCGCCCCGTTCAGCGCCCATTCCGGCGACTCCCTAGCGCTCTCCTGACGGGAGTAGCCCATCGAGCGCGGCCGGCGCGCCTCAAAGGCGCGCCGGCCGCGCTCGATTCCTAGCCTGCTCAGCGGCGGAACAGCCCTTGCAAACAGACGTCTCACCGGCCTGAGCTGACGCTCTCGCCGGATAATTACCCCATTCCCGATTCGACTCCTCCCATGTCGACGACGCATCGTGGTGCCCGGCGGTCTGCCTTCCTTTTTATCGCGGCGCTCGGCGTTGCGAGCGTATCCTGCGGCGGCGGAGGGGACGGCGGCACCGGCCCCGGGGGAGGAAAGGGCCCCACCGTCACTCGAATCGACATGAGCCCGACCAGCGCGAGTGTGGCGGTCGGGAAGACCGTCACTCTGACCGCGACGCCGAAGGACGTTGACGGGGCGACTGTCACGGGTTCGAGTGTGAGCTGGAGCACCTCCAACCAGGGACTGGCCACGGTCAGCGGTGGCGTCGTCACCGGCGTCGCGCCGGGAACGGTCACCATCACGGCGGCTGTCGGAAGCGTGAAGGCCGACGCGACCGTCACCGTGGCTGCCCCCGTCGCGACGATCGCCCTCGCGCCTGCGGTCAACAGCATCGTACTCGGTGCGACCGCGCAGCTCACCGCCACGCTCAAGGACGCAGCGGGCACGGTCCTGACCGACCGCACTGTCGAGTGGAAGTCGGACAATGAGCTCGTAGCGACGGTCTCCACGACCGGCCTCGTCACCAGCAAGAGTGTCGGTTCCGCGACCATCACGGCCACCGCCGAGGGTAAGTCGGCGACCGCGAAGGTCGATGTCGTCCCTGTGCCGGTCGCGAGCGTCGTCGTGAGTCCGACGACGGCGTCGCTGCTCGTCGGCGGAACGGTCACCCTGACTGCCACGACGAAGGACGCCGCGGGAGCCGATCTCACTGGCCGGACCATCACCTGGAGCTCCGACAACGAGAGCGTGGCCACCGTGAATGGCGGTCAGGTCACCGCGCACGCAGTCGGAACGGCGCACATCACCGCCACGTCAGAGGGAAAGAGCGCCGCCGCTACGATCACCGTGACCCTCGCGCCAGTGGCGAAGGTGGCCGTCAGTCCGTCGAGCGTCTCGGTGCTGCCAGGCAACACGACGCAGCTCACCGCGACGACGAGCGACGCCAACGGGCAGGTCGTCACTGGGCGCACCGTTACCTGGGCGAGCAGTGACAAGTCGAAGGCGACGGTCGATGACAAGGGCCTGGTGACAGGCATCGCCTACGGGCAGGTGACCATCACGGCGACGAGCGAGGGAAAGACGGGCTCGGCGACGGTGAAGGTGAGCGACGGCATCGCGCCGGTGCTCGTTGGTCTCACGATCGTGCCGTCACCAGTTGACGTGACGTCGGGGACGAAGACCGTCACCGCCACGGCGCACATCACGGACGCGGGTGGGTCGGGCACGACTCAATTCGCCATCACGGCGTCCGCACCGCATGGCGCCTTCACGGACTGCGTCGACACCACCCTCGATTCGGGCACTCCTTCCGACGGCATGTGGAGCTGCTCGCTCACGATCCCGATCGGCGCGGAGCCCGGTGACTGGAAGCTGCTCGTGCTGATTTCCGACGCCGGCTATGCCTCGCAGGCGTATTCCACTGCAGAGCTGACCACGGCAGGGCTGCCGACGAAGTTCACGGTCGTCAGCAACTGGGACCAGTCAGCGCCGGTCTTCGGCGGACTCACGGTGACGCCGTCGTCCGTCAGCGTTGCCGGCGGTGCGCAGACGATCGCGGTGTCGGCGAACCTCACGGATGACCGGTCCGGCATCGCGACGTTCGACTTCGTCGCCACCTCGCCGAGTGGACAGCAGCTCGGTTGCTCGGCCAATGCACCGGCCTCGGGCACCATGATGAACGGGACGTGGAACTGCACCTTCACCGTGCCGGTGGACGCGGAGGTGGGCACCTGGAAGATCACCGTGCGCGCCACGGATCGCGCCTTCAATTACCAGACGTACGGTCCGCAGGCTGGCGGCGGAACGATTGCCTTCCCGGCCGGCTACCCGACGACGATCACCGTGACGCGATGATCAGCACGAACGCTCACGGCACGCGGGTCATGCCGTGAGCGTTCGCCAGCGTTGCTGGCGCAGTCGATTGCCCGATGCGACAAACCCTCCGCGAGAGAGCTCTCTCGCGGAGGGTTTGTCGCATCGAGTATCAGGGTCGTATCTCGACGGGAGTGCCGACAGGCACGGAGGTCCAGATCTCCTCGATCTCCTCATCCGTGAGTGCAATACAACCGTTGGTCCAGTCGGCGGTGCGATGGAAGGCGCCGGTATCGCCGCGCCCATTCTGCAGCCCATGGATCTCGATGTCGCCGCCGGGCGTGAGGCCGAGCGCGGCAGCTCGCGCGCGATGCGCCGAGTCGGGAAACGCGATGCGGAGGGCGAGATGATAATCGCTGCGCGAGTTTCTCGACTCGATGTAGAAGAGGCCGGTCGGCGTGCGGCGATCGCCGGCGCTCACCTTGTCCTGCTCGGGATCTGCACCGAGTGCCACGCGGTATTGCCTGATCGGGCGACCGAGGTGGAAGAGTGTCAGTCGGTGTGCCTTCTTCTCGATCACGATGCTGTCGGCGAGCGGCACAGGGCCGCCTGGTCCGTGCGAGCCGCGCTCGGCGCTGGGCCGGGTGGACGGATGGGGCGACGCCGCGGCGAGGCAGCCGGCAACGGTGCAGAGCAGGAAGGGAGACATGGCTGGAAACCGAACCTTGCAGACGGAAAACGACCGGACTGAGGCACGAGCCGGATGCAGGAATCACTCCATCCCGCCAGGATCGCAGGACGGCGAAAAGCACGAGCGGCCCTCATTCGGAGAACGAGGACCGCTCGCAGAGCGCTGCATTTGCATGGTCGGGGCGACTGGATTTGAACCAGCGACCTCCTGCTCCCGAAGCAGGCGCGCTACCGGGCTACGCTACGCCCCGCCGAACCAGCCACTGCCGAAACATCGTCGATGCGCCCGGAGGAACTCGAATCCCCAACCTTCTGATCCGTAGTCAGATGCTCTATCCAATTGAGCTACGAGCGCGTTCGAAACGACGACTGCACCGACCGGTCTAGCTGGCCGAGTGCAGACAGGGATTATAGAGGGAAAAGGAGGTGGAGTCAACTGCGCGCGCGAGTCAGCGGACGGGCACTCAGCCGAGTCGTGAGCGGAGTGAGGAGAGGCGTGCCGAATCGAAACGACGTCGAACGCCCTCATCCTTCCGTCCGGACTCGCTTCCTTGTTCCTCGCGACGCGTGACTCACCACGGGGTTGCCCGAACGGGATTCGGTGAGCCAGCGTTCGCAGAGAGAGAAAAAATGGTGGCGACCTGCGTCGTGATCAAAGAAAAAGCCCCCGGCCGTGGCCGGGGGCTATCAGATATGGGCGGTACAAGACTCGAACTTGTGACCTCCACGATGTCAACGTGGCGCTCTAACCAACTGAGCTAACCGCCCGGATATCAGAGCGGGAAACGGGACTCGAACCCGCGACCCCAACCTTGGCAAGGTTGTGCTCTACCAACTGAGCTATTCCCGCAAACAACTGCTTATGTCGGCCGCCCAGGTGGAGGTGAGGGGAATC
>Ga0157372_10008313_pt1 | contig 11034 bp, 7 predicted proteins | sample C55metaG_FD_115307 | JGI IMG/M metagenome (GOLD analysis project Ga0157372, IMG submission 115307) | Corn rhizosphere microbial communities from Kellogg Biological Station, Michigan, USA - C5-5 metaG | ecosystem: Host-associated > Plants > Roots > Rhizosphere > Soil | place: USA: Michigan...
GCTCGACCTGCAGTGGCATTCGCTGCCGGCGGATGCGCCGAAGGAGGATGTCGACAAGTTCGAGACGCAGGCGCTGAAGACGACGCACAGCGATTTCCCCAACGTGCCGACGCGCTACCGCTCGAGCTACTTCCTGCACATTTGGGGCAACGGCTACGCCGCCGGCTACTACGCCTATCAGTGGACGGTGATGCTGGACGACGATGCCTATGCCTGGTTCGAGAAAAACGGCGGGCTGACGCGCGCCAACGGGCAGCGCTTCCGCGACCTGATTTTGTCGAAGGGGCACACCGAGGATTACGACGTGATGTTCCGCCGCTTTTACGGCAAGGATCCGGATGTGGGGCCGATGCTGAAGCACCGCGGGCTGACGCCGGACAATTCGGTCCCGTCGGATTCCGCCAAGCCCGTAACGCCGCCGGGCACCCGCGCCCGCTCGTAGGCTTTAAGATTGAGAGTGCGTCGGCCGGTAACGACGCACTCTTTGATATCTCATCAGCTAGCCGCGGCGGGGCGGCGGAGTGGCCGTCGGCTCCGAGCCCGGAATTTCGGTCGGCTTGGGCGTGGCCGGAACAGGCGTGGCAGCCGGTGGCGGTGGCGCGGCCGGGCCGGGCGGCACGGCGGTGGTCTGCGCCGGAATAGCCTGCGTGGCGGCATCGGCGACTTCGCTCCAGCCGCCGCCCAGCGCTTTGTAGAGCCCAACATCGGCCTGCAGCCGCGCGAGCTTCGTCTGCACCAGCGTGTCCTGCGCGGAGAAAAGCGTTTGCTGCGCCGTCAGCACGTTGAGCAGGTCGGTGACGCCCTCGCGGTACTGAAGTTCGGAAATCCGGAACGCTTCCGCCGCCGCATTGGCCTGCAAAGTCCGCAGCCTTTCCTGGTCAGCGAGGCTCGTCACCTGGCCAAGCGTGGTTTCCACGTCAGAGAAGGCGTTCAACACGGTGCTCTGGTATGTGGAAATGAGCTCTTGCTGCTGCGCCTTGGTGAGGTCCAGCTGCCCCTGCAGCAGACCGCCGTCGAAAATGGTCTGCAACAGGCTGGCGCCGATGCTCCAGCCGAAGCCGGAGCCGGTGAAGAGCGTGTTCAGCGCGGTGCTGGTGAAGCCGCCCGATCCGGTCAGCCCGATCTGCGGGAAGAAGGCGGCGCGCGCCGCGTCCACGCTCGCATGCGCGCTGGCGAGATTGGCTTCCGCCTGCGCCACATCGGGGCGACGCCGAAGCAATTCGGACGGCAGGCCCGGTGTCACCTGCGGGGTGATAATGCCGTCGATGTTGTCGCCCTTGACGTCGAAGCCTTCCGGCAGGCGGCCGAGAAGAATGGCCAGCGCATACCGCGCCTCGCGCTCCTGCTCTTCGAGCGCGGGAATGGCGGATTCGATGGCGGCAAGCGCCGCCTGCTGTTGTGCCAGATCGAGGCGCGAGGACACGCCGTTGGTCACCTTCGCTTCCACGATGGCGAGGACGCGACGCGCGGCGGCGACGTTCTGGCGGGCGATGGCAAGCCGTTCGCGCAGTGCCAGAACATCGAGGTAGGTGTTGGCGACATCGGTTGTGACGGTCAGGCCCACGACCTGCTGGGCGTAACTCGACGCAAGCAACAGCTGGTCGGCGGCGGTGAGGTTGGCGCGCGCCTTGCCCCAGATGTCGAGTTCGTAGGACGCGTTGAGCGTCAGGCCAAAGGTGTTGCCCGTCACCGGCTTGGTTGCGATCGGAACGCCTTGCGCGTTCGTCACCAGTCCGCCCGTGCCGCTGCGGGCGCGCTGCGCCTCCCCTTCCAGATTGAGAGTGGGAAACAGCGCCGAGCCAGAGATGTCTGTCTGCGCCTGCGCCTGAAGAACGCGCGCGGCGGCAGCGGCGAGATCGAGGTTGCTCGTTTGCGCCGTGGTGATCAGCCCGTTCAGCTCGGGACTGCCGAACCCCGCCCACCAGCCGGCGGCCGGCCAAACCGAGGCCGTCCTGGCGGTCGGAGCGGTGAAATTGGAAGGGACGTGCTGCGGCCCCAGCACCTGGGGCACGGGCGTCTGGCAGGACGCCATGCCGACCGCAAGCGCGATCACGGAGGCGGAGCGAAGCAGGACTTTCATGCAGAGACTCGCGTTAACTATTCGCTGGCCAGCGCGACAACAGGGTCGAGACGCGCCGCTTTCATAGCCGGTGCAAAGCCGAAGACAAGCCCCGTAGCCACCGCACATGTAAAGGCGATTGCCACGGGCGCAAGGGTGTAGGCGACCGGCGTCCCCAGGCTGGCGATGAGGGCGGCGGCGCCCAAGCCCCCTAGCACGCCGAGGAGGCCCCCCAGGGCCGAGACCACCGTCGCTTCGGTGAGGAATTGTTGAAGGATATCGCGGGTCCTGGCGCCGGTGGCCATGCGGATGCCGATCTCGCGGGTGCGCTCTGTTACGCTGACCAGCATGATGTTCATGACTCCTATGCCGCCAACGAGGAGCGAAATAGCAGCGACGGACGCGAGCAGGATGGTCAGGGTGTTCTGGGCCGTGGTGGCGGTTTCCAGCACCTCGGCCATATTGCGGATGAAGAAATCCTCGCTGCCGTTGTGGCGCGATTTCAGCAGCGCGCTGGCCCGGTCCTGTACCGCATCCATGGCAGAAAGGTCGTTCACCGCCAGGGTGATCGACCGCAGATAGCGCTGGCCGAACACGCGCAGCATGCCGGTGGACAGCGGGACGAACACGACGTCGTCCTGATCGTTGCCCATCGCGCTTGCGCCTTTCGGCGACATGACCCCGATCACCTGGAACGGCACATTGTTGATGAGCACGTAATGCCCGACCGGGTTGGCGCCGTCGGGAAACAGATTGTCGACGACGGTCTGGCCCAGCACGGCGACCGGCGCATAGCTGCGCTGGTCTTCCGCGGAAAAGAAAACGCCGCTGGCGACGGTCCAGCTTCGCACGGTTGCCAGCGCCGGTGTGGTCGCGTCGATTTGCGTCTGATAGTCGAGATCGCCGGCGCGGACCGTCGCGCCGCCGATGTTTTCCGGCACCACATTGCCGACATTCGGCAACTTCGCCAGCGCGTCGGCGTCCTCCGGCGCCAGGGTTGCGATCGCGCCATTGTAGCCGCGCATGTTGCGGAACGATGGCCGCACCACCAGCAGGTTCGTTCCCATCGAACCGATCTGCGCGATCACCGCCTGCTTGGCGCCTTCGCCGATCGCCATCATGGAGACGACCGATCCCACGCCGATGATGATGCCGAGCAGCGTGAGCACCGTGCGAAAAACATTGGCTCGCAGCGCGCGAAACGCCATGCGGGTGGCTTCCTGCAGGCTTCCGAACGACCATTTTCGGGTCTGCCGATCTGGCTGCAGTGCCGGAGCGTTCGCGGTGATCCGCGCCGGGTCGGGCCCGGAATCGGAGACAATCAGCCCGTCGTGAATCTCGATGATTCGGTGCGCGTGCGCCGCGACGTTGCGGTCGTGCGTGATCAGAATGACCGTGTGGCCGCGGGCGGCCAGCTCCTCCAGCAGGGCCATGACCTCTTCGCCGCTTTTCGAATCGAGGGCGCCGGTCGGTTCATCCGCCAGAATGACCTGGCCACCATTCATCAGCGCCCGCGCGATCGACACGCGCTGCTGCTGGCCGCCGGAGAGCTGGCTGGGCCGATGTGTCAGCCGGTCACCAAGACCAAGCGAGGAGAGGAGGGCGGTGGCGCGCTCGTGCCGGGCTGCCGGTGAAAGCCCGGCGTAGACGGCGGGGATTTCCACGTTCTCAGTCGCGGTCGCGGTGCCGATCAGATTATAGCTCTGGAATACAAAACCGAACCCCTCTCGCCGCAGCCACGCGAGATCGTCGCGACCCAGAGCCGCCACGTCCTGTTCCGCGAAGGTGTACCGGCCGCCGGTCGGGGTATCGAGGCAGCCAAGCAGGTTCATCAGGGTGGTCTTGCCGGAGCCGGACTGGCCCATGATGGCCACGAACTCGCCGGGATAAATGTCGAGCGAAACGCCGCGCAGGGCATGCACTTCGATTTCGCCACCGGTCACAAAGGTCTTGGTGACGTCACACAGCGACAGGAGCGGCCTGGCCTCACCAGCCGCTGTCAATCGGCCGGGATTTTGGTTCATGGAAAGCCGCCGAGCCGGCCGCGGCCATAGCCGTTATGGCCGTTCGCCCCGTCGTGTGAATGCGAGGCAGGTCCGCCGGTGGATCGCATCCCCACAACCACCTTATCCCCCGGCCTCAGTCCGCCAAGCACCTGCGCGGAAACACGGCTCATCACCCCGATGGCAACTGGCCGACGCTCCGGCATGCCGTCGGAATTTATCGCCATAACGAAATACCGTTTCGCACCGGGCGTTTTCATGGCGCTGCGGATCGTCGCGAAGCTGGCGCGCGCGCCATTGCTCCAGATTCGATGGGCGGCCGAACCTTGCCCCTGCTTCGGGGTCCAGGAGCCGGTTCGGCCGCCCGCGTGACCGTGCCCTTTATGGAGCGCCGATACAGGCACGGTCACGACATCGTGCGCAGAGGCGGTGACAAAAAACACTTGCGCCGTCATCTGCGTCATCAGTTCGTTGGTGGGATTGGCAACATCGAACGTCGCCGTGTAGAGCACGACGTTGTTGGTGATGGTGGGCGCCGGCTGGATCTGCTGCAGCTTCCCGTACCAGCGCTTGTCCGGATTGCCGAGCGTGGTGAAATACGCGGGCATGCCGATTTTCAGCTTCGGCACGTCGGCTTCGGACACCTGCGTCCAGACTGTCATCGTCTTGAGGTCGGCAATCCGCAGGATCGTTGGCGCCTGCTGCACGGAGTTGATGGTCTGCCCCTGCTTGATGGAAACGGAGGCAACCGTGCCGGACATCGGCGCGTATATTTTTGTGTAGCCGAGAGTCACCTTGTCGCCATTCAGCTGCGATACGGCAGCCGCGATCTGACCTTTGAGCGCGTTCACCTCCGCGGCGGCCGATCGCGCCGCCTGCGCCGCGCTGTCGTAATCCGCCCTGCTCGTGGCGTTTGCCGTGTTCAGGCCGCGCTGCCGCATGAAGTTGGCATCGGCGAGCGAGAGCTGCGCCTGCTTGTCGGCAAGCTGCGCCTTCAGGTTCGCAAGATTGCCCTCATCCTGCTCGACCTTGGCGCTTGCCACCTGTGGATCGATTTCCGCCAGCAGTTGGCCCTGCTTCACCGTATAGCCGATATCGACGTAGAGCTTCTTGAGCTGTCCGGTGGCTTGCGCGCCCACATCGACGTAATCCCGCGGCTGCAGGTTGCCGAGAGCGGTGACGGAGTCTTCGATATCCCCGCGCGTCACGTCCGCACTCACGTATGGCGGCGCGGTGCCGCCGCTGCCGCGCAGCGCGTACACACCGGCGGCAACAACCGCGAGAAGCAACGCCGCGATCAGCCATTGTCGATGGGCGACAGAAGCAATCCGCCCGCGCGGCTGGCGCAGGCCTTGCGGCACCGCAGGCGCGCCGATGCCGAACTGTTTGACGGTGGTGCCGGATTCGAAACTCATGCGCATCCCGATTGCGCCCGCTCCAGACAAAAGGATGGAGGGAAGGCCCGCGGACCGAAAGGTCAGGGCTCAGGGGAAATTGTATCAGTCTGTCGCGGCTGCTGGGCGGCTGCGCATGCCGCGACTGAAATTTGCGTCATCTTCGCCGCGGCGGCGCTGAGCCCTATTGGTCAGCTTCGTGGCGGACGATCTTGAAGCGGCTGAGCTGTTCGTTGGCCAAGGCGAAATCCGGCTCAAGCTCGACCGCTTTCTTGTAATCGTAGTAGGCGGCGCGGACATTGCCGAGCGCTTCGTTCACGATCGCGCGGTCGTAATAGGCGATCTCCAGTCGGTGGGCGCCCATGTCGATGCCTTTGTTGATGTCGTTTAGCGCGGCCTGATACTGCTGCAGCACGATATAATTCGCGCCACGGTCCACATAGGCTTCGCCCAGGGAGGCATCGATGGCGATCCCCTGATTGTAATCCGAGAGGGCTCCGCGGGAGTCTCCATACCGAGAGCGCAGGATGCCCCGATTTACGTAGGTGGCGGCGCGATCTTTTGGCGTGAGTGCTTCCTGCTGTAACGCCGCGGTGCAGGCATCGATGGAAGTCCGAGGATCGCCGCCGAATTCGGCCGACTGGTAGCAGCTGTTGCCCAGACCTGTACCAAGCACGGTTACGGCCGCGGAGGCGTGCGAAACGATCATGCCCAAACTGATCGCCGTGCCCACTGCGAACAGATTCTGAAAACCCATGTGACCCTCCCGAAACGACGACGGAGATCTACCACATTTCGAGGTCGGGGAGGGCCGCTGCCTATCACCCTGCCGTGAGGGTCGCTGCCTTTGCGCCGCGCAGTGGCGGATTTCCGCCTCCGTCAAGAAGCGCTATGTGCAGGCGGCTTCACATCGCGGTGAAAAGATGACCTGGCCCTATCTTGCGCCAATTCTGCTGCTGTGCGTCTCGAATGTGTTCATGACCTTCGCCTGGTATGGGCAGCTGAGATACCCGGCCGCGCCGCTGTGGGCGCTGATACCGATCAGCTGGGGGATCGCGCTCTTCGAATATTGCCTGGCGGTGCCCGCCAACCGCATCGGCTACCATGTCTATTCCGCGGCCCAATTGAAGACGATTCAGGAGGTAATCACGCTGACGGTCTTCGCGGTGTTCTCGGTGACCTATCTTGGTGAGGCATTGAAGTGGAATCACCTGGTGGCCTTCGCCTTTCTGGTGCTGGCGGCCTATTTCGGGTTTACCAAGTGGTAGGGTGCCGGTCCGGAAGGTAGCTGCCCATGTCCGACAAGTTGGCGAATGGCTTTCTGAGCGCGGCACTCACGCGCATTCAGCGCTCCCCAACCATCGCGGCGACGCAGCAGGCACGGGAGCTCAAGGCAGCGGGCCGCGACGTGATCGGGCTGGGCGCCGGCGAGCCGGATTTCGACACGCCCGATAATATCAAGGAAGCCGCCATTGCCGCCATCCGGCGCGGTGAGACCAAGTACACGGCCGTGGAGGGCATTCCGGAACTGCGCGCAGCCATTGCCGAAAAATTCCAGCGCGAAAACAATCTGCAATATCGCCCTTCAGAAATCTTCGTAGCACCCGGCGGCAAGGCGGTGATCTACACCGCGCTAATGGCCACGCTGAACGCCGGCGACGAGGTGATTATCGCCGCCCCGTACTGGGTCAGCTATCCGGATATCGTTCTGCTGGGCGAAGGCAAGCCGGTGATCGTAAACACGGCGGCGGAGAACGGCTTTCGTCTCACGCCCGAGGCGCTGGATGGCGCCATCACGCCGAAAACGAAATGGCTGATCTTCAACCAGCCAGGAAATCCCAGCGGCGCCTGCTACGCGCGTGAGCAGCTGCGAGCGCTCGCCGATGTGCTGCTGAAGCACCCGCATGTGTGGGTGCTGACCGACGATATGTACGAGCACCTCGTCTATGGCGGCTTCGAATTTCATACTTTGGCTGAAATAGAACCGCGCCTGAGGGTCCGCACCGTGACCATGAACGGAGTCTCCAAAGCTTATGGGATGACCGGCTGGCGCGTCGGTTATTGCGGCGCGCCCGAGCCGCTGGTCCGCGCCATGGCCAAGCTGCAGTCGCAGACGGTGAGCAATGCCTCCTCGGTTTCGCAATGGGCAGCGGTCGAGGCGCTGAGCGGCCCGCAAGACTTTATCCCGAAATTCCAGCGCGCCTTCGAGGAGCGCCGCGATCTGGTCGTTTCGATGCTCAATCAGCCGCGCGGGCTCGAATGCAACACGCCCGATGGCGCCTTCTATGTTTATCCCTCCATCCGCCAGCTGATCGGCAAGCGCGCGCCAAGCGGAACCGTCATCGATAGCGACGAAAGCTTCGTGCGCGAATTGCTGGATCAGGAAGGTGTTGCGGTGGTGCACGGTGCCGCGTTCGGCCTCTCACCGTTCTTCCGCATCTCCTACGCGACGTCCCCCGCGGTGCTGGAGGAAGCCTGCCGCCGCGTCCAGCGTTTCTGCGCCAGCCTGACGTGACCTCAGCGGTGCTGGGCGACCCAGGTCATGCAGGTCTGATACGTGCCGTTGAAAATCTGCTTCTGCATGTCTTCGTCATAGCCGTTCACGGACGCGTCCTGTGATCGCTGCTTGGCGACCGCCTGGCAGCGTGCGGTATCCTGTTCGCTGTAGCTGGCCGCGGGCGCAGCCGCGGCATTGGCCACCACACTCGCCGCCGCTGACGCCGCGGCGCCTGCATCCGTCGCTGCGGAGGCGGCGATGGGTGCCGGCGGAGCGGGCGCGGTTTCGGCGGGCGGCGGTGACGGTCGCACCAGCGCCGGCACGGCATGTCGGGTGCTGGACGGGAGCGTGGGCGCGGGCGGCGTCGGCTTCAGGTAGACCACCTGCGGAGGTGGAGGGGGCGGCCCCGGCGTCATGGGTGCCGCGGAAATCACCACCGCAGAGCTCACCGGATGTGAAGGGGCAGCTTCCGATGGTGGGGCGGCAGCGCTGGACGGACCGGTGACTTCCGCCAACGGTGAGGGTGGAGGCAAACCCTTCGGTGCCGGAATGGCCGGTGCCTTTCCTGTAGCTGCCACAGCGGTGGACGGGGGAACGGGTGCAGGCTCGGCACGTGCCGGTGGAGCAGGCGTCGCAACGATAGCTGCTTCGGTCGCCGGCGAAGCCATCGGCGCGCTCGCAGGCGAAGGAGCTTCGATCACTGGCGGCGCGGTATTTTGCACAGGTGCTGCGGATTCGGCGACCTGCGCCGCCGGTTGAGGGACAGGCGGGGGCGGCGCACTTGCGACCGTCACGGGTTCCGTCGGCGCGGGCGCCGGCGCGATGGATTCCTCTGTGGTTTCACTTGCCGGCGCCGGCGCAGTGGGCGGCGCGCTGGCCTCCTCCACGACGGGGATTGCTTTCTTCGGCTGATCGTAGCTGAGCAGGTGCTGGCGATCCGTATCGCTGCAACCCGCAAGCACGAGCGCAAACGCAAGAACAACAAAGCGCTTCATCGGTCCTCCGTGAGCGGGCGAGTTTATCAGAAAACGCGTCGCGCAAAACCGCAGATCGCCTCTTGCTCCCCGCCTCTCGCGGCGCGAACATTGCCGCCTCAAGGGAGGCCATAATGCCGAGAAAAAATGGAGGAAGTGGGCCACGCGCAGTGGCCGTGGTGGGTCCTTACGGCAGCGGCAAGACGACGCTGCTGGAGTCGATCTTGATGCTGACCGGCGCGGTGCAACGAAAAGGTTCGGTGTCGCAAGGCAATACGGTGGGGGATTCCTCTGCGGAAGCGCGCGCCCGCCAGATGAGCGTGGAAGTGAATTGCGCCAGCACGAGGTATCTCGACGAAAGCTTCACCTTCCTCGACTGCCCCGGCTCGATCGAATTTCTGCAGGACACGCTGAACGTGCTGCCCGGCGTCGATGCCGCTGTGGTGGTGTGTGAGCCCGACGCAAACAAGGTGCAGATGCTGAAGCCGTTTCTGAAGCGGCTGGGCGATGCCGGCATTCCTCACTTCCTGTTCGTCAACAAGATCGACAAGGCGAGCGGCAATGTGGGCGATCTGCTCGCCGTGCTTCAGGAGGCGAGCGACAAGCCGCTGCTGATGCGGCAAATCCCCATTCAGGATGGCGGTGCTATCACCGGTTTCGTCGATCTCGCGCTAGAGCGCGCATTTGTCTATCGGGAGCATGCCGAGCCGGACGTGGTCGAGCTTAAAGCCGACATGCAGGACGAGGAAAAGCAGGCGCGCTATCAAATGCTGGAGCGGCTCGCCGATTTCGATGAGCACCTGATGGAGGAGCTGCTCTCCGATGTCGAGCCGCCGCGGGATGAAGTGTTTCAGGATTTGTCCAAGGAGCTGGCGGAGGGCGCCGTTGTGCCGGTGCTTCTCGGATCCTCCGAACGCGACAACGGTATTCACCGCCTCCTGAAGGCGCTGCGTCACGAAGTGCCGGATGTGGCGACCACGGCCGCGCGGCTGGGTGTCAAGGGCGACGGCGAAGCCATTGTGCAGGTGCTGAAGACCTTTAACGGCGCCCACGGCAAGCTCTCGCTCGGCCGCGTTCTGACTGGCACGCTGAAGGATGGCGCCGTGCTGCACTCGCGCGGCGGCGGCGACGCGCGTATCGCCGGCGTGTTCGCGCTGAAGGGCGAAGCGCAGACCAAGCTGCCGGAAGCCAAAGCGGGCGATACAGTAGCGCTGGGACGGCTGGAAGGCATCGCAACGGGCGATACGCTTTCCACCTCAAAGGCAGCGCTGCCGAAGATCGAAATCGAGCAGCTTGCGCCTGTGTACGAGCTCGCCATCGAAACCACGGACCGCAAAGATGAAGTGAAACTCACCTCGGCCATCCACAAGCTGCAAGAAGAAGACCCATCGCTGCATTTCAAACAGGAGGCCGAGCTGCAGCAGATGTCGTTGGCCGGCCAGGGCGAGATCCACCTCAAGGTGGCAGTGGAGAAACTCCAGAGCAAGTACGGGCTGAAGGTGAGCACGCACCAGCCGAAGGTCCCTTACAAGGAGACCATCCGCAGGCCCGGCAGGCAGCATGGACGCCACAAGCGGCAATCCGGCGGACATGGCCAATTCGGCGATGTGCATATCGAGATTGCGCCGCTGCCGCGTGGCAGCGGTTTCGTGTTCGAGGACAAGATCAAGGGCGGCGTGGTGCCGCGCCAGTTCATTCCCTCGGTCGAGAAGGGCGTGGTCGATTACATGAAGGCGGGCCCCTTGGGCTTCCCGGTGGTGGATTTCACCGTCGCGCTGGTGGACGGCTCTTACCACACAGTGGATTCATCGGACGCCGCCTTTCAGACAGCCGCGCGCATTGCCATGCAGGAAGGCATGCCGAACTGCTCGCCGGTGCTGCTCGAGCCGATCATGCATGTGCGCATCCATGTGCCGAACGATGCCACCTCGAAGGTCAACCAGGTGGTGAGCGGGCGGCGTGGCCAGCTGCTGGGCTACGATGCGCGCGACGGCTGGAAGGGCTGGGACACCATTCAGGCCCACATGCCGCTGTCGGAACTGCACGGGCTGATCATCGACCTGCGCTCGTTGACCCAGGGCGTTGCCACCTATGAAACGGAATTCGA
>Ga0157372_10008315_pt1 | contig 11033 bp, 9 predicted proteins | sample C55metaG_FD_115307 | JGI IMG/M metagenome (GOLD analysis project Ga0157372, IMG submission 115307) | Corn rhizosphere microbial communities from Kellogg Biological Station, Michigan, USA - C5-5 metaG | ecosystem: Host-associated > Plants > Roots > Rhizosphere > Soil | place: USA: Michigan...
GTCGTCGTACACAGCGATCTGCGGATACCAATACGCGACCATGAACACGTCGCCGGTCGTTCCCTCGCGCGGCGCACCGTCGGGCGGAACCTGAAACGCCCACGCGATGTCGAGATCGAGCGAATCGTGCGGTGCGAGAGCGCGCGGAAGCCCAATGCGCATCAACGTCGCATAGATGGTGTAGCCGGTGCCCGTGTCGCGCTTTGCAAGCGCTTCTCCCCACGCCGCGACGCGAAAAATCTCGGTGCCTCCGGTGACGGGCGTCTCTACCACCCGCGGCGACGACGGCGCAAACAGGTTCTGATCCAGGTGTACCCACACCGTGCGCAGCGTATCGGGCGATCGATTGAAATATCGAACCGATTCCCGGCCCGTAATCTGATTCGTCGTCGGAACGAGCTCGGCGTCGATCCGATAGCGTGCGAACTGTTGCAAATAGTTTGGCCCAGGCTCGCCAGTGCGCGTTCGCGTTCCCTTGGCGACTGCTCGCGCAAATCCCTTCGTCTCGAAGACGGGATAGGGAATGGGGCGGGTGGGTCGTGCGGCCGCTGCTGCGGGTGGGGGAGAACGACGCAAGGTGGCGAAGGATGAGCAACCGACGGCACTGATGGCGATCGCGACAAGGAGTTTTCGCATTCGTGGAAAATGACTCTGCGGGGAGCTCAGGAGCAATTCGGCCGTATTACTTGACGCGGGACCGTCGACGAACTCCACCGCCTGCCTGACGACGGAAACAAATGCGAGGTTGTGCGGGGAGCTTGGTGGGTCGTCGACGGCAAAGGTCGCCGGGTCATGGTCGTCCGGCCGGACGCGCGGATGGTGCCTGTAGCGACGCCGTTGAGTGGTATCCTGACGCTGCGAGTACCGCGCGGCGCGTCGAGGTCACGACGTCGTTCAGCGACGCTCTCGATTGACCCGACCTATTGTGGGCGACGCGCTGGCGCCGAATGGCACTCGAGTCCTCGGCTCTGGCACAACGGGCGAATGGAACCCGGCAGACAGTGACCTGGCTGCGGATCAATCTGCAGTGACGCTCGTCGGTTCCTCAGTGAGCAATTTTGCTCGCATCTTTGACAATGAGTACTCTGTAACGTGTGAACACCTGGACACGCGCAAGGTCGGGCGACATCTTGCACTCACATGAACGGGCTGCGACAAGACAATTCACCGATCGGATCATCTGGATTGGCCATTGCGCCATATCTGGCCTTTTGGGGCAAGGCACTGCCGCGAGACGCCGGCGGCATTGGCTGGCATCCTGTCGCGTACCACTGCTTGGATGTGGCGGCTTGTGTTGAGCGAATCCTTATGGTCCGGCCGCTCGCGCGAAGTCAAGCGGCTCGACTCTTTCGTACGAGTTCGGCGTCCCTGATCCCCCTTCTCACGGCGCTCGCGGCGATACATGACATCGGAAAGTTTGCCAGCTGCTTTCAGGCGAAACGGCCGGATCTCTGGCCCGAAACCCTTGGCAGACTATCGTTGGCGAGTCCGGAGACCTATCACACCAGGGACGGGTTTCTCCTTTGGGTCAACGCACTCAAGGAACTGATTGGGCCCGCGCTCTGGAGTGGCGACCTACATTCGCTGACTCCCGTTGTTCAAGCGGTCATGGGACACCACGGTCGGCCCGTTGCCATCAATCCACATCGAGATGTGCTCAGCGCGGTTTTTCGGCCTGCAGGTCAAACCGCAGGAGAGCAATTTGCGACCGTCGTAAGTCGACTGTTGGTCTCGGAGCCGTTTAGTGCAGAGCACCTTCGTGATCGAGATGTGCTTCGCGCGACGTGGTGGGTTGCGGGTCTCCTCACTACGGCCGACTGGATCGGATCCAACGAACAGTCGTTTCCGTACACCAGTCCGATCCCCGGCGATGTTGATTTGGTAGAGTACTGGAATCTCGCCAAGCAGCGCGCGATTACGGGAATCGCGAAGGCAGGCTTGACGCCTCCTCACGCGGCAGCGCATCGGAGTTTTGCTGAGCTGACTGGTCGTACGGAGCTGCCCACACCGACGCAGCGATGGGCAGGCGAGGTCGTTATTCCCGAAGGACCCACGCTCTTCATTGTCGAGGACGTGACGGGTGCAGGGAAAACTGAAGCCGCCCAAATCCTAATCCATCGTTTGATGTCTTCCGGTCGGGCAACCGGGGCGTTCTGGGCGATGCCGACACAGGCGACAGCCAACGCCATGTATGGTCGGCAGTCGAAGTCGCTCCTCGCCCTTTTCGACGACACATCGGCCCAGCGCCCATCCCTCGTGTTGGCACATGGAAAGTCGAGGATGCACGAAGGCTTTCGTGAGACAGTAATCCAGGAACCCGGTTCAGAAGGCGAGTCAGCCCAAGCCGATCGGGCAGACGTTCCAGGCGAGATTGCTTGCGCCGCGTTCCTGGCGAATAGCAGCCGGGCGGCTCTCATCGCGGACATCGGGTCGGGTACCGTTGATCAAGCCATCCTCGCTGTGCTACCGAGCAAGTTCAACACGATGCGCTTGTTCGGACTCGCTGAGAAGGTGCTGGTGCTCGACGAGATCCACGCTTACGACGCCTACATGCTAGAAGAGTTGAAGGCGTTGCTGCGATTCCACGCGGAGCTCGGGGGATCTGTGATAGCGTTGTCTGCAACGCTGTCGTCGAAGCTCACATCGGAGCTAATAGATGAGTGGCGATACGCCACGACTCAGTCGAATCGCACACTCGACACCGTTCGTGCGGTGTCAATGTATCCACTGGCGACGGTTGTCGGCGGGAGTGGGGGAGTCACGCAGTCACCACTTGAAGCGACTCGTTGGTCGCGGCGTACGGTCCCCGTGCGACTCGTGCATGACCGAGATGACGCCATAGAGCGATTGCTGTCCGCCTCGCGCGACGGCGCCGCCGCAGTATGGATTCGCAACACCGTCGATAGTTGTCGCGAGGGAGCCGCGATCTTACGAGCCCGGGGCGCAGCAAACGTCACAGTTTTTCATGCACGGTTTGCTCAAATCGACCGACAGCGACGGGAAGAGCAGGTGCTCACTCGCTTCGGGCCCAGCGACAATCGCGACCGAGCGGGAAGCATTCTCGTCGCGACGCAGGTCGTGGAACAGTCGTTGGATCTCGACTTCGACGTGATGGTGAGCGACCTGGCTCCGATCGATCTACTCGTCCAACGATCAGGACGACTTTGGCGACACGCCTTTCGTGCTGAGCGGCATGCCGGTTCCGCCCCCGAGCTGATCGTCTTGGCACCGGCTCTTGAGGATGACCCGCCGACCGATTGGCTCGACGATCTGCTTCCTAAGACGAAGTGGGTTTATCAGGACGCCGGGATACTATGGCGCACTCTCCGCGCGCTTGAAAACCATCCGGCCATCGATGCTCCGGATGGACTCCGAGCGCTGATCGCGCAGGTGTATGACGACGACTCGTGCCCACCCAAACTCGAGGCTTCAGCGGATCGCGCGCGCGGTGACGCGTTCGCGGCCATCGGGACGGCGAGGCAATACGCGCTCAACATACGCGCGGGGTACGTGGGCGAGAGTCTAATCTGGTCCTCTGACGTTCGTGTCCCGACGCGCCTCGGTGATCACCAGACTACTGTGCGACTCGGTCGTGCGACTACGAATCAATCCGTCGTGCCGTGGGGTGCTTCCGAGGGGTCAACGCTGCCGGACTGGCATCAATGGTCGCTTTCGGAAGTGCGAGTGAGCCGCAGACGCATACCGATGAACAGCACGCCTGATTCCGCGCATCGTGCGGCTTGCGAAGTCGCCAGGAAAACGTGGGGACGATGGGAACAGGAGATTCCGCTTATTCCCCTCCTGCCGGACGGGGACTATTGGATCGGGCACATCATCAATCCGGATGGGCAGTCGGTTGCGGTTGAATACGATGCTGATTTCGGTCTCGCGTTCTGCTGAGGTCCCGCTTGCAAGGAAACTGAACTGACTGATGCGGAGCTTCACCCAGATAACCTGAATACCATAAATGACGTTTGACCTTCGCATGGAATCGTGGCTGCCGTTCACCCGTTTGAGTGGCGCCGTCGAATGGGGCCCGCCGGATCTGATCGTTGACGCAATATCGACAGACCCTGTCGTGACACTCGCCGCGCCGCGCCCCGACTTCGACGGCGCACTCGCGGAATTTCTTATCGGGCTCTTCGCCGCCGCTTTTGGTCTCCATGACGAAGACGAATGGCGGGCACTGTGGAGGAATCCGCCCTCGCGGGAAGAACTCCGGGGAGCGCTGATGACGCTGCCACCAGCGTTCGACCTCGACGCTGACGGACCACGCTTTCTCCAAGACTTTGCCCCCGCCGAGTTGGCCGACGCGGAACTCGCGCCCGTCCAGGAAATGCTCGTCGAGGGAAAGAACGATCCCCTCTTCATAAAGCCGGAGACGCTGCGGCAGCTCGGACGTCCGGCGGCCGCCATGGCGCTGATCACCGTTCAGTCGTATTCGCCCGCCGGCGGCCGGGGCTACCGAACGTCTCTGCGTGGCGGCGGCCCACTGACGACACTGGTCGACCCGCGGCCGAGGGGCGGCGATCGGCCAATCGACCGGTCATTCTGGCGATTTATTTGGGCGAACGTGCCGGCGATCGATGAGCTACCCGGGTATGTCGCGGGGCGAAACGTGTCGTCGCCTGAGTCGATTTTTCCGTGGCTGGGGCCCACCAGGACGTCGGAAGGCGATCGGGCCACCACCGTCGCAGAGGCGAATCCTCTCCAGTGCTTTTTCGGAATGCCGCGACGGATCAAGCTCGAGTTCAGCGACGAGCCTGGTCGGTGCGATCTCACCGGCCGCGACGATCAGCGCACGGTGACAGGATTCCGCGTCAAAGGCTACGGCGTGCAATACAAGGGATGGCTGCACCCACTGACCCCGTATTACGCGGGCAAGGCAGCGAACGAGTGGCTCCCGATCCACGGCCAACCTGGCGGCATCGGGTGGAGAGATTGGTACCCCCTCATTCATACATCGGCCAGCGCCACAAAGAGGCCTGCGCACGCTGTTTTCATCTTTAACGAGTATCGCGCCGCCCGCGTCGACTGCCTCCGGTACTCGCTTCGTGTGTTCGGCTTCGACGTCACGAACGCAAAGGTGCGTTCCTGGTTAGACGCCCGCCTGCCGGCGTTCGTGGAGCGCGACCCGGAACGCCTCGGTCAGGTAACGGCGCTCGTCGCCTCACTCACCGATGCGACCGAGCTCTCAGCGTACACACTCCAACGCCTCGTCGTCGACGCTCTGTACGGTGGTTCAGAGCGCCCGCCTGGCGATTTGACGTTCGTGAAGTCGGGGCTGTGGGACGCGACTGAATCAGCATTCTATGAAAGTATTTTCCGCGTTCTCGACGTGCCGGACGATGTCGACGCGACGATTTCGGAGATCCGCCGCGGTTTTCAGAAAGCGCTTCTCGCGCGCGCAGAGGAAATTTTCGATGCCTTTGTCGACGCCGACGCCGGACAACCCGAGCAGCTCCGCCGTGCGGTCGTCGCACGCTTCGATCTTGTCATGACGCTCACCGGAAACGGAAACCAGGGAGAGAAGCTATTCAAGGCTCTGGGGCTGGCGGCACCCAAGACGAAGCGTTCCCGAACCGCCGCTAGAAGAGACGCCGAGGAGGCAAGCGCATGACGGAATCGGTTATAGGCGAGCACCGAAAGCACATGGCGCGGGAGTGGTGGACGCGAGTGTGTCACCCGCAAAAGGGGGATCCGTCCGCGCGAGCGCGGCTGCGACGCTGCCGAAATACGAACGAGGTGCTTGCGATTCCCGCGGGTGTTCTGTTGCCGCGTATGCTCGGCGACTTGCCGCGGGACGGCGATCGCCTAGGGCAGCGATTCGGTCGTGCGCTCGACTTGGCCCGCGTTCTCGCCCATGTCACCGAAGACGCTGGTCTGCATCCGATGCGAGACGTGGGCTGGCCGATGTTCCCGGGTGCACGGCGGGAAGGCGAGGTGGAACGCGGGCCCAAGCTCGGTGAGGCACGCTTTCGTCGCCTGCTGCAAAGCGAGAGTGGCGAAGACCTTGTCGCGCAGTTCACGCGTCTCATCGCTCTGATGGGCGGGCGCGCTAGCGTGGCGGCTTTGAGCGATGCATTCCGCTGGTGGGATCATCCAGACGGCCGAACCAAACAGCGCTGGGCATTCGAATACTTCAATGCGGGTGCGGCCGTGCGACCCGCCAACGACTCACCGGAGACATCGGACGAATGACCACTTTCCTACAGATGCACCTGCTCACGACGTATCCCGCGTCGAACCTGAATCGTGACGACACCGGCCGCCCGAAGACTGTTGTCTTCGGCGGAAAGCCTCGCTTGCGGATCTCTTCTCAGAGTCTCAAGCGTGCATGGCGAACATCATCGGTGTTCGCCGAACGCTTGGGCGAAAGGGTCGGCAAACGCACCCAGCGCCTCGGCGAGGAGGTCTTTCTACGACTGAAAGCTGGAGGGATGGACGAGAAGAAGGCGATCAAGGTCAGTCGCACTATCGTTGAGCCGTTTGGGAAGCTCGTCGACGAGAAGGAAGAAAAAAACCCGACGTTCATCAAGCAGCTTGCGTTTGTCAGCGCGGAGGAGCGCGCCAGGGCAATGTCCCTGGCCGATCGCGCCCTTGCAGGCGAGAACATTGACGATGCCGCCGACGGCCTGCTCGGAAAGACCGATACCGCGGCCGACATTGCGATGTTCGGGCGTATGTTGGCTGACGCGCCGGCCTACAATCGTGAAGCCGCGGTGCAGGTGAGTCACGCCATGACGACGCACAAGGTCACAGTCGAGGACGATTACTACGTCGCCGTCGACGACCTCAAGAAGCCGGCGGACAAGGACGGAGATGTTGGCACGTCGTTCATTGGCGTGCAGGAATACGGAGCAGGCGTATTCTACCTCTATGCGTGCATCGACACCGACCTACTCGTCTCCAACCTTGGCGGTGACAAACCGCTGGCCAAGGATTCCGTTCAAGCGCTCATCGAATCGGCGGCCACGGTCGCTCCAAGGGGGAAGCAGTCGAGCTTCGCTTCTCGAGCGCGTGCCTCGTACATCTTGCTCGAGCGTGGTTCTCAACAGCCGCGCACGCTCGCCGCGGCATTCATCAAATCCGTGCATGACGACGACGTCCTTACGGCCTCGATCGATCACCTGAACAGCTTTCGGACGAACCTCGACACCGCGTACGGCCCCGGCGCCGACGCCATTTGCGACTTGATCGCCACCATGCAGAAGACCAAAGGATCGATGAAGGATATCCTGGCCTTCGGCGCTGAGTCGATCGCGTGATGCAATTTCTTCGATTCACGATCTTTGCACCGCTGGCAAGTTGGGGCGATCCCGCTGTCGGAGAGATCCGCGGCTCCTGGGACCGTCCCAGCCGCTCAGCGATACTCGGATTGATCGCCGCGGCGCTCGGTATTACCAGGGAAGACGATCCCGCGCATGACCGGCTCGATTCTTCGCTTGGCGTGGCGGTACGCGTGCTCGCGCCGGGTGCGCCGTTAGTGGACTATCACACGACGCAAAATCCGAAAGCCAACGTCGTGAGGAAGCGAAAACCTGCGACGCGCCGCGTTGCGCTGGCACTCGACGAACCGACGACCGCGCTCTCGCGGCGGTGGCTGCGCCAGGACGCACTCTATACGGTGGCAGTCTGGCTGCGGCCCAAGGCGTCGCTCACACTCGGACGGCTCACCCATGCTCTTCAGTGTCCCTCGTTCATCCTCTACGCCGGGCGGAAGGGAAACCCACTCGGACTTCCTCTTGCGCCGTCTGTTGTCGAGGGCGATGCGCTTGCTGAAGTGTTGCGTGCCGAACCTGCGTTGCCGGAGGATTTGAGCGCGCTCCGTCCTCGCGGTGGGTGGGGGATGGAGGTGGCACACGATGCGTGCGACGGATTCGAGGCCGCGCTCGTCGCCGGGCGAACGCAATCGCGGAGAGATGCCAACCCGGTCCGGAGTCGTTGGCAGTTCTCCGATCGCATCGTGCATTACGGGCTAATTCCCTCAGGTCCGCCAGCATGACGAATCTTCTTCTCTCCCGCGCCCGGTTACGCCGCGATGTCCCCGCTGCCGCGCTCTGGCATGAGCTCGCGCCCGACGACGACGATCGCCGAATGCAGGCCAGTCACCGACTGGTTTGGACGCTATTCGCCGATGCGGCGGATCGCACGCGCGACTTCTTGTGGCGCGAAGCCGATCCCGGAACGTTCTTTCTCCTCTCGAATCGAGCGCCGGAGGACCGGCACAACCTCTTCGAGATCGATCCGCCGAAAGAGTTCGCGCCTCAATTGCGTGCCGGCGACGCGCTCCGATTCTCGCTGCGCGCCAACGCGACTGTGGCTCGAAAGCCGCAGTCTGCAACGGGCCAACGAACTCGTGGTAAGCCGAGCGACGTCGTCATGGACGCGTTGTACCGCCTGCCGAAAGGGCGTGAGCGCGCGGAGGCGCGGCGAGACGCGATCAGTGCCGCGGGCCATGCCTGGTTATCAGCGCGTGGGGCGAAGAACGGTTTTCGTCTCCTCGAGGTCGATGCGCAAAGCGGAGCGTCCGTGTCGTGCGTAACTGGCTACCGCGTCATGCGGCTCGATGATCGCAATGAGAGAATGCATATAGGGATACTCGATTACGATGGCGTGTTGGTGGTGGAAGACCCGTCGCGATTCACGGATGCGATCGCGCAGGGCTTCGGTCGCGCCAAGGCGTTTGGGTGTGGATTGATGCTCGTTCGCCGCGCCTGGTAGACGTCGCGTGACCGACGCTCCCTACGTTCCTCTTCGGCCGATCCCCATCAAAGATCGCTCCGCCATCGTGTTCCTGGAGTATGGGCAGGTCGACGTCATTGACAGCGCGTTCGTGCTCATCGATAAGAACGGCGCGCGCGTACAGATCCCGGTCGGGGGACTTGCCTGTCTAATGTTGGAGCCCGGTATTCGGATCACGCACGCCGCGGTAACGCTTGCGGCGCGCGTGGGGTGTCTGGTCGTGTGGGTGGGCGAAGGCGGGGTTCGCGTCTACGCCGCAGGCCAACCAGGCGGTGCCCGCGCCGATCGACTCCTTTGGCAGGCCGCCGCGGCCCTCGACGAGACTGCTCGGCTCAAGGTGGTGCGTGCGATGTACGCCGTGCGCTTCGGCGAGGCGCCTCCGGGACGGCGCTCCGTCGATCAGCTCAGAGGCATCGAGGGCGTGCGTGTGAGGACGATGTATCAACAGCTCGCCCGCATCCACGGAATAGACTGGAAGTCGCGGCGGTACGAACCCGACGAGTGGGACGCAGCGGACATACCAAATCGGTGCCTGTCCGCCGGAACTGCCTGCCTGTATGGGCTCAGCGAGGCGGCCATTTTGGCGGCGGGATACGCGCCGGCGATTGGTTTTCTTCATCGAGGAAAGCCTCTGAGCTTCGTCTATGATATCGCTGATGTTTTCAAGTTCGAGAGCGTGGTTCCCGTAGCGTTCACGGTGGCTGCGAGGATTGCCCGAGGGGAGCTCGACTCGCGCGACGCTGAGCGACACGTGCGGATCGGATGCCGCGACGCCTTCAGACAGACCAGTCTCCTCGAGCGGATCATCCCGACGATCGGCGGGCTCATATCGGCGAGTGAGCTGACGCCTCCGGATGAGGCGCCCGAGGGTCAGCCGCCCGCCCTTCCCGAACCGAGTTCCGGCGATGCTGGTCATCGTCGTTGAGAACGCGCCGGCTCGCCTGCGCGGGCGGTTGTCACTGTGGTTGGCGGAGATTCGCGCCGGCGTTTACGTGGGAACGTATTCAGCGCGAACGCGCGACCGGATCTGGGCCGAGGTTAGAATCCTTATTGAGGATGGGTCGGCGGTTATCGCATGGGCGGCGCCGACGGACTCGGGATTCTGTTTCGAAGCAATCGGTAAGAACCGGCGCATGCCGGCGGACTTCGACGGCCTGACGCTCGTCCGCTTCGACGCGCCCGACCCCGAAGTCGCGCAGTAGATACCCCGCCCGAATTTCCATAGAAAAGTCGGTAGCTTTTTAGCGCCCCAGCAACTCGTTGGTGCATCTCGAGTTCACAGGAAGAGCGTTCCCCGCACGCGCGGGGATGATCCGGACGTCGACCAGGCCGTTCCCGCCATGGCCCGGCGTTCCCCGCACGCGCGGGGATGATCCGATCCCACAGCTCGTCGATGCCCCAGCCCTGTTGCGTTCCCCGCACGCGCGGGGATGATCCGCGTCGACGAATCCATAGCGAACGTGCCACCGCGCGTTCCCCGCACGCGCGGGGATGATCCGGTAGTCGCGGACCTTCTGCCCGCTGGATCGCTGCGTTCCCCGCACGCGCGGGGATGATCCGTGAAGATCGCACTGATCGCCGGCGAGATGTATGCGTTCCCCGCACGCGCGGGGATGATCCGCGCACCATCAACGGTTCCGTTTACGGCGCCACGCGTTCCCCGCACGCGCGGGGATGATCCTTACCCTGACGCATCCCCCCGTAGACGATTAACGCGTTCCCCGCACGCGCGGGGATGATCCGCAAAAAATCGAGCCGGAAACGCGCTCGATTTTGCGTTCCCCGCACGCGCGGGGATGATCCGTGCTAGACCGAGCGTAGTCATTTTCTTAGAATGCGTTCCCCGCACGCGCGGGGATGATCCGGGGCTCGACGACAAAGCGAAGCTTGCCAAAGAGCGTTCCCCGCACGCGCGGGGATGATCCGGTCGCGGATCTGAAGTACGGGCAGGGCATCACGCGTTCCCCGCACGCGCGGGGATGATCCGGTGCGCGAGCTGCGCTCCAAGGGGCTCGACGCGCGTTCCCCGCACGCGCGGGGATGATCCGCGGTGAAAGGCTGGCCCCAGTAGAGTCGAGCGGCGTTCCCCGCACGCGCGGGGATGATCCGATCACTTCGTCGCCCAACCCGGCGTGCGTGGCGCGTTCCCCGCACGCGCGGGGATGATCCGCGCGCCGTAATGGCCCGGTCAGGCGAGTCGACGCGTTCCCCGCACGCGCGGGGATGATCCGGTCAACGCCGACGGCACGATCGTCTGGTGGGAGCGTTCCCCGCACGCGCGGGGATGA
>Ga0157372_10008316_pt1 | contig 11033 bp, 9 predicted proteins | sample C55metaG_FD_115307 | JGI IMG/M metagenome (GOLD analysis project Ga0157372, IMG submission 115307) | Corn rhizosphere microbial communities from Kellogg Biological Station, Michigan, USA - C5-5 metaG | ecosystem: Host-associated > Plants > Roots > Rhizosphere > Soil | place: USA: Michigan...
CGCGAATTTTGCCTTCAGCAGCCATCGCTGACATTGTAATCGCAATATCGGGTGATCTGGCGATCGGGTGATCTCGCTGTTGTGGGCAACTACGATTAAGATGGCCCGATCAGCGGATGGTCAGATCACCCAATCGTCTCCGTGTCCAGGCTTCTCCATAAATACCAGCAGGCCACGCTGCGGTAGGGTTCCCAGCACTTCGCGATGTTTTCCATCTGTGCCGGGGAGGGAAGCTTGACTTTCCGCTTCCGCTTCTTCGCAGCTCCGTTGCTCTTTGTGCGGCTCTTGTCGAGATAATGCTTGAACATCGCCATCCGAATCCCGAAGTCACCCGTCGGCAGGATGTTGGCCCGCTGCAGCGAGAACATCAGGAACATGTGCGCCGTCCAGACGCCCACGCCCTTTACTTGTGTAAGGTGCGCGATCACTTCGTCGTCAGACATATCAGGAACGCGAAGGAAGTCGAGTTCGCCACGAGTGGCGCGCTCGGCCATATCGAGCAGATACGAGGACTTCTGCTTTGACAGCCCCACCGCCCGCATCTGCTCGGGCGTGAGTTTGGAAACGCCCTCGGGTGTGAGTGGATCTCCAGCCAGCGCCGTGAACCGATTGAATATGGTCAGTGCAGCTTTGCCATTGAGCTGCTGATACACGATCGCGCGGGCGAGACTATGGAACGTAGGCTCGCGATAAGTCATGCGATAAGGCCCGACGCGCTCAATAATCGCCCGGATGACGGGGTCGGACTTCTTCAGATGGTTGAGAGCTTTCCTCATTTGTGTCATTCCGAGCGGAGCACGATGATTCGCTTGCTAACCATCGTGAGAAGTCGAGGAACCTGCTTTTCGCTTGCGCTCATGCAAACACCACCGAACAAATCGTACTGCCCAATCTTACCAATCAAGGTTGCTTCGCTTTTGCGCCCTCAACGAACACATGCCAATGAAACTGCAGCGTCTCGCCTAAATGGGAAAGAAAATAGTCGGCCGAGTGGCCGCCCGGATAAAGATGAAACTGATGTGGTATCCCCTCGGCCACTAACTGCTGGTGCAGTTTGTTCGCACCCACTGCAAAACCGTACTCGTCCTCTTGTCCGCAATTGGAATAGATCGCCATCGTCTTCAGTTCTTCGCGATGCTGCCGCGCCAGCACGAAGGGATTGTTCCGGTTCCAGTGCGCAACGTTAATCGGGTTGCCGAACACCCCGCCGAGAAAATTGGCCAGCGGTCCAGCATGCTGCAAATCTTCGTTCAATTGTTTCGGCGTTTCCGTAATCAGGGCAGCGCTTTGCGCGGTCACTGATGCGAACAATTCGGGATGCGAAAAGGCGAACCGGAGTGCGCCGTAGCCGCCCATCGAAAGCCCTGTGATCCCCCGTGTTTTGCGGCTGCGAATTACCCGGAACTTCGATTCGGTTTGCGGAATGAACTCGGTAAGAAAGAAGTCGCTATAGCGCTGCTTGCCATCGGCGGAGTTGATAAAAAAAGAGCCGCGCCCTTCCACCGCCACGATCAGGAAGTCTCCAATCGTATGGTGTTGGCGCATGTCTTCGATCAGTCCCCAACCTCCGCCTAGCATGAGCGCTTGTTCGTTTTGCCCGAGCCCGTGGAGGAAATAGAGAATCGGATATTTGCGGTTGTGGTCCGTCTCATAACTCGGAGGCAGCATCGCGCAGTAGCGGACAGCCCGCTGCAGGATCTTGCTCTGCATGCTGCTGCAATCGATGCGGCCTTGAGCTGATACGGGAGACAAAGAAATCAGCAGTGTACAAAGTACCAAAAATATGGACACGCATGTGGAATGAGCTGAGTGTCGTCCGCTATAGCGGACTCGCCCGATTCCGCGTGAACCATCCCGGCACTTCTGTGCGGGGCTTTCATGTTCCGCGGCTGCGCGGCTAACTCGGCGCATGCTCATTCGTATCGCAAGGCCTGTACCGGATCGAGTTTCGCGGCCCGGGCTGCGGGATACAGGCCGGATAGCAAGCTGATGATGAATGCAATCCCAAGCGCGAAAACCACCAGCCACCAAGTTACGGCCCAGAAGTTTTCCGGCGGGAATCCCTGATTGCGCAAATAGATGTTGGTCCCGATGCCAATTACCTTTCCGATAGCCCAGCCTAGAGCTACGCCCAGTGACCCGCCTAAAAGGCCCATCGCTCCGGCCTCGGCGAAGAACAGCCCGCGAACGTCCTGATCGCTGGCGCCGATTGCTTTCATGATGCCGATCTCGCGGCGCCGCTCCAGCACCGCCATGACCAGCGTGTTCACGATCCCGATCGATGCGACCGTCAGCGCCAGGCTTCCGAAGATGAACAAAAACATGTCTAAGATGCGGAAGAAGCGCTGCATGCTCTTGCTGGCGTCGAGAATCGAAAAGGTGTTGAACCCGATTTTTTTGATCGCGTCCTCCACCTCAGCGACCTTGCTGGCGCCGCTTACTCGCGCAATTAAGGTCGAGTAACTTGGCTCGGCGGAGGTGGCGTGAGTGGCGTCTCGGCTATCGAAAGCCTGCATCGGATGAATTGATTCCAGCAGCTTTTCGGGCAAGAACACGCGCGCCCTCATGGCGCCGCGCATGCTGTCGGGATCAAGTTCGGTCACCCCGACAATGGTCAATGGCACTTGGCGCTGGATTACAGAATAAGAAGCGGAATCTTCTGTATTACTGGACGCGATGCGCTCGTTATAGCGCATGATCAGTTGTTTCCCCAGCACAGGGCCGGCGACTTCCGAAGCCTTCAGTTCTTCCGGCCCGCGAGGCTGAGCCCGGCCGAGAAGTTCCGCTGCGAAATTCTTCTGGATGATTACCTCATGTGCCGCATCGGACGAGAAAAAATGCCCCTGCATGCCTTCAAAGCTGTCACTGTCCTTTGACGAGAATGCCATTCCGGAGACCATCGTCAGGTGCGGCTTGTCGTCGTAGCGAAGCTCGGTGATGAACCGCAGTTCCGGATATGCTTCCGCCACGCCGGGAATGGCTGCAATCTTCTGCCGCGCGGCTTCATCCAGATCGGGACTCTCCGCCGCGGAGGGGCCACTCGTTTCCTGTTCGCGATTGAAAGCACGCAAATCGCGCCGGGACGTGACGACAACGGTGTTGAACAAGCCCGACGACTTCAAATGACGGGAGGCCATTCGCTGCAATCCGACTCCAAGTGACAACATCGCCACAAGCGACGCCACCCCGACCGCAATACCGAGAGTGGTCAGCGAATTTCTGAGCATCGCCTCACGCAGGTTTCGCGCGGCCAGTTCGACGGAATCGTAAACCTTCATGCGTCACCTCGCGACGCGGCGGCTTTTGCATTTGAAACATCGGAAACGACTTTGCCATCGGCAAGTGAGATCATCCGCTCTGCATAAGTCTCGGCGATGACATGTTCGTGTGTAACCAGGACGACGGTCATTTGCGATGAGCGATTTAGATCGCGGATCAAGTCCATCACTTCTCTGCCAGTGCGGCTGTCGAGGTTGCCAGTTGGCTCATCCGCAAGCAAGATCTTGGGTTCGGTCACGAGCGCACGGGCAATGGCGACGCGTTGCTGCTCGCCTCCAGAAAGTTCAACTGGCCGGTGATGCAACCGGCCACTCAGCCCAACACGCGTGAGGGCGCGATTCGTGAGCTCGAACCGCTTCGCGCGCTCCACCTCGGCAAAGCGCAGCGGGAGTTCCACATTTTCCAGCACGGTCATGCGCGGAATCAGATTGAACGACTGAAAGACCATCCCAACCGTGCTGCGGCGATAAGCTGCGAGCTGGGTGCGAGTGAGTATTGCCAAGTCTTTTCCGCCACTTACGACGGTGCCCGAGGTCGGTGAATCAAGTCCGGCCAAAAGATTTAAGAGGGAAGATTTGCCAGAGCCCGAGGCGCCCAGTAGGGCCACGAATTCGCCGTCCCCGATCGTGAGGGTCACGTCATCGACGGCGCGAATCAGAGTGCTGCCCATCTGGTAGTAGCGGCAGAGTTCCTGAGTGTGAATGGCTGCGGTCAAAACAAGAGTTTAACAGCAGATCGCACGCGAGTTGGCAACGGTGCGAGGGCTGCGGGAATCGAAACTGCTTTCGTGGAGGAGAGCCATGCGAATTCCATTTCTGATCGGCCGCGCACTGTTTGGCGGATTCTTCATCATGAGCGGTGTCAAGCATTTCCAGCAGCAGAAACAGATGGCACAGTTCGCGGCAGCGAAGAAGGTGCCCAAGCCCGATCTGGCCGTAAAAGCAACGGGTACGATGCTGATTGTCGGCGGCGCCAGCATTCTGCTCGGAATCAAGCCAAAACTAGGCACGCTTGCCGTCATGGGATTCCTGGCCGGAGTCTCGCCGGTCATGCACGATTTCTGGAACGAAGGCGCCGAGCAGCGCACGAATGACATGATCAACTTCACCAAAAACATGGCGCTAGCCGGCGGGGCAATGGCCCTCATGGCCGTAGAAGAACCGTGGCCGGCGAGTGTCCCGGTGCTTGCCCCGAAGAAGAACATCATTCAGCGGGTGCTACGCGAAGTCGCGGCGTAAACAATTATTTAGATGGTGGCCCACTCAAGCCTCGGCTTGAGTGGATCTCTACTCCGCCGCCCGTTGCGGAATCGCTAGCTCCGTCGTCTGTGCTCCCGCGCTGAACTGAATGAGTTTCTGAATTGCCGGGCACACCATTAACAAAACTTGAGCTTTGGGCTGAAAGGCCTGTTGTACCAGCGTGAGTTGTTGCTGCTCCCACTCGGCTGCTGGCTTTTCTCCGCGGTCTAGATAATCGAGCCCTTGTAGGGCCGCCGCGCTGATAGAAGACAGGTTCTGCGACTGCGGCATCACTTCCTGCACAAACCACGACTTTGTCGCCAGCGGTTCCAGATTTTCTGAATTGTTTTTCCAAACCGTGAGTTGTGCCCGAAGCCGTGCTTCCATGCCGGGTTTGATCGGCCCGCTCACAAATGCATTAACCAACGCGGCGAACTCTCGCGCCTTAATGCTTTCAGGCCTGGCAGTATCGACAACGCGATTCATCGGCGTGAGAGAAGTGGGCTTCATGGTAGCCAGTTGGTATCGCGAATAGCCTTTCACCGGCTCGACGAGGTCGACCAACTCGCGAAGCGCGCCGACGTTGTCGTCGCCAGCCATTCTGCGCAGCATGGTGTTGTACTGCGTGTTCTGAGTTACGCCCACTGCATCAAGCCAGGTGTTCACTGCCGACATCCGCTCGTACATGGAATTCATGTCGGTCACGTTCTGTGGTGACCACAGTCGCTCGGCGATCGCCGCCATGCGTGGCCAGATTCGGGAATCAACATTCTCGGGTGAGACGTACTCCGACCACATACACGCCTCGCCGCCTAGGATCTTCTGCTTGTCAGCATCGGACAGGTTCGCGGTCGGTCCGGTGAACGGATCCACCGCGTAGTGCGCTGAGGTAGGACTGATCAGATCGAGGTAGTAGCCCGAAGAAAGGATGCCGCGATACCCCTGCTGCGCTGCCTCTGCCAATGACTTCTGTCCGCGCCAGGACTGGATGACCACATCTTTTGGAATTTCCGGCAGCAGGATTTCGTCCCAGCCTTCCATCGTTTTTCCGTACTTCGCCACGATCTTCTGCACGCGGCGCGTGAAGTAGGCCTGGAGTTCGTTGTTGCTCTTCAACCCATGTGCGTGCATGAATTCCTGGATTTTCGGATTCGAGTCCCACGCCTTGCCGTTCACCTCGTCCCCACCAATGTGGAAGAACTGGTCGGGGAAGAGCTTCGCCATCTCGCCAATGAACTTGTCGAGGAACTTGTAAGTGCTCTCGCGCGTGGGATCCATAGCAGGATCGAACACCCCGAACTCGCGCCCGATCGAGTACGGTCCAGGATTACTCGCAAGATCCGGATAGCCGACGAGCCACGACGTGCTATGGCCCGGCATATCAAATTCGGGCACAACCCGAATGCCGCGCTCATGCGCGTAGGCGATGATGTCGCGAATCTGCTCCTGCGTGTAGTACAGCCCGTCGGAGCCCATCTCCTGCAGCTTGGGGAATTTCTTGCTTTCGACGCGGAAACCCTGGTTGTCCGACAGGTGCCAGTGAAAGACGTTCAGCTTCACCGCCGCCATTGCGTCCAGGTTGCGCTTGATTACATCCACCGGCATGAAATGGCGGCTGGAATCGATCATCAGCCCGCGCCACGGGAAGCGAGGCCTGTCGTCTATGGTGATTGCCGGAACGGCAAAGCCCTGCGGCGAGACTTGAACAAGTTGCAGGAAAGTTTGCAGGCCGCGCATGACGCCGAGCGTGCTTGGCGCCGAAAGCTGCGCCTTTTCTGGAGTGACCACCAGCGTGTAAGACTCGTCTTCTCCGAGTTGCTGCGGGTTCCTGCTGGCGGCGCTGCTTTGGATTTCAAGCTGTCCCACTTGCGATCCGGTAGCGACGTGAAAGTTCGTCGCCAGCATTCCCGTGTGCCGGCGTAGATCATTCAGAAAAATCTCCGCCACACTTTGCAGCCGCGGGTCAGACCCTTTCAACACGACCGTGAACGTTGGATCAATCGGCAGCGACCCTGTAGCGGCTTTGACGCTCGCAGGCCACGGCATCAGATTCAGTGCAGGTGAATTGGTTTCTGCCGTCAGTTGAACTGCAAAAAGAAGGATTCCAAGTATCGCGAAGAAAATTGAGCGCACGTTTCCCCCCAGTCAGAGCTGCAAGGGAATATTAAACCTGAGCCGCAATAAGGGTGGTGTGATTCAGGGAACGTGCTGCCAGAGACTCCACAGTCGCCTTACCGTCATCGCAGCAGCGACGCAGGATGTGAAAGCCCGGCATCGGAGTTGCCGGGAAGATCAGAACCTTATGGGAGAGCCCCAGTCGCCTTCTACGAAGTGTCATCTTGCCAAAATGCGTTCAGCATGTTGCAGCAGGCTGCGCGAACTGTGCCAGCGTCGAGATCGGTAGGAAGGAATTGCCGTCAACCCTCTCCAGACCCAATTCCGACATTTCCCCGACCCAGATCACGCGGAACTGGCCTTTGTTGCTGCCCATGCGAACGTCAATAGTCTCGCCGATCCGCATACGGCGGCGGACCCCCTGTACCACGACGCCGTTCGCGCTCAAGTTGGTAACCATGGCCGGAGACGTAAAAGCCTGGCCAAAAGCATCCATCCCCCAAACGCTCACCGGTAATTGAACGTTGACTCGCGCGGAACGGCGTCGATCCATTCATTCCCCCTCAAGACTGAACAGATTCTGCCGTATGCAAATGTTTCTGGAAACTTACGCGGGTTTTGACGGATTGGGTACCAGAGTGTTACCTGCGCAAAGCCGCGCCAATAGGCCTTTTCAGTTGAAATCCCCCATGGAACAAGCGCCTGGACCGCGAGGGTCGCCGCAGCTTCCGCACGGGCCAGCGGCAGGTTTGGAAGAAGGACCAGACTTCGCCGATACTGAGAACACCGAGAGTTGAGGCGTTAACTTTCTGCTATTGCACTTGGGGCAGCTAGCCTTCTCATCCCCGTAGACCAGCGCCTCGAAATGGTTCTCACATTTCTCGCAGACGTATTCGAAAATAGGCATGGCGGCTACTCCGTAGTCCTTGGTAAAGAATAAACCAAAATGGCTTAGGCGCTCTACAGTGCCGACCCGATTCCCAAGAACTTCGCGGTGCGGTAAGGTTGAACCAGAAATTTCGAGCTTCCCACCGAAGCTCAAAAGAACAAAGGCGCCTTACTCCAGCAGGCGCCTTTTGTTTTTGGTTTTTTGTGCGATCTACCACATGGTGAAGTTCACTTTGTCCAAGTAAACGGCATAAGCCTGCATGTACTTGTTGCCATCCTGCTGGTAGTTAATCGTGATGCCATTCCAGCCGGTTGTACCAGGGTACCGGTAAATGTTCAGGGTGTGGGTCACGCCATTCAGCGCAATCGATTTGAATAGCAGTTTATTGGTCGAGGTACGCGCCACGGTGATCACCAAGTGATTCCACGCGTTGTTTTTCGGGTAGCAGGGAACGCCCGTGGGGACCCACTTTTTATTGACGTTGTCATATGTATCCCACTCGTGGCCCCCGGCAATGCGGCATTCATGGCCCCAGATAAAGCCTTTTCCCATCTTTGAACCCATGAACTGATTGATATCGAACTCGAGCGCTTGTGAGTACCCGATATTCGAGGCGTAGAACCACACGTCGTAGATAAAGTTATGAGCGTTATTGGTTAAGGTGTGACTGTAATCGGGAAGCCCTTGCGACGAGAACGAGCCTACGAGGTGATTGTTCCACAGGATGTCAGCATAAGCGTGAGTTCCGCCGATATGATGCCGTGTGGAACTGCCACTCGTCGAAGGCGAAGAGATCTTAGGGGTACGGTACCAGTTCACACTGTTTGAGGTCGAGGAACAGGTACTGCAAATACCCCAACTGGGCGCGAGCAGAGCATAGCCTGGACCCCAGGAAAGATTCTGAAGATTCGAGAATTTATGGTAATAAGGGCTGCTGGTGTTTTGGGCGGACAACGCTGTTACGGACAGCGCCATAAGGCATAGTGCGGCGAGTCGGTACATTTTCATTTCTAAGGTTTCTCCAGCAAAAACTGTATGGACTTAGCTTGCCGTGAGAGTAGTCAGGGATCTACTTGCGTTCAATGAAATTCGAGAGAACCACGTAACAGTTCTGTAATCGAAGGTACAGGCGAAAAATTTACGAAGTGAGACGCAGTTTGTGCTCAGCTCGTGAGTAGTTTCTGCTCAGGAAAATCTCAGGCATTACTCCTAGCCCGTGTTGTGAAGGCCCGCAGCGATGCCGTTGATGGTCGCGCCCAGCGCGTAATTCAGGTCGGCTGAATTGTCCCCGAGCTGCTTGCGGCGCAGCAGTTCTACCTGGATCAGACTCATTGCATCGACATAGGGATTGCGCAGCTTGATCGAGCGCGAAAGAACCGGGTTTCGATCGAGCAGGCGCTCCTGCGCTTTCACCCGCAAAAGCATTTGCCGGGTGCGCTCGAATTCGTCCACGATCATGTTCCACACGCGTTCGCGTACCTCACCATCCTTCACCAGCGACGCGTAGAGTCGTGCGATTGAGAGGTCCGCCTTTGACATCGCGAGTTCAACGTTGCGGATCAGGTCATAGAACAGCGGGAACCCCGTCATCATTTCCTGCAGACGTTTTTCGTAGGCGGCACCCTGCGACACGTAGCGCTCGAATGCATGTCCTACGCCGAACCACGCGGGCAGCGCGTGTCGGCTTTGCATCCAGCCGAACACCCAGGGAATGGCGCGGAGATCCTCCAGTCGGCGGCTTTGCGAACGTCGCGTCGGACGAGAGCCGATTTGCGCGTGCTCCATTTCGTTCACCGGTGTGGCCTGTTCGAAGTAATGAAGCACTTCGGGATTATCGGCGATATTGCTGCGGTAGAAAGCGAACGCATCAGCTGACATCTGCTCCATGATTTCTGTCCACGGCGCATCCGACCCCGGGGCTGGTCCGTCCGGCCGCGTAAGAGCTTCGAGACAAGCCGCAATCATGATCTCGAGATTCCACTCGGCTAATACTGGGTCGGAATATTTCCAGTTCAGGACTTCGCCCTGCTCGGTGATTCGAATCTGGCCGAAAAAGTCGCCCGGCGGTTGCGCCAGGATGGCATGATGGGTCGGCCCGCCGCCTCGCCCCACAGTGCCGCCGCGCCCATGAAAAAGGCGCAGCTTCACATTTTGTCGCCGGGCGGCTTCATGCAGCGCGTGATGCGCCTTGTATAACTCCCATGTGCTGGTTAGCATTCCGCCGTCTTTGTTGGAATCCGAATAGCCGATCATCACTTCCTGCCAGCCCGACCAGGAATTCAATAGTTTTCGATACGCGGGATCGCTCCACACACGCTCCATCACGCTGGCAGAATCGCGCAACGTTTGAATCGACTCGAATAGTGGAACCGGCATGAGCCCCGGATCATCCGGCGATCCTTCCACACGGACGCCGGCTGCCTTTGCGAGTTCCAAAACGTCGTAGATGTCGCGCTCCGTCTCAGCTCCGCTGATTACGTAATTGCGAATACAGCGGGTCGGGAAAACCTTTTTCCATTCGGAGACCTCGCGGAACACGTCGAGGGTAGTCGCCGCGGGATCCGCTGCCAATGCGGTCTGTACCGCAGTTCCTCCCGACGCGTTGATGCCAACGGTCGATTCTTTCGCAATCCTCTGCAGCGCTTCGCGGTGAACCTTCGCGTGCTGGCGAATATCCAACGTCGAAAGATGAAATCCGAAAGTGCGGACTTTACGAAGCAGAGGATCAAGCCACGAATAGGCGACACGAGCGCCATGATTCTGCTCTAAGCTCCGCCGCATGATGCGCAGGTCGGCTTCGAACTGGGCTGCAGTTGGATACGCACGCTCGTCGCCAGTGCTGGTGTGCCGAAGGCGCACGATCACGAAGCTGATGAAACGCCGGTAGAGCTCTGTGCTCGAAATTCGCGCCAGCCGAGCAGGCTCTTCGCCAATGTGCTGTGCGTATTCATCATGCTTCTGGCGGAATTCCTCCGAAACTGACACCTGCTTGCATGAGGAACTCAATTGCTCGCCAATGTGCTCCAGTTCCGAGATGTAGTGCGCAAGCACGGTATTTCGCGCGCGCTCCAGCGCCTCACGCGTACTCTCCACGGTCACGAATGGGTTGCCATCGCGGTCGCCGCCGATCCACGATCCGAACGAGAGGACCTCGGGCACATCGTCCGCGCGCAATTCCAGCCCATACACTTCGCGAAACGAATCGCGTATCTCCACGTACAGCCGGGGCAAGCTCTCGAAGATCGACATGGGGTAATGGTCCAGCCCCATGCGAATTTCATCCGTGACTAGTGGCTTCTGCACACGAACTTCGTCGGTTTGCCACAACACCGTGATTTCCAGCGCGATTGCGTTTTCTAGTGCGAGGGCATCGGCATCGGACAAAGGAAGTCGATCCAGGTGTTCCAGCGAGCGGGAGATGCGGCGGCGTTTCTGCAGGACCGTGCGTCGCGCAACTTCAGTAGGGTGCGCCGTGAACACTGGCAGCACTTTTACCTGTCGGAGAGCTTCCA
>Ga0157372_10008320_pt1 | contig 11031 bp, 11 predicted proteins | sample C55metaG_FD_115307 | JGI IMG/M metagenome (GOLD analysis project Ga0157372, IMG submission 115307) | Corn rhizosphere microbial communities from Kellogg Biological Station, Michigan, USA - C5-5 metaG | ecosystem: Host-associated > Plants > Roots > Rhizosphere > Soil | place: USA: Michigan...
GTGTTCGCCCTCGACGTGGGCAGCGGCTGCATCCAGAGCGCCCCGATCCAAGGGCTGCCCGAATGCCAACTCGTACCGACCACGGAACGGCGAATGCGCTCCGTCATCCGTGCCGACGTAATAGCTGTATCGCCGGCTTAGAGCACTGTAGCGCGCATGAAACTCTTGCTTCATCTCGGTCGCCGAAGCGACCCATACATCGGAGGGCAGGACCGCGTTCAGTGCGCGCCGCAATTTCTGAACGGTCCATCGCTCCGGTACTCGAACACCGACCGCTTGACCCCTCGCATGCACGCCGGCATCAGTGCGGCCCGAACCCGTGGCCGCGATACGGTCGCAGACGAGGCGCTCCAGCGCCTCTTCCAATACGCCTTGTACGGTCCGCTGATCGGGTTGGCGTTGCCATCCGCTGAATTCGGCCCCGTCATAGTGCAATACGAGTTGCACAGTGCGTTCGGCCATTGCTGGAAAGCTACCAGACCAGGGGGGTGTGTCAAGCAAGCGTGCTCGCGCGTCTGAGTGATGAAAGCGATTGACATTGCACGACGTACGCACTCACATTGCGCCCTCGATGCCCCCACGCACGCTCGCGTCTCTCGCCCACGCGCTCACCGTTTCGGCGACCCCCGATGAAGCACTCGTTGCCCTGGGCGAAGCACTCGCCGAGGTCGACCGTTTCGCGCAGCTCGCGTTGATCCGTTTCGACGAGCGACGAGGCATGCTGACGGAGCGATCGCTACTGGCCAACGGGCGGCCTGAAGCGCTTGCACTGGAGACGACGTTCGATCATCTGCCGTCGCGCGAGCGCGCCGCGATCGCCGCGGGCGGACAGTTCGTCGATTTCGGCGACAACGGCGATGAGTTCGCGCGCCTGTTCCAGCTTCCATCCTTCGGCGAGGCGGGTTGGCTGAACGTCCGAGGGCTCTCGTACGAAGGAAAACTCAGCGCACTTCTCGTGCTGTACGAGGCGCGCAAGCTATTTGGCGCGAGAACCGCCGAGCGGTTCTCGCCCGCGATCGCGTTGTTCGAGCTGGCGTATCTACGGTTTCTAGAGCGAAACGCGCGCGAAGACGCGGTGCGTACGCTCGAAGATGTCACGCAGCGGGTGCATGACGAGTACGGCCGGCGACTCGCCGAGCTCGAATCGCGCGTGAACCATGCGAAGACCGCCGAATCGGTCTCCGGTTCGACGCGCATCGTAACGCTCGAGCGGGAGGTCGCTCAGGCTACGGAGGATGCGCGGCGCGCGCTCAAGCGGGCGGCGGCCGTGGACGCCACGGTGTCGTCGGCGGTCGAGCAGCTCGAGAAGGCGCACGTCGAGCTGCATCGTCGCAGCGAGACGCTCCGCCAGAAAACGCGGACGATCTATCTCATCGATCGGGTTCTGACACTCGATGCCACGACCGACGACCCGCGGCAGCTCGCCGACGGTCTGCTGTCGCTGGTCGGTGACGACATGCACGCCCAGCGCTGTTCGCTGATGCTGCGCACGCCGGATGGTGAGTCATTGTACATCGCCGCGACGCGAGGGGTGGCGCCGGGAGTGAGCGAAGGCGCGCGCGTCGCCATTGGGCAAGGAATCGCCGGCCGCGTCGCCGCGACGCGCGAGCCGCTCCTCGTGCGTGATGTCGCGGAAGCGGGCGAACAACAGCTCCAGCAGGATCAGTACTTTACGACAGGGTCTTTCATCAGCTTCCCGCTCGTCTATCACGACGAGCTCGTTGGCGTGGTGAATTTGGCGAATCGAGCCATGCAGGGACTGTTCAGCGAAGAGGATGTCGACCGCGTGCGACTGCTCGGACTCGTGATCTCGCTCGTTGCGTCGAAGGCACGGCTACCGGAGCGCCTCGTCGAGGCATTGAGTGTCCACTAGCTCCGCGGCGAACCCGCTGCTCGGAACAATTCGTCGGCTCGCGCTGGGTGAACCGCCGGTTCCCGAAGAATTGACCGGTGCGTTCAACCTGATTCTGTCCGGCGATGCCACGCCCGCGCAGGTGGCTGGTCTGCTCGTTGGGTTGCGCGTGAAGGGCGAAACGCCCATCGAGCTCGCCGCCGTGGTTCGATCGTTCCGTGAGGCAATGGTCGCACTCCCCGCCGAACGTCCGGACGAACTCGTGGACACCTGCGGGACGGGCGGGGGATCGATCAACACGTTCAACATCTCGACGGCGGCGGCGCTGCTCGTCGCCGGCGTCGGCGTACGCGTCGCAAAGCACGGCAACCGCTCGTTCACGACCCAGTGCGGAAGCGCGGACGTCTTGGAAGCACTCGGCGTTTCGATTGACGTACCAGTCAGCGTCATGGAATCGGCGTTGAGAGACGCTGGGATCGTTTTCATGTTCGCTCCGTTGATGCATCCGGCCATGCGCCATGTAGGACCGGTTCGGCGGGAGCTTGGCGTTCAAACGATCATGAACCTGGTGGGGCCGCTGGCGAATCCGGCCGGTGCGGGGCGCCAGGTGGTCGGCGTCTCCGACCCGCGACGACTTGCGCTCATCGCCGGCGCGTTGGCCGAGCTGGACTCGGTCCACGCGCTCGTGGTACACGGCGAAGGGATGGACGAAATCTCGCCCTTCGTCCCGACTCAAGTGATCGAGGTTCAGCGGGGCTCGGTACGATCCTGGGAGATCGATCCGAAGCGGTTCGGGTTCGGCGCGGGAACGGCGCGGGACGTGGCCGGCGGCCCTCCGGCGGAAAACGCCGGCGCGATCATGCGAGTTCTGCGTGCGGAGGGCAATCCAACCGCGACCGCCGCAGTCGTTCTCAACGCGGCGGCGGCGCTTTATGTCGCCGGTGCAGCCGTCACGTACGATGGCGCCGTTGAGCAGGCAAGGGCCGCGATCGACGGCGGGGCGGGGATTGTCGCGCTCGATCGTCTCAGGGTGGCGTTCGCCAGGTCATCCTGAGCGAAGCGACGGCATTAGTAGCGCCGCAACACCCCGACGACGATGCCTTGGATCCGGATGTCGTTTTCGTGGACATACATCGGCTGCATCGTCTCGTTGGCCGGTTGGAGCCGGATTCGTCCATCGCGCTCGCGGTAGAACTTCTTGACCGTCGCGGATGAACCGTTGAGCAGGGCGATGACCATCTCGCCGTTGTCCGCGCGTTGGCGCTCGTTCACGACGACAAAGTCGCCGTCGCGAATCTGCTCGTCGATCATCGAGTTGCCACGGACGCGCAAGACATAGTGGCTGCCCCCGCGCCCGACGAGCGTATCGGGAACACAGAGCGTCTCGTTCTGCTCGAGTGCCTCGATCGGCATACCGGCGGCGACGCTTCCCAGCAGGGGAAGCTCGATCGCGCGCGGAGACGCTTCTGTGGGCAGGATCTCGATCGCGCGGCTTTCGTTGTAATTCCGCTTGATGTAGCCTTTGCGCTCGAGGTTCGTGAGGTGCTCGTGCACCGTCGCCAGCGAGTTGTAGCTGAAGTTCTCGGCGATTTCCTCGAAGCTCGGCGCGAAGCCGTTTTGTTCGGAATACGCCGTGAGGTAGTTTAGTATTTCGCGCTGGCGCTTGGTGAGCGGCATGGCTGAGCCCCGTTGTGCGAATGATTGGGGCCGCTGGTGTTCGACCGAAGAGGCCCCGAACTACAATATCCGAAGAAGGACCGAAGTGCAAGCTACCCCGGCCTGGAACCCACCGGCAGGCACGCTCGGCGGCATCATCAGCGAGGCATATCAGCGAGCCGAGAGACTCCGCCGAGACCGCGACGCGTTGCAACGCGCGGCTGCGGCCGCCGGAGTCGCGCCCTCGTTCGAGGCATCGCTGCGCCGGTCCGTCGTGGGAGTGATCGCCGAAGTGAAGCGACGCTCGCCGTCGAAAGGCTGGATCAACTCCGAGCTCAGTGCCGTCGCACAGGCGCGAACGTATGAGGCGGGCGGTGCGGCCGCGATCTCCGTTCTCACCGAACCTGAGCACTTTGGCGGCTCGAACGAGGATCTGACGAGCGTCCGCGCGGCCGTCGGTCTCCCGATCCTGAAGAAAGACTTCCACGTCGATCCGATTCAGCTGGTCGAAGCGAAAGCCTTGGGCGCTTCGGCCGCCTTGCTCATCGTCCGCGCGCTTGCGCCTGATACCCTCACGAAACTTGCTGTCGCGGGCGCCGAGCTTGGCCTGGAGCTCTTATTCGAAGTTCGGGACCGTGCCGAGCTGGATCGCGCGCTCGAGGCTGGAGCGCGCGTCATCGGCGTGAACAACAGGAACCTCGAGACGCTCGTGATCGATCCGACGACGGCGGAGCGGCTCATCACCGAGATTCCGCCCGACCGGATCGCGATCGGTGAGAGCGGCGTGTCCGGCCGAGCCGATGTCGAGCGGTTGGCGCGGGCCGGAGCCGACGCCGTTTTGGTGGGGTCCGCCGTCTCGGCGGCGCAGGATCCAGCCGCGGCGGTTCGGGAATTATCCAACGTACAGCGGATCGAGCGTGGCGCCTGACATCAAGTTCTGCGGGTTGACTCGCGCGAGCGACGCGCAAATGGCCGCGGAGCTTGGCGCCGCCTACGTCGGGGTCATCTTCGCCGGTGGCCCGCGCAACCTTTCTGTCGAACAGGCTATCGCGGTGTTTTCCGACGTACCGGCGCGGGTGAAGCGAGTTGGTGTATTCGGCGCGCAGACCGCGGAACAGATTGCGTCTATGGCATCGATGGCCGCTCTGGACGTCATCCAACTGCACGAAGGGGGAAACCCCGCGCTTGTTTCGGCGCTTCGCAAAGCGACGTCCGCGGAGGTATGGTGCGTGTTGCGCCTTTCGAGAGGATTGTTACCTGAGAACTCGAAAGCCATTGCCCTGATGGCGGATGGCGTCGTGCTCGATGCCTACGTCCCAGGCGTGCTGGGCGGCACCGGCGTCGCGCTGCCTTGGCAGGAGCTGGCGGGAGGGCTGGATGCATTGCGGTCCACTCGTCTCATCCTCGCCGGTGGGCTGCGGCCAGAAAACGTCGCGCGCGCGATCTCGCTCGTTGCGCCTGACGTCGTCGATGTGTCCTCAGGAGTCGAGGCGGAAGTCGGCATTAAGGATCCGGCAAAGATGAAAGCCTTCCGTGACGCCGTAAGCCAAGCATCCATTCCCACCCTATGATTGCACTCCAGACCGATCGATTCGGCGCTTTTGGTGGCCGCTACGTCCCCGAGACTCTGGTTCCAGCGATCGACGAACTGGAGAGAGCCTACGATCAAGCCCGGGTCGATCCAGCGTTCCAGCGCGAGCTGAACGACATGCTGGCCCACTACGTGGGACGTCCGTCGGCGCTCAGCGACGCGCCCCGATTTTCCGATCTCGTCGGCGCACCCGTCTGGCTCAAGCGCGAAGATCTCAATCACACTGGCGCGCACAAGATCAACAACACCGTCGGGCAAGTCTTGTTGGCGCGCAGGATGGGCAAGCGTCGCATCATCGCCGAGACTGGCGCCGGCCAGCACGGTGTGGCCACCGCGACGGTCTGCGCGCGATTCGGTCTGGATTGCGTCGTGTATATGGGGGAAGAAGACATGCGCCGTCAGTCGCTGAACGTATTTCGGATGCGATTGATGGGGGCGAAGGTCGTCGGCGTGTCGAGCGGAACGAAGACGCTCAAGGACGCGACGACGGAGGCCATCCGCGATTGGGTGACGAATGTCAACGACACCTACTATATCATCGGGTCCGTCGTCGGTCCGGCGCCATATCCGCGAATGGTGCGCGATTTTCAGGCGGTGATCGGGCGCGAGGCACGGGCGCAGATGCTGGAGCGTGCCGGGCGCCTGCCGAAAACCGTCGTGGCGTGCGTTGGTGGCGGAAGTAACGCCATGGGCGCGTTCCATTCGTTCGTCGATGACACCGATGTGGAGCTCGTGGGCGTCGAGGCCGCCGGCAAGGGGCTGGACAGCGGCGAGCACTCGGCGTCGCTGGCGCGCGGGCGTCCAGGTGTGCTGCACGGATCGTTCAGCTATCTGCTGCAGGACGAGTATGGACAGGTGCACCCCGCGCATTCGATCTCGGCGGGGCTCGACTATCCCGGCGTCGGCCCCGAGCATTCTTTCCTCAAGGACAGTGGCCGAGCGGAGTACGTCGCCGTCTCGGATGACGAGGCGCTGAAGGGATTTCAGCTCCTCAGCCGCTTGGAGGGAATCATCCCGGCGCTGGAGACCGCGCACGCGGTCAGCTGGATCGCCTCACAGCGTGGCCGGTGGGCGAAGGACGAGCCCGTGCTTTTGTGCGTGAGCGGGCGAGGGGATAAGGACGTCGCGCAGGTGAGCGCGATGAACATCCTCGACGCGTGACGGCACCCTCGTCTTCCCCTTTACGCGGCGGTATGCGAGGACCGTCCGCGGCGGCGATGACATCGCCAAAGGCGGCGGTCGAGGAGATGTTGCGTGCGTTCATGAAGGCGGCGCGAGCGCGTCAGCTCTATCTACCGAATAATCCGATCTATCGAAGCGCGATCGAAACTCTCCGGGCGACGTTCGTGCCGGTGTGGCAGCAGACGAGCGACGTGGCGCTCGCCATCGACGAGCTGGAGATCCGGTGGGAGGATGAGACGGTCCTCGCGGATCCGATGAGCTCGAAGTCCGCGGACAACCTCGCCTGGCTCTTCTTCAAGGATGGTGTTCGCGAGCTCACGCTGACGCCCGGATTCGAGGGCGAAGAGGTCGTGAAGCTGCTCGACATCGTCCAGCGCGCGCGACGAGCGACGACGGACGACGATGATCTCGTGGCGATGCTGTGGGAAGCGGAGTTCAGCTTCCTGACATACCGGCATCTCGATCTGCTCCAAGACGGCGGCGGTGGGAGCGAAACGGCCCGCGGCCCCGAAGTCACGCCGGTGCCGCCGGAGCAGGTACAGCGCGAGACGCAGGCGGCCGTGGAGGAATCGCAGGCATCCGGCTTCGTCAGCATGGCCGACTTCGATTCCACGCTGTACTTCCTCGATGGAGAGGAAGTCGCGTATCTGCAGCGCGAGATCGAGCGCGAATACGCGCACGATCTCCGCGGCAATGTCATCTCGGCGTTATTCGATATCTTTGAACTGCACGCCGACGCCGCGGCGCGCGGGGAGATCCTGGAGCATGCGCAAACGCTGTTGCCGCATCTCCTCGCGGCCGGTCATTTCGGAGGAGTCGCGTATTTATTGCGCGAGGCGCAAGCGTCGCTCACCCGCACGGCTGGGATCACCGACGATCACAAATCGCGCCTGACCCAGCTCGCGGATCTGCTGAGTGCCCGTGACTCGCTGAATCAACTCTTGCAGGCGCTCGATGAGGCCCCTCAGCTGCCGGCCGAGGGTCAGTTGTCGGATCTTTTCGCTCAGCTGCGCCCGGTAGCGCTGGAGACGATTTTCCAGTGGCTGGGCACGTCCTCCAATGCGCAGTTGCGGTCCGTGCTCGCCACCGCCGCGAATCGCCTGGCGGGAGAAAATACGTCCGAGCTCGTGCGGCTCGTCCAATCGCCGGACCGCGCCGTGTCGGACGAGGCGATTCGACAGGCCGGACTGCTCCGGGCGCAGGCGGCCGTCCTGGCGTTGAGCAAGTTGCTGGGCGACCCAGACGCTGGTCGGCGGTTGGCGGCGGTGCAGGCGCTCGTGGAGATCGGATCGCCGGGCGCGCTGCAAGGGATCGAACGCGCCGCCGAAGACAGCGATCGAGACGTACGCATCGCCGTGGCACGCGCCTTCGCGGCGCGTGGACACCGACCGGCGCTCGCGCGGATCGAAGCGGCGGTGAAGGGACGGTTGATTCGGGACGCCGACCTCACGGAGAAGATGGCGTTCTTCGAGGCGTACGGCGCGCTGGCGGGCGACGGCGGTGTCGAGCTTTGCGACGCGATTCTCAACGGCAAGAGCTTTCTCGGTCGTCGCGAAGAGCCCGAGATGCGCGCCTGCGCGGCCGTCGCGCTCGGACGTATCGGCACGGCGAGAGCGATGGAGTCGCTGCGCAAGGCGAGCGGAGAGAAGGACGTCGTTGTGCGCAATGCCGTGAGCCGCGCGCTGCGTACGCCGGGAGCGTCGGCGTGACGGCACCGCGGAGTGCGGCGGCAGACGAGTCGAATCTTCGCCGCGCGGGACGGCAACTCATTCTCTCCGCCTACGGAGCCTTGCGGGCGGTCAAGCTTTACCCGGTCGAGAATGTCGCCGTGCAAAAGGCCTTGCACGAGGTCACCGCCCAGTCGCGTGACTTGGCGAAAACCGAGGGCGAGCTCGAGCTCCGTATCTCCGGAGAATTCCTCTTTGTCAATCAGGTGCGGCTGCGACTCGAGCTGGACAACTTCGCGAGCTTCAGCCATCTGCTATCGCTCTTCCGCGCCTGCGGCATCGGGACGCTGAGCATCGCGCCGAACGTCTCGGAGAAGGATTGGCTCATCTTCTTCTCGCTCATTCAGGCGCCGGCGAGTGACAATCCCGACGAACGGCTCGAGCAACTGCAAGCCAAGCTGGCCAGTGCGGGTGTCGCCACGCTGACGACGGCGCCGCCGACCGAGCAGGGCGACGGACAGGAGAAGGCGAAGGAGCGTGCGAAGCGAACCTACGACCAGTCGGTTGTCGCGACGAAGGAACTGATGGGCTCTCTCCGTATGGGAGCTTCGGCGAACCTCAAGAAGATCAAGCGGCTCGTCCAGAGCATCGTCGATCAGATCCTCACCGAGGAGACGTCCCTGATCGGAATGACGACGCTGCGCGACTACGACGAGTACACGTTCACGCATAGCGTCAACGTGTGCATCTTCTCGGTCGCGCTCGGACGACGCCTCGGGCTCTCGAAGGTGCAGCTGTATGACTTGGGGATGGCGGCGCTGTTCCACGATATTGGCAAATCGCGTGTTCCCAATGAGATCATCAACAAGACCGACCGGCTGACTGACGAGGAGTGGCGCGTCGTTGCCAATCATCCCTGGTTCGGAGTCCTCGCGCTGTTCGGCGTGCGCGGCGCTCAGGAACTGCCATACCGCGCGATGATCGTGGCGTACGAGCATCACATGAAAGCCGACCTGTCGGGGTACCCGCGGCCATTGCGCAACCGTCAGATGGGAGTCTTCAGCAAGATCGTGGCGGTTGCCGACGGCTTCGACGCGGCGACCTCGCGGCGGTCGTATCAGCCCGTCCCGTACACGCCCGCGGACGTCATGAAGGAGCTGCGTGACAACCCGCGTCGGGGAATGGATCCTGTGGTCGTCAAGGCATTCATCAACCTCACGGGGGTGTATCCGGTCGGCACCTTCGTCGTGTTGGACACCTTCGAGCTTGGCGTCGTCCACGCCGCCAATCCGCTCGAGGACATGATTTCCCGGCCGATCGTGCGTATCGTCAGCGATGCGCAGGGGAACGTCATGTTCCCTGGCAACCTCGCCGATCTTGCCGATCGCAACACCGAGGGCGAGTTCGTACGAACGATCATCAAGACCGAGAATCCAGAACGGTATGGCATCCGGATCGCCGACTATTTCGTCTGACGCCGTCACGCGCAAATTCGCCGAGCTTCGCGCGTCGGGGCGGCGCGCCCTCGTGCCATACATCACCGCCGGCCATCCCGACGACGCGCGCACCGTCGACCTGATCGCGGGGCTGGAAGCGGCAGGGGCTGACGCCATAGAGCTGGGGCTACCGTTCTCCGATCCCATGGCCGACGGTCCGGTGATTCAGGCCAGCTCGCAAATGGCGCTCGAGCAGGGCATGAACTTCGATCGGCTCCTCGATGCCGCGTCGCGCGCGCACGCCTCAATTCCGCTCATTCTTTTCAGCTACCTCAACCCGGTGCTTGCCGCCGGTGATGATGCGCTGGTGCGCGCCGCCCAGGCGGGCCTCAGCGGACTGCTGTTGACCGATCTTCCGGTCGGGGCCGATCCCGCGCTCGAAGCGCGGCTCGCCGCCGGACCGCTCGCGTTCATCCGGCTCGTCGCGCCGACCACTCCCGCTGACCGCATGAAGGAGATCGCGGAGCACGGTAGCGGTTTCGTGTATCTCATCAGCCGACTCGGCGTGACGGGCGTGCGCGACGATATCGCCGCGGATCTCCCGGCGACGGTGCGGCGACTCCGCGACTCGACGGCCCTCCCGGTGTGCGTCGGGTTTGGTGTGTCGCGTCCGGAGCAGGCCGCCGCGGTGGCGCGCATCGCCGACGGTGTCGTCGTGGGCAGCGCGATCGTTCGCGCGGCGGGCGAGAGCGTCGCCGCGGCGGCGCGGCTCACGGTGTCGCTGCGGGACGCGATCGATCGGGCGTAGGCTATGCCATCGCACGAGATCACACTGCGCGCGATGCGATTTCATGCGCTTGTCGGCATTCTTCCCCACGAGCGCGAACTCGCGCAACCGATCGAGATCGACGTAACGGCGCGTCTCGGCGACGGGGAAGGGATCGTGGACTACCGACAGCTATACGAGGCGAGTGCCGAAGTATTTTCCGCCGGGCCGATAGACTTCCTCGAGCAGATCGCCGATCGTCTGGCGAGTCGTTTGCTCGCGGATCATCGACGGATCGCATCGGTTCGCGTCGCGGTGCGAAAGCCGCAGGTCGCTCTGGGCGGACCACTTGCCTACGCGGAAGTCGCCATCGATCGAACACGGAATGATTGACGTGGCGTACGTGGCGCTGGGTTCGAATGTCGGCGACCGGCATGGTTATCTGGCGGAGGCCCGTCGCGAGTTGGCTGAATTGCCGGGAACGCGGATCGTTGGCGTTTCAAGCGTCGAGGAGACCGAGCCGCTGGGCGGTTTGGAACAACCCTGGTATCTCAATCAAATGGTGGCGATCGAGACGTCGTTGGCGCCGCACGAGTTGCTGACGAAGCTTCAGTCGATCGAGTCGCGGCATGGGCGCGTTCGTCGTGAGCGATGGGCGTCGCGCACGCTCGATCTCGACATCGTGTGCTATCAGCACCAATCAGTGCACGAGCCCGGACTTCAGGTTCCTCATCCGGCGCTCGCCGATCGTCCTTTTTGGCAACGCAAGCTCGCCGAACTTCGACGCAGCGACGGAATTGGGGACGGCGAACGATGACTCTTTCCATGGCGCTCCACCCATTCGTGCTGGCGACATGGGCGAAGGCGAAGATCGGCCCGGA
>Ga0157372_10008322_pt1 | contig 11029 bp, 4 predicted proteins | sample C55metaG_FD_115307 | JGI IMG/M metagenome (GOLD analysis project Ga0157372, IMG submission 115307) | Corn rhizosphere microbial communities from Kellogg Biological Station, Michigan, USA - C5-5 metaG | ecosystem: Host-associated > Plants > Roots > Rhizosphere > Soil | place: USA: Michigan...
ATTTCATTGGTTGGCATTTTATCGATATAATCCTTTTCTGAAGTTACGGGGCCTCCTTTTTTAGACTGCATCGCACTATTCATAGTGGATTTCAAAAAATCCATGTTGGTATAATCTTTTACATAACCATTACTTATAAAAACGTCTTTGTTTCCGTCATTATCGAAATCACTGAACAATGTACTCCAACTCCAGTCGGTGTTAGATACGCCTGCTAATTGTCCAATCTCGCTGAACGTGCCGTCACCATTATTCTTTTGGAGCATATTTCGGCTGTATTGATAATAAAATCCCTGGCTAAAGAGGTATTGAAATTTATCAAAGTTTTCTGCCCCATTATGCATTTTTTGGCCTTCATTACTTTCCGGTAACATATCCAACGTCAGTAAATCAACAAATCCGTCATTATCATAATCTGCGGCATCGCAGCCCATCGACGCCAGAGGAACCTCATCTATTCGATTAGACAACTGTTCACTAAAAGTACCATTGCGGTTATTTATAAATAAATAATCAGGTTCATTAAAATCGTTAGACGTATAAATATCCGGCCATCCGTCATTATTGATATCAGAAATTGACAGGCCTAATCCAAACGTGAATACATTTGAGGTAATTCCGGCCTCTTTACTTACTTCTATAAAATGTCCGTTATCATTACGGTATAATTTATCAGCAAAATCAGGATTGCGTTGATTGCGCAATTCCGGATGCTGTTGCGCGCCCGTTGTATATTGTTTTAAAGAGTGATTGATAATAAAGCAATCCAAATCTCCGTCTTTATCGTAATCAAAGAAAGCAGCCTGCGTTGAATAGCCCACATCTGCCAAACCGTATTTCTCTGCTTCTTCTGTGAATGTCAGATCACCGTTATTAATAAATAACAAGTTCTTTCTTCTTTCACGATTAACATCAGCGCTTCGGCAAATATAAATGTCCAGTTTACCATCGCCGTTAATATCTGCCATAGTTGCGCCCGTACACCATCCTTGCTTATCCGCAATTCCGGCTTTTTCAGTAATATCTTCAAACTTAAAATCGCCTTTATTTAAGAACAACCTGTTTCTGACCATATTTCCCGTAAATAAAATATCGGGTAAGCCATCATTGTTAATATCTCCGATAGCCACTCCTCCGCCATTATAGAAATAGGTATAATTCAACACGTTCAATGCTTCGCCTTCGAAAATAGTGTTCTTAAAATTTATTCCGGTCCGCCCCTCGTCAAGAAGAGTAAATAAGTGAGAAGTATTATCGCTACAACTAAAAAACAGGCTTGTTAAAAAAAAGAAGCAGATTTTTCTCAAAAAAGTTGACATATTCAGATTTTATCTTCCGGGCACCTTGCTAAAACTAAAGATTCCATTTTTACAAATGGAATCTTAAAAAGAATTTATGAGATCGGGGAACTTAATTTTTATCCCACCAGAGAGGTGTGGTCACTTTATCCGGACCGTTGAGTAATGGTATTGCTGCTTCAACGGCTGCTCCGTTATTTTGGGTTTCCGAAAGAAGGAAAGGAATTCTCCTGATCCACTGAGTTCTGGTATTGGTGATGTCAGGATTATCCGAATTAACCACCGGGTAAAGTTTGAGAATATGGCTTCTTCTATAATCAGCCCAGGCTTCCATACCGTCAGGGAAAAGCGCGAGCCATTTTTGGGTGGCAATCTGTTCTTTTTGCTCGGCAAGGCTTGTCCCAAATTTTACAGGAATAGTGGTCATGGCGGGTGAATTAAGATAATCGCCTGGTGGAACGGGAGTATTCATGCTGTTGATGTAACTGTTAACCACTGTTGCATCCGTAATACCCCATTGTGCAAGGGAATTAGTGATACCGGCATTGTATAAATCTTTGGCATCACCATCCATATTCCAGCCAAGCAAAGCGCCTTCGGCTCTCAGAAAGTACGCTTCTGCGGTAGCCATTACGTTTTGCGGGGTGGAAAGATAAGTTGGAATCCCGCCCGCAGCCGGAGAGGCCCATCTGGGCCCCACATGAGAATTATTATCGGCTTTATTGGCATCCAAACCCAACTGAACTACACTAAGTCCGTTTCTTAGGCCGTTGTATTCTCCTGTATTCACCGCAGGTAAAAAATAAATTGGTAACCGTGGATCCTTGTATCCTTTCAATACTGATTCCATTGATGCGCTCATCCTGAATTCATTCCAATCCGACATAATAGAAAGGCCATTACCGTCATCGCCTTTTGTGGTTCTTTGGATAAGTGCATCGTCATCGGGGCTGTTGGTCATCACTCCGTCAGCTACAGCAGCTTCGGCTTCAGTTTTAGCCCGGCCGGCATCTACATTTGAAATTCTCAGCGCCAGTCGCAGGCGAAGCGTGTTTGCAAACTTTATCCACTTATTTACATTGCCACCATAAATCAGATCATAACTCCCAAAAGGTTGTTCGCCGGTTTTACCTTTCAAAACTGTAACCGCTGCATCAAGCCTTTTAAAAAAATCATCATAAATTTTATCCTGGGGGTCGTACGGAACCGAGCTACCCGGCGTGCCCGCCGAGAAATATGGAATCGGCCCCCAATAATCTGTAATCTTATGAAAGGTATATACCCACCAAATGCTGGCAAGCGCATGTTCAGCAGAAGCTGAATCTGTACTATTAAAAATGGTTTGCAATTGAGGTACTACCGTTGTGTACATGGGATTAAAAGCGGCCCCTACCCAGTCCATTCTTATTACCAAACGGTCAGAAGGAAAATAAGTAGCTTCACAAGCAAAGTATTGTGCGTATTGATCGGCGAACAGATTTTGTGCTACCTGGTAATTCCATTGGCTATTTGTAGCAGTGGATTGTGCCTGGGAAAATAGAAAGGGAAGTTCTGCCGCTCCTATCGTTGCAATGCTGTTTTTATCAGCGTTTATCTCAGCAAATTTTTTAGTGCAGGAGTTAAACAATAAAAATATCGTGAAGCAAAAAAGCAGTACATATAAATGTTTGCAGGATAAAAAATTTAATCGTTTCATAAACTTTAAGGTTTAATTATTTACACTTTAGAAAGTTAGTCTTAAATTAAAGCCGAGGCTTCTGGTAGAAGGCAAAGTTCCATATTCTACGCCCTGATAGTTCCCATTTCCCAGGCTCATATCTGGATCAAACCACATTTTACGTTTGCCTTCTCCGGGAATATCCATTATAGAACTGCCACGGTAGAGCCAGAATAAATTATGTGCGATTACAGAAAACCTGGCTGATTTTATAAAAAAGTTCTGCCCTACCGGAATATCATATCCGAAAGAAACTTCTCTTACCCTGAAACTGGTAACATCATAGGCAAAAAATTCACCTACTCCATATCGTTTTCCGGAAGCAGTTTGCCAAAAGTCCTGCGCAGTGATCGGTTTAGATACTGCCTGGCCATTGGCATCTACACCTCCAAGGTTCCATCCTCCCTCGCGGTGGGCTTCCGTACCTTCTGTAATACCACTAAAAGCAAGATTCATTTCAGTGCCGGAAATCATCACACCTCCAAAACGGCCATCAGCTAAAACCCTCAAAGAAAACCTTTTATAAGTAAACGTGTTGGTCAACCCTAAGTTTGCTCGCGGATTAAAATTACCAATGTAGCCCTGAGCCGCTCCAGATATATCGGTAGTAAGTGGTTTTCCCGCGTTTGTTCCTGTGTCTATAACCATACGATTTCCTTTTGCATCCTTTTGCCATTGATAGGCTAAAAGATCACCATAACTTCCTCCCTCATTTACCACAGGTGTTCCCGAACGTCCATATCCACCAGCAAGTACAACTGTCTTAATATCATTGCTTAGCTTAACTATTTTATTGCGGTTTAAGGCAAAATTCAAATCAATATCCCAATCAAAATCCCGGTTCTTTATAGCAGTTGCGTTCAATACTATTTCCACTCCCTTGTTTTGAATATTCCCTGCATTTATATATTGGTTGGCATAACCGGTTCCTACAGGCAGGTTAAGTTGCAGTAATTGATTGAAAGAATTGCTTTTATAATAATTAAATGTAAAACCAAGGCGATCGTTCAGAAACCTTGCTGCAATGCCGGCTTCCAGGTTCTTAACAATTTCAGGTTTTAAAGTTGGGAAGGGTAAAGTAGTTCCCCTGCTTAAAAATCCATTGCCTGCTCCCTGGCTGTAACTATAGGTTGCATTCAGTAGTCCGAACTGCCCACCGTTACCTACCTCAGAGTAGTTCAAATTCGCTTTCAGGAAGGAAATACTTTTGGGAAGTGTGGGTATCAGGTCTGAAAAAATAACTGAGGTTCCCACGGAATAATATTGATAAGAATAAGGCGAAGGCAAGCGGGAATCCCAATCATTTCGCAAACTTCCGTCAAGGAAAATAGCATCCTTAAAAGATATATTCGCCTGCCCAAATACAGCTTGTGTCTGTACTTCGTTTCCTGAAGAAGATAAAGCCGGGCTCGAAGCGAAATTAAGGCTGAATTTATTGGTTACATTTAATCCGTTTGCCGTTCCCTGGTTCTGGTCATACGCATTATCCTGGTAAATAGCGCCCAAATGATAATTGATCTTAAAGTCTTCGGAAATTTTATTGTTTCCTGTAAACATAACATCAAACCATTTTTGAGTGACATTGATATTATTCTTTGCGTAATATCCTCCTGCTTGCGTAGCCCATAACAAGGTGCTTTGATAATATATGATATCCTGTTTATCCATTATTTTATCAAGATTGGCGCGGCCCGTTATGTTTAGCCAATCAGTAATATCATATTTTGCAGATAAAAATCCCATTATTCGGTTACGGGTTTGGTCAAGCGTAGTATTATTGACCATCCAATAAGGATTCTGATAAATAGAACTTAAAGTGGAAGGCCAGGCAGTAGCTACAGGAACTCCCACATTATTGAGCGAATCATATTGTTTTGCATCAGACAGAGGAACATTTCTTGGAATTTGATAGATATCGATAACAGGCGCATTTTCTTCACCTGTACGAGGCATGTGTTTGATGATCTCATTTACATAAGTAACTTTTGCATCTGTAGAAAACTTTTTCGAAATCTGGTTGGTGATCCGCAAATTAACTGTGTGGCTGGTCAGGTCATTCTTGGGAATAATTCCGTTTACAATGTTGTTAGTATAAGAAAGGTAAGTTTGCGCTTTTGCAGAACCTCCAGATACACTTATCGAATTATTAGCCCCGAGTCCGGTTCTGAAGAAATCCTTAATGTTATCAGGTTGAGGAGAATAAGTAGAAGGCTGCCCAAGGTAATTGGTAATACTTTGGCCAGTCATTTTGGCTCCCCAGCTTTCCCCGGAGGTAACATCCAATACACCGCCATTCCCCTGGCCATACTTGTTTTGCACTTTGGGTAAAGACCACGCGTTTTCAAATGCCAGTCCCGAATTCAAAGTAACGGTCATTTTATCTCTTGTTCCTTTTTTAGTCGTGATAACTATTACGCCATTACCTGCCTGGCTTCCATATAAAGCTGCTGCTGATCCTCCGGGCAATACAGTAACTGATTCAATATCATCAGGATTAATATTAGAGGCGCCATCCGAACTCTGAACAGAACCGAAATCACTTCCCGCAGCACTATACGTGTCGTTCGTAATAGGAACCCCATCTACCACAATCAAAGCATTGTTGGTTCCCTGTATAGAGCGGTTACCACGCAATACAATCCTGGCTCCGCTGCCCGGCCCACCTGAGCCTTGAGTAATTACCGCATTAGCCACTTTGCCCTGCAATGAATTCAAAACATTATTAGGGTCTCTTACTTCTGTAAGTGAGCCCACCTTTACATTTTGTGTTGCGTAAGGCAATGTTTTCGACTGGCGTGTGATACCTAATGCAGTCACTACTATCTCACTTAAACCACTATTGTCCTTTACAAGAGTGATTTCAACATTCGTTTCATTCTGACCCACTGCACGTTCGGCTTTTACGTATCCGATAGAAGTAACCACCAAGGTAACCTCTCTATCAGGTACATTCAAAGTAAAGGAGCCATCCGAGCCGCTTGCAGTTCCGGTTGTTGTGCCTTTAATTAAAACAGAGGCACCCACGAGGGGGCCTTCGGCTGACATCACTTTCCCTTTAAGAACCCTGGTTTGGGCTTTTAGCAAGATTCCGAGGAAGAGTGAAGGAATCAATATTAGCAGTATTCGCAAAATTTTTCCCATATACATAAATTTAGAATTGACAAAAAGGTTTTAAAACATTTGAAAAATAAATCTTGAAAATCTCTCCGCAGCCCGAGAGTATGAATAAAAACAGTCGTTCAGGAATGTTAAAGCTCTTTCGGCAGGTATGCCTTTTTTATTCTAAATTCAGCAATACAATTCTACATGCAGCTCATATCTTGTAATCGAAAAAATAACAGCTAAGAAGTAATTCCGTTTTTTATCAAGTAATTCGTTTTTTTGACAAAATCATTCCCTTAACTATTCCCTATAGTAAATATGACATTTTTTTTTTAAATATGCTGCATCAAAATATTAAAAAGCAGAAATATTTTTTTCAATTGGTTTATTTTGCCAATTATCGTTTCTTTTATTTTTCTAATTCTTTATCGAAAATTTCAACTGGTTCCATTTTCTATAGGGTTCAGAAGAAATGGATGTAGTTAAATTTCAAGATTTTACTTTAAATCTGGTTATTAGGCTTTGTAATGATTTGGATGACTTTAGTTCTTCCTGCAGGCACTTTTATATACACATGATTGTCCTTACTATTTAAAGACCTTTCGTCAATCATTTCAAAGGCGGTATACCTTTTCAAATGTAAGGCTTCCAGGTTCAATGAAACGACACAATCTGTATCGCTATTACTATTATTTCGGATAGTAAAAAATAATTTTTGCTGGTCGCCGAACCTTTCAATTCTAATAGAGTTCAGCCCGGCTGTAGCATAAGTAACAGGCTGCCAGCCGGCTTGCGATAATTGTTTAATAACAGGAATATATTTTTTAAAAAAGGGACGCCCTCTCTCTACCTTAATACTATCCTGCCAATAGGGATCGCTTGAAGCATCTTCACTGAAAAAAGAGGGGAAAAAACCATAAGCCATCAATTTTTCAAAATAAACTGCATAACCTTTATAAGGAAATTTTGTAAATGCTGTATCATTCAAACCTTCATTTAAAAGAAACACAATAGGTTTCTGGAACGAAATTGCTCTTTTAAAATCCAAGGCCTTTGTATCATGATCTCCGGTTGAATACCAGCTCAATTCTGCCCCGAATAAATCAAGGTTAGCGGCTGCAAAAGGGTTCCAGATATGTCCGTTCCCCATGACCAATTTCCCCTGGGAATGCATTTCATCAGCTATTTTTTTCATGATTTCAAATTCTGATGTAAAATTCCAGATAGCCGGCCTGCCAACCTCCTTAGAAAAAGTTAAAGGATAATTCGTGTATTTAAAATGCTCTCTCCGGTAATTTAAATCATTATGCCAGTTCCACTCCATAGAATCAAAATAAATTCCGTCAACATTCAATTTAACAGCCGGATCTATCTCCTCTTTCAAAATATTACGATACCTGCTTTCTCCTAATATATCAGGATTACAATTAGTGGTTATACTTACAGCCCAACCCGATTTAAACCAGGGAGTTTTCAGCCGCCGGATCTGCCAAAGCCCGATTTTATCTTCGGTGGCACTCGTTTCCAAAAATTCTTTTTTTGCTTCAGGAATAACCCCGGCTGAAAAGAGTGTGTTATAATCCACTTCTCCTGATTGAATAGGCAGTTGAATATCCCAGGGTTCAGTATATTGAAAACTTAACACGCCTGTTCCCTTGTCTGATATGATGGATGGAACCTTTCGTCCATTCATTTGATCGATACTGTTCCAGGAAGTTTCGTGAAAGGCAAATCCAAAATCACTCCAACCGGGAATTTTTCGAAGTGGAGTGAAAGGAAGCCAGATGCCTTCTGCCGTAATTCTCTTTTTAAAGGATTCAGGATAAATTTTATAATATTTTTCTAAAGCTGAACGCATTCCCCAGCCAGCATCAAATGCAAACCTGCTCAACTTAAAAAAACTGCGGTTTGGAAATTTATCTGCCAGGGGACTGGTAGCTATGTCAAATTCAGCGATTAACTTACCTTTCTCAGCTTCCAAACGATATACTATCGGTAACGATAAATCAATTCCCAATGCTTCTCCTTTTCCATCCATACTAATTGCGCAGAGAGGATAAAAGGACATCTTTCCACGGCCTACTGCATCCCCATATCCGCCATCCAGTAGCGTCTTGCCATTTAATGCGCCATCGGGAGGCAAAATAGTATTGGCTGATACCAGGTCAGCGTACACCGAATCGGTTTTGATTACATGCGAACTGTCAAGACCTGAAAACCATTTCCAATTTGTACCTTTCTCGGGAAAGATAATTCTAAGAGTGAGCGCCGAAGGCCCTGAATCAAGATATTCCAACGAACCATTTATTTCTATATAATTTCCCCTGTCAATTTCCTGGATTATTGCCTGGTAAATTTTATTTCGATAAGTAGTGAGCTTGATATTGCCGGAAACATTCTCGTTGTATTTTGGAAGTTCTGTGATTTGATTTGATGGATGCCCGGCTAATAAATATTGGACACGAATTGAAGCTGAGTTGAGGTCAAAATTATGCACCTGCGCCAGGCTAGTAATGGGAATTATATACAAAAGCATTATTCCTACGCAAAAAAAGAAAAACAGTTTGGCTTTTTTCATTTATTGTCTTTTTTAAATTTAAAAACGTTCTATTGGAGCGTCAATCGTGTTTTCAAAAATGTCCTAACCAGTAGTCTAAAATAATTCTATTATTTTATTTCGTCCTTTTCTGATCCATCTGATACAGAAAGCATTGACATTTTGAAAATCGGATGTCTTAAGCAAGAACCTGATAAGATTAAAATTTACCGGCAAATCGTTTGAAAATTTGAATCGATCATTTGCCTTATTTTTGAACTTTTCATGGAGTATCTCTGTTGCTCTTATTTAAAACTATAAAATGAAAAAACTGGTTATTTATTTGTTTACTGCGTGTATCATTACTAACGGTGATGCACAAACGTATATTCCAACGACGGCAAATCTTGAAGCGCGGCAGCAATTTGAAAACGCAAAATTTGGATTGTTTATTCACTGGGGTGTTTTCAGCATTTTAGGGGATGCCGAATGGGTGATGCAAAATGAAAATATTAAAGTAAAGGATTACACGCGCCTTATGCATTTTTTTAATCCTACCGAATTCAATGCGCACGATTGGGTAGCGATGGCGAAAAATGCGGGAATGGAATACATCACTTTGATCACCCGCCATCATGATGGTTTTAGCATGTGGGACACCAAATATTCCGATTTCAATATTATGAATACTCCCTATCATAAAGATGTAGTAAAAATGATTGTGGATGAATGTCATAAGCAGGACATGAAAATATTTCTTTACTATTCACTACTCGATTGGAGAAGGGACGACTATTCTTACTGGACAGGCAGAACCGGGCAGGGAACAGGCAGAACGGCACATGGGAATTGGGATGACTATATCAAATTCATGGAAAATCAGTTAACTGAATTGCTTACCAATTATGGAAAAATTGACGGCATCTGGTTCGATGGATACTGGGATCAGACCGCTCCTGAAGGTGCCCAGGACAGAACACCGAGAATTGACTGGCATCTTCCGGAAATATATGCGTTAATTCATAAACTGCAACCCGCCTGCCTCATCGGCAACAATCATCATTTGTCTCCACTTCCGGGAGAAGATTTTCAAATGTTTGAAAAGGATTTGCCCGGACAGAATAAATCCGGGCTGAGTTTTCAAAAGCCTTCCGACCAGTTGCCTCTCGAAACATGCGAAACGATGAACAATTCGTGGGGGTTTAATATTAAAGATGATCATTACAAATCAGTAAATACGCTGATTCATTACCTCGTGAATGCAGCAGGACGTAACGCCAATTTTTTATTGAATGTAGGGCCGCAGCCCAATGGAATTATCCAGGAACAATTCAGAGATACGTTGCAACAGATAGGAAAATGGATGGATAAATTTGGAGAAAGCATTTACGGAACCCGTGGAAACATTATACCACCGCAGGATTGGGGCGTAGTTACTTCCAAGGAAAATAAAATATTTGTTCATATTTTAAAAGATTCAATTCAGCCTATAGTAATAACGGGAATCAAGAATAAAATAAAAAATTGCCGCTTAATGAACACCGGCGAACAGGTAAAATATGATCAGAATAAAAACGAAGTCACTATCAGGCTTGATGGAATTGCTTTGGTAGAACCGGACACAATTATTGAAATTGAAACAAAATAAATTATTATGAAATTAATACGATTTGGAGAGGCCGGCAAAGAAAGGCCTGGAATCATCAAAAATGAGAAATGGTATGACTTATCCGGATTTGTAAAAGATTATGACGAAGAATTTTTTACAAATGGAGGAATTGAAAAATTGCAGGAGATTGCTGAACAAAATAGTTTGACTGAAGTGGCGGCAAATCAAAGATTAGGTTGCCCGGTTTATAAACCTTCCAAGATAATCTGCATCGGATTAAATTATGCACAGCATGCCAGGGAAACCAATGCCCAAATACCAAAAGAGCCGATTCTTTTTTTTAAAGCTACCTCTTCAGTTTCCGGTCCAAATGATGACATCATCATTCCCAAAAATTCCAACAAAACCGATTGGGAAGTAGAACTGGCTGTGGTTATCGGTAAGCGTGCAAGCTATGTCGAAGAACGTGAAGCGATGGATTATGTAGCAGGTTACTGCCTTCACAATGATGTGAGTGAAAGAGCTTTTCAGATAGAAAGAGGCGGCCAGTGGGTGAAAGGAAAAAGTTGCGACACCTTTGCGCCGCTTGGCCCATGGATGGCTACAAAGGATGAAATTAAGGATGCGAATAATTTACGTTTATGGCTCACCGTTAATGGTAAGAAGATGCAGGACTCCAATACAAATGATTTAATATTCAAGATTCCTTTTTTGGTTTCCTACATCAGCCAGTTTATGACTTTATTGCCCGGCGATATTATATCTAC
>Ga0157372_10008323_pt1 | contig 11028 bp, 13 predicted proteins | sample C55metaG_FD_115307 | JGI IMG/M metagenome (GOLD analysis project Ga0157372, IMG submission 115307) | Corn rhizosphere microbial communities from Kellogg Biological Station, Michigan, USA - C5-5 metaG | ecosystem: Host-associated > Plants > Roots > Rhizosphere > Soil | place: USA: Michigan...
AAAATCAATAGTAGCCAATTTGAAGTTGTGCTATTAGTTCTTGGATGTGATCCTCATGAATTATTAAAAGGATTGCCTTTCTTTAGTAAGGTGAACTTGATTAATATGTATTCAAATCTTTCGCAGCGTGGATTAACAGTTACTATTGCATCTGCAAAATAATTTTTTGAAAGCAAGGGCTAACTCAGCGAAGCTGAGTTGCCTTGCTTTTTCTGCCCTTTGGTTGAAAAAGGAAAAACAAAAATCACATCGTTGACATAATTTAGCTATCGGATATAAATGTATTAGGCATAAGGAATATGCTGTTCTTTAGAATAGGAGATTCTATGAATAATATTTACCATCCTCCCCTTGCAGAAAATCTACGCATTCACTGCGTCAGCGTCAGGCTAAATAATTCAGAGCTTAATAAATTGGAGTGTGAGCGCAAAGGCCATGCTAAAGGCGAGTGGCTTCGCATGTGCCTGTTGAATAACCAGCCTGCCATTGTTCCTGAGGTCAACAGAGCGGCCTGGAAAATGTTCGGTGAGATGAATCACAGACTCAATGATATTGTGAATCACCTAAACGCGAAGCAGTCATGTAATCCTCTGACAAAGACAGAGTTATTCGCCGTAAAGCGTCATATCAGTGAGCTTCGCTCGCGCCTCCTGACTACTGATCTTTGGAGTGATCATTCCCATGAAGGGCATGCAAAAGATCAAAAGAGGTAAGAGCTTCACTGGTGTGGTCCAGTATGCATTGAAACCTGGAGCACACCACAAAAGTGATCCGTTAGTCGTTGGCGGGAACATGCTGGGGCATTCAGCAGCGGAGTTGATCGCTGAGTTCAGCGCTTCTGCTTCACTTCGGGCAGACGTGGCGAAACCCGTGTGGCACAACTCGCTTCGCCTACCACAGGGTGAATCGCTTACAGCGAAGCAGTGGGTTATGTTTGCCGACGACTATATGAATCGCATGGGGTTCAATGACACGCACCTACGTTGCTATGTCATGCATGACGATGAGGCCGGCCAGCACATTCATATCATTGCAAGCAGAGTGGATCTCATTGGTGGGGAGCTGTACCTGGGAAGGAATGAAAACCTGATAAGTACAAGAGTAATTCAGGAGCTTGAGCTAGCACATGACCTGACCAGAACCAAAGGTCCTTCCCCTGCAAGCACTCGCAAGAAGCTTTCAAGAGGTGAGCAACAGAAAGAGAAGCGCGAAGGTCAGCCAAGCCCTAAGACGTTCCTGCAGAACACAATAGACACACTCCTCAATACTCACAACGACATTCCGAGCTTCGTTGAAGCTTTGGCTGAGAACGGTATAACGCCCATTCCCAATATTGCTTCTTCTGGCCGCATGAATGGTTTCTCATTTGAGTATGCTGGAATCGCTTTCAAAGCTTCCCAATTGGGGAAAACTTACTCGTGGGCAACACTACAAGAGAAGCTTCGCTACGAACCTGAACGTGACAATCCCCTACTCTTTTCTTTGAAAACCTCATCCGTCAAGGCTAATGGGACTAGTCGTTCCATCCATACTGATACTGCTTTATTCCCTGTAGCTATAAAAACAGAAGTTATTGCTCTTACCCCAAAGTATGAAAGCAGAGTTGAGGTAACGGAAGCCAATGAAGCGCATGCACCTATCGGTATTGAGCTAAAAGCGATTGGACTTGCCAGGAACAAAGACTGTCTCATGACAGCAGTTGTAAGGTGGTTACTGAGCATTCCTTACCTTGCAGCATTCTCAAAATTGCTGAAAGAGACAGGTAAAACTTTTCTCCACAGAAAATCCTCATTTTCCGTTATCAATGCAGTCAGATCAGCCGAGCCTATCTTGAATACCCCAAAAGAAGTTTCTCAAGATTTCGTAAAAAGTTCATACACGCCTTTCTAGCCAACCCTCTGAAGAAATTCATCTTTCATATCTAAGCACTTCAAACCAAAAAATAATTGATCGTTTTTACAGATCAATTGCAAGCAATATGATATCCCCAACCTATCAAACGGAATCAATTGATCGGTACAAGTGATTTGCTTAAGTTTTGAGCTTGCTCAAAAATGCTCAGTAAAAGCAGTGACCAATCAGTTAGTTACAAAACACTCCTGTCTCGACTATTGGATTTATAAGGAATTAAACATGAGTAGCCTAAGTATGAAAAAACCTTCGTATTTCCGTTCTCTCCGAGTTTTGTTCACTATTGGTGTGGCAGTTTTAATCATCCTTAAAGCAAAACCCACTGACGCCATGGGAATGCTTATTCTCTGGTGCATTCCGGCTTTTTTCCTTCTAGTAACCGCAGGGGTAAGCTACAAACATAAGAAAGACAATGCTTCCACAGTCGATTACTACAACGAACGCCTTGACGGGTTCTGGAGTCATGAATTCAACGATTCAAAATTGCTGCTCAATGAGAAGCAGCAAACTATCACCATCAAAAATGGTATGAACGAAAAAACATATCCTTTCAGTTCGGTAATCGGTTGGCATTTTAATCTCGATTCAGGCGGATATGATGGTGGTTTTGGTACTGGGGCTATCAGACAGCAAAATCTCAACAACTCAGGACTTTTCATTGAAGTTAAGGATGTCATGTTCCCCGTGTGGCAGGTGAAGTTTTATCCGCAAAAAGGCAAGTTTCACCAAGATAAAGGTTACAACGATGTCAAAATGCAGATTACTCGGTGGTTGAGAGTTCTTTCTCAGGTTATTAATAAGGAATAAATAATGAAAGCTAAGATTGCAGGAGCTTTATTAATTCTTGTCATTTTATCAGGTTGTGCTTCAACAGCAGGGAATCAATCCATTAAAAATGAGACGCAGCAAAGTATTGCGTCAAAAATAATTAAAGGTAAAACAACTGTAGCTGAGATTCGTTCGCTATATGGAGAGCCAGCAAGCAAAAATTCCGTTGATAATAATGAGGAAAACTGGCTTTACTCGTTAGTGGACTCAAAAATGACAGCGGCAACTTACATTCCCATTGTTGGATTGTTTTCGAATGGAACAGAAATGAAAACTAAAACATTAAGCATAATCTTTAAAAATGGAAGGGTGGCCACTTGGTCCTTATCAGAGGGAAATAATTCTGTACATAATGGACTGTGAATCAAGTAGAGCGGCCAACCGCTCTATTTATTAACCATAATATATTTAACTATTTTTTCTTCCTATGATAATCATGAAAATGTCCTGAAACGCCACTTCTGGAGTTCTTAGATAGAAAGTCATGATGGTCACGATAATAGTCATAAAGCTCATTGACTAAGCTTATACAAGATTTAAGAGCAGTTTCGACTTCATTAATTACAATGGAGCTAATTTTATCTCTCGCTGAATTGAAAACTGATATTAAGTCATAACCTTCCATAACTTGCCCAGGTTTTTCCATCCAGGCTGCAGTTTTAAAAAAATCATCATCTTCTGTATACAATTTACAAAAGCCTTTATGAGCTCTTTCATTTCTATCTTCGCGTAATGGTAGGCCAGAAGAATCCAAGACCTTTAAATTCATCAAAACATTAGGATGAGAATCTCTTAGTCTAGATTTGAGTTTTTTTATATTTAACTCATGGTCTTTAATTTTTAACTCAAGAACTTCATTTACAAAGTGAAAACAAATATCTCTTAGGCTTGAAAATCTGAATAGCGTTAAATCAACAATAGATTTCAGCCACTCATACCTATTAATGTCTTTGACAATGGATTTTATAGGTAAGTCTTGAACTCCAAGCATTTGTGGAATAACTCTTAAATCAATAAATTGTTGCTCTAACGCCTCAAATCTTATATAAGTTAAATGTGCGTAAGCCATGTGAGGATCTGCTTCAGAAAACTCTTTCCAGTTATTATAAGGATGATCATGTAAAAAATAAGTATTTATTGAATCATAAAGGACTCCCTTAAAGGTAGACTCTTCTAAGCCCCACCAATAATAACTATCATTCATAGATCCCACCTTAAAATAATATTCATGTCATCCTGCCTTAATCATTATTATTTATATGAAGCTAATAACCCTTCAAAATATCCTTTAGCGAAAGCAGCCTGAACACTACGATGCCTTACAGTGCCAGCTTGACTATCTGGTAGTGAGGAAAAATCAATATGAAGGCTTTGAGACTTAGATAGTCCTAAACCATAACCATATTCATAAGCACATCCAGCACATTTGTGCCGTCCATTAAACTTACTTTGGTCATCAGGAAGATTGCTGAAATCAAGGTTATAACGGTGCTGCTGCTGACAAGTCATGTTTAAGTCCTTATGTGAAATAACTTGTCACACATTACTACATTAAGAAAATTCCGAAAGAACTTAAAATTATAACTCATAAGCTGTAGTTAACGTTCAAGTCATAAAAAAAAACGGCATAGCTTAGCTAATTGAGCTATCTGTTTGAAATGAAAGGAATAGTTAAATCCTGCGTCTTTTCTTCTTTTTTTTAAGCGCTACTATTTGTCCCAAGAGTATCGCCTTCTCATATTTAACACGTTCCGCACGATACACTCCCTCGGCTTCCTCTTCATTGTCTATTGCATAGTGAATCAAGAAGCGAAATAAAAAAGTGACTTCGTGTTCATATCCCAGTTTGTCAATTACACGCGGCGAACTCGCCTTAAGCGCGTTAGAAAGCATTGAAATAATCGTGAAGCGATCTATCAAATGATCATTAGCTTGGGAGAGGTAATACTTAATGTAATAGCCCACGCAAAAAAGCCAAATGTACCGGATAATCTTGTCTTGTTGAAAACCCGATTGTTTAAGTCGCTCAATGAAGAGTTGTAAAAGAAGAATTAATTTTTCTTCTTTTGCTAAAAAGTCATAGTTATTCATAGTTGCATCCTTGCAAAATTGTCTTCCTGACATATTAAGAAATACCATAAAACTGAACCTAGTCAATAGGTGAAACCTATCAGTATAATTACTTTCTCAACCTCTGCGGTAATTCCTTTTCCAGAAGAGAAATAGATATGTTGTGGCGATATGCGTTTTCGTGCATTTTTCTTATCATAAGCAGTAAATTAGTATTTTCTTCGATTAATGACTTGTTATCGCTCTCAAGCCTCTTAATTCTTTCTGCTGCAATAGTGAGACTACCTGGAAGCTTAATGCCTTGCTTAGGCAAAGAGATAGACCTTTTCCTCGTCTTGTAAGCGACAGCTATTTCAATATGTTTACATAATGCTTGTCGGGTAGGTATTTTTCCCAAATGTGGCTTACAAGCTGTGCACAGTAAGGACCAGGAAAACTCTTTTTTTTTCCAATTTTCAATGATTGATACTACCATTTTAATCTCTTTTTCATGAAACTTCTTTGTCATTTCCTATCACTCCTTTTAATTGTGTTTTTAGGTAACTGCTTAACGCATTAATCTTTTTTCCAATTTCATATTGTTGCTTTAAACTTAATGATTCAGTAGCTTGTAAAAGATAAGATATTTTTCCCTCAATATCATTTTGCAAACTACTATTACAAGGCTCTTCAAACTTCACTGAAGAAATAGCGTTTATTTTATTTAGTAATTCACGTGAAAGGTCTGCTAATTCATTATGAGAAACATGATTATAATAATCGTTATGATGAATGTTTTTTCTACCGGACCAAAGAGCAATTTCCACCTCCGAGAGTGTCGTTCTTTGTGCCATTGTATTAATCATATGTCTGATCTGGTGACTGTTAAATTTGATCTCCCCCGGAAATGAATCCAGCGATCTATTTCTATTAAAGATGTTCATTCTAGGATTATTTCTTGTCAGTGTTATGTTGAACTCGCCAAAAAAGTAATGACTTTTTATTTTTTCAACTGCGAATATATCCGTGCTTTTTAAAAGGTTTAGTTGATATTTACTCACAAGCATTAGCTTGTTTCCCGATTCAATTAGTGTTTTTATAATGAAGCTATTTTTTCTACACAGATAGTTCCAAAAGTGAGAACAACTAATCACATTCCTTTCAATATCCTGAATGATTTTTTTATTCTCAATGCTTATTTTTGAGTTTTCTATATTAAAACCTAAAATACAAAGATCTTTATGAGAGATAATGTCGAATTTATCTTTATTCAGTCTGTTATAAAATTCTCTTTCACCTCTATGAATAATGGAGCAGACAGCACGGGCATTAGCATTAACTTCTTTAATACGCCGAATGGCTTCTTTTGCAACCGGAAACATGCAGTCTGGAAGCCATTTCATATTAAAGCCAAATCCCTTCTGTGAATAAAACCTCATGCAAGGCCTCTCTATTCCCTCAGAATCTTTCAACATAGTAAGGCAGTCTTCATTAAGCTCCATGATTTCATTGATTCTCGAAGGAGCACATAACAACAAAGCAAAAATAGAGCTTGTATATATGTCACGTAACCCCTGAGGTTTAGATTTGAATAGATCCCCCATAAAAATAATCACTTTAGGGTCAGGTAGTTTATTGCTTAAGCCCCCTTCCTCTTCTTGAATTGATTTAATTGGCTTGTGATTTTTAGTTATTGGATAAGTCCAATTAAGTATATTAGGACCAGCCATTTCATTCCTCACCAGAAACTTACAAAAGTTTTTAAAGTTTAAGTAAATTTCGGTGATTTTCCCCTGTGAATAATGGTCGTAGGCAAGTTCCATTGCCTTATCGAAAACCCTTGAATTTAAATTGCTTATCTTATATTCACTACTCAAATCTGACATAGCAGCCTCCAAAATCTTGAAAGCCCTGAGAACTGCAATGCACTTGTTCACGTTATTTACACCCTGTCTAAAAATATAAGCCTTAATGAAATCTGACATATACTTAGATAATGGCACCTTTCCTTTTCGTGACTTGAAGTTATATTTGTAGAAAGTCATTCCATTATCCCATGTGGGATTATCCCAGCTGACTCCATTACTCAACGCAGCCTGGCCTTTACATTCTTGAATGAATTTTTTTATTTGAAATTCGCATAAATCATTCATAATTTTCCCCGTTAAACCTTTTTATTAGATTAACTATATTTGACAACTCTTCATAAATCGCTTTCTCAACTTCGATTAATTCATAACTTTCACGAATTGTTTTTTTAACTTCTTTCATGATTTCACTTAGTACAGATATCTCTTTGGATAATGTCATTTCTTCAACAAAAAAATTTGCTATCGGAATCATTGCTGAATTCATAATTGCATTGATTTTAGCTCCGTTATTTGCATTATTATGTACATAAGAACGAACTGATTTTGAGGAACTATGATCTAAAGCTTTCGCAATTGCTGCGGCACAAAAACCTTGCTCGGCAGCTTTAGTACCCAATGTATATCTAAATCTCCTTGCATTAATATGTCCAAAATTTACTGAAGAATTCATTATTGATTTATTAACTGTCCAGCGAATTCTACTTGCAAACTGCCGAGATGTTATTACCAAACTTCCATCCTGCAAGCTATTTATAGTTACCTTTTTGGTTTTGAACGGAGCTGTGCTTATAAAAACTGGCAATTCTTGAATCTGATTGCTATTTAATTTAACGTTTAATGTTTGCTCAACAAGTCCAATTACCGCTTTTGATATGAATTTTAAATGATTATATAAGCTTTCAGGGATTTCAAGTTTCGTGAAATCCTGACGGTAATTATTTTTTTGCTTTATTTTAGGTATGTTAACAAAATACTTATCATTTGAAGAAATAATATCTTGAATCTGAATTAAATTTATTTGAAATGGCCTCCGCCCTGAATATATCAGGAGTGTTAACATGAGATAGTTTGAAACAGTTATTTGTTGTTTCTGAAAAGCTAACGAACTCAGTCTGATTATTTCATTCAACTGTTCATTGCTAAATGGCCCTTCGCTATAGTCGTGTGTTTTAACGTTCTTCTTTGCGTCAGGTTTTTTTATCTTAACTTCTTGAATTAGCGTTTTTACATTGATGTCTAACAAGTTAGGATATTGGGAATTTAGCTTAATTAGAAAATATTTCATTGTTTCTGAATGAGTGTAATTATCATAATCCTCACGATTAAAATAATTTGAAACTTCGCTGTAATTTAATTTTACAACACCCCCTTGAATTTCTTTTTGGTAGTGCTTTATAGCAAAGAACATTTTTCTAACATAGCTTACGCTATGTGTTTTTAAGCAATAAGCAAAAGTAGATTTTATATGCATTAGGAATTTTTCAATGCCTAAAAGTTGGTCAAAGTTTAACTTTATTCCGTAGTCTAATATCCATACTTGATCAGAAAAAAAGACTTTATTTTTTCCGTTTACTGTTTCAAAATCCGAATATTGATTTTCTGGTGTTTGTGTTATTTTGAGCATGCTTGTTCGATTCCTTTTCAAGAAGGTCAGTAGCGTTCATAGATCGCATTATTTTGTACGACTCATTTATGAGATAACGTTGGGTGTAAACTTCAGCCGTTTTACTTGTCCTACTCTATCCCATTAGATAATTTCTAATTTTTTCATACATTTCGTAGTTTTCTGGGGAAGCCAATTGATACACATGTTCAGAGTAATTAACATTCCAAGTATGCCGTAGTGAATGTGGAACGAAATTATTTAATGAAATTTCGCTTTTCCTTATAGTATTGAATATTTTTTGATAACCAGATATTGTTAAAGGATCACCCATTACAAAATTAGAACTATGAGTTACAAATAAATAGTTATGCTCAATTGATTTCTTTTGATTCGCTCTTTCTTTCTCAATGTAAATTTTGATTTTTTCGCAAAGTGATTTTGTTAAAGGTATCTTTCGTTCAAGCGTTTTAACTAATGGTTGTCTTAATCTTGAATCCCCTATATCGTCCGGCCTTCTAATCACATACAGTTCCCTTCTGGTATATTGAAAGTCTGTAATTCTTAAATTTAAAAGCTCACCCCCTCTCATTCCTGTTTCCGTTAAAATATTGACAATTAACTCATTCCTTAACTTTACGCAGTCCTTAAAAGGATTTTTATTAGATCCTTTTTTTATCAACTCATTTAAGGTCTCAATTTGCTTCTTATCTAAGGATTTCTCCTCACATTCTGAGTATGACCTTTTATAATTAACCTTTGGCTTTATGCTTTTAAAGTTATGAGAGATCATATCAATATCGTTACCACTGTTTTCTAAGATGTTTGAGAAAAACCATGTCAGGTATTTCTCAATCACGGTTAACTTAAAGTGAAGACAATGTTCAGATATGCTTCTTTCTTCTTTGGTTTTTATTACTTTCCCTCTTTGTTGCTTAGAAGAAAAGTAGAGCATTAAGTCATATGCAAATCTACCTTCAAACACTTTTCCATTCACATTTTTATTATCAAGAACGATTTTCTTTTCAGTTAGGTGTTTTGCAAAGGACATTAATATCCCTGCAATCGATTCTATTGTTGAATATGAGTAGTTTTTTGTACGAGCCAAGATTGCAATATATAAATTTTCGTATGTTAACGGTATACCATTTGCTACCATTACTATCATGCAAGTACGAACACCACTCTTGTTTATAAGTCTTTTTAATTTCAATTTACCCCTCCTCGCTTTACATTTTATTAATGAGTGGAACTAAATAAATCATAATAAAAAGCTGTTTACAAAAAAATGTTAAATATATATGTAATAATGCTTTACTGAATTGGTTTGTAAGCCCGAAAATTTTAATAACCCTCTAGAGGGTTATTAAAATCCTATTGCTCACACCAAATATGGAACAGTATGCAAGCGGCGAAAGCAAGCAGTCTGTAAAACTGATGTCATCATGACTTCGTTGGTTCGAATCCAACCTGTTCCACCAAATATGCACTAATGGCAGAGTGGTTGATTGCGGCGAGCTGTAACCTCGCTCCGAAAGGCTCGGAGGTTCGAATCCTTTAGTTTTACTTCTAACAGTTAACTTATTGAGAAATATATTTATTTAATCCTTATGTAAACAAAAAAGTAAACAGAAGGGTGTATATTCGTTTAGCAATTTACAAATAGATTAAAATCTATTGAACAGTTTGAATCTAATAAATCTCTGCATCATCTTTTCTAAATCTTCTCTTTCCCTGAGCAGGTAAATCCAAGTTTCATATATTTTCAATTTCTCTACATCATCAAAATTCTCAATAACTACAAATGAAATCGTTGAATAATCTAAAAAGTACATATTTAAAAGATTAGCAATCACACGACTAGAATCGTTATCAGGTAGATCTCCAATCACGGAAAGATCAAAACGCCTTTCTAATTCATAAGTACTTAGCTCTTCTAAGTACTTATTGCCTTCGATAAATTTTGCGAGTTTCATGTTATGAAACCTCCTTTAAAGAATTACCTCGTGCGGTGATTACTTTTTCTGCAACCCAGAGTTCAATTTCATATTCAATAAAGACAGTAGTACGTGGTCCCAGTTTGATTGGTTTCGGGAAGTTGCCAGCTTTGATTGCCTGATAGATCCAGGATTTGCTGTAGCCTGTCATGCTCATTACTGTGCTAAGGCGGATAAGCGCGGTTTTCTGCATTAGTTTGGTGTTTTGCGTTTTCATGTTGCTCTCCTCGGTTCGATTCGGTTTCGACGAGAGCAAATGTACTGGAGAGAGGGATTGGCGGGTTAGGGCGGTCTGTAACAACAGAGCCACAGGAAGTCGGCTCAGGTGGGATCAGAGAGTTTCATGACTTGTGAAACTCTCATATTTTTAAGGTGTGGGTTTCGATTTATGAAGAAGTTGAACTGCCTGATGAAATCTATCGTTGCAGCTTTCATGGCTAGGGGCCTGTCTGCGTCTTTAATATGGTAGTTCAATCGAATCACTGACTCGTCATCCTCGTCTGTGTACAAGAGTCTCGATAGTCTGTCGTCAGAGAGGCGTAGATCATTCATTTTTGCCCATAGAAGTACGTCGAGCATAGCGATTAGCCTATAGGTGATAATTTTCTTTATCGTACCGTATCCGAAGCGAACTGTGCCTGACGGTTTCTCCTCAACTCCTATGACTTTGCGCCACTGCGATAACGCCGCTCTGATTGATTCAGCAATTTCGTCGTCCGTTCCGCTGGCAAGATCTATCTCTAATAGTACTGTCTTCTCACATATCGCT
>Ga0157372_10008325_pt1 | contig 11027 bp, 11 predicted proteins | sample C55metaG_FD_115307 | JGI IMG/M metagenome (GOLD analysis project Ga0157372, IMG submission 115307) | Corn rhizosphere microbial communities from Kellogg Biological Station, Michigan, USA - C5-5 metaG | ecosystem: Host-associated > Plants > Roots > Rhizosphere > Soil | place: USA: Michigan...
CTCACTTCGTTCTAAGCCGTTGATTTGATTGGTCGGAGCGGAGAGATTTGAACTCTCGACCCCCAGTCCCCCAGACAGAGCACGCGAGACAACACGAGAACACATGACTGAACGTCACCCCCGAAAAAATCAAGCAAATTGCTTGTGTTTAGCCGCGACTCAGGCATCATGAGCGTTCACGGGGTAACGCGGTAGCACAGCCCATTTTGTTACCCCATGTTACCCCAAAGCGCTGTTTTACTGCTTTGGACTGGTGCCAGACAGGGGGTCATCGGCATGCAAATTGTCCGGGGTAACGGCCAGAAACATTCGACTATCGCGCTCGTTGGCGCGGTCGCGCTCACATGTATCGCCGCCGCTCTGGCCAAGGCCACGCCTGCGGAGTTGGATACAGGGCCCCAAGCTCTGCCGGAGTGCAGCCCCACCGCAGCAGCGTCATCCCCGGAAGCGCAAAACTGCGTCCGGCATCAGAGGCAATGCGAACTGCGCCTTCCGACACACCTGCAGTACTACATTCCGCAAGCGGCGGTGCTGCTGAAGGCCCGAATCGATCTGCAAGGCATCATGCACCAGCCCACACTGTACCGGTCGAGCGGGAACAGCAGCTTCGACCAGGCGGTCTTGGCATGTGCAGACAATAACCTCGGCTTCGTTGCGTTAAAGGACGGAAAGCCCGCGGAAGTCACAGCCGTGGTGGGATATTTCGTCGCCATACGCGGCTCAGGCTTCGGCCCAGCGCTCGCGGACGGAACCACTCCCAACTGCCACTACCCTTACCGGTTCCTGCGGAAGAGCCCCTCGGGCATCATTCGGTTTTCCTACCACGTGCAACCCGACGGAAAGACGAGCGACGTTCAGCTCAATCAGTCGAGTGGCCACCCTGAAATTGATCAGCTGGTCCTCGACTGCACGCGAGCTTGGAATTTCTTTCCGCTGACCAAAGACGGGCACCCTATCGAGGTGGAAGAGCGGCGCGGCGTGAACTTTGGTCCGTGGTTTTATTGAAGTGGTTGGGCGACACACCCTCATCGAAAAGCAGATCGCGGCGTTAAAATCTGCGCCGTTCGGAAAGCGGCTGATGCTCTGGGATGCGATTACCCCTTCACGTTCCCGTGCCAGAAACCGCTTCGCGCGTCTCTTCTTCGCTGCGGCGGTAATGGGCTGTCTCTCAGCGCACAGCCAGGAGGCTGCGCAAAGTGAGCAGGCGGTTAGCAAAACTTCCGCTTCTGCACCGTTGAAGCCGGATGCCGAACCTTATTGCGGCGTGCCGCCACCCAAGTGGGTCTCTGGCCCCCCTTTAGCAGTAGCCCTTCTGACGGTGCGCATCGACCCGGCTGGCATCATGCACGATCCTAACCTCCTGAAATCGAGCGGCGACCCGCAAACCGATCAGAAGCTGCTTCAGTGCGCGCAAGGGGCGCAGACGCAAGTAGCGATTGTCAACGGCAAGCCGAGCGAAGTCGTCGGGGTGGTCGGCTTCTTGGGCAAGTTCTGGACAGCCCTTCAGGGCGGCGGCATCGCGGTCTGTAACAGCTACCCAAACGTTGCCCTGCGCGAGAACATGGAAGGGGACGGGGTGTATTCGTATGTGATCTTAAAGGATGGAACGACAACCGACATAAAAATCACATCGTCCAGCGGGCATCGCGAACTGGACCAAGCGGCCGTGGAATGCCTGCACCGCCATCGTTTTTTTCCATTCCTGCAGGACGGGCGCCCCGTGGAAGTGCAGCGGGAATATGAGGCTCACTGGAGGTTGCACAAGTGATGGCTACGCGCGCCCTTTTGACGGAAAAGCACATCGAGAAGGCCAAGCCCGCGCCGTCTGGCAAGCGGGTCATGCTTTGGGATGCGATCACCCCTTCGCTTGCCCTTCGGATCACGGAGAAGGGTCATAAGAGCTTCGTCATTCAGCGCCGGGTCAACGGGCGGATGGTGAAACTCACCCTAGGAGAGTATCCCGCCCTGAGCCTCGCCCAAGCGCGAGAGAAGGCGCGCAACTCCATTTCCGAAATGCTCCGGGGCTTCGACCCGCGGCAATCTCAAAGCGTGCGGGTGACCGGCTCCGGATTGCGGCGGGACAGTTTCGAGGCAGCGGTCGAAACCTACATCAAGCGAGAAGTCGAGAAGAACCGCCGTCCGCGCACACAGGATGAAATCGTGCGGCCTTTGCGCAAGCTCATTCCGCGGTGGGGAACCCTGCCCGTCTCGGAAATCGGTCCGCAGGAAATTCTTGCCGCCCTCGATGAAATCGTAGATGCCGGTACCCCGGTCGCGGCAAACCGCACCTACAGCGTGCTTCGGCGATTTTTCGGATGGTGCATCGAACGCCACCTCCTGAAAACAAACCCTGCTGCCAATCTGAGGAAGCCCGCCAAGGAAGAGAGCCGAACGCGCGCTCTGGACGACAACGAGCTTGGCGAGGTGTGGCGCGCGGCAGAGGATCTGGGCTGGCCATTCGGAAATTTGGTCCGCGCGCTGATGCTGACTGGCCAACGGCGCAACGAAGTCACCGGGCTACGCTGGGAGGAAATCAACTTCACCTCCGGTGAGTGGACCATCCCGCCGGGACGGACGAAAAATGGGAGGGAGCATGTGGTACCCCTAACAGGCCCCCTGCTGACTCTTCTTAGGGGCTCACCCGCACTTCAGGGTCTATCTCAGGGCTCCCCAAGTGGGGCACCCCCCCGCCCCTCAGGCGGCCGCTCCCCCATACAGGGCGGCCCCCCCGAAGCCACTTCATCCCGCCCGAGGGTGGCCCTTGGTTACAAAGCAGCCCCCTCTGGGGCAGCTACTCTGCCAGCCTCCGCCCGGCCCGGCGGGGTACCCGCCCCCCTCCCCGGCCGCCCCGCATCGCTTGCCTTTGACTCTTTGGCAGAGGTCTCCGCGCTAACCGGCTTTGTATTCACCACGACCGGCAAAAGTCCCGTCTCCGGGTACTCACGCGCTAAGGCAGCCTTGGACACAAGGATTTCCGAAACTCGCGCGCGAGCGGGTCGAGGCGTCAAACCGATGCCAAATTGGACGTTGCACGACCTGAGGCGCAGCTGCGCAACTGGAATGGCGCGAATGGGGATTCAACCACACATCATCGAGGTCGTGCTGAACCACTCGGGAGGATTTCGTAGCGGAGTAGCCGGAGTCTACCAACGGCATCCCTACCTGGAGGAGCGTCGTGCCGCCCTGCAGCTCTGGGCCGACCATGTGGCGTCCTTGCCAGCCGATGCGGCTTCGACATCGAACGTCGTACCCCTTCGTTCGATGGCGTGAGCGGAAAACGCAAAAGCCCAGACTACGAGTGGCCTCCCAGCTACAGGCACGTTCACGCAAGCATCGAGAGTTTGATGCTGCATCGCACGAAAATAGAAAATTGGATCAGGGGCTCTGCTCCGTACCGTAAATTACCCCCACCCCAACAGTTTTACGTAATCGAGGCTCTCGTTTTTGTGGACCTGGCGGCGGCAAAGGCGATGCACGAATTGGTCTTGTCTGCATATCCCCATGCCATCAGTGAACTAGAACCTCCTGCTTTGGCAGAAAAAGAAATGAAGGCATGGGGCAGAGCCCGATCCTGGGGTATGTGTCTTCACCAGTGTCTCATTGCGCGGGAGCACATATTTGCGGGTGAATGGGGAGAGGCACTGGTAGCAGCTGCCCATGTGGGAAACCAATCCGAGATTGATCTGCAGGAACGAGGCCGAAGCTTCTCACGCGCCGCAAGTCGGATTGAGCGAAAAAGAGACCCCCGTTTGGACGAACGGGATGCCAAAATCCGTGCGACCTTCCCTGCTATGAAGAAGAAGTACCCTCGAACTAGCAACAACCAATTGGCTGAACGGGTTCGCTCTGCCTTGAAGCTTCGTCTTACTCCTCGCCGCATATTAAGCATCGCGCTAAAACCGTGAAATCTTATCGATAGAATTTCACACGATCTGCTCAACAGCAGTTGTCCCATGCGCCAAATCGCCCACTGATAAGCTTCGTCGTGAATCGTCGTGAGCTTTCATGCAGCGCCTCCTCACTTTTCAAGACCTTGTTGATGCAGGCTACGTCGCAAACAGAGTGACCCTCTGTCGACGCATTCGTCGCGGTGAATTTCCAGCGCCGATCAAGATCAGCGCGCGAAACGTGGCCTGGTTGAAAACCGAAATAGAAGCGTGGGAGCGCGGCCGAGTTGCCCAGCGCGATCAACAGACCGCGCCTTAAACCAGAGCTGTTAAAGGTGCTGTCCTCTTCTTTCATAGAGTTTTCGCCGGAGCGGAGCCTGACCCGCGCCGCCCGGTGTTTGGGGCGAGGTCGGCGGGAAGTACTCTCGCCGACGCGCTTCTCCAGACACGCTCGCCCTAAAACCTCAAGCGGGTCCCCAGCGCGGGTAGCGCGCCTTTAAAGCGGAGGAATCGCAAGTGACAACCATCGGTAAGCTACGCAAGCGGACGGGGATCGTCGTCGACGGAGAAATCCTAGATGGGCAAATCTCAACACTCGAGCTTGAGCTACGGTTTACGCTCGTTCGTAATGAGCAAGCGCGAAGTGAAAATGCTCCCCAATACCGAATCGTCGCCCGCAACCGCGCAGGGGTGGCCGTAGCAATCGGTGCGGCCTGGCTAAAACGAAAACGCGGAGCTGAGCAAGGACGAGACTTCCTCTCCATGACCTTTAATGATCCGAGCTTCGCCCGGCCCCTAAATGTCGCAGCGTTTCCGTCTGACGTGCCCGAGGAGTGGAACATCTTATATCGCCGCCGACAATCGCGGCGAGAAGTAACTCCTGCCCAACCAACCACCCCCTCCCTCTAACAGGGGGTGTTGGGCATGCATCGGTCATGGAAACCGCACATTGCGTGAGCTGCCGAGTTACTGCCCCCTGAGTCCTTGTCCCGTGGGCTATGCGCGATTGCTCCTGCACGGCCTGGACACCGTGCAGGAGTGTTTTGATTTACAACCCAGCCCTTTTTTAGTCGACCTGTTGGACAACGCACAAGCAGCCGCTAGAGCCGTGCAGGAAAACTTAGAAGGCGTGGTCTCCCTGCAGCTGGGGGGAGAACACTTCAATGCGCATGCTACCGGCGCACGCGGCGGTTTTCGGTGGCGGCTTGGGAATGACGATTTCCTGCTGCTGATAGGTTCGCCACGCCGAGATTGGACTGTCAGCTGCCGCTACCTGTCAGCCGGGCTATGGGAGCATGGTTTAGAAGCACTGCGGAGACGCGCCTTCAACTGTCTGCGACCCTATACCGTGCAACGGGACTGGGATTGCATCCGCGTGACCCGTGCAGATTATTGCTTCGACTTTTTCTCGCCCGCGTTTTCCGCAGAGTTTCGGCCCGGCCTGTCCCGTGCTGTCGTTTGCCATTCGAGCGCGAAGGTTCAGGAGCGAGGCGACGCCGCTGCAAACTACACAATATGGGGACGCGGCGGTCGTGGTGAAACTTTGACCATTGGGAGCAAATCGGCCCTACAAGTTGAGATTTACGACAAAACCCTCGAAATAGACGAAGCCAGCGGGAAGACGTGGTTGTACCGCTTATGGGTCTGTGCAGCAGACGGCGAATGGATTTGGCAGACGCATAAGCCTGATCACGTATGGCGGCTGGAGTGCCGGTGGAGCGGCGAGTTTCTAAAAAATCGCAACGTAAGGCGGCCGCATGAATTGGCTGCACGGATTCCCGAGCTGCTAGCGGAATCTCTTTATATGCGGCGCCTTGGCGTGCCAAATGACAATGACGCGACACGCTGGCGGTGGCCCGTGCACCCGATTTGGAGCGAGGCAATTAGGCAGTGCGCTGCGCCGCAGATGCTGCCTGTGGGACGCATGGTAACAGGGCGACGTAAAGAACTGATTGAAAGAGCAGAAGCAAGCCTCGCAGGCAATCTTCGCAATCTGTCGGTGCTGTCGGCGGGAAGTTACGACGAGCACGTCGTGCTGCCGCTATTGCGTCGTACGCTAATCGCCATCGAGCGGGACCCAAAACATGACGACAAGGAACGTGCTGCGCAGAACCGCTACGCCTACGTGGACGAGGCAAGTTAAAGTAGCCCAGAGAGCAAAGGTAACCGGACCTTCGTGCCGAGGAGGGGAACCATGAAGGATTTCTCAGATATATTTGCAAACGCAACCGCAGCCGTCGGAGACACCTATTTCCTACTACCCATTTTGGGTGGCAATCCGATTCAACGTGAACGAGTATATTGCTATGAGCTTTATCATCAGATGCGCAGTGTCTGGAGTTCGCCGCAATATGTTTTGAACGGGGAACTGGATAAAAGCGGCCATCCCAAGCTCAAGGATAAACTTGGCGCACTTAAGCCGGATTTTCTTGTCCACTCACCGGGCAGCATGGAGGAGAATTATGCTGCTATCGAGGTGAAACCCGCGGTTCCATCGCGTAAAAGCATCAGGAAAGACCTTAAGTCGTTGGTCAAACTCTCGCGCGAGGCCCGCTACCGCCGGTGCCTCTATTTGATATACGGCCGCGCAGATACCGAATTGGTCGATCGAATAAGGGATATAGCGAAAACTCACGCGAAGGGGACAACGATCGAGCTTTGGATGCACGCTCGCCCTGGCCAGCCCGCGGCGCAAGTGGCGGTACTCAATGCCTCGAGGTAGGGGAGCACGGTGGTGTGCGATGGATGGTGGTTTGCAGGTACGATGTAAGCAAGAATGGTGATTCGCGCATTGATCAGATGAGCAAGAGCTCAGGTCAAAAGTTATGATCAACTTAGACAATCCGTCAGATTGGGCGACCCGGATTGGCCTGGCGCAAGAGCCATTGTTCGGCGCGAACGCCAATGTTGGTGCACACCAGGTACTTCTCGATGGTGGATACGGTTCTTTCCTCCTCAGTGTGGGAGACGGAGCGGACGAATCAGTCCTGCGCGCACCTTCGTGGATATGGTCAGGCGATATTCCCCAGCATGTAGCAGTCCTAAAGGACCGCGTGCGAGTGGAACGTTGGGACCAGCGCGAGACGCGAACCTTTGGTCGAAATAGTATAGAGCGTCGTTTTGAGGATTTTTATCGCTTTCTAAGCGTCGAGCGCAAAATTCGAGCACGCCGCGTTGTTGAACATGCCGTCAGCATCTTTAGGCGCCTCCGATCTCTACTCCCTGAATCCGAAGGCGGTGCAACAAGCGTGGATGCATTCCTGTTGTTGTTGGCCTCGATAGCCGAACAGTCCAGCTTTAACGGGCCGAAGCTTGCCGCACTCGCCCGCAGTTCAGATTTACCGCTTCAATCGGTTCAGTTGCTGCTATCCGCGCCAGAAAGCGCATTAACGGCTCTTCTGAGCGAAAGTCATAACGTGCAAGTCGGCGGTGACGTTCTGAAATTGCACCCGGATTTGGCGATTCGGCATGCCGGCGGCGTTATATTTCAGGAAGCACATTTTGATCTTCTAAGGCAGGGCGGCCCTGATCTATTTGGTTATGTTCCTGAGCCGGGCGTCAGACCCACGTCCCGCGGCGGTGTTCATTTTACACCACCTGCGCTGGCCCGTTCTATTGTTGAACAAGCCGCCTCCTGCCTCGGAGAACTGGCTACGCGCGAGCGGATCGTAATCTGTGATCCTGCGTGCGGCTCAGGAGTCTTTCTGATTGAGGCATTGCGAACGCTCAGGCGCCTAAAGTTTGACGGAGCCCTTTCAGTGTGCGGTAGAGACATTTCTCCGCACGCTGTCTCCATGGCACGATTTGCTATTAGACGGGCTTCCCACGATTGGCAGCCGAGAGGCGGAATTGTTGTCGATGTACGAGTTGCAAATTCATTGCTGACAGATGCAATTCCACCATCCGACTTGATAATTATGAATCCACCATTTGTTTCATGGACCGCCCTAGACGATTCCCAGCGGGGCCTTGTGAGCGAGATCCTCGGACCGAGTTATCAAGGTCGAGCTGATTTGAGTATGGCCTTTATTTTGAGAGCCTTGGCGGCTCTCAAACCGGAAGGCGCATTGGGCACACTCTTTCCGGCGAGCCTGTTGTCTTTGCAGGCGGCAAGCAAGTGGCGGCGGCAACTGCTCGATCAGGCGTCAATCCGTTTTCTTGCTTCTCTTGGAGAGTATGGGCTGTTTGAGTACGCATTGGTCCAGGTCGGAGCCGCCGTCTTCTCGAAAGGAACTTCCGTTTTTGAGATGACTGCTCTCTGGACGGAGGATGATAAGACCACGACCGGCGAGGCGTTCCGCGCATTACGGCGGGGCCTGCACGGCTTTACAGGCTCGGAAGGGAGCACGACCGATTGGCGGATAGTTAGCGTTCCAATTTCGGACTTCCGACGGCTCGACACCTGGCGTGTTGCGTCAGTCGCGAATGAGAGATTGTTCAGCGACATTCGGAATGCAATCTCCTATCGCGTTGCCGACGTTTTCTCGGTTCAGCAGGGAATTCGCACTGGCGCAAACGACGTGTTCATCCTAGATCGCTCCAACCTCAGCAAATTGGGTAAGAATGAGGCGCGGTGGTTCCGCCGCGCGATCATGAACCATTCCATTGAGAGCGGGCGTTTGATTCCCGGCAATTGGGTGTTTTATCCCTATCGAGGAGGCGAGTTAGCGCTGACGTCTGAGGCTGACCTAAAACGCCAACTACCAAACTACACTCGCTTGTACCTTTTTCCGAACAAGGAGCGATTGAAGGAGCGCGCCGGGCTGGAAAACCGGCACTGGTGGGAACTAACTCGACAACGTAGCTGGCTGTACGGCCGTTCTGCTCGAATTATCTCCAAGTACTTCGGCGAGCGGGGCAGCTTCGCATTGGATACCCAAGGCGAATTTGCAGTTGTTCAAGGCTTCGGCTGGTCCCCGGCGAAGAACGTATTCCAGCAGTCTGATCTCGATATTAACAGCCTCTTGGCTGCATATACTGCTTTGTTTAACTCTCGAATTTTCGAACAACTCTTGGCGGCAAGTGCGCCACAGATGGCGGGAGGACAATTTGATCTCAGCCCCAGATACGTTGACCACATACCCCTACCGAACTTAGCCGACGATGTTTCCGATTCTTCTCTAGCGAGTTTGATAATGCAGCTAGCGTCTCTTGGGTATGATCCGCAGGTATTTGACCCGACGTGGAGTGCCGAAGTCGATTCCGCCACAGCCCGTCTTTATCGAACGACACTCGACGTATGGCCTCAGCAACAATAATGGAGCCGCTAGTTCTAACGAAGGGGCAACTCCAAACTCACTGGCGACTATTGGAAAAATGCCTTCGCGATTGGGCGCTCCCATCCCCGACAGATGTCACGGTGGCCCAGACATGGGTCGCCGGAAACGCATCTGCAGCTCTCAACAGCCCGCACGCCGAATGGGTTGAGCGGCACAGAGGCCGCCGCGTGGGTGCGGTTCATCTCTACGGCGATTCTCCCGCATATTGGCTTAGTTGGCGGGAAATTTGGGAGCCTGCCCTGAGCTCACGCTGGCGGTTCCGTGAGACTGGGATGACGGTATTCCAAGGCGATGCTGGCGTGGCCGGAAAAGCTCAGCTTTTTCGCGCAGAATGGGCGGGTTTGGCGCAGTGGGCTCGCGGGGCCATTGGTTGGCAGTCGCCAGGCGCTGCGCACCCGCATGGGCAGTTTGATGCACGCGCGGAGGCCAAATCTGAAGAAGAAAACGCGAAGTTAATCAAGGAAATCGAAGAAGAAATTCAACGGGCTGACGACATCCCGGAGGATTTCAGCGGCGCATTCGACGCTGAATCTTTAGCAAATAGTTCTGGCGCGTGGACCGGAATGCACTTTGCTTCTGCTTCCAGATGGAATGAATTACCTTGGACAGGTGACATGGCAGATGTCACTCCGCATGCTAGCAGCCCTAGCTGCCCGGCAGAGATACGCCGATGGATCGTTGCCGTGATTTGCTACATCAGAAATGAATTGCAGCGGAATGGGTGAGCGGCGGGTGTCCGTAAATTCTCGAATGGACTCACCAGAGAGTCAGCGTCGCGAGATAAAGAAAGGCAAACATGCGGTGGAATAAATAGTCGACGTGTCCACTCCAGGCTAATCGCTCCTGGGTAGTCTCTGAATGCCGAATTTGGAGGCTGTTTCCGATTGTAGTCAGAGCTCGCGCTTCATTTGACATCGTGTCGCGAAATCTCGGCGAGCTGGGCCCGCAGATTCGGCTCAGCATCGCTTCGGCTTTAGCCGCCTTATCGTTGCCCGTACCGATGGTTTTTATCCGTTCGAAGGCGTCCCAGAGCTTCTCCAGTGCCTCACGGCGGATGGACTCGTCGGGATCAAGAAATTTGCGGCGAGCGATCTCTAGCATCTCGTTGAGATCTCTGTCGGGAGTTGAAAAAAAACTGGAACTGACGGCCTCCCGGATCACCGGACCTGCAATCCGGATCAGGACACCTCCGTCGCGGAGTTCAAACGCTGTGCCATTGCGCGCGAAAATCTGGTTGATCGCGTTACGAAACTCGGTCCGGCCCGCTTCAACGTCATAGTAGAGGTGGAAGTGCCGGAAAAACTCGTGCTCTTGGCCGCGCTGCAGGGGTTTTCCAATCGATCGCCAACAGAATTCGATTGTGTCCATAGCAGCGGGCAGAGGAGGCAATTGGTTCGTGTTCCACCAAGGCGCGTTCTCAAGATCGGGAACGCGCGCCCTAAGCGCGTGCCAAAAGGATGTTTCGTCAGTGCCCACGGGGCCTGCGCCGTCCTCGCACGTCTTCGGGTACGTTGCGCCAAATGAGCCATCGCTCACCCGCGCAGCAATTTCCGCGCGAATGCCGTCCCAAACATTCTCGGTGAGTCTCTCATCGCTGCGAGGACGTTCGCCATACTCACGGTCGCTGAAGAACGTCATTGCACTCTCGCCTCTGCGTTACCCCCTATGTTACCCCCAAGTACAATCGGGAAATGTGTGGGATCAGAGAAAAAGAACAGTTGTTTAACAACAACGGCTTATTGGTCGGAGCGGAGAGATTTGAACTCTCGACCCCCAGTCCCCCAGACTGGTGCGCTAACCAGGCTGCGCCACGCTCCGATCATCGGCGAAAGGCCGGAAGGCGCGCTTCTATCGCAGGCGC
>Ga0157372_10008327_pt1 | contig 11027 bp, 10 predicted proteins | sample C55metaG_FD_115307 | JGI IMG/M metagenome (GOLD analysis project Ga0157372, IMG submission 115307) | Corn rhizosphere microbial communities from Kellogg Biological Station, Michigan, USA - C5-5 metaG | ecosystem: Host-associated > Plants > Roots > Rhizosphere > Soil | place: USA: Michigan...
CTGGCCGCCAACATCGCCAGGGCGCAAAGCAACAAGACGCGAAAATTTCCCTGCGGCAGAACCGTATCGAAAATATAACGGACCAGCAGAATGAGCGGCAGAGACAGCAGGGACAGGGCTAGCGAGGCCGCTAGCGTAGCAGTCAAACGTAGTTTGCTGCCGCTGTAGCAAGCCAGGTAGTAGCGCCAGGCCGCCCGGTTCGTGCTCATGTCGATTTCTCCGCGGATTGCCGCCGGCGGTCCATCGCCGCTTTCAGAACGCGCAGATAGTCCCCTCGGGAAGCCCTTTCGCGGACGCCCAAGTTATCGTCGTGGATGCGCCGTCGCAGCCACACGGCGGACTCGATCCGGCTGCTGAGTCCGGCTTCCCGTGCTCGTGCGTACCAGTCGATGAATTCGCCGAGTTTCAGATCTTCGGCGAGCGGCCCTACCCGTTGGAATGCTTCGCGCCTGGCGAGAAGAGTGCCTGGCAGGATGCCCGGTTCCGGACCACCCAGGTCATCCCCTCCGTGGACGAATTGCTGGACCTGTCCGAACACTAGGTCGCAGCCGGGATTCGTTTCCAGGATTTCCACCTGGCGGGCCAGTTTCTCCGGAGGCCACGAGTCGTCGGCATCGAGAAAAGCGATGTAGCGTCCGGTGGCCATGGCGACTCCGCGGTTCCGCGCCGCTCCGGCGCCCGCATTCGCCTGAGTGGTGAATCGCACACGAGGTCCAAGACGGCGGACGGTCTCGGCTGTCGCATCTGTGGACCCATCATCCACCACGATGATCTCCAGCGGCCGATACGTCTGAGCCAGCACGCTATTCACGGCCTCGGCGATATGGCGCTCGGCGTTATAGGCCGGCATCACCACGCTAACCAGTGGCGGCGCGCCGTTCGACCACTCGTCATAGGACAGCCATCCGGCGAGCGACGGAACGACGCCCTCGCCAATTCGCCGGCGGTCCATGGATCGTTTCAGTACATGGGTCAGAAGCCGGTCAGGCGACTCACGGTCCCGCGTCATGTTCTGGTCGTGCAAGCGATAGAGCAGAGTGGTGGCCCGCAGAATCCGCATGGCGAGACCATTTTCGCGCGCCCGCAGAAACCAGTCCACGTCCTCGCAGAAACGGATGGACTCGTCGAAAGTCCCAATTCGTTCAAAGGCCCGCCGGTGGTACAGACCGCTCCCCAGATGCACATGAGTGATGGTGTTTTCCGGACCCTCGAACTGATAATCCGGAATCTCACCACCCGGCAGAGCCACATATTGGATGCGGCCCAACACCAGGTCCAATTGCGGTTCCGCCAGCAGGCGGCCGAGTTGAACGGATAGCTTGTGCGTCGGCCACTGATCGTCGGCATCCAGGAACGCAATGAATTCTCCCCGAGCCAAAGCCAGGCCGCGATTCCGCGCCGCCGACGGTCCGCGGTTTTCCTGGCGCTCATACAGTACGTCGCTTCCCAGAGACTTGGCGACATCGGCACAGTTGTCGGAGGAGCCGTCGTCCACTACGATGATCTCCAGGGACTCGTACCCTTGCGCACGAATGCTGGCGATGGCTTGGGGCAGGAAGTGAGCGGCGTTATAGACGGGAATGATGACGCTCACCAGGGGGTTCGACATACCTATCTCGCCCCGGATGGATTCAGGCTATCCAGCAGACTTGAGATCGCCGCAGGAATTTGCGCCAGATCCGTTCCCGCTAGCAGGCGGTAGCTGGGGACCGCTTTCACCAGGCGCATTAACTTCTCCACGGTCTCCCGCCGCGTGCCCAGTAAATGCTTGGTGGTCGTCGGCGCCAGCGCCAGTAAGGCCGCAGCCGGCGAGATGGTCTCGATCGTGGTGTGCGGCAGCCCAGTAACCTTGGGGATCACCAGCGCGCGAATGGGAAATCCCTTGATCAGGCTGCTGGGATGATGTTCCTGCAGATAGATGAGCGCTTTCTCCCTATCCAGCCGCTCTGCATTGCTGACCAAAGGGGCCAGATTCGGAAACCGCGCGAGGTTATCCGCCTCCAGTTTCGCTGTGGAATACAGGCTGAACACAAATGGAGAAGGATCCGTCCGGATCAGCACGTAGTCGTCGCCGGCGTATTGCAACTCGCTTCCCAGGCACGCCAGTGTGGACGTGGACTTACCCGTGCCGCTGGGGCCTGTGATCAACACGCCACCTGACGGCCGCCCCACAGCCGCGGCATGCGCTGGCTGAAAAGGCTCATCCCGAAGCCACCAGTTTAGGATGGAGCGTAAAGGAAAGCTCTGCTCCCACCATGGAATCAATCGGAACGTCGGGGTCCAATAGACAGCTAGACCTCGCTGCCGGTCCAGACAATGCAGAATATCGACGCCCGGCGTGTATGTGACGTGCACCTGGCCGTTGTTATAACCATCGATCTCACCAAGGTTCGTGTATTGTTCCCCGCTCCACGGCGGCGGCGCCATCGGGGTTCCAGTGGACTCGCTATCGAAAAAACAGACGGTCAGATCCGGCTGTCGAACTGGCGACGGTTCTTCAAGGTGGGCCAGAGCACGCACCATCAGTGGAACTAACTGGTCGCCCGCGAACCGTAGCAGGACAGTTTGTTCCCCCAACTGGAAATATCGCTCTCGGACTCCGCCCGCGGCGACGGCTGCTTGCTCAAAACATTGGCGCGCTGTCTCGACGAACTCCGCCGGAGCAGACGGCGTGAGAGTCCCGGCCGATGCCAGGTTGTGAGTGGCCGTTGTCACGGTCTTCAGGCCATTTGGTCCGGCTTACGCGCGGGCCATCCCTGTTCGTCCACGTCGTGAATGGGATCCAGTAATAGCAAGTCCTTCATGTCTTCGTAAACCGACAACACAGGAGGCTCCCAGGGTCCCCGGTGGTTCGTGGCGGGCTCAGGACCGTGGTCAGCTTGGGCCGCCGAGGCCTCTGCGATTAGGTTGTGCGTACGCAGTTGGTCCAGAAACTGCGAGACCGCCTCGCTTATTGCCTGCTGATCGCCGTGATACAGCGAAGTCATGCGGCAAGTGAGCGTTTGCGTCGAGGCTCCCTGTTCCAGAAGATTCCATATGGTCAAAGCTGTGTTGCGCATGCCGTAGTAGCTGCCGGTGTCGAAATTAACCGCCACCACTTCGTCTTCGAATGCTTCGCTGATCACCTTAGGGCGATTGATTTTATAAAGTGTGCTCATTGTGCGGAATCTCCGATGATCCGATCAGAGTCGTTCTTTCTCTGAATGGATTTCCGTAACAGGGTTAGTATCGATTGATTATTGCTCGGCGTAGTAAGCGAAAGATTGGCATCGTGCACGTATTTGACTAACAGTACCTGCGGGATGCGGGCCATTGGGACCTTGAGGTCGTTGGCACGCGCGAACCAATCCAGATCCTCGGCGGTCTGGAAACGGCTGTCGAAGGGACCCACCCTTGCGAAAACCTCGCGTCGCGCCATGAGAGTCTCCATGGCTCCGGAATGCTCCTGTTCCAGCAGTTCCATGCGAAACCCGGCGGGCGGAGTGTGGCCATCCTCCAGCCTCGATTTCGCCAGCGTCAAGGTGTACAGCAGCCGGGCATTCGCCTTCATGTGGTCGGACTGCACCTGCAGCTTGTCGGGCGTCCATTCATCGTCACAGGACAGGAATGTCACCAGGTCTCCAGTGCTGGATGCGATCCCGCAATTGTAGGCGTCCGCAATACCCCGCCCCGTCTGTGTGATCACGCGAACTCCCCCAATAGATTCAGCGATTTGCCGGGATCCGTCCGTGGACTCACCATCGACGACCAGAATTTCTTGCGGCGGACAAGTCTGTGCAATCACACTTCGAAGCGCCCGCAGCAGATATTTCTCACCGTTACGGACAGCGATTACTGCGCTGATCGAGTATGGTTCCATCTCAATAATGATAATAATGCCCTTTCAGGAATATTGGCGACAAGGCCAATCGGTACTAGGTGTACTAGATTTCGGTAGGAACGGACTGAGAATCTCTTGGAAATAGCGTATTAGAGCCGTTCCGTGGGTCGGAAGACCAACATCGGGGGAATCTATCTCGTCATCGTAGGTAGAACTGAGCCGTCAAACCGAACGCATTCAGGAATCTCGTCGAAGACCGATTGTCACGCTGTCGCAAGTAATAGCCCTCCATCACAAAGTGCTTATCCAATTCCCATTCCATTCCGGTGGTGTAGCGGAAACGGTGGAATACGTCATACCGTCAGTCGTAGAACGCTTCGGCTTGACCGTAGGGCGTAAGCGCGGTCCGCTTCAGCTCGAAAGTCCGTTCCAGTTTTAATCGCTGCCGGAAGCGCGGCGTAAACACACCGTCCAGAAAGCGCAGATCCCCGCGGCTTCGGGAGGTAATCAGAACGTGCTTCGGAAAATAGAACCGGGGCGTCACCTCTATGGTAGGGGTGTGTTCGGTAAATGGTTCGGTGCTGTGCTTTGAAGATCGGCTATATAAGTAGCCAACCCTTATCTGAAGAAACTTATTGCGGGCGACATCGGCGCGCTTTGCCGCCAATTCGATCCGCTTCTTGAACAGAGGAAGAAATCGATATGCACCCCCAGGCTTCCATCGTTGTTCCCCTGTTCCTCAATGCGGGTTCCGGAGGCGAGGAAGAACAATCTCAAATTTTCGCTGAGTTTCACGAAAACGTCCGCCTCCGGCCAGAGCTCGCTCTCGGTTTGCTGGACCCGGGCCGACAGCCCCATCGTGCAAGCGGCGACGAGTGAAGCGAGAATCCTGTACGCTGGGGGCAACCGTGTTTATTGCACCGCCATTGCAACCTGGCAGCGCTCCTCCGGAGTGATCAGGTGATCATGATCAGCCTTCTCCAGATCAATCTGGACCCAGTTGACTTCGCCGCTGAACTCATTTCCTGAAGGTTTGTAGTCCGGAGAGACCGCCGAGCCGGTTTCCTTCCCGACGTCGCAGGTTTCGTCGGCGGAGAATAGCATAGGCACAGTCATGTCGACTCGACCCTCGCCGTCTTTCTTTCCGTCCACAAAGAGCGACACGGTCCCGCCCTTTGCCAGACCGCCGCCGTCGTATTTGAACTCCAGTCTGACCTGGTGCTTGCCCGCGGGAATCGGCTGGGTGCCTTCGGCATAGAACTTCTGAATGCCGAAGAAGTTGTAACAGTGCTTCAGCTTGCCGTTCAGAGCGTAGAGGCTCCAGCCTCCAATGCTGCCGCCCAGCGCGACGATGACGCCCTTGGCGCCGGATTTCGGCACTTCGACCTCCGCAGTCAACGAATACGACTTGTTGTGCGTGACGACAAGAGATCCCTCGCTCAGTCGCGACATACCGCCAAACAGGATCTGCGAGTTGCCTTTAATGAGCTGCGGACGGCCCGCGAGGTCCGCGTTAAAACGCTCAAAAGTACGATCGTCAAGCGGGAGCACGTGGTACTTCGCCGCCTCGATCAGGAACAGCCGCTGCAGCTCGGCCAGCTTCTTCGGATTCTCTTTGGCGAGGTCCTTCGACTGGGTCCAGTCCGTGCTGGTGTCGTACAGTTCCCATACATCGTCGTCGAAAGCGCGCTTGTAGGAACCCACCCACGGGACGCCGTGCCGGGTGACCGCGGTCCATCCCTTGTGATAGATGCCTCGGTTGCAGAACATCTCGAAGTACTGGGTCTCGCGGCGCTCGGCCGCTTTGGCGTCTTTGAACGCGTAGAGCATGCTGGCGCCTTCATACGGCGCCTGTTGAATACCGTTTACGAATGTTGGCGCAGGAATCCCAGCGGCTTCAAGGATCGTAGGCGCAATATCGATCACGTGGCAAAACTGTGACCGGATTTCACCCTTTCCCTTGATGCCGTTGGGCCAGTGCACAATGGCGCCGTTACGGGTGCCGCCGAGATGCGAAGCGACCTGCTTAGTCCACTGATACGGCGTGTTCATCGCATGCGCCCACCCCACGGCGTAGTGGTTATACGCTTCAGGTCCGCCGAAGTCGCCGATTTTGCTCATAAGAAATTCGGGGGTCTCGAGCGTACCCATGCCATTGAGGACTGCCACCTCGTTGAAGCAGCCGTTCAGCGTGCCTTCCGCCGAAGCGCCGTTGTCACCGAAGATGTAGTAGACAAGCGTGTCGTCGAGGATTTCCAGCTCTTTCAAACTGTCGAGCAAGCGGCCGACGTGGTGGTCGGTGTGTTCCAGGAACGCGGCATAGACTTCTATCTCGCGTCGGAGGATCGGCTTGAGCGCCTCGGGCATATCGTCGAACGCGGGGATTTCACCAGGCCGAGCGGTGAGCACTGCATCGGCGGGAATCACGCCCAGCTTCTTTTGACGGGCGAAGGTTTCTTCCCGCAGCTTGTCCCATCCGGCGTCGAACTTGCCTTTGTACTTGTCGATCCAAGCTTTCGGCACATGATGCGGCGCGTGAGTGGCGCCGGGCGCGAAATACATGAAAAACGGTTTGTCGGACATGAGCGCCTTCTGCTGGCGCACCCACCCAATCGCCTTGTTGGTCATGTCCTCCGTGAAGTGGTAGCCTTCTTCGGGACTTTTTCCCTGTTCCATCGGCGTGGTGCCTTCGTATATGGCCGGGAACCACTGATTGGTTTCGCCGCCGATGAAGCCGTAGAAGTACTCGAATCCGCCTCCCCCGGTCGGCCACTGGTCGAAGGGCCCCATCGGACTCGTCTCCCAGACCGGCACTTCGTGGCATTTGCCGAACTGCGCGGTCGAATAGCCGTTGAGCTTGAGGGTCATGGCCAGAGGCGCCTTATTCTTCGGCAGCACCGAACTGTAGCCCGGCGCCGAGGTCGCGACTTCACAGATCCCGCCCATGTTCACCGAATGGTGATTCCGCCCGGTGAGCAGCGCCTGACGCGTGGGGGAGCACAGAGCTGTCGTGTGAAAACGATTGAGCTTCAGCCCGTTTTTCGCCAGCCGTTCGGCGTTCGGCGTGGGCACAGGGCCCCCAAATGCGCTCGCCGCGCCAAAACCGCAGTCGTCGATCAGAACGATCAATACATTGGGCGCGCCCTTGGGCGGCCGCAGCGACGTAATCGGTGGAAACTTGGTGTCCGGATCTTTCGCGTCGTACGTGGTCAATCCCACGTGCTGCGAATCCGGGATGGGCAGTATTGTTCGTTGTATATCGTCTTGGCTCATTTACTTCCTCTTGTGTGCAGACCTGTGGTCGAGGACAAGATGAATCGCCCACACGGCTGGTTCAAAATATTCGACGCTAACGCGCGGCGCGCCTCATGGGATTATGGAAGCATCACTGCAATGAGTTGGAATCTAACCAGAGTTACCTACAAAGGCTACCGGACCGTCGAGGGGTGGGAGGTGGCGGTGAAAAGGCACGGTCAACCTTTACGCCTGCTCGACTTGCCTCATCGCAAAGGAGAATGGGCTCTAAGCATCCTCGCGGATTATCTGAGCGACGAAGCCCGCGCCGCAGAGCTTCACAACGATTTTGCCGCGCTCACAATCCGTCGATTCACCGAGAATTGGGAACTGAAGGATAGCGACATCGACAACACCCTCATGCAAGTTGAAATCCTCAGGGCACGATGGCGTATCGCGTTGGCAAGAGGTTAGGACTGCCCTGCTGATCCAAAATAATGCCGTCGTCGTCCGGCACCCTTTACGTCAGGATCACTGCGCGAGCTTCTGGAAATTCGAGCTCTTCGTAACCACCTGTACCTGCTTCGCCGGCGCATTGAGCACCGTACTAGCGACATAGTTCGTCGCATCGGGGAGAGTTTGGAAATTTACATCGAGTTTGACAGCATCGCTGGGATTATCGAGGTATGAATCCACGGTGATCTTGCGGAGCGTCTTGGACGCGGAATCAAAGCTGAACACTAACGAGTCGCCACTCTTTACGTAGTTTCGAAACTGAAGTTGGATGGCGCCTGGCCCTGCCTGTCCGAGGGAAACCATTCCAGCTTTGAAGGCGGCCTCCATAAGTGCTGGAGATGGCGGCACGTAGTTCTTGATCAGCGCCGCGGCCCGATCCATGTAGTCTTCCAGTTCACCCACTTTCTTTTCGACGACCCTCTTTCTAACACCACGCAATTGTTTAGGCGGAGTCGGCGTACCGATCGCAACTTTCTGTACCTTGCCGTCAGGGCCATAGCGGCAGCTCTCGTCTTTGGTTTTTTTCACTTCACCCTTGAGGCTGATGTCGGTATGCTCAATCCACGTATATGCGCGCAGAGCCATCTGGTTCTGTGCCACGGAGGCCTTGACCTCGGCTAACTTCTCTTGGACCTCTTTCTGAACTCCTTGTGCGCGACCAGGTATCGCGACACTGCTCAGCAAGGCGATCAGAGCCAAGAGCGATTTCATTGTGCATCTCCACCCGATGTATTCGAGCTGAAAGTTCGGAACTTCGATGCCGGCGGGGTCGTACGGCTCTAATTTTTTGACCAACTGGACGGCCGAGCGGCTTTGTGACTTGCTGGTGTTGCCGGGAAACGCTGGAGGGAGGCTAGGAGGATCGAGGGTCGATGCGGGGCGCATACCTACCGTACAGCAGGCTGGCCTCTGCAATAGTGCGTGCGCGGCTAGTCCAATAGCGTTACGCTGCCGCTGGCGAGATCGTAATACCCGGCAATCACTTTCAGTTTGTTCTCCTTCAGAAGGCCCGAGACGACGGTTGACGCTTCCCGCAAAAGAGCTGCCTGGATCCTGGCATTGGCTCTTATCGCTTCTTCGAGGTTCGGACCGGCTTGGTCGATTGCAGGCTGAATATGCGGATAGAGCGCACTGATCTGTCCGGGAACTTCCTTGGCTTGGATGGCTGCCTTCACCGCGCCGCAACCCCCATGCCCCATTACCAAGATCACCTTGGTGCCAAGCACCGCTGCACCATATTCGATACTGGCAATGATTTCCGGCGTGACAACATTGCCGGCGACCCGAGTAACAAAGAGATGTCCGATACTCTGATCGAAGATCAACTCGACCGGGACTCGGGAATCGGCGCAGGAAAGGACTGTGGCGAATGGCTCCTGCTTCTCGGTGGTGTGTTCTTTCAGGATTGCAAGATCGAGCTCGTGGGCGGTGAGACGGTTTTCAGTGAAGCGCTGGTTGCCGGCGGTCAGTTCCCGCAGCGCGGCGTCTGCGCTGGACGGGTTTTGGGCCAAGACGAGAGACGGAAACGCGAATTGCATGCTCAAGCTCGACGATCCCATCGCCACGATTGTCGCTGTCATCGTGTTCCGAAGGAAGCGTCGCCTCGATCGGTCCTGATTCAGTGCGCCTTCCGAACCTGGCCTCAAAGGGCCCCCTACGACAGCCTCGGGCTGTCAATTGCATTGATGAACGATCGTCGATTGCAGGTTCAAAATATTCAGGCGCGCCGAATCAGCCGGTTGCCTGACAAGTGGTCATAGCCATTTCGGCATGTCACTTCTCTAGAACTCGCGTGACCGTGGTTACGATCGTGTCGGCCTGCTCGTGGCTGAGTATGAGGGGAGGAGACAGAATCAGAACGTTGCCATAGCCCGGAGCCGACTCGACATTGCGTCCGATCAACAGCCCGGCTTCCCGGAACTCACGCATCAGGTTCACCATCCGGGCCTCCGAGAAGGGTGTCTTGCTGTCATCCGACACCAACTCGATTCCGATCAACAGCCCGCACCCGCGAACCTCGGCAATCCAGCGCGAACGAATATCGCCCAAGCGTTCCAGCAGGTATGCGCCTACGTCGGCGGCGTTTTCCCAAAGGCGCTCCCGCATCAGGATGTCTAGGTTTGCAAGGGCCGCAGCGCAGGAACTCGGATGGCCCCCGAAGGTGCTTACCTGCACGAATTTCGACCTGTCATTGTCGCCTTGAAACGCGCTAAACACCTGCTCAGATGCCACCGTCGCGCCCAGCGGAAGATACGCTGACGTCAGACCCTTGGCGAACGTCAAGATGTCTGCGCGAATGCCTCCGTGTTCGAAACCAAACAGCTTGCCGGTGCGGCCGAAACCGGTGATGACTTCGTCAAGAATCAGCAGCACGCCGTAGCGGTCGCAGATGGCCCGTAGGCGCTCCAGATAACCCTCCGGCGCTGGGAAGATTCCTCCGCCTCCGATCACAGGCTCGGCGATGACGGCCGCCACGGTTTCGGGACCCTCCATCCGGATCACCCGCTCGATCTCGTCGGCGCATACCAGCGAGCACGCCGGCCGATCGCAACAGAACGAGCACCGGTAGGGGTCCGGCGGAGGCACATGCAGGAAGCCCGGGACCAGCGGCTCGAATGCCGCGCGCCGCGCGCTTTGGCCAGTAGCGGATAACGCCCCCATGGTGAAACCGTGATATCCACGATGGCGCGCAATGATCTTGTAGCGATTCTCGCCGGGATGCAATTGGCGCGCGCATTGCCGCGCCATTTTAAGCGCAGTCTCGACAGCTTCTGAGCCGCTATTGGTGAAGAACACACGATCCAAACCGGCCGGCAGCAACTCCGCCAGACGTCCTGCGAGCCGCGCCGCAGGTCCGTGGGATTGCGTCAACGGATAGTACGCCAGTTGCGACATCTGCGCGGCGACAGCATCCACAATTTCCCGGCGGCCGTAACCGACATTCACGCAGAATAGCCCTGCCATGCCGTCGAGATATCGGCGGCCTTCGGAGTCGACCACATAGCACCCGTCCCCGCTTGCCACCTCCAGCGGCGGCCGCGATTCCAAGCCGCGGTGTTGCAGATTGGCGTGCCAAAGGTGCTTTAAGTCCAGATCACGATTGTGCGAGGCGACGGTCTGAGGCATCATGACGATGGTTTCTTTCTGAGTTGCTGTCCTAACTAAGGCCGGCAAAGCACTCCTGATCCGCTAGAGTCGAAGACGGCTCCGTTTCGGACCCCGCGACCGCCGCATCCAGCGCCTGATCGAGGTCGCGGATAATGTCCGTCACGTGTTCGATGCCGACGCTTAGCCTTATCGTTTCGGGTCCCACGCCGGCCTTGCGCTGTTCTTCCGCTGACATCTGTCGATGCGTAGTCGAGGCAGGATGGCAGGCCAGCGATTTGGCATCGCCGATATTCACGAGCCGCTTGATCAGCCTGAGCGCATCATAGAACTTCGTGCCGGCCTGGAACCC
>Ga0157372_10008328_pt1 | contig 11026 bp, 7 predicted proteins | sample C55metaG_FD_115307 | JGI IMG/M metagenome (GOLD analysis project Ga0157372, IMG submission 115307) | Corn rhizosphere microbial communities from Kellogg Biological Station, Michigan, USA - C5-5 metaG | ecosystem: Host-associated > Plants > Roots > Rhizosphere > Soil | place: USA: Michigan...
AGCCTGGTCCTCGATTTCGCCTGCGGGCAATGACATCAATCATTGCCGTTCGTCACTTTTACCGTTTTGCAAACCGGCATTTCATGTTACTTTGACCCTCGCCATGGGATCCGAGAACTATCAAGACGACACGTCCCTTCGCCGCCTCCGCCACGACATCAAGGGGTGCCTCAACAGCCTCGTGCTGTCGGCCGAGGTGCTTTCCGACGACCTCGAACCCGACGAGGCGGCGGACTTCCTCGACGGACTCGCCCGCGCCGCCGAAAAAATGTCCTCCCTCGTGGACCAGCTCCCCTACGACCAAGCATAACCCCCCGCCTTTTGCCCCCGAGCGCGACTTGCCGCGCCAAGTCCCATTTGCTATCCTTCGTTCGCCCCGGAGAGATGGCCGAGCGGCTGAAGGCGACGGTTTGCTAAACCGTTATACGGAGTCAAATCCGTATCTAGGGTTCGAATCCCTATCTCTCCGCTGAGTTGAGATTTGGTCGGATTTACCAACAACTCGCGCGTCCGATTCCGGACGCGCGAGTTCGGGTTGGGCCATACGTCCATAATCTACAACGAGTTCCCACGCCCCGCGTGGAACCAGCGTGACTTTTCTGTTGGTGATTTTCAGGTTCGAACCGTTCGTTTTCAGAAAATCACGTTGTTCGACGACATCCGCGTCGTTCGCCAGAAAAAGGGCTTGTTTTGCGGCTTTTACGAACCGGATGACCGGTTCGAACCGTTTGGCCGGGCTTTCCTCCGCACGCGTCAGCTTCGCGACCAGTTCCTGCTTTCGCTCGACCAGTTGGTTCTTCGCCTGGCGGTACTCGTCGAGTGATAGGGCCTCTTCGACGAAGGCGGTCATGAGTCGCTCGAGCTTTGCCTCGGTCGCCTTGATGTCGTCGTGGACGGCCCGGACAGTGACGGCGTTGCCGTCCGTTTCCTCCCGCTGTTCGCGCTCAAGCTCGCCGACCATCCAGTCCGCCCATTCGGCGGGCAAGGCGAAGTCGCGTACGCTTTGGGCGACCTGCTCGACGATCCGCTCCTCCCGCACGAAGGGCTGCGAACAATCCCGTTTGACCCGCTTCGTGCAGTGCAGGTAGTTGTGCCCCTTTTGGGTCTCGGCGGTGATGAAGCAGCCGCACTCGCCGCAACGGAACATCCCGCGGTAGAGGTAGGGCTTGAGCGTCGGCGTCTTGGGCTTGCTCTTGTCGGCCATGACCGTCTGAACCTTGTCGAAGAGTTCCTTGGTAATGATCGGCGGGTGCTTCGCCTCGAACAGCTCGTCCTTGAAACGGATGACGCCGTAGTAAACGGGATTCTTCAAGAGGTACTGGAAGTTCGAGACGGCGAGTTGTCCGTTGAAGCGCCCGCGGAGGCCCATCGCGTTGATCGTCTCGCGAACGCGGGCGAGCGTGTAATTGCCGGTGGCGTAGAGCTCGAACGCTTTGCGGACCAGGGGCGACTTGTCGGGATCGACCACGATCGTCTTGGTCGCGTGGTCGTTCAGGTATCCCAGCGGCGCGAACTGCGGCCAGATGCCGCTCTTGATCTTGCGCTCGTGGCCGCGACGGATGCCTTCGCCGAGCTGGTCGACGTAGTACTTACTCATGCCGAAGGCGAACGCGAGCATCAATTTGCCCTGCGGGGTGTTCTCGAACCAAAACGTGCAGAACTTCACGTCCTTGAGCGTGCCGATGTCCAAGAGGTAAATGATGCGTCCCCCGTCGAGTGAGTTGCGGGCGAGGCGGTCGGGGTGCCAGGCCAGGATGCCGTCGGCCTCGCCCTTTTCGACGCGGTCGAGCATTTCGTTGAAGACCGGTCGTCCGGGCTTCTTCGCGGTTCGCTTTTCGATGAACACCTCGACGATCTCGATGTTCTCCCGCGCGGCGAGTTCGCGGATCTCGGCAAGTTGGTCGGGGATCGACCGGAGCTGCCTCTTGTTGTCGTCTGTCGATTTGCGGACGTATAAGAAAAACCTACGTGTGATGTGTTTCATACGTAAAGTCTAGCGCGAATTCGAGCAGGCGCGAAGGGTGTTGGTCCACAATCATCCGCGCGGACACGCGCGGGTGCGTTCGTCGATTTGCTTTGGTATTAATCGTCGAGGAACTCGTCATCGAAGCGGCGGAAGTCCTCGATGAACTCCGGCGTGACCATCCGCCCGACCTGTCGCATCTGCTCGCGGCGAACGAGGTAGCGGACGTACTGTTCCGGCCCCTTTAGACCCAGGGCGTGCGACTGTCGGGTCGCGAACGTCCAGAGCGATTGGGTGAACGTGATGGGGACGCGGGTGGGCCGGATCGCCTGCTTAATCGTCGGTACGCGATCAATTGGTGGAAGGAATTCGTCCATCTTGTAATTACATTATACGCGATCATTTTCGACCAGTTGCCGTGGGCGGGATCCCGTGTCGTAGTGAGGCGCCGGTTTCCGAAGCCGTGACTCGGTCGTGCGAGCACCGCGTTACGGGTGTCGTGACGTGGGAGCCCTGAGGGCAACTGGCACGCGTCGATCCGGTTGTTGCGGCATCCTCTTTTTGTCTTTTTGATTGCCAGTCGTGAAAGATCGCACGTCGGTCGTCGAGTCGTGCGTGAGCGCTCGCCGAGTTGATTTTGGTCTTTGTAGATTATGGACGTATGGCCCAACCCGAACTCGCGCGTCCGGAATCGGACGCGCGAGTTGTTGGTAAATCCGACCAAATCTCAACTCAGCGGCGTCTATTGGATAAAGTTCGAACCTTCTTCAAGGACAATCCGGGCTGGGAGTGACGACGGACGCCGGAGGAGAAGAGATTCGAACCCGAGCGGAGCTCGTGAGTCACCCCTCCGCTTACCCCTCCGATGCGTCGGAGGCCTGGGATTCCCGCCAAACCGTTGTAGCACAAGCGTTAAACGGTCGATCAGCACACCTCTGCCATCCCCGACAGCCGTCCGGTTCCCGCGGGCTCACGCCCGGCGCTCACGCGCCGCCCCTGTGCTCACGCGTCGGGGCGTGCGGTCACCGTCCGGCCCGCCGCCGCCGGAGGGCGTCGTCGTCGGATTCGGCCTGCGGCCGGCCCGGGACTCGCCAAATCAGTTGTATCCTCATTGATTGCCTTCAGTATCCCACTCCCGAGTTTCGGGGTCGAGACGAGGATTGTGGAATGCTGAACTTATGAACTCGAAAGATCGAAATCACGTTGGTGAGCTCTTCGGTGCTGCTTAAGTGCTCGCAGCCTCAATACATCGTGGTGTGCGTAGTATGTCAGTGTGATCGATGCGAGACCGGAGCACCGAATCTTTGACCAACTGTTCCCGGATGTACCAGAGCCTAAAGCCCCAGATGCTGGCAAAAGTTCCGGCAGCAGCCAGAACAAAACCCGCAATTTGCCAGAGACGCACATGTAACAGCAAGGTGGTGTACTCGTTATTTAAAGCGCGTAGCAACAACGCCTGTCGAATAACGGCATTCGCACTTTCTGCCGTCTCAGGCGAGCTAACGGCAAGGTTCTGCATTGCGGAAATGTACCGAGCGAGTTGATCTCTGGAATCTCTCGGCTTCATTTGCTCCTCCCATTCCTCTACGTTGCGTGCTGCATTTTTCCAATTCTTTCCTGGGGCGGGATGTTGAACCGTCTCATTCGCTGCGACACTGAGTTGGGTGATCGCGGTGTGAAGTTCTCCTTTTGCCTTCGCGATTTCGACACCCTTGCAATCCAGTGCCTCAAGGCGGAGCTGCGGCGAGACGATACCGATGATGGCTATAACAATGCCGGCGCAAGCGGTGAATTTATACAAGCTATCTGTCGGAAGAGAGGGCATCATTCGCTTATCGGCATGCATTCGTTACCTCTTAACTTAGAAAAGACGAATCTCCTTAAGAGCTTGCTGGGTAACTAACGCGCGTCCAGTGTGCGCCTGAATTGAAAACCTCCGCGGATCAGGATGTTGCCGACAGTTCAGCTACGGTGGGAAGGTCGTATCATTCGGATAATTGAAGTTGGGGGAACGCGGTCGGGTGGAGGTTATCCACACCATTGCGCTCCTCGCATTCTCGTGCTTTGCTTCATGACAGAGAGGTGGCGGAGAACGGCGTGGCCAGTGTGGTCGCGCGTCCGCCGTCTCATAGTTCCCAACTGTGGGAGGTCTGTCATGAAGTCCGATCACGTCCAGTTAAGCGTGGCGCTGTCGAACCTGGTTCCCAGCCGCCGCAACCCGCGAAAGGTCAAGCCCGCCCGCGAAGCCCAGCAAACACTGGTGGCACTCATTCGATCGCAGGGTTTGCTCCAGCCGCTGGTCGTCCGCCCGCTCGATCGTAAACGTTACGAGGTGGTTGCCGGCGCCAGACGATTGAAGGCGTTGCAGCAGATCCACAAGGGCAACGGCAATCCGAAGATCCCCTGTATCCTGCGCAATGTCGACGAGCAAACCGCCGACGCCATGTCGCTCGGCGAGAACTTCGGACGTGAGGCGATGCATCCCCTGGACGAGGCCGAAGCGTTCGCCAAGCTGGCGACCAGCGGCGGGAAGGACGCCGCCGCCATCGCCGCCGAGTTCGGCGTCCCGGAGCATTACGTCCGCCAGCGCATGAAGCTGGCGACGCTCGCCGCTCCGGTCAAGGCCGCGCATCGTGACGGTGCCATCGACACCGCCACCGCCGAAGCGTTCGCCGCCGTACCCGAAGACCGCCAGCTCGAAGTCTGGCAGGAGTTGCGGGGGAACCCCCGCCACCCCGAGCACGTGCGAAACGTCATCGCCCATGCCTGGATCGACGCAAAGCACGCGGTGTTCGATTTGTCGGTGTTGCCCGAGGCGGCGCTCAGCCGCGATCTCTTCGGAGACCGCGTGCTGGTCGAGCGTCAGGCGTTCATGAACGCCCAGTCCGAGGCGCTTGATGCCCAGCGTCAATCGTTAACCGAAGACGGCTGGAAAGAAGTTGTCGTCGGACGCCGGGAAGACGTGCAGGATCGGTTGTACGCGATGGATACTCCGGAACGTGAGTTTGATGAACCGACCCGGCGTAAGCTCGACCAGCTCGCCCGTCGTCGCAACAAGCTGGAGGAGACGGTGGAGAAGGTGCCCGACGATGATGAGGCCCGCCTGAACCGCATCCGACAGCGTTTTGACGCATTGGATACTCAAGAGCAGGAGATTGTGGAGCAGGCGCCGGCGTTCGTCTCGGAAGAGACCAAAGCCGTGGCGACCGCGTTCCTGATCCTCGATCCCGACGGCCGCGTCCACCGAGAAGTTCGGGCGTCCCGATCGAAGCGATCGCGGGACGCCAGAGACGGTGGCCAAGCCGGTACCGGCGGCGCGGGCGAGAAGCCCCAGCCGCCGACGTCGGACGACCTGAGCGACCGGCAACTAGCGGTAACGTTTACGCACCAGGCGTTGGCAGTTCGCGAGGCCTTGCTCAAAGCCACGGAGGCCAAGCGGCGCATCCTGGCCATGATCCTTCATCCGAAGGTTCGTTCGGAGGCCTTGGCGGTGCGTCACGAGGCCAGGGCCTTCTCGCCCTTCTTGACGTGGCGGCCGCAGTCGATCCAGCCGAGGAAGGTGTTGATCGGGCCGAGTTCGAGCTTGCGGGCGGCGCACTGGAACCACGCGAGCAACTGGTTGCCGGTCGAGTAGTTCCAGAAGCGCCGGTACGCGTCGTGTATGACGCCTGGTTTAGAGACGGCGTCGGCCAAGAGCGTTGACCACTCAATAGCCGGCGACGCGGACGATGCAGTCGATGCGCGCATGAAAGCTCCTTGCCCCGGAATGGGGCGGTTGAGGTAAATTGAGAAACGGGTTGAGGAGTGGACGAAGGTGGGAAAGAACGATCTACCTGGGATCAGCAAAGCACGGACGCGGGACGCCCGTCAAGGTGGGGATAACTGGCATCCGCGAGGTTCTGCACCGGGATCCGCGGACATGCCGCATGAATGAGGTGGGCGACGTCCGCTTCCTGCCCGCACGGCCCCCGGCGCGAAACGCCGACGAGGACCAAGTGGTGAAGCGCATGCCTCATTGGTGTTGCGCCCGCCATCTCACCTTGTCTTCCGTTCAAAGGTGTGCGCCTGCCGCGAACCGGACGGCGCCAGTGCGAAAGAACCGAAGTCTTGGCGCGCCGGCTAAAATCGGAAGGGTCGAAGGCCAAAAGAACATATTCCGAGTCAAAATCAGACACCGGAGAGGTCGATATATTGTGATTGTACTAATTTTTACGCGGTCTCCCATTTTATCGTTGCAGGCGGACTCTTCATCTGGTTACCTTCCTGCGGCCGTCGCGACGGATCGCGGCGGCGGAAGGTGGAGGGCCTTTCACAAACGGGTCGGCAGACACTCACCACATCTCGGTAAAGGGAACGTCCCATGCCTCAGTCTCAATCACGGCCGCGAACGGCTCGTCGTGTCGTACGTCGTCATGCTCTCACGCGGGTCGCGGGGGCGGTTGTCGAATCGCTTGAGCAGCGGTGGATGTTGAGTAGCTCCGCGTACTACGTGAAGATCGGCGAAATCGCACAGGGGTTTGCTGCCGCTACCGACACGGGCACTGGCCAGATTGTCACAAAGGAGCTGGTGGCAAGTGCGACGAGCGACGAAGACGCGGTGAGGCAGGCACTTGGCCAAACCAACACTACGCTCAGTGCCTCGGGCAATGGAACTACTGCAACGTATGACAAAGATGGTCCCCACGGACCCTTGAAGTTTCTCCACGCCGGCGACACGGGCAGGAATGTCGCCGGGGGCACCAGCAGCAACGAGGACCCGATCTCCGCCAAGGGGCCAAGCGCCAGCCAATGGATCATCGCGTTCGAGGATGGAATCGACAACGATTACAACGACGCGTACTTCATGGTTTATCTCGAAAAATCGGAAACTCCCGACTGTGACTGTGACAACCCGGGAAGCCCGTCGGCCTCGGCCGGCAATTCGGGCAGCGACGAGCCGTCCAGGGACGGCGATGGCGGCGGCGGTGTGGACATGGCCGATGGGTCGGCCAAGGTTTCCGGGCCATCCCTCCAAACGCCCGGTTTCGGCACGCCGTGGGGCCAGACTCCGACGTTCACCAATAACGACATGCAACTCGTCAGTGGGGGCGGCACCGCCGGCAACGGCATGGTCGTGGGGCAGTACGCCCGCCTCCAGCACTCGGGCACGTCGGTCGTTCAGGTGATCGTCAACGCCGGGACTTCGCTCTGGTTCGATAACGACGGCAGCGGCTACACCGGCAAGTACTTCGTCCAAGACAAGCTCGTCGAAACCGGCGCCGGGACTTCGGCGGACGAGTTCGCCTGGACCGACACCGCCGGCAATACCACGCGCTTCTACGGTTTTTCGTCCGGCATCGCCTCCGCGCTGCAAGGCACCTTCAAGAGTTTCGCGGACGCCGCGGGAAATCAGACGTATGTCGCGGGTTACGACGGCTCAAACAGGATGACCGACGTCCTCCGCGTCCAGGGTAGCGGGGCGACCGCGCGCGTCGAAGACTACCACTACGACTATGACACCAGCGGGCGGATCACCGATGTGCTGTACCGTCGCGGCACGGGCGACCCGCAATCTAGCGGATTCCTCGCAAACGCGACGAATTGGGCGACCGTCCGGGAGCTGGACTCTGAGTACTACGACGGCACGACGTACAAATCCAACGGCAATGCCGGAGATCTAAGGCTTCTGACCCTCAAAGACGGGTCGAACAACGTTCTGGATCAGGATTATTACCGCTGGTACACGCCCACGAGCACCAACGGTGCGAGTATCTCCAATGCAAACGCGACGACCGGGACTTCCACTGCGACGATCAGCATAAGCGACAACGGTTTGGCCGTAGGTGACCTCGTCACCATCAGTGGCTCCAGCGCATCCCAACTTAACGGGGACTTCCGGGTGACCGCCGCGACGAGCACCAGCTTCTCCGTTACCGTTTACGGCTCGCTGGGGCAACGTCACCAAGAGCGAGCAATCGCACAGCGGGGCGGTCGTCAGCGGCACCACGCCCGCCGTGCAGTACACGTTCGACGACGGCCTGCCGTCTGGCAGCACCAACACCGCCGCCCTCTTCGTGCGCCAGTCGAAGGTAACCTACCCGGCCGGACAGCAGATCTTCTACAACTACGGCGCGAGCAACACGGCGGGCACGTCCGCCAATAGCTGGTACCTCAGCCGCATCGACAACGTCGCCGACAGTTCGGCGGGCACCAGCAAGTACGCCCAGTACACGTACGTCGGCACCGGTCGCATCGTGAAGGTCACCCACCCGGTGACGACGAACAACCTGACGCTGGCGTACACGCTCTCCGGCGGCGCGATCGGCAGTTACGGCGGGCTCGACCGCTTCGGCCGGATCATTCAGCAGCTCTGGAAGGACGGCAGCCTCTCGGGCTCCAGCTACGACGGCTACCTCTACACCTACGACCGCGACGGCAACTTGAAGACCAAGGACTACTTCGCCACCGGCAACGCCGGCAACCTCGACGAGCGGTACACCTACGACGGCTTGGACCGGCTGGTCGAGGCGCGGCGCGGGACGCTCGACGCCAACAAGCTGATCGTCAGCCCCACTAAGCTGTGGGATTGGCAGCTCGACAGCCAGGGGAACTGGACGAATTACGCCGCGGTCAATAGCCCGCTGGCGGGCGACGTGAACCTCGACGGCTCGACGGGGTTCGCCGACTTTCAGAAACTGGAGGTGGACCTCGGCAAGAGCGGCATCTGGATCGACGGTGACCTGAACGGCGACGGGACGGTGGACACAACCGACTACAACATCGTCAACTCCCACAACGGCAGCACCGGCGGGCCGGTCGCCCCCACCCACACCCGCACCAGCGACGCGGCCAACGAGATCACCAACATTAGCCAGACGGGCTGGATCACACCCACCTACGATCAGGCGGGGAACCAGCTGAGCGGGCCGATGCCCAACAGCCCGACGACGCGGCAGTGGTTCGTGTACGATGCCTGGAATCGGCTGGTGGAGGTGAAGAACGACAGCGCGGGCAGCCCCGGCACCTCACTTGCCTCGTACGTCTACGACGGTTTGAACCGTCGCGTGAGCAAGTCCACCGGCGGCAACGCCGACGACAACTACTATAACGAGGAATGGCAGATGCTCGAAGTCCGGCGGGGCGGCAGCGCCAACCCGCGCGAGCAGTACGTCTGGGACGCCGGCTACATCGACACGCCCGTCTTCCGCACGCAGGACACCAACACTGACGGCACGATCGACAACACGATCTACTACACCACCGACGTCAACCACAACGTCACGGCGGTCTACGATCCGTCGAGCGGCATCATCCAGGAGCGGTACATCTACGAGCCGTACGGGAAGGTGCAGGTGTATGATCGGATCTGGACGACGCGGTCGTCGTCAGCGTACGCGAACAACATCCAGTTTGGCGGGTACTACGCGGATCAAGAGACCAGCTTCAGCTACGCGAGGAACCGCTATTACAACTCGGTGGAGGGGCGGTGGGAGACGCGAGATCCGGCGGACTACGTGGATGGCGGAAATCTTTATCAATATGTATTGGGCGATCCCACCAGCTGGAATGATGCGTTTGGACTGGACTCGGGCATCCCTGGCGTCAGTCAAATGAAACTTACAGGTGGTGTTTCCCATGCGGGCGATTCAACGTCCGACAACCAACAACTGGAAGTTGTCCTGAAGCAGGCAATCGATCGGTTCAACTTGGCCGAATACATCAGCCAATTACAGCAGAACACAACGAAAGGCTGTACGTCCACTACAAAGATTGATGTTGAGATTGCGAAGGCCAAAGATCCCGACAAGAAGGACCAAGATGTACCGTCACTTAAAGTAGGCGGCGGATACCTCAATGGCCCAATGGGGGGATCCTTTAGCGGCCAAGGACAAGTTCATCTTCCAATCGGTTCACTGTTCGGAAGCGGTCAGGACTCCTTGACACTGAACGGCAGCCTTCAGAAGGGTGCTGGAAGTACAATAATCGGTGGAGGAGCAACCTTGTCACATAAATTCGACGGCAATGCAAAAGTCGATGTACGTTTTACGTACCAGCACACCGACTACGATGACGACGCCAAAATTGATATCGACAAAGCACCGGTTATGGTTACGGTCACACTCCCGTTGGGGAGTGGTTTTAGTGCTGCCGCGTCCGCTCAGACCAACGCGCTTCACCCACACGGGGTCCTGGGGTCTCTTCAGTTGAACTACCCACTCACGAAAGATGTTCAGGGATTTACCAAGGTTGAGTATGACGACGATACAAAGAAGACCTCCGTCACGTCCGGGGTACAGTTTGGCATGTAAAGCTCGGGTGACTTGGACTACTACCGCCGCGAGGGCCGCCGCGGCGGTGCTACTGGGGTGGTTCGCTCGTCCTGCAGCCGCCGATCCCGCTTTGAGCACGCGGCCCGCAAGTCGTGCCGCCCCGGCCGACTCGGCGGCCGACGACATTCGCCGCTACCGCGAAACTATATGGCGGGCAGCTCCGACCCCTCCACGAGCAGTGATCGAGCGCATCATCGAGCGGTCGAAGCGGCATCCGGACGACGCGGAGGCAGTGTTCTGGGCGGGGCATGCTGGGATTGATGGCTTAGCCGGAGGTTTCGACTACATGCTCCTCCTCCGCCGTAGCGCCGAGCAAGGATTCCCACCGGCCATGGCGGTGTACGGCATCGAGCTGTGCGCCGGCACCCGCGTTCCGAAAAACGTGCCGGCGGGCGTCAAAATGCTCACGCAGGCACGCGATCGAGGCGAGCCCATTGCGTACTACCGGCTTGGATGCCTTTACGGCGTCGGCGCGGACGGCGTACCTCAAGACTTTGATAAGGCCGAACGCTATTTTGTAGCCGCCGCCGACAAAGGCATGACCGTCGCCTTCGGACAGATCGCACGCGTCCGAGACCTCCGTGGCGACGCGAAAGGGGCGACGGAATTCGCGATCAAGGGTGCCGATGCTGGCGACCCCGTCATGATGCGCACGCTGGTACAGTGGTACATGGGAACCACCCCGTCAGCGGTGCCGGTCAATCCCGCGGAAGCGGTCCGTTGGGCCGCCCGCGGCGCGTTGCTGGGAGATCCG
>Ga0157372_10008329_pt1 | contig 11025 bp, 9 predicted proteins | sample C55metaG_FD_115307 | JGI IMG/M metagenome (GOLD analysis project Ga0157372, IMG submission 115307) | Corn rhizosphere microbial communities from Kellogg Biological Station, Michigan, USA - C5-5 metaG | ecosystem: Host-associated > Plants > Roots > Rhizosphere > Soil | place: USA: Michigan...
ATGATTATTCAGGTAAACCCGGATACTGCTGGCACGATCACCGCTTTGCAACACCGGCTCTATAAAATTCACCTCACCACTCATTGTCATTTCCTGATCGGGGATATAGATACTTACCGGCAGGTTTAATTTAACCTTACCCGCGTCAGCCTGCCTGATCTTCAGTACAGCCCAAAGCTGATGCGGATCGACGACATTAAACAGCGTCTCACCTTTCTGAACAAACATGCCCTCCTTAATGGCCAATGGCGTATTCTGCGTATAATCAGTTGGCGCGTTACCAACAACCCCAGCCATCTGGCTATGAGCCACATCATGCACATGGCCATCATAAGCGCTATACACCGGCAAGCTATAAAAAGCTTTTCCTGTTTTGGTAAGCTGATTGATTTGCAGCTCCGTCAAACCCAGTAATAAAAGCTTCTGCTTTGCCGCCTCAACTAGTGTTGTTTCACCAGGCGAATGCTTTAAGAGAAAAAGCATATCCTGCTGAGCCGTGACCATTTCGGGGCTATACACATCCATGATACGCTGCCCTTTGTGAATCTCCTGAAAAGCATATTTGATATACAGCTTCTCGATACGGCCTGAAAAACGTGCCGCTATGTTGTTATAGGTACGTGTATCGAAGGTAATGTAACCGGAAGCATAAACAGTATCATTTATGGTTTGCTCAACCGGGTTAACAGCCGCAACACCGGAAACAACCGCTGCGTTGACAGGTTTTAAAACCGTTTGAAGGCTGATGTCCGTCCCTTCGCTAACATGTACTGTTTTTTTAACCAACGTCATGCCACAGATTTGGCAGTTGCCCGGATGTTCCTCATGTACCTGCCGGTGCATCGGGCAGGTATAGAATACCCGTTGTTTATCCTGTTGCTGTACATTAGCTTGTTTGGCTTGCTCCTTACAGGCGGCAAAGCCCAATACCAGCAATAAAAGACTAATATTTTTCCAGTTCCTTTTCATACGCTACTTGTAGGTTTAAAACGTCCTGTAAGCGGTCAAGTGCATACGCCCGTGCCTGTTGCAGGTCGCTAATACTGCTGAGTACAGTCGGCAAGTCGCCCGTATTCTGGTCATAGGCCAGCAATGCGGTTTTATAGCTATTCTGCAAAGCAGGGATGATATTCCAGTTATCATTGTACAATTGTTTTTGCTTGCTCATTAATTGCGACCGGAGCGACTCGAGCTGCCCGGCAATCTGGTTCAGTATATCCTGCTTTTTTTGCTGTAACTCCTCTGTCTCATACCGGATACCTTTCAAATTGGCTTTATAGGCTTTTGATGCCCAGGGCACTATAGGTATAGTGACTGATGCCATCAGGATGTACTGGTTAGCATAACTGCCATAACTCAACATATGTCCTGCTTGTACCCCAAAATCAGGCTTGCGCTGGCTGTACTCTACCTGCGCATTGAGTTGCTGCAGTTCAATGCTCCGGTCAATACTGCGAACGTCACTACGCGAGGTGGCTAATCCCGACGTATCAATCGTGTTATACGTGTGGAACACCAAATTGGTATCTACAGCAAACGGTATCTGCTTGTCGCGGTTCATTAACATGTTCAGCATAATATTACGCTGGCTGATCTCGCTGTTTAATTGTTCCCGCGTGTTATCCAGCTCAAATAACTGCGCTTTGGCCTTGTAGATATTGCTCAGTTTTTCCTTGCCGTAAGTAAGCCGGATATTGGCGTCTTTCAGCATATAATTTAGCAGTTCTGTTGTATTTTGCAATAAGATCAGTTTCTTTTCCAGCACCACCCGTTCAAAATAATACTGCCGGGCCTGCGCAAAAAGCTGATTCTTCAGGTAATTTTTATCTTCTGTGGTTACTTTTGATAAGCCCTGCTGATAGGCGGCTTTTGCTTTCAGTTTAGCGGGGTTGGTAAACATTTGCTCGGCCTGTATCATAAAAGAACCCATGTCGGGTTTCAGCGAGTACGGCGTTTGATATTGCCCGGCGCTAATTTTCGGGGCGTCCAGATTTTTAACTCCCTCTGCGTAGGCATTCTGCGAACTGGCTTTTGCATCATAAGCCAGCAATGCCGGGTTCTGGCGGATTTTGGCCAATACGCTATCCAGCGTCAGCACCTGCGCCCGGGCAGCGCTTCCGGTTAGCAACAAGCCATATAATAGCAATTTCGTTTTCATGTCTTTATTCTTTTACTTCCAATATGTCCAGACGGCCATACTTTTTTAGTTCGTACTCCTTTACCATCAAAAAGATAAGTGGCGTTACCAGCAGGATATGGGTAGATGAAGTAAGCACTCCACCAATCATCGGCAGCACAATGGGCCGCATCACATCACTACCAGTACCTGTGGCCCATAATACCGGCACCAGGCCGAACAAGGCCACGCATACAGTCATCAGTTTGGGTCGTAATCTTTTTACCGCACCGTTCATCACGTAGTGCCGCAGATCGTCCCGGCTGATCGTCTCTGCAGAATTACCTTTAGCGGCCACCAATTGCTGCATGGCATCGTTCAGGTAGATCACCATCACGATCCCTGTTTCTACCGCGATACCGAACAAGGCGATAAACCCGACGGCCACAGCAACCGAAAGGTGCACCCCGAATATCCAAACCATATATGCCCCACCGATTAGTGCGAAGGGGATGCTGATCAAATTAAAGAAGGCTTACCTTGCTGACTTAAAGGCGAAATACAAGCAGGCAAAGATGACTATGAGCACAACAGGCAAGATCAGTTTCAATGTACCTTCAGCCCGGATCAGGTTTTCATACTGGCCGCTCCATTCTATATAATAGCCTTTGGGCAGGGTCTGTATCATCGCGTTCAGTTTATCCTGCGCCTCATTGACGGTACCCCCAAGGTCGCGCCCGCGCACATTAAACAAAACCGTTCCGCGCAAAAGCGCATTTTCGGACTGGATCATGGCCGGGCCATCGCTGAATCGGACATCAGCTACAGACGATAGAGGAACCGGCCCAAAGCCCGGTGTTTGTATCAGTGTGCGTTTAATCGCATTCAGGTTATCCCGGTATTCCTGCCCTAAGCGGGCATTAATGACAAAGCGCTGGCGTCCTTCCACTGTAGTAGTCAGGTTCATGCCACCCAAAGCGCTTTCTATCACTTCGTTTACATCATCCACACTTAAGCCATAGCGGCCTATAGCTGCCTTATTCACAATTATATCAAGGTATTTGCCGCCCGTTATTGGATCAACGTACAGGTCTTTCACTCCATCGATGCCCTGGAGCGCCTGCTTCATGCGGTTTGCCAGTGTATTGATGGTATCCAGGTTTTGCCCGTATATCTTTAGCCCGACATCGGTACGGATACCTGTAGAAAGCATATTGATACGGTTGATGATGGGCTGCGTCCAACCATTAACTACGCCGGGGATCTGCAATCTGGCATTCAGTTCGTTAATGATACCGGCTTTATCTATCCCCTTGCGCCATTGATCTTTGGGTTTGAGGAGAACGATGGTTTCGGTCATACTGATGGGCGAATTATCGGTAGCGGTGCTGGCTCTACCGGCTTTACCCAATACATCAGCTACTTCCGGCACGCTTTTAATGATCTTATCCTGCACCTGCAACAACTGTTTAGCCTGAGTGTTGGAAACGTCCGGCTGGGTTACGGGCATAAATAAAATAGTGCCCTCATCCAGCGGCGGCATAAATTCACTGCCGAGGCCGATCAATAAAGGAACACTGACAGCCAATGCCAGGATATTGATACCCAGTGTGGTTTTGCGCCAGTGCAAGCACCAGTCGAGAATAGGCCGGTAAAGCCGTTCCAGTCCTCTATTCAGCGGGTTACGTTCATCGCTCCGCAATTTGCCATTAAGGAAAAAGGAGATCAGCACCGGCGCGAGCGTAACTGCCAGGATCGCGTCAATAGCGAGAATAAACGTTTTTGTCCAGGCTAACGGGCCGAATAACTTGCCTTCCTGTCCGTGCAATAAAAATACGGGCAGGAATGAGGTAACGATGATCAGCGTAGAAAAAAATACACCTCGCCCTACTTGCTTACAGGCTCGCTCGATGATACTGATGCGATCGGCTTTATTTACCGCTCCGCCCAATGACAGGCTGCGGTGCGCGTTCTCTACCATCACAATACCGTTATCCACTATTACGCCTATTGCCAGCGCAATACCTGTCAGCGACATAATATTGGAGCTAATGCCGAAAGCATTGAGCAGGATAAAGCTGGCCGCTACAGTAATAGGTATCTGGATAATGATGCTGAGCGCGCTACGCCAGCTAAACATGAACACGATCACGATCAGCGATACGGTGATCATTTCCTCGATCAAGGTATGTTTAACTGAACCAACAGCGCTTTCAATAAGTTCGCTACGGTCGTAAGCGATATGGAAACGAACATTGTCCGGCAATCCTTTTTGCAAATCGTTCATTTTACTTTTTACATTATGGATCACCTGGTCGGCGTTTTCGCCGTAACGCATCACTACGATACCACCTACGGCCTCACCGTCGCCATTACGGTCAAAAATACCCAGTCGCTCATCACCGCCCATCTGTACGCTGGCTATATCTTTCAAGGCGACCGGCACCGTATTATTGACACCTATTGCAATATTCTCTACATCAGCTAAATTTTTGATATAACCCAACCCACGTACGATATAGCCCGTGCCGTTCATTTCAAACTTACGTCCGCCAACATCATTATTATTGCTTTTGATCGATCGCAAAACCTGCGATAGCGGGATGTGATAATAGTTGAGCTTATTAGGATCGATGTTGACCTGGTACTGTTTTTCAAAGCCGCCAAATGAAGCTACCTCGCTCACGCCAGATACCGTTTGCAGCCCAAGCTTAATATACCAGTCTTGCAGCGCGCGTTGCTCGCCCAGATCCATACCTTTGGCATCCAGGGTATACCAGAGGATATGCCCTACCCCTGTACCATCAGGTCCCAGAGTTGGTGTTATACCTTGTGGTAACAGGCGCTGCGCATACTCAAGACGTTCCAGTACGCGGCTCCGCGCCCAATAAACATCCGTCTTATCCTCAAATACGATATAGACAAAGCTCATCCCAAACATAGAGGTGGCACGAATGCTTTTTACCTTTGGAATGCCTTGCAGATTGCTCACCAGCGGATAGGTTACCTGGTTTTCCATCAATTGCGGGCTACGGCCTGACCATTCGGTAAAAACGATCACCTGGTTATCCGACAGGTCGGGAATGGCATCGACAGGATTTTGCGTAACCGACCAGGCTCCCCACATTAACAAACCAATGGCCAGTATTAATACGATGTACCTGTTCTTTAACGACAGGCTAATGAGTTGATTGATCATCTTCAACTAAATAAGGCCCGCCACCCTTCTGAGCGACGAGCAGGGTATTACATTTTCATTTTTTCAGCCGGTTTCTTTTTGGCATCGGTCTTTTTTACCAGGGTCATGCCGCATTTAGGACATTTACCCGGCTTGTTTGAGATTACTTCCGGATGCATGGTACATGTGTATTGTACTTTAGCCGGTTGGGTTTTGGCTTTTTTAGTGGTGTCGGCCATCATTTTGCCATGATTTGCATGGATTGCAAAAACGCTTGCAGCCGAAAACAGGATGGCTACCGCCATCGATAGGGCTTTTTTCATGAGATTAAAAAATAAAAGGTGAATGGATAGCGTGCGGGTTACCGCATACAGTTTATATAATGAAGATGATCAAACGCTCATCAGGGCCGCAGGTAGCAGCGAAAGGGATCGCCGGATCAGATCCGGTAAGTGCAGTTCAGGATATAGACAGGAATTTGTTGCCGGTCTGGCGGGGCATTGGCCCGGCTGGCCCAATTAACCGGAGTGTTTTCGGAAACAGCAGGTAAGCATAGTATAACCGGAGGCAATGCAGCGGGTGCTACTTTCGCTACAAATAGCCCGCCAGAACCCACATGACTATCCTTTACCTTAAAAGTGCGTTTGGTAGTTTTGCAGCATTTATGAACCTTGCTTATTTTATTGTTTTCGGTATTGCCACTATCACCTATAGCAAAAGTTGTACGGGCCAGTTTACCGCAGCAATAAAAACGCTCTGCCGATACGCCGGTGGCCGACAGCAGATAAATTAGCGCTAATACGATGATGGTAAACTTTTTCACTTGCCCCAAAGATAAACAATTTATAATTGATCCAGCGCCTTACGCCCGGCAGACCCTTTAGTTTTGTATTGCGTGGGTGTTAGCCCCGTAACGCTTTTGAACTGTGCAGATAAATGCGCACTGCTGCTATAGCCCATTTCATATGCGATCTCGTTCAGGTTTAACTCGCCATAAGCCAATAGTTCTTTGATCTTTTCCACTTTCTGTTCGATGATGTAACGTTCGATAGTTTTATCCTGCACATTGGAGAACAAACGGCTTAGATAGGCATAATCACGGTTGAGCCTTTCCGATATCAATGCCGAAAACGTTGTTTTCATTTCGGGCAGATCGGCGTGATGAACAAGATCGATCACTGTATTTTTAATGCGCTCTACTGTTTGATCACTTTCTTTATCGATCAGTTCAAAACCATGAACCTTGAGTGCCGACGCGATCAACTGCAACTGCTCTTCGTTTGGTTCGGGCATCACTTCCGCTTGCCCCAATATCACATCCGTCACCATAAAGCCGAGGCTTTCCAATTGCTGCCGGACGATCATCCGGCAACGATCACAAACCATATTTTTGATATGCAGCGTCATCCTGCAAATTTATTACATTTTAGACGTTTTGCGCCCCCAAAAGAAATACCCTGCAGACAGTGGGATAAAAATAAGATTTAGCCAGGTACCATAGTTCCATTCAAAATGCTGACCGTTCATCGACATATCATCAGCATGATGGTTTTGAGGTATCCAGTGCAAGGCGGCAAAGGAATAATCTAGGAACAACGCTGTCAGGAAGATGCTGCCGACCATTGTTCCAAACAGAAACCACATGGGCTTGTTACCATAGTAACGACGGAATACCATCAACATCGGTATTGTCACCAGATCTGACAGGATAAAGGCAATTACTCCACCAAAGGAAATACCGCCATGCCAAAGCACCGCCGCCATCACAATATTGCCAACGGAGCACACAAAAACGATAACAGCCACCAGAATACCAACCAGAGCGTTCCAGCACAACACCAGAACATGAGGCAACGTGGTATTTCCGGTAAGGAATAAGCTCTGCCAAAATCTGTCAGGCACCAGCACCATTAACACCGACGCCACAACCAGGCCGATCAGGATATCTTTACCTACCATGCTCACATCCATATAAAAATGACCGCTCGCAGCTTTTAATTTATCCCTGAAACTATCTTGTTTTTCTATCTCTTTAGGTAGCACGCCGTGGCAGCAGGAAGGTTTTGCCGAAGGCTGATTTTCGCTGTGCTCATGGTGATGTTCATGGCCGTGCTGATGTCCGCTTTCGCTATGCTGAATATAAGCCCGGGCTTCCGACCTGACCTTCGGCGGAAAAAACCAGCGTATCAGTATCGCCGAGACGATAATAAAGAAAATACCACCCAATACCTCACCGCCAAAAAATGCCCAGCCTAATAACGACACAATGACGATAAATATCTCGAATACCAGGTTGGTACTGGCCACCATAAAGGCTACCGCGTTAGACCACGTAGCGCCCTTGATCAATAGCGTACGGGCCATCGATGCAGCAGCATAAGAACAGGATGAGGATACTGCACCGAAAAAGGTGGACAGGCTTAAGGCACTAACTGTGTCTTTCCCGAGTTTCTTTGATATCTTTTCGGTAGAAACAAATGCCCTTACCAACGACGATAAAATAAAACCGAGGGCCAAACCCCAGTAAATATCCCAGATCATATAGAACAGGGCCAACAGAATTTTTATGACGATTTGCATGATCTTTTTTTAATAATACAAAGCTAAGGCGTCATGGATTTTACGATTTACAGATAAATGTATTTGATTTATAGAATTTCGCTGATAGCGTCCTTGCCGCTGATCTTAAAAATTATCGGTAGCTTTAACTAATCAATCTGATTAAACCAATGAAACCCCAATTATTACTACGTATCGCTGCAACGTTGGTGCTTCTACATTTAGCCGGACACACCGTTGGTGTATTCACCTGGGACCAGGCACCTAACAGCCGTATCGCTGCCGTTATCGCCGGCATGAAAACCGAGCATTTCGATTTCCAGGGGCGTTTTGTAACCTTAGCGGCATTTTTTACCGGTTATGGGATCAGTATGATCTTTGTCCTATCTTTTCTGATTGTACAACTATGGCAGCTATCGGTCAAACCTGTCAAAAACCTGCTGCTGCTGACGGCTTTGTTATTAACAGCCCTGGCCATATCCGAGTGGATCTGGTTCTTTGCATTACCGGCGGTGTTGTCGTTTATTGCAGCCGTTTGTATCTGCCGGGCAGCCCTGCTGGTATCTAAATCGTCCTGAAACAGGTTAGCCATTTATTTCAGGACGGCTCACATTCTTATTTCGTCCTATTTATTTTATTGGTCGGGCTTCGATTCCTGCCTAACTAAGCCATCATTCCTTACCGGCCGTAGCTGCCAGGTTCACGGTGCGCGAAAAAGTATCGCCTTTTGCATCTTTCACTGTAAAACCGAACGAAGCTAAACCGGGTTTTGCTGCGATAACCTGCACTTCCCCATTTTCCTTCACAGTTACCTTTGCATTAATTTCTTCACTAACAGAATAAACGGGCTTGTCCTGGTAACCTTTGGTCCACACTTTCAGATCGATCGTCGTTGGTTGGCCGGCAACAACGCCCAGGTGCGGATGGCTCAGCCAGTCCAGGTAGTCGTCCAGGTTGGTCGCCCCATCGTGGTCAGGGTCGGCATTAGCATCCGAGAAATCGCCCTGTACCGAATGCGGGTTGGTACCTTTGAGCTTTTCCCACCAATCGGGTAAACCGTCATGGTCGCTGTCGAAATCAGATGCGCGATGTACCTCGGGATAATTCTCAAACCCTCCGGCATCCTCCTGCGAATCGGGCAACCCAGGTTTACCACTCTTGCTTCCCTTCAACGAATATGTCCCTGTCCGTGTTTCTTTGACGATACGAGTGTCATGGTCATCCAATACAGGCTCGTTACATCCTACATCTGATAACACGTCTTTATAAGCCTGCTCGGCAGTTTCAGTCGTTACAAACGGTGCAAAGAAAGGCCGGTCGACAAAGGTTTGATAATTTACTTTAAGGCCCGATTCTTTACGTCCGTCAGCTTGATTACGTTCGTCAAAGCGCCCGGGCATCACATTTCCATCAAAGTAATAACGCTGCATACCGCCGCCATAGCCCTCATGCTGGGCATTTAGCGCCCACATAAACTCTGTAGCTGCTCCGGGTTTGTAATAATTACCCACAAAATTCACTTCGCGCGCACCTCCATCGGTTGCGCGGGTATCCCAGTTGTAAACCACGTTATTGCGGATATCCATTTTACCCAGGTAATCGCCATCGCCGGTAACACCGCCTGCAAGGCTCCAGTTGCGGCCCGAACAATGAGCCAGCAGGTTATGATGAAAACTGCCTACCTCTCCACCGATACTTGCGGCGAAGCCGTGCGACTTGCCTTTTTCATAATGATCATGCCCGGCTACGTTGAGCGCCTCGGCAATCATGGTGCGTTGCAACGTGATATTATGCGCTCCCCGTGAGCTGAAAGATTCATCGATCGTCCAACTGATGGAACAATGATCAACAATATCGTTATCGCCACCGGTTATACCCATACCATCATAGGTTTGCCCTAAGCCAATACGCACGCGCATAAACCGGATGATATCGTCATCGGCCACAATGCCCATGGGGGCACGGGTAATACAAATACCTTTCCCGGGCGCGGTTTGGCCCGCAATTGTAATATATTTTTGCGACAGCACCAGACGCGATTTTAACGCGATTGCGCCACCAACAGCAAATACAATTGTACGTGGCCCGATACCTTTGGTCACCGCTTCACGCAAACTGCCGGGGCCATCATCATTCAGATTAGTTACCTCAACCACCTTGCCGCCGCGGCCACCACGCGCAAAACGGCCGTAACCTTCAGCGCCGATGAAAGCGAGTTGTCTTGGCCTAAAGTACCAAACGTTACCTTTGCTGGTTTTACCGGCAGCATCAGTCTCATCAACACGCCAGTAATAAGTCAGCATGCTGTATAGTCCCTTCAAATCGTAATTAGTACCATTTATTTTCCCTTTATATAAAGCTGAATGCGGTGTGGCAGAAGCCAATGCCGCAGAATCGGTGCCGAAATAAAGCTCATGGCTAACCGCGTTTTTAGCGGGCGTCCAGCTTAGCTGTAATTCTCCCTCGTCAGCATCAACATGTTCGTTGTTATTGGCTGGCGAAGGTTTAGACGCCAGGTTAATTGCATTGGGCGTATTCAGTTCGAAGCCATTGATGATAAGCGTCGGGTCGGCAGCAGTATTATTAGCAGACGCTCCAAAACGGATCACAACATCATGCCCCGCTACCGCATTAAACTGAACATAGGCCGTTTGCGCGTCGCTGTTATCATGTACACGGAATGAGGGCATTAAGCCCGATACCTGTCGTTTCCCATCCACCTCTATGTCCATCGGTGCAAAAGCATGCGCATCGCGGCCTTCTATTTCATTGTGGTAAGTAAGCAATGTATGCAGCCCGGCAGATAAGCCACTGATACGCAGTTCCAACTGGCCGCCTTTTACCGAAAGGCCATCGCTCGCCAACCGGGCATAGTATGGCGCCTGTACACCTGCTTTATAATAGCCGGCATGCATCACGTTCTCGCCGCCTGACTCGTTAAAGGTAAATTTAATCCCCTTTATCATGATGCTATCGGTTTTACCTTTTTTTACTGCCCATGGTAAGTAACCGGGCTCGTTTACCTCGGCTGCTTTGCGATCGGGGGTATTCAGGTCAACACGGATAACAGGGTTTTGCGCATGCGCAATAGTGCCTGAAAGCATCAACAGCCAGAAGCTGCGTTTCAAATAGGTTTTCATGGGCTGTAAAAGAGTATCAGTTGGCAAATATC
>Ga0157372_10008330_pt1 | contig 11025 bp, 10 predicted proteins | sample C55metaG_FD_115307 | JGI IMG/M metagenome (GOLD analysis project Ga0157372, IMG submission 115307) | Corn rhizosphere microbial communities from Kellogg Biological Station, Michigan, USA - C5-5 metaG | ecosystem: Host-associated > Plants > Roots > Rhizosphere > Soil | place: USA: Michigan...
CATGGTCGGCTACGATCGCGAGGATGTGAAGGCAGGGTTGCGATGGTTCGACATGACACCTCCCGAATGGCAAGATGTGCACGCTCGCTATGAAGCTGAGGAACTCGCGGCAACGGGCATGATGCAGCCGCGTGAAAAAGAGTATTTCAGAAAGGACGGCAGTCGGGTACCGATTCTGATCGGCGCGGCTTGTTTCGAAAGCCCGCCAACACAGGGCGTTGCCTACATAATCGATTTGAGCAAACAAAAGCGCGCGGAGGAAGCCTTGCGGCGCAGTGAGGCCTATTTAGCGGAAGCGCAACGGCTAACCCATACAGGGAGTTGCGCCATCGATGGCGCAACCCGCGAGCCAGTTTTTTGGTCGGAGGAGATGTTTCAACTTTTTGGCTTTGATCCACAAAAAGGTCCACCGAAGTGGGAGGAATTCCTGGAGAAGATCCATCCAGAGGACCGTGAGAAGGTAAGGTTTGCGAACGAGAAGACGTTTCGAAACCAAGTGAGTTGCGACGTAGAGTTCAGAGTCTTGAATGCTGATGGAACAGTCAAGCATATTCATGGTATTGGACAGCCCGTTTCGGATCCAAACAAGCAGCATGTTCAAGTGCTCGGCACGATGGTAGACATTACAGAGCGTAAGCGCGCTGAAGAAGCGCGTGAAAGGCTGCGCCATCTAGAGGCGGACTTGGCTCACACTAACCGTGTCAGCACAATGGGTGAGCTGACTGCTTCCCTGGCTCATGAAATCAAGCAGCCGATTGGAGCTGCCGTTACAAATGCGGAGGCTTGCTTGCGATTGATCGATCGTCCAGAGCCAGACTTGGTGGAAGCAAAAGAAGCAGCCCGGGAATCAATTAAAGATGCCAGGCGCGCGGCCGAAATCATTGACCGCGTTCGGAGCGTTTATCAAAAGGGCTCTTCTCAACTGGAGATGGTTGATCTGAATCAGCTAATTGAAGAGATGGTCATTGTGATGAGCAGCGATGCGAATCGAAATGCGGTGGCAATCCACACCGAGTATGCTCAAGGACTTCCCCATGTGTTGGCAGATCGTGTGCAGTTGCAACAAGCGTTGATGAATCTTATGATCAACGGAATCGAGGCGATGCAAGGTGGAGGAGGTGCACTGAAAATAAAATCGCAGGTGGTTCCGAATGGTCAGTTGCAAATCTCAATTAATGACACCGGTGTGGGCTTGCCAATCGAGAACTTAGACAAGATTTTCAATGCGTTCTTTACAACGAAGCCTCGCGGAACGGGTTTGGGGTTGGTAATTACGCGGTCCATCATCGAATCGCATGGCGGCCGCATCTGGGCCACCGCTAATTCCGGAACGGGCGCAACATTTCATTTCACTTTGCCCATTCGAGAGGATGCTCACGAATGACCCTGGACGATTCATCTCTCGTATTGATTGTCGACGACGATACTCGAATGAGCGCAGCGATGCAGCGGCTACTGAAGACGGTCGGCCTGCGTTCTGAATCATATGGCACCCCAGAAGACTTTTTGCGTCGCCAGCGTCCAAACGTTCCCAGTTGTCTTGTGTTGGATCTCCGTCTTCCAGGGATGAGCGGGTTAGAAGTTCAAAGTAAACTCCTAGAGACAGGCCTACAAATCCCCGTCATTTTTATCACCGGCCACGCAGACATCCAAGTGACCGTCAAAGCAATGAAATCAGGAGCGGTAGAATTTCTGACTAAGCCCTTTCGAGATCAAGATCTAATAGACGCAATCCAGCAAGCGTTGAAGCGCGATAGGGAGGCGAGGCAACAGCAAGACGAGATTGCGGAATTGAAGGGGCGGTACAAGAGATTGACTGAGCGTGAACGCGAGGTCATGCTTCTTATTGTCTCTGGCATGCTCACGAAGCAGATCGCCTCCAGACTTGGTACTACGGAAATTACGGCCGCAGTACATCGCGGGCACGTGATGCGCAAGATGAAGGCCAAATCACCTGCTGAGCTGGGTCGATTAGCTGAAAAGCTCAAACTCCCGGCAAGCGCCTGACCCCTATCCAAATCTACTCTGCAACTGCCATCTGACCTTTCGGGGACCTCTTATAGACATGTATACGTACCCTTATTATTATCGATAATTGCGCTCTTCCGCCTGAGACGCGATCCTATATCTGTATGGCTATCGAGGGCGGGATAATGACGGTTGCCGTTATTGATGATGACGAATCATATCGGGCCGCCATCCGCCGTTTGTTAAAGGCCGCAGACATTCCAGTGCAATCATTCGAGTCCGCCGAAGCCTTTCTGGATTCTCGTCAGCAACAGAAAACTGGATGTCTCATAGCCGATATCCGAATGCCAGGGATGTCAGGGCTTGAACTCCAATCCAAATTGAACTCTGAACATTGCCCAATTCCAACAATATTTATTACTGCACACGGTGATGAAAAAATTCGAATGCAGGCAATGCGAGGCGGCGCGGTGAAATTTCTTACGAAGCCTTTCGACGGCGAAATCCTACTTGAGGCTGTTCGAGTGGCCCTGAAGATTTGAGGGCTGATCAATCTTACTGGACAAACGATCGGTGGATGGTATTTGTGCGCTCTCCCACGAGACTTAGGCGTGACGAGCAAGATGACAGAGACCGCGAGTTTAGCCAAATCGTCGGCAGTAGCCCTGCTCTGGAATCAGTGCTCGCTGAAGTTGAGCGTGTTGCGCCCACAGACTCCACTGTGCTGGTTCTCGGAGAGACCGGCACTGGCAAAGAGTTGATCGCACGCGCCATTCACAATATAAGCGCACGCTGCGGACGACCGTTCGTAAAGCTAAACTGTGCGGCCATTCCCTTCGATTTGCTGGAAAGTGAATTGTTCGGGCACGAGGTAGGCGCCTTCACCGGAGCCGTGGCACAAAGAATGGGACGTTTCGAAATGGCTGATACAGGTACGCTCTTCCTCGACGAGATCGGGGATCTGCCGCTTGCTTTGCAGCCTAAACTATTGCGCATCTTACAGGAACAGGAGTTTGAGCGGCTGGGAAGTAGCCGCACGTATCGCATCAACGTTCGTCTTGTAGCAGCCACACACCGCGATTTGGGGCAGATGGTTGCAGACAACCAATTCCGAAGTGATCTTTACTATCGCCTGAACGTATTCCCCGTCCCCATTCCGCCTCTCCGGGAGCGGCAGGAAGACATACCGAAGTTGGTACTGCATTTTGTCGAGGTATTCTCTCGGCGCATGGGAAAGCGGATTGAGCGGGTTCCTGAAGAAACAATGGACGCATTCTCTGCATACGATTGGCCCGGAAATGTGCGGGAACTCCAAAATCTTGTGGAACGTGCAGTGATTCGGTCGGACAACGGGGTCCTGCCGAATCCGTTGCTGGCAATGATTTATAGATTCGAGTCTCTTCCCAGCCGCGCCGGGGTTGTCCGAAAGATGGATGAGGTTGGCACAATGATGTATCCGACAGCCGCGCCCAAGTCGCAGCCCACGGATTCACTCGAAGATATACAGCGCCACCATATTCTCCGAGTGCTAGAGAGAACTGGGTGGGTGATTAGTGGGCCAGGCGGCGCCGGAGCGATCCTGAACATTCATCCAAATACGCTTCGGAGTTTGATGGACAGATTGGGAATTCGACATGCTGAACAGGGCTCCGTAAGCACTCCCCCGGCCCAGCGACGCATCAGAAAAGCCACAAGTGGCGATTGAGCCTCCTTGCTCCCACGCTCTCCAAATCACTTTTGACTACGAGCAAGCCCTGACACCATGCCATGCCTAAGATTCCACACAGGGGTTACAGTCGCTTGACGGCGGGTTTGCTTGGAAAACGACATCTGTGTGCAAGTCGGCTTTCTTCTGGCAGAATTCTTACTCAAAGGCACAACATATGCGAGACATTGATCAGGTCTCACGCGGCGATGCCGAAGGAATGACAAAGGCCGTCCCCGCTTTCACGCCATTTCGTGAGTGGAAAGTGACAGCCTCCGCGCCTTTCACGAAATATCGTCGACATTGGTGAGCACGCAGAAGCGAGTTTTCACTAAGTGTTTCTATCTGAACCTCATCGCCTTAGGTCCAGGCTCGACACAGTATTGGTCAGCCGCTTGCATATCATTCGGTCGAAGACCTACCCCGAAGGAGATGTATTGTGGCAACTGCACAGAATGCTCTATCGCAAACTGCTTCGTCGTTCTTCTCTAACCTAAGCGCCCACGAACACGAGGACGGTCTTTCCGCCTTTGCCGGTGTGAGTGCGCGCCTGTTTGGCATTGCTTACCGCATGCTCGGAAATGCTGCGGACGCAGAGGACATCGTTCAGGACGTATGGCTTCGATGGCACTCAACCAATCGGCGTGCGGTCCTGGATCCGCCAGCATTTCTAGCGACGACTGCCACGCGATTGTGCATCAACCACGTTCAGTCAGCTCGTTCGCGTCGCGAGACCTCGATAGAAGCCCGGCTTCACGAACCAGTGGACACCACTTGTAATCCCGGCTTAGGTGCCGAGCGCAGCGAAGCGTTACGGCATGCGATGCTCTTAGTAGTCGAGAAACTCTCACCAACTGAGCGCGCAGTGCTTATTTTGCGCGAGGCTTTCGAGTACTCCTACCGCCAGATAGCCGACTTGCTAAAGATGGGTGAAGAGAACGCGCGGCAGGTCTTCTCGCGCGCCCGAAGGCATATCCACGATGGTCGACGTGCCGCCGTCGGGTCGGGCGACCAGAGACAACTTCTGAAGACCTTCATCAATGCCGCACAAAAAGGGGAAATGGCTGCTCTTGAGGGCCTCCTTGCTGCGGATATCGCCTCTTGTTCGTTTGGGATTGAGCGTGCGGCCTGACGTTCACAATCTTCGTGCGCCTTGTACATGACACAGGCGTTTACAGCCCTCTGGAAAGGTATCGAAATGCTCCATCAATGAACCTGGGCCGCAAAGGAATTTTCAAACCGCATGAATAACGAACAAACAAGCGACAGCGTCACGCATATGCCCGCATTGAGCGCGGAACTGGCATCTCCTCGTCTGACGGATGACATGATTCGCCGCGTGCGGGACTATGGAACCTTGGTCAGCGTCCCCAAGGATTCGATCTTGTTCACGCTCGGCGAGAAGGAGGTTGACATGTTCGTTATCCTTCAGGGCTCCATCGCCATCTACGCCTTCGACGAGTGCGAGCAATGGACCAACACGGTGCATCTTGGCGGGAGGCAATTCTCAGGCGAACTTGATCTCTTCAACTCTCAATGCACGCTGGTCCAAGCCCGCACTTCAGAGGACAGCGTGCTTATTCGGGTCTCTCGGCCCCAATTACGGCGATTGATGCGCGCGGAAGGTGATATCGCAAACCTGGTCATGCAAGCGATGATTTGGCGCCGACGCAGACTTCTGGCCGACGTTAGTACGGCGATGATCGTGCTTGCGAAGAGCGGCTCAGCAGAGACATTTCAACTACAACAGTTCTTGACGCAGAATGGTTACCCACATCGAATGCAGGAAGCGACGGTCGAAGAGGTCGAGCGGCTTCGCGGCGCGGCGCCCAAGCAAGTTCAAGAACACCTACTGCCAGCGGTCAAGTTGCGCGACGGACGGATTCTGTACTGCCCGTCGAACGAAGAACTCGCTGACGAGTTGGGCATTACGCAACTTCCGAACGCCGAGTCGACGTTTGACGTCACGATCGTTGGTGCGGGCCCGTCTGGACTAGCCGCCGCGGTCTTCGCAGCATCTGAAGGCCTTTCGACGCTCATCATTGAGGCTGTTGCACCAGGAGGTCAGGCAGGAACAAGCTCGAGAATCGAGAACTACCTGGGATTTCCGAGCGGTATAACAGGACAAGACCTGGCTAGATGTGCACAAATGCAGGCAGAAAAGTTCGGAGCGAGGCTCGCGCTCTCAAGGGAGGCGATTCGAATTGAGGAGGTAGATCGACTGCTCAAAATCACTCTGAAGGGCGGACACTCCGTGTACTCTCGCACCGTGGTGATCGCGACCGGGGCAAAATATCGGAAGTTAGAGCTGCCGAACTATGTTCAGCACGAGAACCAAGGCGTGTACTACGCGGCAACCGCGATGGAGGCAGCCTTCTGCAGGAACGTTGAGGTTGCCGTCGTTGGCGGGGGTAACTCCGCCGGCCAGGCTGCGACCTTTCTTGCCGGAGTCGCTGCGCATGTGCACCTTATCGTTCGTGGCGCATCCCTCTCGAATACGATGTCGGAGTATTTGATCTCTCGAATTGAAAAGTCAGAGCGAATTACCATCCACCGTCATAGCGAGATCACAGAACTCTCGGGAAACACAATGCTTGATTCCGTCACTTGGGTGAACAGATTGACAGGAGTTGAAGAGACAAGGCCGATTCATTACTTGTTCGCAATGATCGGCACGGAACCCAACACGGGCTGGCTCTATGGGACAATTCTCTTGGATAGGAAAGGATTCATCATTACCGGTACGAGTGAGGCCTTCGAACCTTCACGGTATGCCACGACTCTTCGGGGAGTATTCGCGATTGGCGATGTCCGCTCTCATTCGGTGAAGCGAGTCGCCTCGGCTGTGGGTGAAGGCTCGACGGTGATCTCTGATGTGCACACTTATCTTGCAGAAGGTTTCACTGATCCGCGTCGAAGCCAGGACACTGAAGTGTGGAGCACTTCAATGGGTGAACTCGTTGGAGCCTGAAGTCAGCAGATGATTCCGTCACTCCAGAAGTCGTTCGGCACCGTTCTGGAATCCAGCCAGGTGAACGCGGCCATTCGGTGCATCTGGATAGTCTTCACTCGCCCAATCTCACCTTCTACAACCACCTTAAGGGTCTTGAGCGGATCTGCGGCCGGACCCCTCAACACCGCGCCAGTGCACACCTTGAACTGAGCTCGGTGCCATGGACACGTAACTGTTGATCCGTTGAGTACGCTCGCATTGGATGGACCTTGCCTATGGGTACCCACTCGCGTTCCTAACTTATTCTCCCAATTTGAGCGTGCGAGAGATGCGCCGGAGCAGGGAACTGGTCTTCACCTTCTAGCGTCTGAGAATATAAAGTTCTCAGATGCTGACAGTTTGCCCGGCCCGCCACAAATCCCATACGGCAGATCGCCGATTTGTCCGCCGAACAGCGCGTGGCTCGCAGTTGACGTGAACTTGATCTCTTGGTTTCATCTGAAGGAGATCATGCGAAATCTGACGGTAATTGATTCTTCGTCGGGTCCTGCGCATTCCCTAGGACTGGTGTGCCATGCCCAATATTCCTACTAGTGTTGGTATGGACGGAAGGCGCGCTGGGCAGAAAAATGAAAAACATCCGAGAATCACCACATGCACCTTTTCATTCCGGATTTTCTCGAGTACCGAGTGCTAAGTTCTCGGAAGTACTGCAGAGCGTCGTTCTCGCTCAGCTCGCACACCTTCGAACAATGCGACGAAAGTTTCGAATTGGTGAGCCACAGCGTCTATTGTCATTTGCGTACTTGCTTTTCCGTCCCGCCAATCCAGTAGCGGATTCCAAAAATCCGTCCTACCGACTGCAAATCCGATGAATCCTTCGACTGAGGCAGCGGTAGTGAGCCATTCATGCACCTTTTCTTCATTCTCTCCACGACCGAGAATAATGCAGCCGACATTGTCACGTCCTTCGCGCCGAGCGACCTGTACAAGGCTTCGGCAATCCTCGCGGCGATCGAGTCCCTCGAGCTTCCACACGTCCGGTTCGACACCTGCATTCTGCAGTTCCTCAATTGTCCTGACCATTAATGCAGGGCGAAGCTCTTTGTCATATGTGCTTTTGTCGTTGTGGGCGGACTTCAGTTGTTGCGCTTCAGGTGGCACGAGCAATTCGAACATGAACCGGCTGCGGCTCGCTTTCCGCAAATACTCGGACAACCCTCGTAACCTCGCAGCCTGTCGACGGTTCATTGCGGAATCCCCTTCAGGGTTGTAGCGTACGAGGACCTTACAGAAGGTCGGATCAAATCTCTCTATGTGATTGGCGAACGCATCGCCATATTCAAAGTCAAACTCCTGCTGGCCGCTTTTCTCAACAGGACATGCAGTTTGATAGCCCCGTGCTCTGGCATCCTCAAGAATCGTGGCGCCGAACTGTTCATCCACAAGAATTCCGGCGCTGTCCTTATCAACGCCCGACGCAACTGCCTGCAGAAACCCCTCGTAGATTACTCGTTTCGCTTGGGCAACTTCCTCAATCTGCGCGGAAGTGAGAACCCCGTGCCATCCGAACAATCCCGACTTAAACGAGCCGCGGTGATCGAAGGGAAGAAGATAAAGAGGTCCTGCGAATCCACGTGGGGCCATTTGTATCCTCGTATTGCAGTGAATCGAACTGGAAAGACATCCTGCGAACTGAACGGGCGAGCCGGTAAATCATTCGGCGCGTTTTGGAACAACCGCAATTTCCGCGGCTTTCGGAAGATCGCGTGAGCAATTTCCAATGACGATTCGGGATCAGCTATTTGCAGATTCTGGAGCCAACTCCACAATGAACGCTCGATTGTGCCCCGCGGAAATCGATGCGCAATTTCGCCGGCTCAGAAATTCGAGAACTTGCTTCCGTGCTCGATGCAATCTCGCTTTCACGGATGGCACTGTTGTTCCAAGTAACTCTGCAAGTTCCTTAGCCGAACACTTCTGCGACATCCGAATGCGAAGGGGAATCTGTAATTTGGGATCGAGGTGATTGATAGCGGCAGAGATCATTTGAAAGCGTTCTTTTTGATCGCAATATTGCTCTGGAGTCAAGCCTCCGTCCTCAATTTCGAAGCAGGATTCCCCCTCTTCCGCGGTTTCCTGAGGCTCAATTGATGTCTCTCGCCTCAGTCGTCGTGAACGAGTCTTCATGAGGGCAGAGTTGATGGCGATCCTCGTTAGCCAAGTGGAGAATTGTGAGCGGCCTTCGAACGACATCAGTCCGCGATACGCATGGAAGAAGGTGTCCTGTAGCGCGTCCTCTGCGTCTTCGCGGTTCTTCGTGATCGACAAAATGCGTTTGTATAGGCGCGGAGCGTAGATGCTCCGCAACTCGGAGAAAGCGGTATGGGAACCTTTTCGGGAAGCGTGTAACAGTTCTTCAACTAGCGTTGTTGGTTCTTGGCCGGTCGACTGCATCATTGGTGAAACAAATTGGGTTGCCGCCATACATGTCCTCTCGACTTTGAAATTAATTTAGTGCAGTAAGACAAACTCTGAGACAGCAGCTAACGACGCTCAGAGATAGCTAAGCGTTGGGAGTTTCGATCGGGCTGGCAATATCCACTGTTCTGTGCTCGCAGTTTCATTTGTCAATGGTGCTTTCTCGCGAGCCCACCCGCATTCGCGTGTTGTCTACTTGTCTACTTCTATGACAGCGTAGAGATCTGAAATGTGACTCAGTTTTGCATTGGAATGCTTGAGTCACAAGCGAGAATTCAATTTGGAGCCGGGGACCGAGACCCTCTGCATAGCTGCAAACAAGGTTCGAAGAGGGACTCGATTCCCGGGTCTCTCCGTTCACTACGGCACTTCTCGCTTCGTCGAACAAGGCGCGGAAATCTGCTGGTCGATCGCGAACAATCGCATCATCAGAGCCTTGTATCACTCTCGAAGGACATCAAGAGAGGCCTCAAGGTACAAGTTGCGAACAGCTTCAAGGCTTATCCCTACCCACCCCTGAAACGGGCAAGGAACCGCGTATCGCTTACTGCAACGGGGCTCGATTTACCCGCTTGTTCTTCGGAATGACTTAGCTGAGTTGCTTCTGTTTGCGAGTTAGCTTTGATTTCCTTTTTTTCTACCTTTTGGCGCTGACGGCCTTCTGAGACAAGTTTTCGAACGTTGTATTCTGGTTCGATTGCCTGTGCGGTTTCATACCGCACTCGGGTCCGATGATGGGAGTAATATTCCCGCATCTGCCGGCTAATGTGGCCACTGATAGTGTTCACCAAATCGCCATCGACGCCGTTTTCAAGCATGCGCGTGATCGCATGGTGACGTCGGTCGTGTGGGCGAAGGCGATGGAATCCGGAGAGGTCGCGTAGGTGGTTCCATGAACAGCGCAGAAACCATCGTGTCGCCGGTTGGACGGGGTCGTAAAGACCGTGTTTCGCCCGAAAGGGAAACAAATAGTGTTCCGGGTCCGTTGAGCCAAGGTTAAGTGCGCGCTGATATACCTTGCGAACGGCCCGGAGCGCGACTTTACGCCCGGAAACAAGGATATCCGCCCAATACCGACGCTTTGGACGTAGTCGCTGTACAATTCTTCCGTTCATTACCCTGATAACATGATCCGACCTGTTTAGCCAGATTAGGTGTGCTTACCCATTGCCGAACGTCGCGCCGAATTCCTCCTCCACGATTCTTGCCGACATTTTCGACACCGAGCCTTAGGATGTCCCTTCCGTTTTTCGATCACCGTATTTTCGGTTGTCATGATGTGTCCCTTAGGGCAGCGCTTGACTTGTTGGGTAGGAGCGGCCTTGGGAGAATTGCTGATCCGCAGGTGGGCCGGATTGCAGCACGCATACCCGATACAACTTTCTGGCGGAAGATAATGCTGCACGTAGGCCCGGGTGCAACAGGTGATTCGCACTGCTCGTAGAAATAGCGTGTGCCTTCATTTCCTTGTTCTTCGAGTAGATCCTGCCGTATCCGTAAGCATCACTCTGAATTCCCAACAGTCTGTCTTAGGAAGTACACGGATCAGGGAGAGCAACTGCTTCAATCCTGGAACCAAGATGGAAGGATAAAAGCCTGATCGAACGCGGCATGCAAATCTATACGAAACGGGTGGCAGAGGTGTCACCTCGAATTGGTAAAGGGTGCACTTCGGTGCATTTCTGTGCCTTTTTTCGAAAATGAGGGTTTGTTCACAGAGCCACTGTAGGGCCCATTTTCGAGCAGATTTGCATTTATTTTGTGAGGTTTATGGCGGAGAGGGAGGGATTCGAAGGTATCCGTCCGAGCAAAGCCATTCTTTTCGCGGGCATGATTGCATGATGAAGTTAAGGCATGCGAGATACGAGACAGACTGTTTGGGGACGTCGTCGGAGCCAGGCAGAGGCCGAAGGCTTGG
>Ga0157372_10008331_pt1 | contig 11024 bp, 11 predicted proteins | sample C55metaG_FD_115307 | JGI IMG/M metagenome (GOLD analysis project Ga0157372, IMG submission 115307) | Corn rhizosphere microbial communities from Kellogg Biological Station, Michigan, USA - C5-5 metaG | ecosystem: Host-associated > Plants > Roots > Rhizosphere > Soil | place: USA: Michigan...
AATGAACATGGCATCGGTCAAGACCATTGAAGTCATCAAGGGACCATCCTCATCTCTCTATGGAAGTGAGGCGATCGGCGGCGTGGTCAATTTTATTACAGTTGCGCCAACTAGAGTGCCCGTTTTTAAACTGTCATCACAGGCAAACAATATCGGGTACAAAAGAAGCGATCTGCAGTCCAGTTGGAGTCAAAATAAATGGGGCTTTGCCTTAAGCGGCTATTATGCGGATAAAAGAAACGGCTTTATGGACTACTCCGATTTTCACAAGGCAACCCTGACTGGCAGAATTGACTATCGCTTTACCAACAAAACCATTCTTTCAAACAGTGCTACTTGGGTCAATTACTTCAGTGATATGCCAAGTGGTGTAGACAGCACTATGTTTGCCACCCACAAATTCGTCAACCCACAGACGTTTACTTACAGAAAGGTGGACGCTTTTCGCTATCGTTCAACATTGACGCACACCTGGAACGATAACAGCAAAACAATTGCCTCTATTATCTATCGCGATAATACCATCGGACAGAACCCTAATTACCGCATAAAAGACGACTACAAGAAAGTGAACGGAAGATGGGTCGGGCAAAAAGATCTTGCTCACGGCGAGATCAACGAAAGCAGTTTTAACAGCTATGCCTTCATAGCACAGCATAAACAAAACCTCGCCTGGAAGAAGGCAAACATTATCGGTGGAGTGAGTGTAGATCTCAGTCCCTCGACCTACGATGCCGGCTACATCAGCATAAAGAAGGACACCGTGGCGAACAAGTACGTTAGCTATCAAAAAACAGATAGCGTTTTGACCGATTATGCAACGAGGATCAACAACTTTGCACTGTTTAGCAATTATGAATTCAGTCCCACAGAGAAATTAAGAGTAGTTGCTTCGTTGCGCTATGATATTTTCACTTATTCATTCAACAACCACCTTAAACCTTCTGCTTTCAGTGGTTCACCAGACACCGTCAATCATTTTGGCAAACTCAGTCCGAAACTCGGGTTCACTTATAATCTCTCCAACAAGACAGGCATATATGCCAACTACAGCGAGGGTTTCGTACCACCGCAGGTAACGGAGATGTACACAGGTGTCAAGGTGCCGGACATCAAGCCTTCCGTCTTCTACAACTATGAAGTTGGTGGCTGGATGGAAATTATTAAGAATAAGTTGAGCGTAGATGCCAGTGCCTATCGATTAAATGGAACCAACGAAATTATCTCTGTAAAAATGGATGATGGTTCTACCGAGAACAGGAATGCCGGAAAGACTTCTCACAGGGGGATTGAGTTTGGTTTGAATGCCGCGCCAATTAGCGATATCACGATACGCTTTAGCGGCGCCTACAGTAAGCACGAGTTTGTAAGTTTTGTAGAGAAAGGAAACAGCTATACGGGTAATGAAATGAACAATGCACCGCACTGGATTCATAACGCGGAGATATGGTACAAGCCTTTTTTTGCAAAAGGTCTCCGCCTTGGTGCTGAATGGCAGAAAGTGGGAAGCTATTATATGGATCCCAAAAACACCGTGAAGTATGAAGGCTACAATGTTGTGAACCTTCGGGCGGGCTACCAATTTAAAGGGTTTGAAGTGTGGCTGAACGTGATGAACGCGGGTGACAATTACTATTCCTATATCTCTACAAAAAGTACTTCCTACAGCTACCAGCTGGCAGAGCCGAGAAATTATAACCTCGGAGTTTCGTACAATTTTGCCAGTCTCCTTAAAAGAAACAAAACACACTAATGAAAAACATACTAACCATTGCAGCGATTTCATTTTGTTTTTTCGCCTGCAACAATCGTCAAGCTAAGTCACTGGTGGCAATTTCCGAGGCTGTTCAAATCGATAACATTCCCGGCGAATGTCCATTTCTGGCAAAGGACAACAAAGGAAATACCGTCCTCAGCTGGGTGAGAATCGTCAACGACAGCACGAGGGCTTTGTGTTACGCCACGAGCGATGACGGAAAAACTTTCTCAAAACCCGTTGTAGTTCCGGGCAGTGGGAACGTCCAGGTGCATGGAGAGAATCCTCCAAAGGTCATATTCAAGCCGTCGGGGGAAATCGTTGCACTTTGGGGAGCGGGCAATCCTAACCCCAAAAACAAGTATTCCGGTTTGGTGTACTATACACAGTCATTCGACAATGGCAGGTCCTGGACAAACGCTAAGCCACTGGTAAATGATGAAGCCAGTTATGATCAGCGCTACTATGATGTAGACTTACTGCCCAACGGAGAAGTGGGAATCATCTGGCTCGACAATCGAAAAACAACAACGAGGGAGGGGTCTGCCTTATATTTTGCGAGCACCAACGGTAAGAATGGTTTTCAAGGAGGCAGATTAATAGCAGAACCTTGCTGCCAGTGTTGCAGAACGGACCTCTATGTTGACAGGAAAGGTGGGATTCACGCCCTGTTCAGGGGAATTGTGCAGGACAGCATACGGGACATGGTGCATATAGTTTCAACAGATGGCGGAAAGACATTCTCAGCTCCCAAACGGATTAATGAAGATAACTGGGTGGTCAATGGCTGCCCGCATACTGGCCCTGCTATGACAGAGAACGGAGACGGAATTCACTTTGCCTGGTTCACCGGCGGTAGAAACAAAGGATGCTATTACACTAAAACGACGGATGAAGGAAAAACCTTCCAGATGCATGACAGCGTAAGTTCACTGGGCTCCCATCCTCAACTGGCATCGCTATCGAACGGGGAACTGTTGATCGTTTGGGACGAAGGCGGTTTTGCAAAAGGCAAAATGGTGAAGAGAATTGGAATACAAAGAAGAACTGCCGAAGGAAAGAGTGAAGGCAAAGATTTCATCACACCCGCGGATTCTTATGCGAGTTACCCGGTGATAGCACCTTTAAATGCAACTTCCTCCATCGTGGCCTATACTTCTATGAAAGAGGATAAAGAATACATTTCCTACCAGGTTGTCAGAAACCAATAATTCATAAAGTGCTTATTAATTATTGATTATTAATTATTTGCATACTGGAGCGTTTATCGGTTGCAAATTGGTTGGGGCGGATCCTGGCTGGGGTCTGCTGGTCGCGGTTAAGGCAACAATTTGAAAGACGGAGTGACAGGATTTAGAATTTGGGGCCGGTCGTAGAGCGGTAGCGCAACATGGGACGGGTTAGTATCTGAAAAATCTTGCAGGAGACCTGACGAAAATCATGTTCTAACCTGTCATTCGTAATGATTTTTGTTTAGCCTACCGAAGAGATTTGCGTTCAGAAACCTAGCCCTGTAAAAGCTCAAACTGAATATTTCTCGCTAGTCCTTGCCAACATAGGATTGCTGGTAGGTTCTTTAGCGGTAGTTGCCATATTGATTGCTGCCTTGACCTTCGTGGTTTGGTTGAAACAGGCAGGCAGCAAACTTTCTTAAAGAGTGTGTTTCGTTGGTTTTCGTTTCAATAAAGTGCCCCATTCCTGGGGCATTTTCCTTTTTAGCCTCCGCCGAAATATCTATCCAATAATTCCCCTAATTTTTCGTTCTTTGCCGGGATGTCTCTATTTATTTCATCGCTGAATTCGGGAAGCAACGGAAACTGCTATTACATAGGCAATGACAGGGAAGCAGTTCTCGTTGATGTGGGCATATCTTGCAGAGAGGTGGAGAAGCGCATGAAGCGGTTGGACCTGTCCATGCAGAAAGTGAAAGCCGTCTTTATTTCCCATGAACATAGTGACCATATCCGCGGGCTGCATTCACTGGTAAAGAAATACTCTTTGCCGGTTTATATCACTACTACCACTCTCAAATTCGGCCGGCTCTATTTCCAAAGAGATATCACCCGGAATTTCGCTGCGCATGAAACCATTGCCATTGGCGATCTAAGGGTCACCCCCTTCCCCAAGCTACATGATGCATCCGATCCCTACAGTTTTACGATCTCGTGCAACCAGGTCAACGTGGGTGTGTTCACCGATATTGGCCTGCCATGCGAGAACGTGATCAATCATTTTAAGCAGTGCCACGCAGCATTCCTGGAAGCGAACTACGATGACGAGATGCTTGATAGTGGTAACTATCCCTACCACCTGAAACAACGCATACGCGGGGAAAGAGGTCACCTGTCCAACCGCCAGGCACTCGAACTATTCAAGCGCCACCGGCCATCGTATATGACGCACCTGCTGCTGTCTCACCTATCACAAAACAATAATTCACCGGAGCTGGTTGAAGACTTATTCAATCAACATGCGGACGGAGTAAAGATGGTCATTGCCTCGAGACACCGGGAGACGGAAGTATTCCACATTAGCTCTTCTACCAGGCCTGTTCTGTTCGAGTCCAGTCGTCCTACCCAGATGGAGTTGTTTGGCTGATTATTCCTTCAACTTGCCAAGGCTTACAGCCGCTTTAATGAATAAGTTGACTTTAGGAGAAAGGTTTTCTGTAGCATAGACCCAATCGAAGCCGAGTCCGAATGTACTCGGAAACTTGTTGCTGGTTTTTTCAAGCGAAGAGGCCAGGATATTGGTGAATACGCCCATATGGTAAGATGGCGAATTTTGCGTCCCGAATATCGCTACCAAATAAGGTGTAGGATTAAGGCGTTTGTAAAACATGGGAAAAGAAGCAGCCATCCTGTATTTAAAGAAATTACTTCTCAGCACTCCATACCTGCCTTCAAAATCTTTCATAGCCACGACATCGGGCCGGGTAGTGACTTCCGAGATCTCCTGGTAAGAGAGGAGGTTTCTGTCGTTCCATGTACTCGCAACAGACGCATAAAAGGAAAGCGCTTTACGCCAGTTAACATTTTTGCTGCTGAAGAAGAACGTGTAGTTTCCTTCGGCCCCATAAGTGACAGGATATCTTTTACCCGCGGCATGTTCCACTGTATCATACAATTTAATATTGTCGACATTAAAAATGGCATTGACGCCCCAAGCCGACTTAGCTGATTCACCGCTTCGGAAGTCTGTAATCGCAGCCTGGTAGCCGAGCCTGAGGCCAGCACCCGGCCGAATATCTCTCAGCCTTTCCACCATCGAAAAGTCGCCTGAGTTTAATGCGGATAGCTGAACCAGGATTCCCCTGTTTCCAAGTGAACTTTTCGTATCAAATACATAGGACGCAGACAAGGGTGCCCTCCTTGTGAATTGCAGCCTCGCATCTTCCTTTGAATAGAATTGCAACACCGGTTCGCCCTTGCTGTCAACGGCAAGTTCCTGGGCGTTTAAGAAATAAATATATACAGTGGAGAGAAGAAGGAGGGCTGCTCTTTTCATAACGTTGGTTTCAAGACAGGTGCAAACATAGCGAAGAGAAATTAATGAACTTTGACAGCCATGCGAATCATCTTCGTTGCCGATGTTCACCTGGGCAAACTCGCGAGGCTGTTACGTCTCCTCGGCTTTGACACCCTATACAGGAATGATTTCACGAAACAAGAACTGGTCTCGATCAGCCATGAAAAAGACAGGATTCTCTTATCGAGAGATGCACAACTGGTAAAACGGGGTCTATCGCGGTACCTCATAGTAACAAATGAAGATCCAATGCTGCAATTGAAAGAAGTAGTAATGCAGTTTAGTCTCAAAGAACAATTTCTTCCTTTCTCAAGATGTATTGCTTGTAACGGACTACTGGAGACGGTATCAAAGGAAAGCGTTGCACCTTTACTCGAGAAAAACACCCGGCAATACTACACCGAGTTCTGGAAGTGTACGGATTGCGGACGCATTTACTGGAAGGGTTCGCACTATGAAAGAATGCTCAAAACCATCGAATTTATCACCGGATTTTAGGGCATCAATGCATGCGGATTTTAACACGATACATCCAACTAATTCTCTTTTAATTGATATTTGTGGCAAGCTTTTACGCAGACCAAAACGGCTAAAGCATATTTCAAACCATCTACACATGAACAAACCTCTTATTGTTGGCGCCCTGATCCTAATACCGGCCCTATTGATCGTTGCAGGCTTCTACTACGGCAGCGAAATTCTTTCCTCTATTGGCTTTGTCATCCTGATCTTTTACATCGTGATGGCAATAAGAGGTAAATTCAGCGACGGTAAAAAGGATAAATGATAAGACGACGCGTCAATCACAGTTTCCTTCAAAATAGTAGCAGTTCACCCAAACCTAAGAACGAAATAATAAACGATGTCTCTCCCACCGCTTCATTTACTGACAACAGAACGATTGCTATTAAGGCCACTGACCCTTAACGACGCTAACGAGATCTTTCTTCTTCGTTCTGATGATGTCGTGAACCAATACCTTGGCCGGGCTAAAGCAACGAGTCTGCAGGAGGCAATAGATTTTATTAACAAGATCAACTTTGGCAGTCGCAATCAACAGTCATTTTACTGGGCCATTTGTTTAAACGATTCTGACAGACTTGTCGGGACCATTTGCCTGTGGAATTTCTCACCTCAAGGCGGAAGCGCGGAAATAGGATACGAACTGCTTCCTCGTTACCAAGGCAAAGGCATTATGCAGGAGGCGCTTTCGAGGGTCCTCGACTTTGCCTTTACAACTGTTCAACTTTCTACCATTGAAGCATGGACCACTCAGCAGAACGTTGGTTCCATACGCCTTCTGGAAAGAAATCATTTTGCCAGGGACCAAAACCTGGAGAAGAATATAGACAGGAACGTAGAAGGACCCGACCTGGTCATTTATGTCCTATCCAAAGAGCAGTCTAGTTCAGCGGCTGTACCCGTGTGATGACGGTGCAGGGTTCGCACAGTCCGTCAATCTTTCCGGTATACACAAACTGGTATTTGCTGAGCTGCATCAGTTCAACAAGCCTGGAGGCTGTCACTCCGTATTTTAAATAAACGTCATGAATCTCTCTTCTCGACATTCCCATTTTCTCGGTCAATAAGGCTTCTGATAAAATTTCCGTAGTTGAGGAAGTGTGTCCAATGGTAGAATTGTTCATAGGTGGTTTGGATTTGCCGCCAAGTTATAGAGCCGCCACGATTTTGCATAAGATTCCGGGCAAAAGATATTCACTACAAGTTTTCACTTATTCATTACAAAGTATTAAAATGTCTAACGGGGAAGCGCGCTTGTTTACTTGTTTTTCTTTTTCGTGCTATCCATCATATTAGCTCCCATACCCTGCATACCCTTCATCCAACCCATCACCATTTGGTTGTCATAGAAGAACCAATGTTCTACGGCCTTTCCATTCGAGAAGCGGCTTACTTCCATGCCTTTTATATCATAAGGCCCGGCTGGCATTCCCATCATTGGAGTTGGGTTGGTACCGGTGTAACGTACCCAATCGACAACGTAGTCATCATCTGCCCATTGCCTCTTTAATTCCATTTTCATGTCCTTGAATTGATTGTGAACCATGTTTACCCCGTTCTTCAGACTATCAATTCCTTTTTTATCTCCCATGTCTGTATGGTCTACGAAATCCGTTGAAACGGCGCTATCGAGTTTATTGGCATCGCCTGTCTTAAAAGCTTCTGTAATCATCTTATCGGCATCTACATTTTTCTGTGCCTGTGTACTCATAGTTGCAGAAGCAACTTTCGTGTCAGGGCCGCTATTACAGGACGAAATCCCAAAAAAGCAAAACGCGCAAACAGGAAGAAGAATCTTTCTCATATAGTATGTTTTAGTTGGTGAATAAAAACAGTAGTCTGTTACGGCTGTGGAGCTTTCAGAAGGAATTAGTAAGTTAAAAACAGTTCGGCAACCTGTAAAATAAATCTGGCTTCCTGTCGGTAGTTTATTCAACAAAACAAGCAATTGGTAGCCTAGCACTTAATTTGCAGGCACTAAGCATCAATTAAAAGGTATGGAAGTATACGATTGCATCATTGTAGGAGGCGGACCGGCAGGACTAAACGCTGCTATTGTACTCGGCCGCTGCCGCCGTAAGGTTTTAATCTTTGATACGGAACGGTACCGCAACCGGCATTCGCACGGAATACATAATTATCTTACACGTGATGATATTCTTCCGCATGAGTTCCTGGAGCTTTGTCATAAGGAACTTGAGAAATATTCGGTACAGAGAGTCCGCAAGAAAGTAGTGAACGCAAAGAAAAATGAAGATGAGGTTTTTGTTGTGAAGGATGAAAATGGAGCAGTATATCACTCAAAGAAACTCCTGGTTGCCACCGGGTTGGTTGACACGCTCCCCAACGTTGAAGGGTTCAATGACTTCTATGGTAAATCTATTTTTCACTGTCCTTATTGCGACGGCTGGGAAATCCGGGATAAAAGAATTGGCGTCTATGCACGCAATAAAGAGGGTTGGGAACTGGCATTGGCATTACAAGGGTGGACGGAAAATGTTACTCTATATACGGATGGCAGGAACAAAGTAAAACCCAGTCAGAAGGAATATCTTGACGCCAATGGAATTCCTGTAATTACAACTCCCATCCGGAAGTTAGAAGGGGAGAATGGACAATTGCAGAAAATCCTGTTCAAAAATGGAGAAGCGAGCGAATGCGATGCCTTGTTTTTTGTGAATGGGTATACGCAGCACTGCGATATAGCAGAGGCCTTTGGTTGTGAAGTAAGTCGCAAGGGGGTTATTGTTACCAACCTTCAGCAGCAGACAAATATTAAAGGCCTTTATGTTGCCGGTGATGCCGCAAAGGATATGCAGTTTGTAGTCGTGGCCGGCGCGGAAGGTGCAAAAGCAGCGGTTACAATCAATAAAGAACTTCAAAAAGAAGTTTACGAAAAAAGACTTGAAGAGAGCAAGGTGTACCTTTAAGAAAACTTCTGGATGGGAATCCTGGCACCTGATGTACAAGAGTTCGTCAGGAAAGAAAAGCTGGCATTTGTGGCAACGACTTGTCCCGACGGCACTCCCAATCTCTCACCAAAAGGAACAACGACAGTTTGGGATGACGATCATCTTGTATTTGCCGATATCCATTCACCCGGTACGGTAGAAAACTTATTAAGAAATCCTTCGATTGAGATTAACGTGGTAGATTTCTTTATTCGAAAAGGCTATCGATTCAAAGGGGTTGCCACTGTTTATTCCGAGGGACAAACTTTCGATGAAGTGATTGCATTTTACCGGAAGGCCGGCTCAAAGCATTCCATCAAGAACATAGTGCTAATAAAAGTTGAACATGTTTCGCCCGTTTGGTCTCCTGCCTACGATATCGGTCTGACAGAAGAAGACGTAAAGGAAAGGTGGAGGGAGTACTGGAACGGACTATATCCCTCAAAATGATTGCCGTGGGCATCTCTAAATCAACAATATTTAAAGGAGTAATCTGTAAAAGTTATACCCCGGTTTACTTTTGCGGAGCGATGCCTGGCTTATAAGGATTATTGTACCAGTAGCCGTTGATCTCATTCACAATACTTTCAATCGTGCGGTCGGTGGGGTCGTGAGTAACATCATAATCTTGCTTAAGACTACTTCCAAAAAAGAAAGCTACCGTTTGATACATCCTGGCATTGAAGCCGCCACGATATTCTTTTATAATATCGTAGCAATTGTTTCGCGTTTCCCTGTTGATTAGTTTCATCAGCACCTTTCCCTGGTAAACAGAGAGGTTGGAAAGCGGATCCGAAAATTCTTTCTTAAGGTCTTTTTCCCTCGATTTGATATACAGCTTTTTCGCCGACTTCGACATACCCTGGGTATGAGCATTGACGTCGTTGATGATATAACCTGCCGTTCTCGCGTAAGGATAAGTTACGTACACAGCATTGCGAAGCCTGTTGTACTCTGCCAGTATCTTGGCCATCTTATCATAGGAGCCATTCGTGATATACACCATCGGCATTTCGGCGTAGGGTATCCACTCGTTGTCGTAATAAACTGTATTGACCCTGATCGTGTCGTTGGGGCCTAAAGAAGGAAGATTATTGACCTGTGCAGCCGCCTTATGGGCTGATCCCATAAGAAGTATCGAGACGGTTATGATGGAAAACAGGCGGCGCATATCCTAAAAATACATATCAAAAATCCTGTAACAAAGAGACAAGCAAATTAGGCAAAACGCTGTTTACAAAGGCTTAAAGTTTAAGCCTTTACCGTTTAAAATTTGTTACAAAAGGAGATGCTTAAACGAGGACCTTTCCTTGTTCTTCTTTCTTCCTTCCCTGCTCCTTGCTCGTTATTCTTTTCCTTTCCCTACTGTGCAGGGCGCTAATGAAAAAGCCGATGACCATTATGAGGGTTCCAAGCCAAACGAGATTAATGAAAGGGAACTTATAGGCCTTGAGAGTCACATACTTAAGGATAGCATTCGATTCCTTCACCCCAAGCTGCATTTTCCGACCCTCTGCCTTTTGGAGTTGCAGTACCAGGCTTTCCGACATCACAGTATCGGGGTATGAAAAACTGCCCCCGTCCTTATTCAGGAGCAATGCATGTGTGGTATAGCTCGTCGAAGTCTTCGATGTCACTTTTATGGAGGCAACCGTCACGCTATCATTTGGTCCCATTTCGATACCGGGAATGGATCTTCCTGAGTTAAGGTCCTGTACCACCATAAAACCATTCGAATAGAATGCGGTATCACCCACCTTCAGATCAACGGGCCTGAACGAGGCGGTATCTTCCGTCTTATCCGGGTTTGGTAAAGAAGTGATATAGGTAAATACATCGTAGTTCCAGTAGTGCTTAGCGTCGGGATTAGCCATCAGGCCCATGTTGCCTTTATAGTTGACAAAGGCATTAGGGGTTAAGCCAAATTGATCTTTCCCGTCCTTGGTTTCAAACTTCAGGTTGTAGTACCAAAGAGGCTTTTTAGGATTTGCCGAGTCCTTGTAGTAAGTAACCCAATACTTACCCATGTCCGTTCTCATTCCCTGTATCAGCGTTACGTTCTCGCCCGGGTTTTCCTTACTGCCCTCACCAAAGAAAGCAGGCACACCGCCCCTGAAGACGGAAAGCACTTCCTTTTTCGAAGAAGAAACCAGGATGCCCAGCAACAGCATCGCAAAGCCAAAGTGTGCGATAGGGCCACCGGCTTTTTTGATCTTTGCCTTCGCACCGGTGAAAATGTAGCTACCATTAGCGACAACCGAATAAGT
>Ga0157372_10008335_pt1 | contig 11023 bp, 8 predicted proteins | sample C55metaG_FD_115307 | JGI IMG/M metagenome (GOLD analysis project Ga0157372, IMG submission 115307) | Corn rhizosphere microbial communities from Kellogg Biological Station, Michigan, USA - C5-5 metaG | ecosystem: Host-associated > Plants > Roots > Rhizosphere > Soil | place: USA: Michigan...
AAATAATTGACAAAATAGATGATGCCGGCGATGAGCACCGCCACGGCGACAAGACTCGTGATGATCTTGCCGGGATGCACTTTTTTCTTCGCCTTTTCGGGTTCCTGTGGCATGGTCGGTATGTTTTGACGCTGCCCTGTCTCTACAGTCTCCCTGTAGCATAGAGCAACCGGTAATAATAGCCCATCGCATCCGTTTGCGCCCGCACCAGCCGGAGCGCCGACTCCGTGTACAAATTGTCCGCATCCAGCAGATCGGTCAGCAGCGCAAGCTGATTGTAATACTTTGCGGTCAGTATCCGCAGATTCACCGCCGCCTGCTCGATGGATTTCTGCGCCACCCTGATCCGGTCCAACGACTCCCTGTATTTTATATTCAGCGACCGGATCTCCTCGTTGACGTTATCCAGCACATAGTCGCGCTGGAGATGCAGGCTTTCATACTGCTGCCTCGCCGAGGAGACTTTATTCCGGGTCTTATAAAGAGAGGAAATATCGTAATGGACCATCACCCCGATAAAACCCGCCGCCCACCACTGATTGATGGGCGGGAAAAGGTTCAGGTTGGGATAGCTAAGGCCGTATGCGGAGTAGAGTTGCACCGTGGGATAATATTGGGTCCGGACAACGTCGATCCGGTTCTCCTGCAGCTGAAGCAGCTTCCCGTATCGCTGCAACGCGTACGGCGTATTGGGCCCATCGGCTTGATATTCGCCGGGCAGTTCCGTTGGAGCGGGCAGTTGGAAGGATGTATCCGTCAGATCGATCCGGCTCGCGGCAGGAAGGTCCAGTTGGATGCCCAGTTTGTCCTTGGCAATAGTGATATCGTTGTCGGTTTGCTCGCGGTTCAGCTGCTGCGTGGAAAGGTCGACCTCGGCCCGCAGCAGGTCGCTCTTCGTGACCCGCTCATTCTCGTATAAGCTTGTGATGTTCTTGACTCGCAGCTCCGCCCGCTTGATCTCTTCGGCGAAAAGCGAATCCTGCCGGTAAAGACTGACGATCTGCAGATAGAGCAACGCCGCCCGGGTCGCCGACTGTCCCGCCTCGTCCCCGGTATTCACTGAAGCCAGCTGCTCCCGGATCTCCTTCTCCTCGATATTCTTTCTGATCCTACCGCCGCCATAAACAAGAAAACCGGCCTGCGTCACCACGGAGGCGTTGTTGGGGTCCGGCGGACGGGTGATCGCATGCGCATCGGAAAGCCCGTTCCTGAAAAGGGTGACCTTTGTAAATCGCTGGTAATTGGCGTCTGCTGCCAGGGATGGTAACACGGCATCTTTTGCATCCTGCAGGTCAAAAGCGCTGGCCTTTTCCTCCTCCTTCGCCGCCTTGACGCGTTTGTTCTGGTCCCTGGCGATGCGGATAACATCGCTAAGCGAGAAGGCGTAGCTCCCATGTTGCAAGGGATCCTGCGCAAGGAGCAAACCAGGCGATCCGGTCAATAACATCAGGCAAAGACATCCCTTTAGCGTCATAAGGACAATTGTCCCCTAAAGTTCCGGACAACTCACCGCCCAACGAATAGCCCAAGTATGGCAATTGATGTATTATTGATCGGTCCACTCCTCAATGCGCCGCCGCCGGCCACACATTATCCGCGGGATTACTGTCCGAAACATGCGCACTTCCGAGAATGACCTTCTTAATAGACAACTCCGATCCGACCGGTACCACGGTCTCCACATTCCCCTTCTCCCAAACGCCGGCCGACCGGTGGATCGTCTTCTTAGTCCCATTGGCGAACTCGACCGCCAGGTCCACCGGGAGCGGCTTACCGCCGGTATTGGCCACGACCACGAACGCGGCCTTCCCCTTGTGCTGCACTGCTTTGATCGCCAGGTCGGGCACTCCGTCATCGTAGAACCAGCGTCGCCAGAACCAGTTCAGGTTTCGCCCGGACCCGGCATTCATGCTGCCGAAGAAGTCCAGCGGCATCGGATGCTTCCCATGCCAGTCCCGGATATAGCGGTGCAGCCCCTTCCGGAACAGGCTGTCGCCAAGCAGGTCCATCGCATAGGCATAACCCATCGCAGGCTTGGCGTATGCATTCAGAAAATAGGTCAGCCCGCTCTGCTGTGTCGACAGCGTGATCACAGGCAGATCGGCCTCCTTCCCCGCTCCGGACGCGTATTCACCGACCCCATACAGGTCCACGATGGAAGAATCGATCATCGGCGAGATCACCCATTCCCCGATGCTTGCCCATCCCTCATCCATCCAGGCATATTTTGTCTCGTTGATGCCCATATAGAACGGGAACATCGTGTGGAATATCTCATGATCCGTCAGCTCGATCGCATCCTCTCTCCGGCTCAGTGGGTTGTCATTGACCATCATCGGGTATTCCATCTGGTCCAACCCGTCGAAAACGGTCTCGTGTGCATAAGGGAACGGCCATGCAGGAAACCGGTAGCTCATGCTCTCGACCGTCTTTCGTGCAAAATCCACCACCTCGTAAAAATCCTTGTGCACGGGATTGAACACGGCATCCACCCGCGTCCTGCGTCCCGTGCTCGCATCCACCACAAGACTCGACGATCGCCAGCAGTAATGATTGCTCACCGCAAAGACAAAGTCGGTAACGCTATCGGCCTGGAACTTCCAGCTGCTGCTGTCCGCCCGCAATAGCACGTCGCCGCGCGCCAGGTCATTCGTATCGACGATATTCACGATCCCATCCTTCGTCTCCGCCTCGTCGATGCGCTGATTACAGGCCGCCGATAACAGGTCCCGCCGATTCAGCCAATCGCCCGTTCCCCAAACCATATACCCTGCGGGAACGGTCACCTCGACATCGAAATGACAGAAGTCGTTGTAGAACTCGAGGTGGCCGAGATAAGGATTCCGGTTCCAACCATCGATGTCATCGTATACCGCGATCCGTGGAAAGAAATAGGCGATAAAAAAGGCGCCGCTGTCCACCTGCCCGGTCCGGATATGCGAGTTCTTATTGAGGGTATAGGAAAATGTAAGCGACACCCGGCGTGACTGACCCGGGGCCATCGCCGGCACGCGGATATTGGCGTCCGTTCCCGCCACCGTCGGGGGAAAATTTCCCGCCACCCCGTCCACCGCCAGGCTGGAAACGGTCACTCCATCGGTAACATCGTCGGGCCGGATCGACTGCAGCCTCGACGCACCTTTCTTGTAGAGATTGGGATACAGTTTGAACAGCAGCTGACGCAGCGTATCCGGACTGTTATTGGTATAGACGATCTCCTCCGTCCCGCTGATCAACCGGGTTCGCGGATCGAACCGTACCCGGATGGAATAGTCCGCCCGGTTCTGCCAGTATTTGGCGCCCGGCTGCCCCGTTGCAGTCCGCGTCCCCTTGGCCATCGCCGCCTGGATATTCCGCGGAACGGGTAATGAAGGCTGGGCAAACACCGGCGCTATAGATGCGAACAATAGGATAAAGCAAAAAAAGGATCCCCTGACCATGAAATAGTATTTGAGATCAAGATATAAAAAATTTCAGGGTATTTTCTCCATCAGGCTCCGAATAAAGGCGATCTCCCGGGGATTTCCCGTCTGTTCGAGCGCCCGCGTGAGAAAGGTCTTTGCCCGGTCATAGTCGCCGTCCAGCAGGTAGCATTTGCCAAGCGCCGCGTTGAGCAAAAAGTACTGGCTGAGGAAGGACTGTCGCAAAAGACCGTTCATCAGCTCGAACGCCTTGCTTTTCTTACCGGCAAAATAGAGGGCAATGGCATAATTGAGCTCGACGAAGGGGTTGGGGTTCATCCGCAGCATCCGCAGGTAGAGATCGCCGATGGTCGCCCAGTCGGTTGCGGCAAAGCTGGGCGCCGTGCAATGCAGCCAGGCGATGGCAGCCTCATAGTGATAGGGAGACATCGCCCCTTCACGGGCATCCCGGAAGAAGTCGCAGGCCAGCGCGATCATGGGTTGATCCCAAAGACTCCGGTCCTGCTGGTCCAGGTCCAGCAGTTCTCCCGAGGCGCCCGTCCGGGATCGAAACCGTGCGGCATTGAACAACATCAATGCGTACAAAGCGGCCGTATCGGTATCTCCAAGCCGGTGGTCGATCAGCTCCTTGGCCAGTAGCAGCGCCTCTTCACAAAGGTCTTCGTTGACAGCCTCGTCGCCGGAAGACGGCTTATAGCCTTCGTTGAAGATGAGATAGATGATCTTGTGAACGGTCGGCAGCCGGGATGCACCCAGTGACGGGTCTGGGTCTGTCAGCAGGATCCCTTCTTCCCTGATCTTCTTCCGGACGCGAAAAAGCATCTTCTCGACCGCGTCGGCAGTCATCCCCAACGCTCCCGCGATGGCGTCTACCCTCAGATTGGCGACATACTTCAACGTGATCACCACCTGGATCTTGGGCGAAAGATCGGGATGGGCACATGCAAATAGCAACTTCACCGGGAGGTCGGCATTCCCTCCTTCATTTTCTTCCTTATCCATTTCCTCATCTAGTTGCAGCCAACGGTTCTTCTCCCCCTTTAGCTTATTGATCGCCTTGTTCCGGCAGACGGTAAAAACCCAGCCTGCGGGATTGGCAGGCAGGGTATCCGCGGTCCAGCCGGTCATCGCCGCGGCAAAAGAATCCTGTACGATGTCCTCGATCGTCTCGAGCGGGATATCGGGGTAATGAGAGAACAGGGTGGCCACAAGCTTGCCATAATGGCTCTTGTAGACATCGTCCACCCGGTCCCGCACGATATGGCCCCGCGGATCATTCATTGGACATGATCAGGATAGGTCGAACCTCCACTACTCCGACGCCGTTCGCGATCAGCGGACAACCCTGGGCGATGGAGACGGCCTGGTCGAAACTCTCCGCTGTAATAAGGATATATCCGCTGATGGATTCCTTGGCCTCGATGAACGGACCGTCGGAAACAACATATTCGCGGCCGACATACCTCCCGTCGTTGGTCAGGGGCTCGGCCTGCAAATAGTTTCCGGACCGCGCCATGGACTCCACCCATTGCGTCATCAATTGCGTCTGATGGTCGAACTCCGCGGGCGTCAGCTTCGCACGGCGTTTAAGGTCTTCCCGGACAAGCAATAAGAACTTTTCCATAATGTGTTTTTTACTACAGACAGGGCCCAAAAGCGAAACCGGACAAAGCAACGAATCTTTTTTTATCTTTGCGGGCAAACTGCAATATCACGTTATGACAAACAAGATCGCACTCCTCACATTCGTCGCCGGAATCGTTCTTTTTATCGGCTGCGTTCCCACCAAAAAATTCAATGACGTCCAGCAGGCCCTGGCTTCGGCCCGGTATGACAGCGCCCAGCTGGCCAACAAAGTGAAAGACCTCCAGGCCGCCATGGCAAGAAAGGACCAGCAATCTGCAAAGTCCATCGATTCGTTGAACCAGGAACTGGATGCACGTCGTGCGGAGATCGCGACACTCAATAAACAAATTGCCTCCCTCACCGGCAAGAATAAAGATCTGGCATCCGAAGGCGCCGCCCGCCAGGCCGCGCTGACCAAGAGCCAAAAGGACCTGCTCGAGAACCAGGCCAAGCTCGAACGCCTGCAGGCCCTCATGGACAAACAAAAGCACGCGATCGAGGACATCCTCAAAAAAATGAACAACGCCCTCGTTGGCTTTAACGCAAAAGACCTCTCCGTCTCCATCAAGAACGGCAAGGTCTATGTCAGCCTCTCCGAGAACCTGCTGTTCCCCTCCGGTAGCGCCGTCGTCAACCCCAAAGGCAAGGACGCCCTCAACAAACTGGCGGTCGTCCTTAACCAAAACGCCGATATCACCGTCGATATCGAAGGCCACACCGATTCTATTCCCATCCATGGCAAATACCAGGATAACTGGGACCTCAGCCTGGCCCGCTCGGCATCCATCGTACGCATCCTGACAGTCGACTACCGCGTCGACCCCACCCGCGTCATCGCATCCGGCCACAGCCAGTACGAGCCCGTTCAATCCAACGCGACCCCGGAAGGCCGCGCGCAAAATAGGCGAACCGATATCATCCTCTCGCCAAAGCTCGACGAGCTCTATCGCCTCCTGCAAACACCCGACTCGAACGGACTTTAGAGAAACCTTTTTTTAGGGGATTTTCCCAATACCAGCCGGAACTGGCCATGCGCCTCGTTCCGGCTGCTTATTTCGTAGAGGACCTCCATAAATCGCCGCTCGAGCGCCGCATTCCCGAACCGCGCGGCAAAGGCATACCCCATTTCCTCCCTTCCCGTGAGGTCGAGCAGCAGCATGCCGATATTCCCTAATACCGAAAGATCCTCCTCTCCCTTCGCCCGCGAGATCAAACAGATGTACTTCCCTGCGGGCACTACCGCCACTCCGCCATGTACCGCCTGCACGGCATTCATCACGGCGTTGCCGCTGACCGCCCGGATGGAAGCCAGGTTTTCGAATACCGAATTCTTGTCGGACACCGTCGCCCTCACTTCATCAGGGCTGATCTCGTCGACATATAGTATATGGGGTTCGTTCACGCTTCCAAGATTTATCTACATTGCTTTACCACCCAATTCACCATAAACTCCAACGCCGCAGGCGAGAACGTCTGTTCGATCGTCGCATACTCCGCCGGCAGCCCGGTCTTACACTCCTGGAACAGATGGTTGAGATCGGGAAACTCTTTGACCTCAAAATGGGTATTCCCCCCCTTCTCCAGCGCACGGCCGATGGCCACCAGGTTCTCCTCCGGCGACACCTGCAGATCCTTGGAGCCGGCCATCGCCAATACCGGGCACCGGACCCGCTCCAACGCGGGAGCCGGATCATAGGCCAGGAAATGTTCCATCCAGGGACTAGTCAGCTGCCCGATCGCCGCACGGACGGCTTCCGGTCCGCCCGACTTCAGTGCCGGGACCTGGGCCGATCGCTGCTCAAAGTACGCGGCGAGCTGTTGTTTCATCGTATCTGCATGCTCCAGCCGCAAGCTGTCCCGGACAACGATATCCATCGCCCCCCGGTTCACGTCAACCATCTCCTGCGCCGGCTTGCCCCATCCACCGCTTGCCTGGGCGATCAGTTGTTGCTGCGAAAGGATGATCTCCTCACCCCGCAAACCCGGCCCCGCCAGCAGGACGATACACCGGATATCCTTGCTCCGCGATGCTACCAGCGGCGCGATGATCCCGCCCTCGCTATGACCGATCAACCCGATCCGCCGGCCGTTGATCTCTTTCCGGGTCTTAAGCCAGGCCACCGCCGCTTCGACGTCGGTAGCGAAATCCACCGTCGTCGCCTTGCGGAAATCGCCGGTCGACCGCGCAGTCCCCCGGTCGTCATACCGCAATACCGCGATCCCCCGCCGGGTGAGCGCATCGGCGATCACCAGGAAAGGCTTATGCCCCATCAGGCTCTCGTCGCGGTCCTGCGGCCCGCTGCCCGTGATCAGCACCACCGCCGGAAAACTCCCTTTTCCGGGTGGCAGGGTCAACGTGCCGGCAAGCACTACACCAGCTCCCTTGTTCTCGATCCGAACCTCCTCTTCGGCATATGGATAAGGCCTTACCGGAGTCTGCGGCCGGAGCGGCGGCGCCGGTGTCCCCCGCCGCATTTCCAGCGGGAACGAAAGGCCCGCCTGCCGGAAGGTTCCCGTGATAAGGCTGTCCTTCCACTCGCCGCTGTATTCGATCTTAGGTTGGGCAACTTCCAGCGTCAGCCGCCCCTCCACCAGCCGGGTGGAGGCGGCCGGGATCCCATGGACACCCTGGTCGGGACTGTCCATCAAGGTATTATAACCCGTATCCTGCCTTGTGATGTGAAAGACGATATGCACCTGTATGGCGCCGGCCTTCAGCAGACCCGTCCAGTCACCCGTGATATCCTGCGCAGAAGCCGCGAGCGCAGCCCCCAAAATCCCCGCCGTCGCGATGATCTTCCTCATTTACTGAAGATAACATTTAAAAAACAAACGGGCCGGCCCGGCTTGCCGGGTCGGCCCTACGAAAGATTGCTAAATTCGGGTCGAGACTTAGGACTGGATCTTAAATGTAAAATAGGACCAAGGGCTCGACAGCTAATGGTTATGGAACACTGGACACAACTATACTTTACTGTTAGTTCTTTTCAGGTCCTCTTTATATAAAAGAGTGAACATCTGCAACACATCGATACTGAACAGCCCGGCCATCTCATAAACATCTCCCACAGAGAACTTCTTCGGCTGTTCCATCATGATAGTAAACCTGTCTACCTTCTTTCCCATATCGTTGGCCACCACCGTCTTCTTGATATATTTAAAAATATCGCCGAATGTTTCAATTTGACCTTGGGACAGCATGGGTTTGATAAGGTCGTAACGCGGGTCTCTGGTTCCCATAATCAAAGAAAGTGTTTTTTTGAATTAGATGAAGGCTTCCAAAATGCTATTTTTTATTCGTGTCTCTTTTTCTATCCCAGTTCTTCCGCATCTGAATCCAGATTCGACATTATCAAACTCCCATTTTGACATTTTCTCTAAAACCCGCTGCAGCAAAGGATCACAAGGCATTTTGTCAAAACAAATTTACTAATAATTTTAGTATTTGGAGTACTAAAAATATTAGTTTTGTTTCCACAAGACCTTACCATGTACCTTTGCAAGTCCTATTTCAGTTTTAACTATGGAACATTCGCTACGGAAGAATTAGTGGAAGCGGGAGCAGAGGCAGGAGCTACCGCATTGACGCTTACCAACATCAACTCCACCTGCGACGCCTGGGATTTCGTCCAGTTTTGCGGCCGGCACGGCATCAAACCCATCCTCGGCGCGGAGATCCGAAACGGCAACATCCTTCTCTACATCCTGATCGCAGCCAATAATAAAGGATACCGCCGGGTAAACGAGTTCCTCTCCGATCATCTCCGCGACAAAAAGCCCTTCCCCGGACCCGACGCCCTCGAACCCGTATTTGATAACCCTACGGATGGATTCATCATCTATCCGCTCGGCGCCAAAGCGCCTGAATCGCTGGCCGCCAACGAACGCATCGGGGTGCTGCCCACCGAGGTCAACCGCCTGCTGAAGCTGCCGCTGGCCTCCTGCCCCGACAAATGGATCATCCGGCAGCCCGTGACCTTTCAGAACAAGACCTATTACAACCTCCATCGGCTCCTCCGGGCGATCGACGGTAACACGCTGCTGTCCAAGCTAAAACCCGAAGACCTCGCCTCCCCGCAGGAATACTTCGTTCCCCAGGCGGACATGCTCACCGCCTTCCGGCAATATCCGGCCATCATTACAAACACCTACCGGCTGATCGACGCCTGCTCCATAGAGATGGATTTCGGGGTGGATAAGAATAAACAGCTCTTCACCGCCAGCCGCGAGGACGACCGGGTATTGCTCGAAAAGCTGGCGCGTGACGGATTCCGGCTCCGGTATGGCGCCAATAAGAAGATAAAGGAGCGGTTCAACAAAGAGCTGCGCATCATCGATCAGATGGGTTTCACGGCCTATTTTCTCATCACCTGGGATATGATCCGTTATGCCCAAAGCCGGGATTTCTACCACGTCGGCCGCGGCAGCGGGGCCAACTCTCTCGTCGCTTACTGTTTGCACATCACCGACGTGGACCCGATCGGGCTGGACCTCTATTTCGAACGGTTCCTGAATCCCCACCGGACCAGCCCGCCCGATTTCGATATCGATTTTTCCTGGCGCGACCGCGACGAGATCATCGACTACATGATGAAACGCTATGGCCGGAACCATACCACGCTGCTGGGAATGTACCCGACCTTTCAATATAATGCCATCGTTCGCGAGCTGGGCAAGGTCTTCGGTCTTCCCAAGGCCGAGATCGATCACCTGGCGGCAAAAGGATATTCGGAGGACAAGATCCAGCGCACCATTCTTCGATATGGGAAGCTGCTGCAGAACTTCCCCAGCGGACTAAGCATCCATCCAGGCGGTATTCTCATCTCCGAAAAACCGCTCGCCAGTTATTGCGCGATCCATCTTCCGCCAAAGGGCTTCCCGACCGCGATGATCGATATGTTCGTCGCGGAGAACATCGGGCTCTACAAGCTGGATGTACTGAGCCAGCGGGGCCTGGGACATATCAGGGAATGTATCCAGCTGATAAGGGCCAACCACCGCATCGACATCAATATTCACGAGATCGATACCTTCAAGAAAGACCCCGACATAAGGGCACAGCTCCGCGCCGGCAACACCATCGGTTGTTTTTATATCGAGTCGCCCGCCATGCGGCAGCTGATAAAAAAATTGAAATGCGATAGCTACGAGGGCCTCGTGGCCGCCAGTTCGATCATCCGGCCGGGCGTAGGACGCAGCGGGATGATGCATCAGTACATCTACCGGCATAACAATCCCGACAAGTTCGAACACCTCCATCCTAAATTAAAGGACATCCTCGGTTCCACCTATGGCGTGATGATCTACCAGGAGCAGGTCATCCAGGTGGCCAACGAATGGGCCAACATGGATATGGCCGACGCCGATCTCCTGCGCCGGGCCACCAGCTCCAAATATCGCGGGAAGGGACACCTGCCGATGTTAAAGGAGAAGTTCTTTGCCAATTGCCGGGAGGCGGGCTATCCCGCGGATGCCGTGGAAGAGGTCTGGCGGCAGATCGAAAGCTTTGCCGAATACAGCTTCTGCAAGGCCCATTCGGCAAGCTATGCCGTGGAAAGCTACCAGAGCCTTTTCCTGAAGACCCACTATCCGATAGAGTTTGCCGTGGCCGTGATCAACAACTTCGGCGGGTTCTACAGCCGGGAGCTGTATTTCTATGAGCTGATGCGGGCCGGCGCCCGGGTCCACCGGCCTTGTGTGAACAACAGCGATTACCTGACAAATATCCACGGGAAGGATGCTCACGTGGGCTTCATTCATATAAAGGGGCTGGAGCAGGCCTTTGCCCAACGGATCATCGACGCTCGCGAAAACGCCGGTCCCTATGCCGGTCTCGCCGATTTCATCGAACGTACCGCCCCGGGTCCGGAGCAGCTGGACATCCTCATCCGCACCGGCGCCCTCCGGTTCACCGGGAAAAGCAAGAAAGAGTTGTTATGGGAAGGCGATTTCTTACAAAAGAAGACAAAGCTTAC
>Ga0157372_10008344_pt1 | contig 11018 bp, 14 predicted proteins | sample C55metaG_FD_115307 | JGI IMG/M metagenome (GOLD analysis project Ga0157372, IMG submission 115307) | Corn rhizosphere microbial communities from Kellogg Biological Station, Michigan, USA - C5-5 metaG | ecosystem: Host-associated > Plants > Roots > Rhizosphere > Soil | place: USA: Michigan...
CGATGCGGTCCGACAGCGCGGCCAGCGGCAGAATGAGGATCAGCGCGACCAGGCTGGTCGCGCCCCGCCGTATTCGCCGCCAGCGGAGAAGCCCTGCAGACAGCGCAGGAACAGCAGCAGCAGCAGTGGGGCGGCGCCACCGATCGTGGCGTAGGTCGGCAGCAGGCCGATGGCCAGCGTCGAGGCGGCCATCAACAGGATGACGATGGCCAGCACCCGTTGCCGCCCGACCCGGTCGCCCAGCGGTCCGAACACGAACCCGCCGAGTGGTCGCATGAAGAACGCCGCCGCGAAGATCGCGAAAGTGTTCAGCAGAGCCGCGGTTTCATTTCCCGATGGAAAGAAATTGGCGGCGATGAACGTAGCGAGGAAGCCGTAGATGGCGAAGTCGAACCATTCGACGGCGTTGCCGATCGAAGCTCCGGTCACTGCCTTACGCACATCGCCTGACATGACGTTTCCCCCCGAATGTAAGCGTCCCGCTGAGCATTTCGCTTACGGGAGGCAAAGGGTCCCTCTCTGAGAAAGATAGTGGCGACGAACTTGCAAGGGTTGCATATGCCGCGAGATCGGATCGACGACCCCTCGAGGCGGCGATGACTTTCGCCCGTCACCCGTGTCTATATATTCGGACCGACTCGAAGGAGGTACACGGCGATGGACTTGCCGCCGATCGTCTCACCGCAGGAGTGGGACAGCGCCCGCCAGGAATTGCTGGTGAAGGAGAAGGAGCTCACCCGCGCTCGTGATGCGCTGGCCGCACAGCGTCGCAGGATGCCGAGGATGGCGGTCGAAAAGGACTACCTGTTCGACGGTCCCCGCGGTCCGGCCGGCCTGCTCGACCTGTTCGACGGCAGGCGGCAGCTCGTCGTCTACCGCTTCTTCTTCCAGCCCGATGTCGACGGCTGGCCCGATGCCGGTTGCCCGGGTTGTTCGATGCTCGCCGACCAGGTGGGCCATCTGGCACACCTCAACGCCCGCGACACCACACTGGTGTTCGTCTCCCGCGCGCCTCAGGATGCGATCGCGCAGCTGAAGAAGCGGATGGGATGGGACATCCCCTGGTACACCCTGACGGATTCGTTCGAGGCCGACTTCGGTGTCGACGAGTGGCACGGCACCAACGCGTTCCTCCGAGACGGCGACGGGATCTTCCGCACGTACTTCGTCGACAACCGGGGCGACGAGGCGATGGGCAGCACCTGGGCCTATCTCGACATCACCGCCCTCGGCCGTCAAGAGGAGTGGGAGGACTCACCCGACGGCTATCCGCAAACACCGCCCTATCAGTGGTGGCGCAGACACGACGAGTATTCCGCGGCAGGTTGTTGACAGCGAGTACCGGCTCGACCGGGTCGTCCCCAATCCTGAAGGCATTGCATCGAATTGGCCGCCGCTTACGGTTCAGCCGCCTCCACTTCCACGGCGAAGCGCCTCTGCACGCCTGTCTCGCCTTCCCATGGTCGCCAATACTTCAGGCGCAAGGCTCCACTACCTGCCGTGCGGACAGTGATGCGAAATATCGCCTGTCCGCCCGCTCCCACCGCCCCGGCTGGGTACTCGGCGCCAGCGTCCTTCAGCTCGAACATGTTTGCGTTGAGGTCATCGGGCGACCAGCGATATCCCGCGCTGGCGATCTCGGGCAACCGGACCTCGAGCGTGTCACCGACGCGAGCCTGGATCCGGCTGTTGTCGTCACGTTCCGTGAGGGTTATCGTCATGTGCCCTCCTGCAAGGCCTTTCGATCAACCGGTCGGCGCGCAATCAGCCTAACCCCGAAACGAGGCGGCCACCGTGCCAGTTCAGAGGGTCACGCCATAGCTTTCGTCGTAGAAGCCGGCGTTGATATAGGCCTCGCTCGCATACGCGAATCCCTTATCACCCCACGTGGTGCCCCAGCTGTTACGGATGATGAAGCGCTTATCGCGGGTGTAGCCAACCACGGCCACCGCGTGACCACCGCGCACCGTGTCCGGCTGGAATGTGTCGAGCTTGCCCTTCGTCGCTGTGGCATCGTCCCACGTCGCATCGACGTTGAGGCCGACGAGGATCGGCCCGTTCTGCGCCAGCCAAGAGCGCCAGTTGGCGAGGTTGCGTCGCAGATTGAAATAAGAGGCCACCTTGCGGCTTGCGGCGGTCGCGTAAAAGGTGTTCTCGCTGCCCGTGTACATCGTGGTGCTGATCTTGAACGGCAACATGGACTCTGTCACGGCGCCGTACCTGCGAAGGACGTCGACCGCCGCCTTCAGTGTCGTGCCCGCTTCTTCGATCATCGTCTCGGGCCGGGATGTGAACGTGTCGGTTTCCTTGCACGCCATCCAGGTGAAACGCGGCGAGAGCTTGGTGGCCTGCGTCAGCCGGCCCGCGGTCACGAACATGTACCGGGCGACCCCATCGGTCGATCCCCATCCGACACATGAACCGGTATTGCCTTGATCGCCGACGTCCCACCAGGACTTACGGAGATCGAGGCTTGCCGCGAGACGGGCCGGGGCGCCCAGCACGCCAGCATCGACGGCATCGGCGAATTGCCAGTCGGTTTTGGTGCTTTCCGCCGGTGTGGGCACGAGGTTGCATATTCGCCTCTGTTCACGACGCGATTTCGACGGCTTAGCCATGATCCATCCCCTGTCTTTGCGTGAGCGCGCGCCAAGTACGTGCCCGTAACCAATAGTGAGTCGGTGACGGCGTCGGCGCGCGAGTATTGCACTACCCGAATTCCGGCGACAGCTGGCAAGCCTCTGCCGCCTCAGCGACGACGCGACTACCTCGTCCAGAACGGGCGAGTGAACAGGACATAGAGCGTCAGCACGGCCAGCGGGGCCAGTAGCGGCACCCACGGCAGCTGGAACGGAAGCGAAACCGCCGCCAGCCCCGATGCGGTAAACCCAACGGCGCCAAGTACTGTCGGTGCGGTCACCGCAGCGGTGTGCCGCAACACCAGATACGCCGCAGCGCACAGCCCGGACGTCGCGGTCAGCACGGGCGGTGCGTCCGCAAGCACGATCACCGCCACCGTCAGCAGCACGGCGACTGCGGCGGCAGGCCGAAACACGCTGCCCACCAACACCGCGGCCGCCGCGACAATGGCCGCGATCAGACCCGGGCGATCGGCCTGGACCACGGCAGACGCCACCATCACCAATCCGAACGCCGCCGAAACGGCGCGGGTGACAGGTGCAACGGAGGTGGTCATCTGCGCGCCGCCCTCCGGCGCGCCGGACGCCGGTGATCGGGCACCAACTGCATGGCCTGATCGAGCGTGGCATCGCCGCGCCACGAGACCACGTCGACACCGATCGTGCGCATGTCGCGGTACATGAAGGAGCGTTGCAGCGACCACATCCGGGCGACCAGCCCGTCGCGCTCGCCTTCGAACGGGGCGCCCTCCAACACATCGACAGCGACCACCGTGTGCCCGCGCTTGCGCAGATCTATCAGCGCCAGCGCGAATTCGGTGTCGAGCAGTGTGGAGAACGCGATCACGATCGCACCAGTGGGCATGGCCGCCCGCGGTGCCAACGTACCCGGCGTGGTCTCGAAGTCGTCGCCTGCGGTCAGCACCGCGTCGAGGATCCGGTAGAACTGCCGACGGCCGATGTCCGCACCGAGCCATCGCGGGTGGCGGTCGCCGAGCACGACGACACCGGCACGATCACCGCTGCGCAGCGCGCTCTGCACCACCTGAACCGCACCGCGCACGACGCGGTCGGTGGCCTCCGTCGCAGGCCCCGGCGGCTGCCGATACCCGTCAACAAGCACCACCACGTCGGCGGCGCGGTCGGTCAGCCGCTGCGTGACGTGCAAGCTGCCGCGCCGCGCGCTGACCGGCCAGTTGACCGTGCGCAACTGGTCACCAGGCACATATCGGCGGACATCGGCATACTCGACGCCCGGCCCGATGTGCCGAGTCAGATGGGTGCCGAGGCGGTCGAGCAGTTCGGTGCGTGGGATCGCGGTGGATTGCGGTGGCGCCAGCGGGAACACGAACACATTGGCGGCGTCGGCGGTGCCGGTGCCCAGGATCAGCCCCCCGCGCGCAAGGACTTTCACGCGGCCCACGATCGGATACCGGCCCCACGTGTCGGCGGTGACGGTCACCGTCTGTTTCCGGCCGGCCGCGGGCTCGACGGTCTCGAGCCGCATGCCGTCGACCGCTTCGATCGTGAGATCCACGGCCACATTGGGTGTTTCGGCGACGGCCCACACGTCCAGCCGGGACTCCTCGGACTCGAAGCACCTATGAGAGCCTGGCTCGCCGTACACGTGGACCTTCGGCACCTGGTGCTGCCATGCGATCGACACCAGCACGCCGACCAGTGGCGCCGCGAACGCGACGAGCTGCCAGTACCCGCCGACGACCGCGACGGCGAGTGCGGCTGTCGCGCATGTGACGAGCGTGCGCGTCAAAGGCGATGGGCGCCAGCGCAACTCGACTTCGGTGCGGCGGGCCTCGATCACGCCGTCAGCCTTTGGCCCGCGGGACCGGCAGCCGCCGCAGCAGTTCCTCCACGACGTCGGACCCGTGCACGCGGCGCACCCACATCTCGGGCCGCAGGCTGATCCGGTGCGCCATGGTCGGCACGGCCAGCGACTTGACGTCCTCTGGTACCACGTAATCCCTGCCGAGCAGCAACGCCTTGGCGCGGGCGAGTTGCACCAAGTCGAGTTCCGCGCGAGGACTGGCACCGACGGCGACTTGCGGGTGTTGGCGCGTCGCGGTGGCCAGCGACACCACGTAGCGCAGCACGTCCTCGTGCACGGTCACCTGTTCGACCGATTCGCGCATGGCCAGAAGATCGTGCGCGTCGACCACCTGGTGCACGGTCGGCTGCGCTGAACCCCGGTCCAGGCGGCGCCGCAACATCGAAGCCTCCTCCTGCTCGGACAGATACCGCAGTTCGAGCCGGATCGCGAACCGGTCGAGCTGGGCCTCCGGCAGCGGATAGGTGCCCTCGTACTCGATCGGGTTGTCGGTTGCGAGCACGATGAAGGGCGCGGGCAGCTTGTGGGTGACGCCGTCAATGCTGACCTGCCCCTCGGCCATCGCCTCCAGCAGCGCCGCCTGGGTCTTGGGTGGTGTCCTGTTGATCTCGTCGGCGAGAAGCAGATTGGTGAAGATCGGACCGCGGCGGAACTCGAAGCGGCCTGACTGCATGTCGTAGACCGTCGAGCCGAGCAGATCGGCGGGCAGCAGGTCCGGGGTGAACTGCACCCGCGTGAAGTCCAGACCCAGCGCCGCGGCGAAGGACCGGGCGATCAACGTCTTTCCGAGGCCGGGCAGATCCTCGATCAGCACATGCCCGCCCGCGAGCACGGTCGTGAGAATCAGCGTGAGCGCTCCGCGCTTGCCGACCACGACCCGCCCCATCTCGTCGAGCACCGCTTCGCAGTGGGCGGTCGTCGTCGCAGCGGGCGGCCCCATGTTCGCCGTCATACTTGCTCCAACCGTCGCAGGATTTCATCGAGCGCATCCCGGCCGGGACCGGGTTCGCTGTCGCCGGTCCTCGAAACGTTCTCCGGATCCACCCATGCCCACAGCTCAGCCCCGAACAGCATGCTGCCGGTGGCGTGAAACGCGGCGTGGTTCCTCGCCTGCCGTTGTCCGGTGGCCAGCTCGAACTGCCGGGCCAGCATCGGGCGCAGGTGGCGGTCCCAGTCCCTGCGCGTGGCCTCCGCCCGGCTGACCAACGTCTCGGTCCGAGACAGCCAGCGGCGTAACGACTCCGCGGCGTCATTGCTTACAGCGCCGCCGGATTCATACCCGGGTTCACGCGACAGGTACAGGCGTAGGCACAGCAGCACCAAGGCGACCATGACGCCCACCACCAGCAGCACGAGCTCGCGGTCGAGCACTGCGAATGCCACCAGCTCGACGAGCACCACGATGAAGACGCCAGCGGCCACAAGCTTTTTCATGCCATGCTCCGCAACTCCGCGAGCACCAGTCGCAGCGCCTCCACGGCGGTGTCCCGGTGCCCTTCGTTCATCACGTGCGGGGAGAAACGGGCCTCCTCGAACAGCTCAACGAGTTGTGTCGCGCTGGCGGCGTGCAGCGCATGGCGGTCGACGGCGCGGGCCAGCACCTCCGACGGCGTATCGCAATCCAAGGGAGCCGCGCCGGGCACATGCGTCAGTTCTCGTTCCATCGCGGCGTAACACGCGATGATCGCCTCGCGTGGTTCGCGGGTGAGGTCACCGATCTCGGCGAGGCCGACTTCTGCTGCCCGCGCTAGTGATTCAGCCGCACCGGGGTGAGTGGGCGCCTCGGGGAGCTCACCATCGGGGGCCCACGCCGTGGCGGCATGTCGCTGTCTGCGCGACACGATGGCGGTGCCCACGACCACCAGCGTCATCAGTATCAGCATCGGCGGTATCAGGTAGCCGACGACGTTGGGTCCCGGGCTCTCCGGCGAATCCGGTTGCCGCGGCACCGGATTGGCGGCGGTCGGTGGCCCGGTGCCCGAGTCCGCGACCGTCGCACCCGCAGGCGACTGGTCGCCCGGCGCGTGCACACCCATTCGCGTCAGCATCATGACGAGCAGCAGCCACACGATGATCACCGTGAGCGCGATCAGCGAGAAGCGCCACGTCGGGCGCCCCATGGCGCCCCGACCCCCGGGCAACGATCCCGGCGCTGGGCGCCGCTCCTGTCGATCGCGCAGCCGTGTGATGATCGCGAAGCCGATGATCGCGACCGAGATGCCGACAAGGGCGACGTCGACGACCAGCGCCGCGGGACTGCTGGTCGGCCGCTCCCGATCGGCCACCGGTTCAGTGCCGGGCAGATACCCGCGCAACGCCCACGCGGTGACGAACAACAGCGCGATCACCGCGACCGCTCGCGCTGTCGACTTCTCGAATCCGGCCATCGGCACACCATTCGGCTGGGCTCATCCCATCCTGGCACGGGCGTGGAGCTTGCGACGGAGATTTCTTGGCGTTGCATCGCGATACGTTGCGATATATCGCATCAGTGCTATCTTTGGCGGAGTGACCACCACGCTGCAGGACGCCCGAGTCGCGTCCGCCCTCGACCGGATGTACACGGAATCCACCGCACAGTTCGCCCGGTTGCGCGACAGGTCGGGAGACTTCGAGCGCCTTGCCAAGGCCAGTGCCCAAGAGCGCGCTGACGCGTTCAGCGACTTCTATCTGCCGGTGACGCCCGAGGCGGGTCGGTTGCTGTACGCGCTGGTGCGCGCGACGCGCCCGAGCACGGTCGTCGAATTCGGGATGTCCCTTGGTATTTCGGCAATCCATCTGGCGTCGGCGGTGCGGGACAACGGCTCCGGGCGCGTCGTCACCACAGAGCTCAGCGCGGTGAAGGTGGCCGCGGCGAAGAAGACGTTCGCCGAGACCGGCCTCGACGATCTCATCGCCGTGCTGGAAGGGGACGCGCTGCACACGCTGGCCGCCGTCGACGGCCCGATCCAGTTCGTGCTGCTCGACGGCTGGAAGGAGCTCTACCTTCCGGTGACCAAGCTGCTGGAGCCGAAGTTGACCGCCGGTGCGCTGATCGTCGCGGACAACACGTCGATGGACGACACCAAGCCGTACCTGGAGCACGTGCGTGACCCGGGCAACGGCTATGTGAGCGTGAACTTCCCTGTCCGCGAGGCCGACAGCATGGAAATCACCTGCCGCACAATCACTTGAGCGCGTCGAGGAACGCGGCGATCCGCGCCCGCGTTTCGGCCGACTTCCAGATCTCCCGCACGTTCGCGTCGAGCTCCGCGCCCGCGTCGATCGCCGCGCGGGCGTGCCGGTGTAGTTGCGATTTCATCGGCGCGTAGGCGGTCGCCGGGTGCTGCCCGAGCGCGCGAGCGATCTCGACGGCACGGATGAGTAGGTCATCCGGCGCGACCACTTCGTCGATCCAGCCCCTCTGCGCTGCAGCCAGGACATCGACGTTGTCGGCCTGCAGGACCGCACGTGTCACCGACGGGCCCATCGAGTATCGGCATATCTCGAGCGCTGCCACCGGGAACGGCACGCCGACCGCGACCTCGCTGAGGCCGATCAGGCCGGCAGACATCAACCGGAAGTCGGCTGCCATCGCGAGCACGCATCCGCCGGCGATGGCATGCCCGTTGATCGCTGCAACCACCGGCGCAGGGTGATCGAAGACTGCGAGGAACGCGAAGGAGAGCGCGGCGAGGAAGCGGTCGGAGTAGTCGGCTCCGCCGTCGAGGATGGCGCGCAGATCGACGCCCGCCGAGAAACAGGAACCCGCCCCGGTGAGGACGATCGGACCGTCGATGCTCCGTACCGTGGCGACGGCGTCGTCGACCAGCCCAAGGTCGAGGGCGTTCACGGGCGGGTGGTCGATGCGGACGGTCGTCACACCGTCGGCCTGTTGCACGTCGATCACGGGTGCCTACCTCAGCTGTGCCTTGGCTTCTTTTACCAGCGCCGCCGCGTCGCGGCTGACCCGCTTGCCATCGTCGTACGCGCCTTCGGCGGCGGTCAGCGCCTCTTCCGCGTCCTTCAGCCGTCTGCGTGCGTCGTCGCGACGCAACCGGGCGGTGGCGAGATCGGATTGCAGCTCGGTCAACGCCGCGTCGGCGTCGGCCTTCGCACGCTCGGCGGCGACCAATGCCGCGCGCGCCTTCTCGCGTTCGCGGCGTGCTGCCTCGCGTTTGTCGTCCCCCTTGTCATCGCGCTTCGGCGCTTCGGCATGCTTCTCGCTCGCGGTGCTCGTCTTGCGCGTCGCAGTGAAAACCATTGCAGTGTCACCGAACTCGCCAAAGCCGGACCATCGCTCGGCCTTGGTCAACCGGCCGAGCCGCGATGCGACGTCCGGGTCTGCGACGGCCGCCTGCAGGGTGCCCGTGACGTCGTCGCGCAGTGCGCCGGTCGGTTCGGCGAGCTCGGCTTCCTCGAACGCGGCGCGGGCCGCATCGTCGACGAGGCGACGCTGCTCGGCGGACAACTCCCGGATGCGGTTGCCGTCCATCGCAGTGTGGGCCTCCTTCAGCCGTTCGCCGAGCCCGGTAAGGCGCCCCTTGATCTCCTGATCCCGAAGCGCGAGCCGGTTGACGACCCACGCTGCCGTGGTGGGCTTGCGCGCGGCGGTGATCTGTTTGGCGGTGTCTCCGTCCCCGCGTTGTTTGGCGGCTGCGGCGAGCTTGGTGCGCAGGGCGGTGAACTCCTCCGGCTTGACCTCGTATAGCTCGTCGAGTTCGTCGGCCATGGCTCCCATGATTCCGTGAGATCCACGTTCAGAGCACATAACAGAACTGTTATGCTTGATTCATGAGCACGCTGGGTGGTGACCTGATCCGTGAGGCGCGCCGACGCGCGGGCCTGACGCAGGCAGAGCTGGCTGTGCTCGCGGGCACCTCCCAGTCCGGGATCGCGCGGTGGGAGGCCGGCCGCACCGCGGTGAGCCTTGACGACGCCATCCGCCTCGTCCGGCTGTGCGGCTTCGACCTGGAGGTCATGCTGCTGCCACGCGACGACAGCGATATGGCGCAGGCGACTCGGCTGGCCGGCCTCACCGGCCAGGAACGGATGGATCGACACGCGCGGTTGGCGCGGCAGCTGACCGGGCTTCGCCACCGCGACGACCGCTGACATGGAACTCGACCTGGCCCGGCTGCTGGAGGCTCTCGACCGGCACAAGGTGGCGTACGTGTTGATCGGTGGCCTGGCCGCGGTCTATCACGGGTCGCCGTTCCCGACCGAGGACGCCGACATCACACCGCAGACCGATCGCGCGAATCTCGAGCGCCTCGCCGCGGCTCTTGTCGAGCTGGACGCGCGGATCCGCACCGACGCCGAGCCCGCCGGGCTGCCATTCACGTGTGATGCCGATTCCCTTGCCGCCCTGAAGACGGTCAACCTGACGACTGCCGCAGGCGACCTCGATCTGACGTTCGAGCCTGCGGGGACCGCCGGCTACGACGATCTGCGCCGCGACGCGACACGCACCGACTTGTACGGGGTGACAGTGCACATCGCGTCACTGGCCGATGTCATCCGGTCGAAGCAGGCCGCGAACCGGCCCAAGGACCAACGCGTCCTTCCGACGCTTCGCGAAATCCTCTCGCGGCGCGCCACCTAGTCAGCAACAGGCACAATTCATCTTGGCCGACGCCTGCGGATGCAACGATGTCAGTCGTGGACAGTCGGCAGACGCTGCGCCCAGCGATCGTGATCGGCGCGCTGGGCATCGTATTCGGAGACATCGGGACCAGCCCGATCTACACGCTGCAGACCGTCTTCAATCCCGACGACCCGCATCCCGTGCCGATCTCCACCGCCAACGTATACGGGGTTGTGTCAACGATCTTCTGGTCCGTGATGATCATCGTCACGCTGACCTACATCACGCTCGTGATGCGAGCCGACAACAACGGCGAAGGCGGGATCATGGCGCTGATCACCCTGCTGCGCCGCTGGACCGGCACGCGAAGCAGGCGCAAGACGATGTTGCTGGCCGCGCTCGGACTGTTCGGCGCTTCACTGTTCTTCGGCGACAGCATGATCACACCGGCTATCTCGGTCCTGTCCGCCGTCGAGGGCCTCAAGGTGATCTCGCCCGACTTCCGAGATTTCATCGTGCCGATCACCGCGGTGATCATCGTTGCCCTGTTCTCCGTGCAGCGGCACGGCACCGCGGCCGTCGGGCGGTTCTTCGGCCCCGTGATGATCGTCTGGTTTCTGTCGATCGGCGCGTGCGGACTGCTCGGCATCGTCGGCAACCCCGAGATCCTGAAGGCGCTGTCGCCCACCTACGCCGCGACGTTTCTGGCGGACCACTTCCACATCGCGTTCTTCTCCCTAGCCGCGATCGTGTTGTCCGTCACCGGCGCCGAGGCACTGTATGCCGACATGGGGCACTTCGGCCGCAAGTCCATCACCTTCGGTTGGCTCGGCCTCGTGCTGCCCGCGTGCACGCTGAGTTACTTCGGTCAGGGTGCGCTGGTGCTGGCCGACGAGTCGAAGGTGAGCGCGCCGTTCTTCCTACTCACCCCCGAGTGGGCGCGGATTCCGATGGTGCTGCTGGCGAC
>Ga0157372_10008345_pt1 | contig 11016 bp, 12 predicted proteins | sample C55metaG_FD_115307 | JGI IMG/M metagenome (GOLD analysis project Ga0157372, IMG submission 115307) | Corn rhizosphere microbial communities from Kellogg Biological Station, Michigan, USA - C5-5 metaG | ecosystem: Host-associated > Plants > Roots > Rhizosphere > Soil | place: USA: Michigan...
CAGCAACACACACTGCTTTGCATCCGAGCCAAGCGGCGCGACAACAAATGCCGATACCAGTGACGCAACGATAAACCCCGGATAAATACGCAAAACACGTTTTTTCAGATAATCAGGGAAATCCGGTTTGCGATGCCAACTTTGCACAATCAGAAAGCCGCTGAGTAGAAAGAAGCCATTCACAGCGACCTCACCAAATGAGAAAGTGCCGAAGATACGCGTCAGAATTTCTCGGTGCCGATTGCCATCCACCAATTCGGGCGAATGCGAAAGCAGCACCAACGTCGCCAGCATTAGACGTAATAAATTGAAGTTGTTATTTCGATTGGACACTGGCGCCACAACCGGCGCGGATGAATTATTCGGCTGAAAATCGGAAGTAATGTCTACGGCTTTACTCATAGGATTGCTTAAGCGTTTTGAGATAGAAACGACAGCTTTCTACCTACAGATGAATAGTCTGTTCGATTACTATTCCTGAGATACGATGCCATAATTTGCCCAAAAATGCAATTATAGCCTCGCCCCTATCGGCCAATAGTATTCATCCGAGCTACCTTAGTAAGCAGATAGCTTCTCGGCACAAATTCTATAAATTTTTCTCGATTTGGGGTCGGTACTGTTTGAATGTCGCTAACTCCCGCTCCCAATGCGCCAGATGCCCTTCTTCGAGCATCTTTTGCCAAGCCGGTTCTCCCGCCGCCGAACGAGTCCTGATTAACCCACAAATAAACTCTAAACGCTGTTCAACGGTATCAAGCAGTTCCGAATCGGCTTCAATCCCATAAGTCGAACACAACAACTTAAGCCGCCGACTCCCATCATCCAAATCGTCCCGTAAATTGCCTCCTCCCATATCCTCGCCAAACGAGAGCGGCACGAACCAATAAGCCGCAATAGCCACATCCCAAACACGCGGGCCGGGGCCAGCAAAATCGAAATCAATTAACGCATGAGGCTTCTCATCGCGAAACACGATGTTGTAAGGCGCAAAATCGAGATGACAAATCACCTCATGCCTTGATGAATTTGGATGCACCCACCCCCAATTCGCCGCTTCCGGCACAACAAACCCAATCGTCGCGTCGTGATAACGGCGCAGCAACCGAGCCGCCTCAACAAGCGAAGCCTCCGACCAAGCGTAAGGCATAAACCCCACTTCGCCCTCAAGGTAAGAAAGCATCTCGCGCCCCTGCTCATCGACACCTAAAAATCGCGGCGCCCCCTCAAAACCTCGCGCTTTGAGATGACGGAGCAACTGATGCACAGCTTCACTCCAAGGCCCAAGCGTCCGACGTACCGTATCGCCAATACGAACGACCTGATTAACGTTACCCCCCTCTAAAATTTCTTCTTGCATTTTTAGAAATTTATTTCGCTATTTCTGCGAATTGTATGACTTCCAAATTTTCAAAAGAGCAAAAATCATACATGCCAGCACCACCGTATTATAAATCCAAAAAATTAGCATTTGATCGAGCTGCTTAGGATCAAATCCGGTCATTGCAAGCCCTCCAACTGCGAACGCGAATGCGCCACAGCAGAATACCACCATCACCTCAATAATTTTGAGAATTATATCGAATGTTTTCATTGAAAAACGGACTTATCAATTTTTAGATAAAAGCAAAAGAGTGCGCCGAATCTCTTCGGCGCACTCTTTTTATTTGTTGCTGATTATGCCACCAACGGAAGCGCAATCGCTTCTTCGCGTGGCGTGTAAACGCGGGTACCATCTTCCAACTCGCGTTGGGTCTGGGTAATACGCATCGAGCAGAATTTCGGGCCGCACATCGAGCAGAATTTGGCGTCTTTGAAGGCGTCGTCTGGAAGCTCTTCGTCGTGCATGCTGCGGGCGGTTTCGGGGTCAAGTGAAAGGGCGAACTGCTTCTCCCATTCGAAGTCGAAACGGGCTTTGGAAAGCGCGTCGTCGCGGTCACGGGCGCCAGGGCGGTTGCGGGCGATGTCAGCAGCGTGAGCGGCGATTTTATAAGCGATAACGCCTTGGCGCACGTCGTCTTTGTTGGGAAGGCCGAGGTGTTCCTTCGGAGTCACGTAGCAGCGCATCGCGGCACCAGCTTGTCCGGCCAGAGCAGCACCGATGGCGCTGGTGATGTGGTCGTAACCGGGGGCGATGTCCGTTACCAATGGGCCAAGCACGTAGAACGGGGCTTCGTGGCAAACGCGCATCTGACGCTCGACGTTCATCGCGACGAGGTGCATCGGGATGTGGCCGGGGCCTTCGATCATGGTCTGCACATCGTGCTTCCACGCGATTTTGGTGAGTTCGCCGAGAACGTCCAATTCGCCGAACTGGGCTTGGTCGTTGGCGTCGGCCAAGCAACCAGGGCGTAGTCCATCGCCGAGGCTGAAAGTCACGTCGTACTTCTTCATGATTTCGCAAATCGCCTCGAAATGCTCATAAAGGAAGTTGTCGCGCTTGTGAGCGGTCATCCACTGCGCCAAAATACTGCCACCGCGCGAAACGATGCCGGTTACGCGGTCACGGGTGTATTGAAGGTGGTGATAGCGAACGCCAGCATGAATCGTCATATAATCGACGCCCTGCTGAGCTTGCTTTTCAATGACATCGAGCATAATGTCGATAGTTAAATCTTCAACGCGAGGCACACGGTAAAGCGCTTCGTAAATCGGCACAGTTCCGATGGGAACCGGCGAATTTTTGATGTTGGAGATGCGAATGTCGTCCAAGTCGCCACCCGTCGAAAGGTCCATGACGGTATCGGCGCCCAAATGAACGGCGGTGTGCAGCTTTTCGAGTTCTTCTTCGATGTTGGAGGTAATCGAAGAGTTGCCGATGTTGGCGTTGATTTTACATTTGGCACCAACACCAATCGCCATTGGTTCGAGGTTGACGTGGTTGATGTTGGCCGGAATGACCATGCGTCCACGCGCGACTTCAGAGCGGATGAATTCCGGCTCTAATTCTTCGCGCTGAGCGACGTAGACCATCTCCTCGGTGATTTCGCCATTTTTGGCGAGGTGCATTAAAGAGTTATTGCCGTCGCTTTTGGCGAGGCGCTTTTGAATCCATTGTGAACGCATGATTTTGAAGGCTATCCGGTAAAAGACATAAAGTAGTATAAAGGGGCGCTCTATGCTACCTCATTTTTTGCTTTGTTACAATATTTTACGTCAGGATATTCGATTTTCCAGCTTTGAGGTTTAAATATGCGCCCTACTAATTCGCGCCAGTCGCCCTCTGTTGTAAATGGGCGGGTTCGTAAAAAGAACAATTGGGAGTTGACTCCCAATTATTATTCGCATCAACAACGGGAGTTAGTTATTGATCGTAGGCGTCCCGGCGCAGGTTATCGGCACGTTCTCATGCAGCGAGACATAGAGCTTTTCATCAAGCTCTTACCCGATTGGGAAGAGATGTCTCGCGATTTGGATGCGATTGTTTTAGCTGCGGGCCGATATGGAACGGACGGCTATCATAGAACGGGCGTCGTTCACATCTGCGCATGGGAGGCCGATTTATGGGTGGAAAGCTCAATAGAATACTGGGAAGAGCATCGTGATATTCTGGAACAACTCGGAGTTCCCTCTGAAAAGTACGAAGATGAATTCGAGTCTTATATGCTGTGCAAATGGACGAAAAATACCGCACGCGCTTATCAACTCCTTCATATTCTGACACACGAATTGGGCCATCATCACGATAGAATTACCACCCAATCTCAGAAAAAAGCCGCACGTGGCGAATCTTACGCCGAAGCCTACGCGCGTAAATATGGCGTTTTAGTCTGGGAACGCTTCACCAAACATTTTCCACTCGATTGATGTAAAAGCACAAAACGCGAGACTCTATTTGAGCCTCGCGTTTTTTCTATCTCTCAATTAATCTCAAGGAGCAAGCCGGAATGAACCAAGAACTTTCGCGATTTGGGCGCTTTGGGCGACAGTCTTGTATTTCGGAGAACCAGCGATAATCTGGAAGGCCCGTCGTTTTCCGGCAAAAAAGCGAGCCGTCATCACGTTGGTGCCAAGTTCGCCAGATATTTCGCGGCCTTTATAACCGTTGAGCGTGATATTTTTAGAGGAAGTTATTTTTACACCCGTTGAGCGAACGAAGCCTTTTTCTGCTCCAACGAGATACTTACTCACTCCATTACTGTTTAAAGTCGCTGGTAAATCGACTGGCAATACCACATAAGAAACTGGCCCCGAACTCAACGAATACATCTTAACGTTGATGGGCTTGCCGCCTTTAATGGGCAACTTAGTTGGGGTAACTTGAGGCTTTCCGGGCAACCATACCGAAAATCCTGAGTCTTTAGGAGCGAAATTGGGCGCTGGTGCGGCTACAGCGACTGGCAATTTGAGTCCAACCGTCGTGGCGGTGGACAGCGCGAGCATTAAAGCTAACCGGCATCCAAATGTCTTTTTCATGATGTATTCGCTTAGAGTGGCTTCACGACTAATTCGCGGGTATCGTAGTAGCCGCGAAAATGCGTGATTTGCCCTTCCTTACTAAATTCTAACAGGCTAGCGCCATGATAACTTATGCTATCTCCCACCGTATTATAGCCTTCGGTTTCCCAGAAGAGTCCGGCGGCATTCTCATTAAAAGTCATCTGTCGAAAATCTGAATTGACTTTGCCGAGCGTCTCTTTGTACTCAGTCCAGAACTTCATAATCGCCTCGCGCCCTTTCAGCGTTTGTTCCTTGCTATCGAGGGCCGAATTATTTAGCGTCGCATCCTCAGCGAAGAGGTCTACCAGTTGCTTTACATCATCAACCGAACCAGTTTCTAAGGCATGTAATGCGTCGATGAACTGCTGGGCCTGAGTTTCAATTTGTGTATTTGACATGAGTTTTATTCCTACAATTTCTTGATTTGTCCGGTTTTGGCGGAAGCATAAATCGCTTCGATAATCCGAAGGTCACGCAGTCCTTCTTCGCCGGGGGTTTTGGGCGGCTTGTTATGCAAAACACAATCCGCCATGTGGTCCATCATCAAAGCGAACTGATTTTTCTCGGCGATGGGCCGCTCTTCTTTGATATTTTTGTACTCGACCGTATCTTCGGGAGCCGCTCCAATCGGGCCAAACGGATGCTCAAGAGTCATGTTGTGCTTGTAGTAATCGGTGGCAGGGTCTAAATCGAGCCAGCCTTTCTCGAAGAAAACACGATAACGCTTCACTTCCTGCTGCCCGTAAGCCGTCGTACACGACGCCATAACGCCATTGGGAAAGCGCATCGACCAGATCACGCTCTGCTCGACTTCACGGAATCTAGGGTCGTTAGCTGGCTTGTGCAACATGGCTTGCACTTCGAGTGGCTCGTCTCCGGTTAAATAGCGGCAGGCATTGAGCGAATAAATGCCAATATCAGGCAAGGGGCCACCGCCCGCGATTTGTTTATCGAGGCGCCATTGGTCGGCGGGGTCATTCACGTCAATTGGGCGGCAGTGGTCGGAAACAATCATCGTCATTTTCCCGAATTGCCCGCTACGACACAAACGAATCGCTTCGAGATTAAACGGCTCGTACTGCGAACGATAGGCCGTCATTAATTTCACGCCCGCTGCTTTACAGGCGGCAATCATGGCGCTGGCATCGACAGAGTTAGTAGAAAGGGGCTTCTCACACAGCACATGCTTTCCAGCCTTGGCAGCAGTTTCAGCATGGGCGCGATGAAAAGCATTCGGCGTGATGATATAAACGACCTGAACTTCGGGATTATTTTTGATTTGCGCGAAAGTCTGGTAATTATAAATCGCGTCTTGAGAAACACCGTAATCCTTCGCTACCCGCTTGGCTTTGGCCTCATCGCCTGAAACCAGCGCGACGAGCTTACATTTCTTCGAGGCACCAATCGAAGGAATAATCTGGTTCATGGCAAATTTCCCAAGTCCGACGATAGCGAAACCAACGCGCTTATCTTCAGGTTGTGGAAGCGGATCGGTTATTTTGGGAAATGGCTGTCCGGTCGCTTTGACGGGTTCGTTTCCTATCGTCTGAGCGGCAGCGATGTTAGCTGTCGCGGCAGCGGCGATACCGGTTGCACCAAGCCGAATCAAATGGCGTCTGGTGAGTTCTTTCTCGGCAGTTTCGGAAGCAGATAATTCTTCTGGAGTGATTGACATGTTGGCTCAACTGAAAATTAGAAATTTGTCAGGGCCTATTGCCAATAGAATGCCGTTTAGCCACAAACGCAAAAACGCGAGGTATTCGAAAATACCTCGCGTTTTTGCGTTTGTTGGTTTCGCTTAAGCGGATGCTTCTACAGCTGTTTCCTGTTCCTTGTCTTTGTCCTCGACCGCGAGTGCCTTCTTGAAGGCGCGACGCAGTTTTTCGTCGGTAACAGGGTCTTGAACGCGGTTGAGACCATTGATGGTCACAACCGGAATGTGATCGTTCAATTTCTCTTTGATAATCGGGTCTTCGTCGATGTTGACGCGCTCGACCCAGAAATCATAATCAGCGTGAAGTGTGTTCAAAAGTTGCGCCGCATCCTGGCACAAATGGCAACCGGTGCGCCCGTATAAACGAACATGGAGCGGCTGGCCGGAATCGAAAGTATTGTTTTGACTCATTTTGCGTCTTCCTTCGGTGGCTTTTGACAGTTGGCTATTAACAACCTGCGAACAGGAAATAATTTATTTCTTCGCCTTCAAAACCTTCGCGCTGATAAGTTTATCGCCCTGAGTCAGTTTCAAAGCAGCATCTTTTCCAGCAATGACTTTACCGAATACGGTGTAGTTGCCATCCAAGAAGGGTACAGCGCCTTGCGTGATGTAGAACTGGCTACCCGCAGAATCGGGGTCTTGAGAGCGAGCAGCCGCAATAACCAGCTTCTCGTGCTTCAAACCATTGTTGGCTTCAAGCGGTACTTCGTAGCCGGGGCCACCCTGTCCAGCAAACTCACTCGTTTTGGGGTCTTTGGAGTTGGGGTCGCCGCCCTGAATGATGAAACCTTTGCCGTCGCCCGACAAATCGGCATGACGGTGGAAAACCGTTCCATCATAGAATTTACGACCAGAGAGGTACAAGAACGAACGGACGTGCAGCGGAGCGGCTTTGCCGTTGAGTTCGACGGTGATAACGCCCTTGGTTGTTTTAAGCTCGACAGTCGCCGTATTTGGCACCGCAACCATCGGAGGTGGTGGCACCTGAGATTTCTTGGCTGCCGCTATCATCGCAGGCGGAGCGCCCATTGCCTCTAAATCTGCTGGATTTGTGACCTTATAAGGGCTTTTATTGGCAGGGGGAGCAGTAGGTGCAGCCTTCGTTGGCTCAGCAGCCGTTTCCACAGGAGCAATGGTCGGAACGCTAGCAGGGTCGCTTTTGGGGGCTTCGGCTGCGGGTGAAGTGCAACCAGCGCACAGGGTTACGCCAAAGACTGCCAACAATGGCAATTTCTCAAGATGTTTCATGGTCATTTTCAATCGCGGGTTTCGGACGCAGAAGAATTTGAAAAGTTGTAGCCGATTCTCAAATTCTGCCTCTCAACCGCACCTCTCAAATTTAGATACCGACTGAATGTGCGACGCAGTATAAATCCTTGCTCTCACAAAAACTCGACCTACTTCACGCTCTCAAACGTTCTGGGGCCGTAAAGTTCTCAGTAGTCGCGGTGTCGGCGGCGTTTCACCTGCCGCAATTTTCTGGGTATAAAGGCGCGGCGACACCCCATAAGCATCCTTAAACGCCCGCGAAAAGTGAAATGGCGAGCTAAAACCCGTCATGCGTGAGATTTCGGTAATCGAATAATTCGAGCGCGAAAGTAGCAGAGCCGCGCGGTCTAACCTCGCCAAGCGAACAGTTTCGAGCGGTGGATGCCCCGTCGAATTACGAAACAGGCGGCACAAATGCTCAGGCGTCACGAAAGCTACCTTCGCCAGATTCTCAAGCGCGATTGGCGCGGCGGCATCTTCGTCCAATTTTTCATAGACGAATTGTAGCGCGCGTTCGACAGGTTCGGGCAGTCGTTGTGGGTTCGCTTCGCCGACCTGCGTTTCACCAGTCACAAAGGCCGATAGAAGCAGCGAAGCGGCTAACCTAAGCTGGAATTCGTCTTCGAGTGGCGCGAGTGAAAGCAAATGCTGACAAAGCGGCGCGAGGATTTCGCTCTCGTGCATGAGACGTACCAGAGGCCATGCCGAACGTTCGGGCCAATGCGAGGGAATTTCGCCCAGTTGAAAATGAAAAAAACCGTGTCGAGTGCGTTTTTTATGGTCCCAAACGAACGCATCGCGATACTGTGGCTGACAAAGCAGCAACTGACCGCAGCGAAGTTCGATTTCCCGCTTTTCTCCGCCATCTGGCAGCGTAAAAGCATAGGACGCCTCGCCTTCGAGCAGCCAAACAAATTCGTAATCGCGCAGCAAACGCGGCCCAAACGTCGCCCCTTGTGGATAGAGTGCCACATTGGGCCGATTAATTACGGAGATAAGCGATTCGCCCGCACTCATGCATCGGCCTCGACGGGGGCAATGTCGTCGTCATCATCGAAATCTTCGGCGATTTCCAATCCGATGGCGCCTTCAACGGCCACGCTGAACTCGCCGCGAATTTCCTTACGCGAACGCAGCGCAGCAGCGACTTCAAGCGGAGTACCGCGCAAAATCTCTTCAAATTGCTTGGTCAGTTCGCGGCCCGCGCAAACATTCACTTCCGGTGCCAATTCGCCCAACAATTCGAGCGTTTTGGCGATACGATAGGGCGACTCGTAAATCACGAAGGTTTCACCACGACGCAGCACTTCCGCGAAAACTTTGCGAATTTTCCCCGGTTTACGCGGCAGGAAGCCCAAAAACGAGAAACGCTGGGCATCAAAGCCCGAAACCGAAAGCACCGCGACCAACGCGCAAGGCCCCACAATCGGCGAAACCTTGATGCCATTTTCAGCAGCTACTCGAACCAGAACCGGCCCCGGATCGGAAACCCCCGGTGTTCCCGCGTCGGTTACGAGCGCCAGATTTTCTCCCGCCGCCATTTTAGCGACGAGGGCTTCGATTTTCGCGGGCGAAGTGTGTTGTTGTACGCTCGTGCAAGGCGTATGAATTTCGAAACGCGATAAAAGTTTGTGGGTGTGACGGGTATCTTCGGCGCAGATGAGCGCGACATCACGCAGCGTTTGCAACAAGCGAGGTGAAACGTCTTCCAGATTTCCAAGTGGCGTCGCGCACACAAATAATGTTCCAGACATGAGAAAAGTAACAAAAAGCCTAACAGGGAAAAGCCCGCAGGGTTATTGAAAGAATAATTGAATAGGACGGCTTAATCAGAAAAACACGAGACACAAAACAAAAACGGCGACTTCTGGAAGGAAGTCACCGTTTTTGCTCTGTTCTCGAAGGCCCCGGACGAAAACGCCGCACTGTTTCTGTTATTCGCTGAGTGCGGCGCTGATTGCGACAGACTTTCTAGATTAGAAAGTCTGCGGCGGTCTTAGCGACCGCGACGACGCAAAGCGCGAGCGGCTTTGCGGCGCTTTTTCGCCCAGTGCGTCTTGACTTTGCGCCGGTGTTTTTTCTTGTCCGAACTCAAAGCGTCTCCTCCGTGTAATTTTTCATCATTATTTTTTATCCAACTCGAAAACAGGTTTCGTCAGGGCCTTTACATTTTAACGGTGAGTTGGCACCGCGTCAAATCTAAGTGTTAACAGACTTGTGTTAGTGCGCAGATTCCAAGCCAAAATTAGTGTTTGGCTTTACGTTCCTTGATGGCGTGAACAATCATTGGAGCAATCGACAAAAAGATAATTACCATGACGGCTTTTTCGAGATTGTCCTCAACAATTGGAATATTTCCAAGGAAATAACCCAGCAGAGTCATCGAAACAACCCACAAAATGCCACCCGCGATGTTGTAAGTCAGAAATTGTTTGTACTCCATCCCTGCTGCTCCCGCGACGGTTGGGGCGAAAGTACGAACGATTGGAACGAAACGCGCTAATACGATAGTTTTGGGGCCATGCTTTTCGTAGAAAGCATGAGCGTTATCTAAATGCTTACGCTTGAAAAGTCTGGAATCGGGCTTATTAAATAAGGAGGGGCCAAGCTTTCTTCCGATAAAGTAACCGACGGTATCGCCAACGATAGCCGCGACACAGAGCATAGGAATGAGCAGGAAAATGTTGAGTTGTCCAAGACCTGCCATAAATCCAGCGATGAACAACAAAGAGTCACCGGGAAGAAAAAAGCCGACCAATAGGCCGGTTTCGGCGAAAACAATACCAAAAAGTAAAAGATACCCAGAGGCCCTTATAAGCTCTTGTAAGCCTTTGGGATCGTGAAGATTGTGGAGAAGATCGCGGAGAAAATCCATGTGTGAGTCCGCTAATGTCGCGGGAAAGCGAGAAGAGGCTACTTGTCACCTCGTCAAACGTCAAATAAGTTCGTAGATTTTCGTTTAAATTAAACGTGAAAATAAAGAAACTCTTATCACCTTATGCCACGCACCCCCGAACAGTTCGTCCTCGCACGTCGCGAAAGTTGGGCGCGCCTCGAAGATTTAACCGAAAAGGCTCAGGCTTCGCGCCTCACTGCCCTCTCCGATAGTGAAATCCACGAGTTAGGCACGCTCTACCGCCGCGCCAGTGCCGATTTAGCGCGCGCCCAGACTCGCTACTCTTCCACCTTCGCCGGAAGCGAACTGGTGCGCAGCCTGAATGCCCTCGTGCTTCGCGCTCACGCCCAGATTTATTCGGCACCCGCCACCCAAACAACGCCAATCCGAGCTCTCTGGGAATTTCTGTTGTATGGCTTTCCCGCCGCCTTTCGTCGTCACTGGCGGCCTATTCTGCTTTCGGCCATGCTGATGTTCCTTCCCAGCCTTGGGGCTTACATGGCGGTTTGGACTAACGCCAGCAACACCAAGATTTTTGTTCCAGATCATGTCGTGCAGGAAGTCGAGGCCCGCGCCAAGAAAAAACTGGTGACAGGCTGGGGTGGAAATACCAGTTATAATGGCGTAGTCGAGTCGCCCGCCATTTCGAGTTACATCACCGTCAATAATATCCGAGTCTCTCTCACCGCTGTCG
>Ga0157372_10008347_pt1 | contig 11015 bp, 11 predicted proteins | sample C55metaG_FD_115307 | JGI IMG/M metagenome (GOLD analysis project Ga0157372, IMG submission 115307) | Corn rhizosphere microbial communities from Kellogg Biological Station, Michigan, USA - C5-5 metaG | ecosystem: Host-associated > Plants > Roots > Rhizosphere > Soil | place: USA: Michigan...
AAGGACAGTCCATCGACGTCTTCGACAAGAATTGGCAGGGCGTATCCTCCTTTGCCTTCAAGGATCCCGCGATCCCTGCCGGCTTCGGCCCCTTTAATATCGTCAATATCCAGGGGATGTTATACGTCTCCTATGCAAAGCTCGAAGCTCCCGATAACGAGGACGACGACCCCGCACCCGGAAACGGATATGTAGACATCTTTACAACCGACGGAACACTGGTAAAGAGATTTGCCTCCGGCGGAGCGCTCAATTCTCCCTGGGGCATCACCCAGGCGCCCCAGGGCTCCGGCCTGCCGCTGCACGCGATCCTGGTCGGTAATTTCGGCGATGGCCGGATCAACATATACGATTCCACCGGCTCCTACATTGGTCCCTTGCAGGGCAACGGCCAGCCCATCGTCATAGAAGGTCTCTGGGCGCTGGATTTCCTCGCAAACGAAAACCCAATTCTTGGCCGTAACAAACTCTACTTTACGGCCGGCCCCAAAGACGAACAGCATGGCTTGTTTGGCTACCTGAAAGCTCAGTAAAACCGCACACGCACAACGGAACCCCTATCCCTTTATCAAGGCAGCACTGCGGCCGTGATCTTCATATCACTACGTGCGAAAGCAGTCCGCGCAGCATCCGCCGCCACCGCCGCCTCCCGCTTCTTCCCCTGCCGCGTCAGTGCTGCCGCCAGTCCCCAATACGACCATCCATTACCCGGATGGATCGCCAGGTCCTGCCGGAATGCCGCCTCCGCCTCCGCAAACCGATCCGCCTTGATCAGCACACTGCCAAGGAATTGCCGCGCCGGCTGCTGCCAGTCCTTCGGCTCATCGTAGATCATCGCATCCTCGAATGCCGCCGCCTCTTGCAAAAGTGCAACGGCCGTAGCATATTGACCCCGGCTCTCCGCAAGTACCCCAGCGAGGATCTTCCCCGCCACCCTCGTGCCGTTGATACCCGGATTGGAATAGCTCGGGGCCGGCGCAAACAATTGCTGATTGGCCGTGTCCCGCCATAACGCATCCAATTCCACGGCAGCCGAATCCAGCAATCCCTTTCGGGCAAACGCGACACCCCGGCTATAATGGGCGAGCACGTCCGCATACACATACGCCGCCGCCGGCCGGTCCGCCGAAAGCACGGAATCCCATTTGCCAAATCGGACCTGCGTCAACATCGGCGTCATATACACGTATTGCATAAATATACCCATAAAAGCAGGCTGGCTCATCCAACTGCTGTCAAAGCTGTGTCGTGTATCCCAGGACGCCCGGAGCGCATCGGCATAACGTCCATCCATACTTGCACAAGCCGCCTGAAAATGCAGATTATGCCCGAGGTACAAAGGCGAATTGTCCGCCACCGAAGGGAATTTGCCGAGATAGTCATAATACCCGCTCACGGCACGGATATTCACATCCCACCCCTTCGCATATCGGCCCGTTCGGATATAGATATGCGCGGGCATATGCACCACATGCGAAACGCCCGGCATCAACCCGGGCAAGGCATCGGTGGCGGCAAGCGCCCGTCCGGGATGGTCGGACGCCTCCACGGAATGGATATAGTAGTGCGCCGCCCCGGGATGCGCAGGAGTCGTCCTCAGCACGCCTTCCAGCACTGCTACAAGCGGTGGCGTCCAGGGCTTGGGTTTTCCCCGAAGATCATAAAGGTCCCACGGATGCTGCTGCATCAGTGCGTCGGCATAAAGGACGGCGATATCCGGGCTTTGCGGGAACCGCCTGTACGCATTCCGCATAGCATCCACATATCGCTGGTTCAACACCTCGCGGCTCAGGCTGGTGTCGGTGGAATACCTCGACCCCATCGCGTCGATCAACGCGCGGTTCTCCGGCGACAGGCCCGCCGACAGCGACCTGGCGCGGTCCGCCGCCTCCGGCGCCGCCGGCGAAGCGGCATAGCCATAATCGTTGATGTTGGGTCCATAGGCCAACGCCTTGCCCCAATAACCCATCGCAAACCCGCTGTCCAACCGCGTACTCTTATCAAAGGAAGCCAGCGCCTCGATGATATGAAATCCGTAATACAGATTGATCCCCTGTTGGAAATAGATTAGAGCGCTATCGTTCTTTCCCGTCACCGGCATCCGGTAATTGCCCCAGCCCGAAAGCAGTGGGATCGGGTTGGCCGCCGGGTCGAAGGCCGCAAGAGACGTACCGCAACCGACAAGATTCTGCTGCTTGTAACGCAGGGCCCGCTGTCGCGCCGCAAGAGAATCGTCAAGAGGGTGAAATCGGGCAAATCCCTCCAATAGAAGGAACCCGAAGGAGAGGAGCAGGAGTCGCATGTCAGGAGTTTTGATAAATATCCTCCTATTTTTCCAATACGCATTAAACTCAGGCCCGTTTCCTTTACTGGCCACCAGCACCGGCCGAAGCCAACAACCCCAAGGTACCAGGTATCGCAAATGGAGTAACGATCTGGAACGGTGGTTACGGTTGCTCCATGGCCTACCGTTGTCGCGATCGTAAAACCCGCTGCGCCGCTGCGGGTTTTTTTGTTTGTGAGCTGGTTGAAAGGTCCAACCTCGCGTTGATTCTCAAAAAAAGCATAGTATGAGAATGATAAGGTTGATAAGATTGTCACTGATCCTTGCCGTAAGCCTCATCGCAAAAGCCGGGGTTGCTCAGGAAATGCCGGCCGGGATGACCGCTGCCATAAAAGCCGATGATTCCGCAAAACTCGCCACCCTCCTCACAAAAGAGAACATCAGCGCCTGCTTCCTGGAAGGCTCCTGGATGTACAGCCCGCTCTCTCAGGCCATAAGACACAACTCCATGAAATGTTTCAATTTGCTGATTGCCATGGGCGCCAACGTAAATAAGGCCTGCGACGGCTACGTGCCGCCCCTCATGCACGCCGCAAAATATGGGCGGTTGGAGATGGTAAAGATACTCGTGGCAAAAGGCGCCGACCCCAAATACAAATACAGCGGCGACTATACCCCCGCCGACGGCCAGACTCCGCTGACCTATGCCGAAAAGAACAACCAGTCCGCCGTCGCAGAGTACCTGCGCTCAGTCCCCAATAAATAGCGCTCAGTCACCGATAAAATAATTAATCCTTACTAACCCGAAAAACAAAGCCCGTGGCTAACCGCCGCGGGTTTTTTGTGCGAATTATCCTAACTTCAATAGCTCATTGTTATTAACTGCCTCTTATGAAACGAATGACCCCATGGCTCAGCCTCCTGCTTCCCCTTGCCGTCTTGTCGCAGCAGCAAGCGCTACCCACCCATCCGCTCCACCTCAGCGGCAAGGTACGGACCCGTAGCGCCAATGAGATCGTCGCGGGCGTGACCATCAGCAACCGCAGTCTGGGCATCCATAACCTCTCCGACCTCGGCGGCAATTATCGCATCAACGCCCGCGCCGGCGACACACTCATCCTGTCTTCGGCGGGTTATCATTCCGATTCCATCATCGTCAGTTCTTCGATGCTCGCCGCGGAGACCACCTTGTATCTCCGCGAGAACGTCGTCACCCTGCCCTCCGTCAAGGTCACTGAGACCGCATATCAGCAGGACTCAGCTCAACGCCGCGAAGAATACGGCTGGCTCCTCAACAGGAATCACCCGGTAAAACTTTGGAATGAAAAACGTGCCGGCGATGCCCCCGGCCTCAGCTTCAGCCCCATCGGCTATTTCTCGACGGAAGAGGTGCGCAAACGGCGCCTGAAAGCACGGCTCGAAAAACAGGAACAGGATTATTATATCGACTCCAAATTCCCCCGCGCCCGCATCGCCATCCTCACCGGTCTCAAAGGCGATTCGCTCGACATCTTCATGGTCCGCTATCGCCCCACATACGCCGTCTGCCGGGCCATGACCGGCGAGGACATGCTGCTATATATCAACGATAAAATGGTGCTGTTCCGGAAACCACCCAAAATTGCTAATTCCCGGTCGCGGTATCCGCATCGCTCTTCCGCTCCAAAAGCCTGATCAGCGGTTCCAGCTGCGGCTGAATAATTATCCTCGTCCTCCGATTGGCCGCACGTCCCTCCGGTGTATCCGCGGGCGCCATCCCGACATATTCGCTCCGGCCCGATGCCGTCATCCGCAATGGGGAAACAGAATAGTCGGTTTGCAGCATCCGCACCACAGACGTCGCCCGCTTGACGCTCAGGTCCCAGTCATCGACCAGTACCTCCTGCGGATGCACGACGCTTTCCGTATGCGCAAGGACCGTAAACTCGAAATCGGGTTGATCGTTTAGCACCCGCGCCAGCCGTCCGATCACCGGCTTTGCCTTATCGTCGATCGTATAGCGGTTGCTGTCGCTGTCAAACAGTAGTTTTTCGGACAAGTCGACGGACACTACTCCCTTATCCAGTTTGATCGCCACGTCTTCTCCATAGCCGCCGACCGCCGCCTTCAACTCCACCAGGATAGCGAAATTCGCCGAATCGCGATGCGAGATGGCAGCACGCAGCTGCTGGATATAGATGTCTTTGGAACCGATATTGTCCAGGCTTCGCTTGATACTCTCCGCCTGGGAGCTGCTGAGGGCCGAAAGCTCCGTCAGCTGCTTCCGCAACAGGGTGTTGTTCTCCTGCGTAGCAGTAAGCAACCCATTCAGGTTGGTCATCTGCGTCTGGATCTCCGTCTTTTGCCGGGTCAGCGTAGCATTCGCGTCCTGCGTGGTCTTCAGGGTGCGCATCGTCTGATTGTACAGAGAGTCGTTATTCCTGGCCTGGGCCTCCATGGCCTTATAGGTACCGGTGCTGACACAGCTGCCGAAAAGGGTAGGGGCGGCAAAAAGAACAACGAGGTAAGTTGAGACACGTCGCATAAAAGGGTTTATGATTCGGCCCCAAATTAATACATATTCTTGTTTTTTGCTAACCCCCAATCGTATAAACAAGCCGTAATACGCCATGCTCGAGGGTCTCGCACCCCACCATCTGCAACCCCATCCCCGGCAAACCCTCTTCGAAATATCGCTTGCCGCTCCCCATCACCAACGGATGCACCAGCAGCCGCACCTCATCCACCAACCCGGCACGCATCAGCGAATTGGCCAGCCGGCCGCTGCCCTCGATTCTGATCTCGCCATTACCTTCCGCCTTTAACCGGCTCACGGTCTCCTGCACCTTTTCGCGGATGATCGTCGTGTGGGCCCAGGCCGCCGACCCAAGTCCCGCCGAGACAACATATTTTGGGGAATGGTTCAGCTTTCCGGCAACACCATCCATCTCCTCATCGTCCAGCGCCGACCAATAAGGCATCAACATCTCATAGGTGACCCGGCCCATCAGCATCGCATCCGACCCTATCACCGACTCGCGGATCGCCGCCTGCCGGCTTTTGCTGTCAAAAGGAAAGAACCACTGGGGCATAAGTGAGGCATCAAAGACGCCGTCCAGCGTCATCCAGGCGGAGGCAACAAGTTTGCGCATAAATTTTTGATTTTATAGGCGCAAATTAGCCCGCCGGCCAGGCAATAAATAGAACAAAACCGACAATCTCCAACGCCGCTAAACGCACAGCCATCCCTCAAGCCGCAAAACCCGCGCTCGTAGCCCATCTCATCGTTCACCGACCACCCGCCACTCAACGCGCACCTCCGGGTTCCGCACCCGCCCCCGCCCAAAACGCTGCCGTGCGCTCAATATATTCCGTCGGTGTCAAACCCGTAAACTCCCGGAAAGTCCTGATCAGATGGCTCTGATCCGCATACCCATTGTCATAGGCAATATCAATAAGCCGTGAAAAATCCCCGATACTGAGTTGCCGGAACGCAGCCTGGAACTGGCAAACCCGGCTATACACCTTCGGCGACAAACCCACATGTTCTGCAAACAACCGCTGCAGGCTCCGCTCCGTCATCCGCAACTCCTCCTGCAACCATCGCATCGCCACCATCCCGTTCCCACCCGCTATCAGCTGCGCCGCATATCCCGCGATCCTGTTCCCATCCCGCGACCCAGCGCAAAGCCGTATCACAAACGCTTCCATCAATCGCACCCGCTCCTCCGCCGTATCGGCTTCATCCAATCGCTCCCGCAATCCCATCTCCCTCACAAGCGGCAAGTGATCCAACTCCACCCCCAGATCCGTCGCCTCATCCGCCCGTATCCCAAACAAGGGGCCCAGCCCATGCGGTTTCAGGAACCACGCCACCAGCGTCAGATGTCCCGCCGCCTTCACGACCATCGGCGCCACATTCTGACCATACAACAACAGCCGCGTATCCGAGCCGGAGGACTGGTATACGATCGACGGCATCGCCTTTGCCACCAGCGGAACCTCCCATTCACCGGGCAGCCTGTCCACCTGCAACACCGTAATGCTGCTCACCAAATCCGCCAGCACCAGCGGCGGCAAAAATCCCCGCACGATCATGTTCAAGTATCATCATCTCCCACTAAGCCACCCACCCGCGCCACCCCGCGACTCCCCCGCCACCCGCAATCCCCGGCCACCCGCAGTCCCCGGCCACCCGCAATCCCCGGCCCCCCGTCATCCCAAGCCACCCGCCCCTCCAGACCACCCCCCCCTCATATCCTCCCCCGGCACCCCTCCAGCTTCTCCCCGATCACCGCCTTCTCAGCTTCCGTCCCCGCCAGCTCCAGCGCGCGCTCAAAATGCTCCGCCGCCCGGCGATCGTCCACGTCACTATACAGCTCCCCAAGCAAACTATGATAGAAGAGATTCCCCTCCAACCCCAGCCCCTCCGCCTCCGGAATAGCCTTCTCCTTCCCATAGACTCGCGAGAACGCAAACGCCCGGTTCAACGCCGCGATCGGCGAGTACTCCAGGATCAATAACCGGTTATAAAAGAGCAGGATATTTTCCCATTTCTCCGGGCTATCGCCCGGATTCGTATGCCACCACGCGATCGCCGCTTCGAAATGGTAGCGCGAAAGCAGACCCTGCCCGCAGGCCTGGTCCATAAATGCATTACCCCGGCTGATCAGCTCCTGGTCCCACTGCGTGCTGTCCTGCTGTTCATACAAGACCAATCCCCCCGCCTCATTTATTCGCGCATCGAACCGCGAAGCCTGGAAACACATCAGCGCAAGCAGCGAATACACATCCGCCCTCGCCGTGCCCGTATCCTGCGTCAGTAAAAAACAAAGCCGCATCGCCTCCCAGCAAAGATCCTTCCGCAACACCCTCGAAGGACTCATCGAATAATAACCTTCGTTAAACAGCAGGTAGAGGGTCAGCAATACCGCATCCAACCGCGCATCCAATTCCGCGCTTGCAGGCATCGCCAGGGCCACCCCTTCTTCCCGCAGCCGCTCCTTCCCCCGATAAAGCCGCTTGTTGATATTCGCCTTGGTCGTCAACAACGCCTGCGCGATCTCATCGATCGTAAATCCGCAAAGCACCCGTAAAGCCAGCGAAACCTGCGCCTCCACCGGGATCGATGGGTGACAAATAGCAAATAACATCCGCAGCTGACTGTCACTGATCCCATCCGGCGAAAAATCCCAGTCCGCCGCCGCCCCTGCTTCCACTTGGTCGCCGCTGATCCCAGCGACCTTGTCGCCGTCCCCCTGCGGGTCCCGCCGCAACTGCCCTTGCACCCGCCGGACCACCCGCTCATGCTTTAATCCATTCAACGCATTATTCTTCGCCACCTTATACAACCAGGCCACGGGATTGTCGGGAACCCCCTTCAAGCCCCAGGTTTCCGCCGCGGCCAGGAAAGTTTCAGAGACGATGTCCTCCGCCGCATCCATCTGGTCAATGCCAAATCGCCTGCAGAGGAGGGACACCATCTTGCTGTATTCCTGCCGGTATAATTGCGGTATCAGTTCGCGGTTATCCATTCAGGTAATTAAAACCTAATCGTTATTATCCGGTGCCACCAATGGCCTGACCTCTACCTTCCCGCCTTCCGCAAACAATATCGGACAACCCTTGGCCATCTCCGCCGCCTCATCGCCCGTCTCGGCACGTACAATGACATACCCATTGATGAACTCCTTCACCTCCGTGTAAGGCCCATCTGAAACTACTCCACCATGCCCGACCCATTTCGATCCCTTTACCCCAAGCCGATTACCGTTGCTTACCAGCCGGTCCTTCGCGGCAATGCCGCCCATCCAGTTCATCCAGGTTGTCATCCGTTGCTGCATCTCGGCAGGCGATACTGGCGCCTGGGGACCGTTCTCTACCCGGAAGATCAATGCAAACTCTTTCATACTAAATGTTTTTTGGTTATTAATGCTATGTAGACAAGCCGGAATTTCCAAATAGGACAAACTATAGGATCAAATTTATTTATTTTTGCCACTAAACCTTCCGGCCTCCGGATTGTTCAAGCATCGATGAGCACCTCGCTGACCTACCACCCACTCCGGCCTTTTCGGCGCGTCCTATCGCGCCTGTCCCCCCGTCTCGTCCTTTCACTAGTCGCATTTTTCGTCATGGCCCACATCGTCTCCGCCCAACCCAATTGGGAGCTTCGTACCGAAAAAAAGGATATCAAGGTCTATACCCGGACCTTCTCCGACAGCAAATACAAGGCCATCAAAGTAGAGTTAACCCTGCAAACGACGCTCTCCCGCCTCGTCACCGTTCTACTCGACATAAAGACCGCCCCCGATTGGGTATACGCCACCAAGTCGGCCATCCTCCTCAAACAGGTCTCTCCCTCCGAGCTGATCTATTACTCCGAAGTACGCCTCCCCTGGCCCATGAGCAACCGCGACTTTATCGCCCATCTCATCACCACCCAGGATCCGCATACCCGTGTGGTCACCATTTTAGGCCCGACAATGAACGATTTTGTCCCGGAAAAAAAGGATATCGTCCGGGTAAGACGCTCAGAGGGCAAATGGATACTCACTCCCGTCGATCGGGATCATATCCGGGTGGAATATACGCTTCGAACGGACCCCGGTGGCGATATCCCCGCCTGGCTGTTTAATTTGTTCGTGACAAAAGGCCCCCTCGAATCCTTCGAACACCTGAAGACGCAGCTCACCAAACCCGAATACAACAACGGCCACCTGCCCTTCATCGTCGATTAGCCTCGCCGCCAGTCGCAAACGCCTCAAACCGCTTCACCTCACTCCTCACTCCCCGCTCCGTCACCTTGCTCCACTTCTCCAGCGCCGAAACTTCCACTATTATCTTTCCCTTCTCCACCCGCCGCGTCCACATCCCTGCTACGCGCCCCCGAACCAGCACCACCGGCTTCAACCCGTGAAACGTCTGCTTCACATGCTCCATCCGCACGATCCCCCCGCGATCTTTATATCCCACTGCATATTCATCATACGCCGGCAACAACACCACCTCCCTCATCCCGCCAGACCCCACAGGCCCACACCACCAATACTCCGCCTCCCCAACCCTTATCCGCTCCACCTCCTTCCCCACCATCTCCAACCCCTGTCTCGCTTGCCCCAGCGTCATGCCACCCCACCATGCGAAATCCGCTTCTGTCGCCGGTCCCCGGCTCATAAAATATCTCCGCGTCAATTCCGCCAAAGCCGCATCCCCGTCCAGTTCCACCTGCCCCGGCGCCCGCTCCTCCAGCAATGCATAAGTAAATTGTTTTCCCTTCCGCGGCCCGCTACAGATCAATCCATCCAGCTCCGCATCCATCAGCAGAAAATTCATCCGGATATCACTCGTATCCATCTTCGCCGCCCGCAACAACGCCGCCAACTCCGTCCGCGTCAGTGAGGTCCCTCCCTCCATCGCCCGAATCATCACTTTTTTACTGCGTGTAAGAATGGCGGCATCGATCCCCAATTTCCGGTGATAAGGTAGACAAAAATTCTTGACCCGGGAGGCCGTCATTCGCAACATCCACCCAATGTCCGCGGGCAATACAAAATGCCAGGTAGGCCGCAACACATGCGTTCGAAGCAAACGCCCCTCATTAAACGCTGTATCAATTTCCATTTCAGTTACCCCACACCGCATCCCCACCGCCCATTTCGCCTGCCCAAAGTCCTGCGCCTGCACACATCCCATCCATCCAACCAAAGATTCTGCATCCGCAAACCGCGCATCCGCCATCCCCTGGCTCCGCATCCTCGCCGCTAAAAGGTCTGCCGTCTTCATAAACCAGCCGATTTTCCCAGTTCGACAATCGCACTCCGCAAGAACGCAACATACGCCTCCGGCGCCTTCACAAAAGGCGCCGTTTCAGGATACCCCTTGGCCCAAAGGGCCTGCGTCCGCCAGTCATAATCCTGCCGCCAGTATTCCACCAGCCGCCGCAGATAATCCGGGTTCATCCCATAGCTCCAACCCGCACCGGCCGGCTCATCCGCCCAGCGGGTCCGCGCTAGTCGTTCCTGTAAGTCATCCAGTATTTCTTCGGTCACATCGATGTGGAAAGGTTGCTTTTTCATGATTATTACTATTTAAAGTAAAGCTAACCGGGGATACTGACAACAGTATGTCAGCTGCCAAAACCTATTTTTCCGTTAATTTTAGGTATGCATCCCAGCTTAAAACGGGCCAGCACGGCAGGCTTTCTCATCGCCCTCGGCATTATCTATGGAGATATCGGCACCTCACCGCTCTATACCCTCCAAACCCTCTTCAACGAGTGCGGCGTCATCGACAGAGCGCTGGTATTCGGGTCCATCTCCTGTATCTTCTGGACCCTCACCCTGCAGACCACCTTTAAATACGTGCTGATCACTATCCGGGCCGACAACCACGGGGAAGGCGGCGTCTTCTCCCTCTATGCCCTGGTCCGCCGATATGGCAAATGGCTCGTATACCCCGCCATCATCGGCGCCGGCACCCTGCTTGCCGACGGCATCATCACCCCGCCCATCACCGTTACCTCCGCCATCGAAGGACTGAACATGGTCCCAAAGCTCGCAGCGCATATCACCCCCGGCAACAGTCTGGTACTGGAGATCGTATTGGTGATCCTCCTGCTGCTCTTCATCTTCCAGCGCTTCGGCACAAAGGTCGTCGGCGGCTCCTTCGGCCCCATCATGTTCATCTGGTTCGCCATGCTCGCCTTTGCCGGCATCCGCCAGGTGATCCAATACCCGGAGATCATTGCCGC
>Ga0157372_10008355_pt1 | contig 11007 bp, 5 predicted proteins | sample C55metaG_FD_115307 | JGI IMG/M metagenome (GOLD analysis project Ga0157372, IMG submission 115307) | Corn rhizosphere microbial communities from Kellogg Biological Station, Michigan, USA - C5-5 metaG | ecosystem: Host-associated > Plants > Roots > Rhizosphere > Soil | place: USA: Michigan...
ATGGGTGAATATTCATCTGCGGAAGAACTCAGCTTTGTTTTTTCAACCTTCCATTCTGCATTATCCTGACTTGAAAATATGCCCGATTTTACAAAAGCTTTTGCTCTTTTATCGGATGGGGTCATTTTCAAATACTTCCGATACCAGTTTTCAGCAAGTTCGTATTTCTGATTGTTTGCTAATGCCTCAGCATAATGCAAAGCCCATACAGGTTTTAAATCGGGTTGCCTGCTCAACTTCCCGAACCAATTGAGAGACTCTTTATAGTTCCTTAAATTCCTGTGGCTATATGCCATCATTTCAATGGCCTTAACGTTTGTAGAATCTTCTTCAAGAACGGGTTCAAGGTATTTAATAGCCGAAACGTATCTTAAATCCTTATACTCTCTTTCTGCAGAACGTAATTGAGATTTAATTTTAGAGGTAGATTGCGCTGATATTTCCTGCTTAAGAAATAGCAAAAAAAGAGTTATTAAGATACTTGTATACTTTCTCACGTGCCTCATCAATTTAAAAATATCTTGGACTTAAAACTCTGCTTCTTTCAAAACCAAATTCGAAACGCAACATCACTTCATGACTGCCCGAATTGTAGTTTTGCAAATCAGTTAAACTGTGATCATAAGCATAACCAACTCTTATCTGCGGACTTACCTGTAGTTCAAACATACCTGATACATCTGCATTCGTTCTGTACTGAGCACCAATTGAAAAGATGTTTTTAATCCACAAATTAGCGTTAACGTCACCTTCTAACGGAGCGCCCTTTACTGCTTTAAGAAGTATTGAAGGCTTCAGTTTAAAATCGTCATTCAATGAAAAAACGTACCCGCTCATTAAAAACAGGTGATTAAACTGCCTGTTCTGCTTTGACTGCTCGCCGGTATAACTTGGAAGTACATTTTGTAAAAGCTGTGGTGATGACAACCCTACGTAAAACTTATCTGAATTGTAATAAGCTCCGGCTCCGAGGTTATAAAATGAAGTATTTGCATTATTACTAAACGCAACATCATTCGACGGCCCATAGGGCTCAAGTACGACATTACTGTAATTTGCTTTAAACTGACTAACGCCACCCTGTAAGCCAAAAGAAAGACTTGCTCTTGCCATTCGTATACGATAAGCATAGGTTGCTACAATACCAGTGGTAGACATAATGCCTATTTTATCTTTGAATATCTGTAAACCTAAGCCGATCTTCTTCCGGTTTATAGGTGCATCTATTGTAAAAGTAGTTGTTTTTGGCGCTCCATCTATCCCACTCCACTGCGACCTCACCAAAGTAGTTGCTGAAAGTACATTCCTGCTTCCTGCATATGCCGGATTTAAAGAAAGAGTATTGAACATGTATTGTGTATACATTGCTTCCTGCTGTGCATAAAGCCTGCTTACACCCTGCAGAACTGTTACAATAACCGCCGATAAAAAAATCTTCCTCATTACCTGTTAAGAGTTATGTAACCTGTAAACTTATCTTTACCTTCTATTAAAATGATATAGAAATATGTTCCCGGAGGTAAATCTTGTCCCAAATAAACGCCTTCTGTACATTTACCATTCCAGTCATTTTGATAATCGGCCGACTTATAAACCCTGTTTCCCCAACGGTTAAATATTTCTATTGAAGCTTTACGATTATTTAAATTCCTGATAACAAACTGATCATTTGTTCCATCATTATTTGGTGAAAATCCTTGTGGAATAAAAACACCAGGGAATAGTAATTCTATTAAAGTTGGATCTTTTGGAGAAACATCCCCATCGTCCGCAGGATCTGGTTTTCTTCCTGAAGTTGATTGATCTTTAACCTTTGAGCCTCCTGAAGCCGGATCTGCTTCTGTAAATGCTGTATTAATAAAAATACCGTCTTTATCGATTAGTTTAACGTTCAATATCAGCTCAACTATTTCAGATGCTCCTGCTGCAAGTTTACTATTTCCTTTGTCCAAAATCTCAATATTAGAAAAACCATTAAACGAATTATTAGCAGTGAGAGTTCCCTGGGTTGTTAGTGATTTAACAATAAACTGAGCATTGGAAAATGCAAGTCCCAGATCATCTGTAAGACTGAGGTTTCGTAATTCTTCCTGACTATAGTTCTTTATAGTAAATGTGTATTTAAGATCGTAAGAGTTATTTGCACCTGCTGCAATAATTGCTACATCTTTCGCAAGTCCTATTTTACTTACCGAAGCTGTTTTACTTACATTGATAGTAATTGTTTTAGGTGCTGATGTCCCTACTTTTTTAGCGTCATTATCTGCAATGGTATATTGAAACGTCACTGTTCCTGAAAATCCCGATGCCGGTGTGAAAATATAAGTACCTGCAATGTTTGGATTTGGAATAAGTGTTCCACCCTGAAGCTGAGGGTTGAGAATAGTTACAGAGGCTTTATTTACAGTTCCATCAATATCACTGGTTAAATCGGAGATATTAATTGGAAGTGAGGTATTTGTAGCAGCCGAAAAAGCGGCATCTGTTCCGATAGGAGGATTATTAACGTGGATACTTACTGTAATAGGAGCAGATTTTTTACCGTCAAATAAATTTATAAGTCGATACGTAAATGTAGTATCGCCGTAAAAATCCGTTTTAGGAGTGTATTTAAATGTTCCATTAGGATTTGGCTCTACCTCTGCTACATCTTCTTCAATTCCGTAATCCGTGTTTACAGGATCGTTCTTCTTCAGGTCCATAATGGCAATCTCCTGATTTGTTAATGTAGCATATTCATCGGCTACACCAACAGGAGCCGGTATTGTAATAATAGTTATTTTGCCAGTGTTTGACTCCACTCCTAATGTGTCTTTTACTGTATAAATAAAAATAGTCGTTCCAATCTGTCCATTTAAAGTGAACTTCACAGAATCAGCTTGGACTTCTGCTGATGCAACATTGCCAGATGAACGACTAATTGTAAAAGTTTTAACATTTATCGTTTTTTTCCCCTCTATAGATACTCTATTAGCAACTATGTTTTCTAAAAATGGAGGGTCATCAGCGTAACGAGTAATTATTGTATCTTTTGCTAATGGTTTAACAATGGGCGGCAAAACAACAGGGGTGTTTTCATCTATCTGATAATTATCAGGATTAGTACCATTGTAAGAAAGATCTTTGGCAACTTTATCGGCATTTCTTAACTTTAAAAACTCCGCTTTAGCATCTGCCTGATTATTAATAGCCCACGGAGAGCTTCTATTAAACTTAACGTTAATTACCAGCTTAAAACTATCAGCTACACCAGGGTTTAAATAACTTCTTTCTATATCCAAAAGCTGTATACTTATCGAGTCTTGAGGACTAGTCTTTTTACCAGTAAAAAATGGATTTAGCCTTAAAGTACTTTTATCTTTAGGAGCGAAGAGGCTTACAAATTCAACCATAGTAAAATCAGTTCCATTAAGTGCTTTTGAAATATCGTCTACAATACTGACGTTATTAAACAGCATTTGATCATCATTTGAAAAGTCAGAAATGCTTGGATTTAAATTCTTTATATAAAATTTATATGTAATATTATAGCTTGAACCTTTTGCCTCTTCAAAACTCGCACTCTTGGCTAGCCCGATTTTAGGCTTCGGATAAACATTTATTCTGATTTTTGCGTCATTGGAATACAGTCCTAATTCATCCTTAAATTTATACGTGATGGAATCTTTTCCAATATAATTTTCAGCTTTATATATATATGTCCCGTTAATATCGGGATTTGGATCTTCAGTTGAATGAAAAGGACCACTGACAGTTTCCGTTCTCATAGCCCAGATCTCTTTAGGCTGAGAAGAATCATCATCCTCATCATTTAAGATTACAGGTTTAAAATCAAATTGCTTATTATTGACAACATAATAAGTTGGATCATCAACAGCAACAGGCCGGTAATTTATTTTAATTGTAACTAAAATCTCATCCGAATAGACACCATTGGCATCTTTAATTCTATAAGTAAATGAATCACTATAACTACCTTCAACGGGAATATAACTAAACTTACCATCAGGATCGAGCTTAAAATTACCTTTATCTATTTTCGAGGCGTTCGGATACCTTACTGGTTCAAATGTTGTATTTAGACTGTCAGGGTCATTCTGTTTAACAAAATAATCTAAAATTCTTTCTCCAATATTAACCGGGATATTTAAATCAGGTTTTCCTACGGGTTGTTGTTTGACGCTTAGATAAACTGTAGCAGCAAGAGATTGTAAATCTCTATCATCCGCAACATAATAGGTAAATGAATCAGGCCCAACATAACCTGCTTTAGGAGTGTAACTTACTGAGCCTGTAGCAGGATCGACAGTGAGAGCACCTCCGTTAACAGACGTGGGTTTATTTAAAAATACTTTGTTAGGGGGAATAGTATGCCCTTTTTCAGCTGTATCGTTACTTAATACGTCTATTATGGTAGTTTTTTTGGTATAGGCATCCTTTGGTACAGCCTCAAAGTCATTAACTGCAACAGGAGGTTCGGGAGGAGTAACCTGGAAGGAGTTTATACGAACATTTCTTATCTCATGTATATTTCTTGAGTCTCCTGTTGATGATGCTATGCCATACATTAATTCAGAAGGGGGAGCATATTTATACTCCATTTTGTTTATTACGGTATGAAGTTTAGGGCTTGGACCACCTTCAAGAATTTTAACTGTTAAGGTGTAACCATTACTACTATTTCCACCAATTCTTTCCATATCAATATAGCATTTTCTATATCCAACGGTTAAAGAATCAGCTGCCCGCTCGTCTGTTGCTATCTGAAATCCATAAGTCTCTTTGGTTTGAGCATTAGCTACATATAGGTAATCACTTGTTGCCGGCCCCCTAACAGTGATTGAATTGCGGGGAGGAGGATCAAAACCATTAGGCGTATCTCCGGAATTCCTTCCTTCTTTCTTCATCTTAAAGTTACCGTATTCATCAATACCTACACCAATGTACGCCTTTGTCAAACCGTCAGACTTAGCTGTACCTAAACTAAAAGGTGCATATCCCAGAGAACCTCCGAATCCCCCAATATGAAAAGCGTTGTTAGTTACTGCCGATGCGTCAAATAGAAAGAACGTTATTCCATCAGCTCCGGTATCAGAGTCGCCGCCACCATAAGTAAAGTATTCAAATTGTATGGAAAAACCCTGGGAAGATGAGAATGGAGTTTTACAATATATATATCCCTTTTGATTATTGTCAGCATTTGTTAAGCGCAAAAAGCCTTTCCCTTCGGGATCGTTAACATCTTTAGAACCTGCAGTAAGGAACGCTTTTACAGGGTCGCCGTCAAAAACTATGTCGTTCTTTCGAATAGAAGAATTGGTAAACGTTTCATTGTACTGAAATGTCTGAGCAAAGCCCTGAATTATATAGCCAAGAAATAACAGGCAAAACAAATATTTTCTCATAAATATTCCCTAAGGAACCCCTTTAAACCTCCGTGTGTTAATGCTAACCTTCTAAACTCAGCAAAGCTTTAACAATGGCACTGGATTAAACAAAAATTAAACCAATGAAAGCTATACAAGTACAAATATAGCCTCAATGCATCTTTTAAAATAAAATAATTAAGATTATAAATATTTTATCTTAGAACCGTTACTAGTTAATAGTTTATTAACAATAAGTGTTGATAACTTAACTTATCATAAAGTTGAAATTCCCTTCATCATTTGTGGATATTTTTTCTCAAACTTTTGAAACATTGCTTTAAATCTTCTCGTACTTCCCTTAATTTCAATAGTTAACAACAATAACAAATCTTGGCATAATAATGGGCTATGTAAGAAGCGCAGTGGATAACGCCTTCTTTGTTAATAACTATTTAACCATTATTTATACATTAACAATTACCTTTAACCCTGTTTTTGGGGTTACTATATAAACATGACAATAAAAGGGAATAAACTATTTTTAACATTTATCTTTCTCTTTACCCTGCAAAATCTTTCAGCTCAGGAAAGTATGATGAGCGACATATCATACGTTTACATGGAAAAGTTAGTTGCAATTGCATTGGAAAACTATCCGAGAGTTAAAAGTGGAGACAACAGAATAAAGGTTGGTAAATTAAATATTTCAAAAGCAAGATTAGGATGGCTTGATCCAGTAAGTTTGTCTTATGTTCATTCACCACAAAACAGTCTTAATATTTTAAATCCAACTTTTTTTAGTGGTTATCAACTGGGTTTCTTCTTTAATATTGGTTCGCTCGCCCGAACCCCCTCTGGAGTAAAATCAGCAAAAGAAGAATTAGAAATTATCAAAAACGATTTAGCTGAATATAATTTAACATTATCTACAGAGGTTAAAAGACGTTATATTACCTATATTCAAGCTTTAAAATTGGTGCAGATTGCTTCAAAAGCGGCGGTTAATGCCCAGTCGGATGCTACAATGGTTAAATATCGTTTTGAGAGAGGTGAGGTAACTTTATCAGAATATAATACATCCCTTGACAGGGTTGGAACTCAAAACAACTCAAAAATTCAGGCAGAGGGTGCTTTGCTTATCGCAAAGACCTCGTTAGAAGAACTTTTAGGAGTGAAATTAGAAGAGGTTAAATAGATGGAGTTAGGAAAATTCTTTAATTATTTATACAAACATATTCTAATAATAATCATCATACCGATTGTTACTGTAATTATTACATACTTTCTGGTGCGTAACCTACCTAGCAATTATATTTCAAGAGCTCAAATATCTACCGGACTTGTTGATCAAACTGATGATGCAGCCTTAACCGGCCATGCTGCGCCCAACCCTCAGGAAGTAGATCAAAAATTCAGTAACATGATACAGATTATACAGCTGAATAAAGTTCTTGATATGGTATCCTACAAGCTGATAATTCATGATCTGGTAAGCAAGGAATCTTTTAGAAAACCAAGTAAAAAGGTAAAAAGTTTAACCCCTCAGGAAAAAAACTGGGCTATTAATGAGTTTAAGAAGAGATATATAAACAACCAGTATTTAACACTTATGTCTGACGAGGAAGATAAGCTCAATGAAATCTTATCGTCTATGAATTATAACAGTGATGCTATTAGAGATAAACTGAGAGCTATTCGAGTAGGTCAAAGTGATTTCATAACAGTTGAATTCGAATCAGAAAATCCTCGCCTTACTGCCTACGTTGCAAATGAGGTTTGTACTGAATTTATTAAATATTATGCAAGTACAATAAAAGATGCCGACCGAAAATCAGTAAATTTCCTTTCAAACTTACTGATCGAGAAGCAACAGAAACTGAACGAGAAGATGAATCAGTTAAAGTCTTACAAAATTCAGAACGGCGTTTTAAACTTACCAGAGCAAGCTCGTATTTTATATGGGCGCATGATTGAAACTCAAGCAAACCGAGAGCGTACGGATAAAGAAATTGTATCCTATGCTGGTGCAATTGAAGACATTAACCGAAAATTTACTCCAAGAGAGAGAAAGTACCTGGAAGCAACAGCATCCCGAGTTAATTCAGATATTATTGCCTATCGTGAACAGTTGCAATCTATGGAAGAAACCTACATTCGCGAAGGCTTTGACAATAATTATAAAGAAAGCCTGGATTCCCTTAAGGATATCCTGCAAAGCAAAATCATGGAATCGGTTGATGAGAATATTTTCAACCCTCTTACCGCAAAGCAGGACTTGGTAGCCCAAAAACTAAATCTGGAAACTCAGTTAGACATTTCAAAACATAGTACAGCTTCTCTAATAAGAGAATATAACTCATTAAATTCTGCATTTTCCAGGCTGGTACCGTTCGAGGCAATTATTCAAAGTTATGAGCGTGATATAGAAATTGCTAGCCAGGAATACCTGGACATATTGGAAAAGTATAATTTAACCAGTATGCAGAGTAATTTCTCGGTTAAGCTTAAGCAAACTCAATTAGCTACACCTGGAGGAGCTCAGCCTTCAAAGAAAATGCTGCTCATTATTATAAGCGGAATTGTGGGTGCGGTATTTGTAGTGCTTATACTATTTATTCTGTTCTATCTTGATACTTCTATAACTCAACCCAAAGAACTTGCCAATACTACAAAATTTCCAGTTCTTGGGTATATTGAAAAGCTAAACTCACCTACTAACGATATTCATACACTGTGGAACTGGAGTAAAGGGAATGGCTTTAAAGATCAACTCAGATCAATTCGCTTTGAAGTTAGTAGTGAGCTCGATCAAAATATTTTAGCACTACCGGGTACAGACTTAGCAGTTGCAGGACAAGTATTATCTAACACACCATATTCTAACAACAGGATATTAAGCATTACAAGTTTTACTAAAGGCGAAGGAAAAACAATGCTTGGTATTAGTTTGGCTTATGCCTTTGCTTTAACAAATAAAAACATTCTGCTTATTGATGGTAATTTTGCAAATAACTCTTTATCAAAATCGATAAACGCGGAGTTCGATTTTGAAGATTATCTTATAGGAAATATTTCTGAAACCGATTTTAAAAGAAGAGGTATAAGTGTACTGGGAAATAAAGGTACAGATGCATCACTTTTAGAAGTTACAGATCAAAAAACTTTGATTGAAAAATTAAATAACCTAAAAGAATCTTTCGATTATATAATTGTTGAAATCCCTACATTAAAGTTATTAGATAAGGCAAAAGAATGGTTTGTATATACCGACAAAATTGTTGGAGTTTTCGAAGCAAATAACAAAATTGGGGATAAGCAAAAAATTCAAATTGATTATTTGCATGCATTAAATCACAACAAATTTATTGGTTGGATAATCAACAAAGTAGAGTTAAGCAAACCAGAAAAAGAAAAGAAAGGCTGGTTTAAAAAGCGAAAAAATGGATCAGTTAGCTAACATCGTATGGAATGCAATTCAAATAATCATTGGATTTAACCTTGTATTTCCGCTTTTACTGCTTCTGTTTGTACTATTGTTTGGAAGGAAAAAACAAAAGTTAAAATCAGCAAGGGCGGAAGCAGATTATGCCATTATTGTTACCGCTTATTTATATACCGACAATCTCCAGGCGGTAGTTTCTTCAATATCAAAGCTCAACTATTCTAACTACCTTATTTATATTATTGCTGATAATTGCGACATTTCTAACCTTCATTTTAATAATGACAAAGTTGTCTTACTAAGACCCGATCAAGTGTTGTCAAGTAATACTCGTTCTCACTTCTATGCTATCAGAAATTTTAAAAGACCACACGATAGATTAACAATTATTGATAGTGACAATTTAGTTGACTCTGAATATTTGAATCATTTAAATGTTTATTTTGATCAGGGATTTGAAGCAGTACAAGGTACCCGGGAAGCAAAAAATATTGATACCTTATATTCGCGTTTAGACGCAGCCCGAGATATCTATTATCATTTTTACGATGGTAAACTTCTTTTTGAAGCCGGTTCATCAGCAACATTAGCTGGTTCGGGCATGGCCTTTACTGTTTCTTTATATAAGAATTGCTTAGAGCTAAAAGACATTACAGGAGCAGGCTTTGATAAAATTCTTCAGTCGGAAATTGTAAAAAGAAACAAACGTATTGCCTTTGCTCCTGATGCCAGGGTATTTGATGAAAAAACTTCACGTTCTGATCAGTTAGTAAATCAAAGGGCTCGCTGGATTAATACCTGGTTTAAATACTTCCGCTTTGGGTTTACTTTAATTGGTAGGGGACTTATAAACTTCAGTTGGAACCAGGTTCTGTTTGGAGTAGTATTACTCCGTCCTCCTCTGTTTATCTTTCTGATATTATCCATACTGATGATGTTTGCTAATGTTTTAATAAATCCAATAATAGCATTAGCATGGTTTGGCGGATTTGTGAGTTTTGTTGCTGGTTTTATTATTTCCTTAAAAAGTTATAACACTGATCCAAGAATTTACAGTTCGTTAATTGGTATTCCTAAATTTATATTTTTCCAGCTTATATCACTTGCTAATATTTTCAGGGCCAATAAACGCTCTGTAGCAACACAACATTATCATTCAGAAAAAGAAATTGACGAAGTTATTCAGGAACAATAAATAAAAGACAGATGAGAATTAACCCTGAGACCGACGAGGATGAGATGAAAAATTTTCCTGAAGAAATACAACTTCGGTACAAGTTAGCTACACTGGTGGTTATAGTCGCAACTTTTGGTTTCCTTTTTAAAATTTTGTTTTTGTAATGAGACTTGAACCAGATTCCCCATACACTGGTTTAAAAAACAAACCAGACATCTTTTATAATGAAATTGAAAAAGACTCAAAACTGGGTAAGTTTCTTGACAAGTTTGGAAATATTATACGAACTATTTTTCTGATTGCCGCCGCTATTGGTGTAGCTATGTCTGTAGCAAAGCTCGGCACTTCAGTGGGTTTATTAATGATTGTTGCGATGATTGCTCTGCCCACTGCTTATGCTATCATTGTCTATCCTCATTTCGGTATAATTGTTTTACTCATAATGGCCTATTTTATCATGTTCCTTCTGCGTTTGATCGATGGATATCCTTTAGGTACCATTATGGATGCTTTGCAATACATGTTAATTGCAGGGTTCTTTTTAAAACAGAAATACAATAAGAACTGGGCTATATTAAAATCGCCCATCTCTACAATGATCTTAATATGGTTTAGCTACAATATCCTTCAGGTTGGAAATCCCTCGGCTGAGTCGAGGTTAGCTTGGCTTTATACAGTACGTACAGTTGCAGTAGTGAACCTGATGTATTTTATATTCACGTACTACATTAGATCTATTGAATTTATAAGAATTATCTTCAAGGTATGGATGGGTTTGTTAATATTCGCAGCGCTGTATGCTTTAAAACAGGAATATATTGGTTTTTTCGAATTTGAAGAAAGAGCATTGAATGATCCACTGGTGTACCTGCTTCTATTTATAAACGGTTCGTGGCGAAAATTCTCCATATTCTCAGATCCGGTAGCTTTCTCCTATAATATGGTTGCCAGTGCTCTTTTTTGCATTGCCATGTGTATTCTTGCACCAATTTCTACAAGAGCTAAAATTATCTATGGAG
>Ga0157372_10008356_pt1 | contig 11006 bp, 17 predicted proteins | sample C55metaG_FD_115307 | JGI IMG/M metagenome (GOLD analysis project Ga0157372, IMG submission 115307) | Corn rhizosphere microbial communities from Kellogg Biological Station, Michigan, USA - C5-5 metaG | ecosystem: Host-associated > Plants > Roots > Rhizosphere > Soil | place: USA: Michigan...
GCCGGCCGCAGCCGCCTCGGCGAGATGACGGCCGCCTCCGCCGGAGAGACGAAAACAGCCGTCAAAGCGAAAACGATGAATGCGACGCAAGCGCCACCTTTCATTTCAAGCCGGCCGCCAGAGTTCTCGCGTGCTCCTCATGGCCCTTGAAGATTTTGAGGCCGGTGGAAAGCAGGCTCTTCAGTTCCGCATTGCTCGCGCCCGGTATGAGCGTGTTTTCGAGCGAACTGTCGACCATGTGGTGATACGCGACTTCGTTCTCGGCATAGGCCTTATCGAACGCTGCACCGCTGAGCGAGTCCAGTTTGGTGCGCTCTTCTTCGCCATTCTTGGCAATGCTCTTGCTCGTGTCGTTGTCTTCCGGCGTGACGCCGAGCTTTTTGCAGAGCGCGAGCGCCTGGTCGTTCACCGACGTGTGGTCGCGCACCATGTCCTGTGCGAACGCTTTAACCTTCGGGTTGTTGGACTTCTTCAACGCCTGCTGCGCGGCCGCAATGTCCACAACGCCGGCGGTGTAGGCAATATGCGCGATATGCGGATCGGTGAGCTTGGCGCCCTGCGCAAAATCAAAAGACACTGCGAACAGCAACGCCGCACCGGCGGCAAGCGATACAAATCTGGCCATCGTCTTCTCCCCGTGTGAAATCCTCGTGAGAAGCGCATATAGAGGCTTGAGTACGAATGTAAAGTAGGGGATTTTAGGACATATAGAGTCACTGTACGTACAGAGTATAAAAAAGGAACTGGTACATGTCCCGCAACTGCCCCGTGTTTCTCACCCTGCAGCTGATCGCGCACAAATGGTCGGTGCGGATCCTGCGCAATCTGCTGCACGCCGAGCGGAACACGTTGCGGTTCGGCCAGCTGCAGAAGGGGCTCGAAGGCATCACGCAACGGGAGCTGACCAAGCACCTGCGGGAATTCGAAAAAGCAGGGATTGTGGAGCGGACCGTGTACGCGGAAGTGCCGCCGCGCGTAGAATACCGACTTACAAAGATTGGTCACTCGCTGCTCAAGCCGGTGGAGGAAATTTCCGTCTGGGCGGAAAAGAACGCGGCGTTCGTGCAGCGCAAGCGGCAGGAATTTGCACTGAAGGACGCGCGTGATTCAAAGCGGCTGCGTGCGCAGGCGGAACTACAGTAAGCGGCAGCATCGCTGTTTTTTTACCGCAGACGACCATACCGCATGGAATAAATGAGTACCTTCGCACGTCATGCGCGGTGCGATTTTTGATCTCACGAACTCTTGCCTTCACGATTGCGTTTCGCGGTGCGCGCGCGATTGCAGCGACAAGTGGCATTCGGAAACTGCGAGCGGCCGGGTGCGCACATCGCGCATTCTCGGCTGCAATCCAACGATGAGGGACATTACAATGCTTGGAAGAACAGTCTTCGCGGTCGCGGCCTTGTTGGTCAGCACCGCGGTGCTCGCAGCGTCGCCGAAAGGACCGATAGGTCCGAACGGAATTATCGCCAGTCCCGATGGAGTGGCGTTCGCGACCAGACCGTCGACGCTGCACTATGCACAGCCGCCGATCGCGACAGCCGGCCTCACAAAAATTTTCGACAATCTCAGCCACTACCCAGACGGCGTGTACTGGTGCTGCACCAGCTTTATCATCAGTGGAACCAAGTCCGAGTTCGCCGCGCAGTCGTGGATTGCCGCGCCATTCACGCCAACTGCAAACCTTACGGTTTCTAAAATCGTGCTCGGCTTGGGCTATGTCAGTGGAAAAAATGCTGTCGTCGTTACGCTGAATAGCGATAGCGCTGGATTGCCGGGCAGCGAGCTGGGCTCGACGACGATCAGTGGTCTGGCAGATTTCCCGGGATGCTGCCTCGTGGCGCAGGCGAAAGGACAGGGCGTTCCGGTATCTGCTGGCCAGCAGTACTGGGTGGTGGTGAAAACGAACAGCAGCAACAGCGACACCTGGGCAGGGTGGGCCTTCAACGATACCGAGCAGGTGAATTTGACGAGCGTGGCCGTGAACTCGGGTTCTGGCTGGGAGCCGCTGCCATCCCTTGGCGCACCTGCGTTCGAGGTCCTTGGGAAATAGATACCATACGCATCGGTGCATTGGCGTAACCGGCCGAGCATGTGGGCAGCCCGTCCGGTTGCGACGCTATTTGCTGAGGGCGACGAACCCTGCTTTTCGGAACACTGCGCCTGCTTCGTGTCCTTCGAGATAATCGAGGAATTCGCGGGCGAGCGGTTTGGCATCTTTCGTCAATGCCACAGGATAGACGATGGGCGGGTGCGTGTCGTCGGGAAACGTGCCGATGACACGCACGCGGGGTTCAGCCACGGCATCAGTGGAATAGACGATGCCGAGCGGCGCTTCGCCTCGCGCCACATAAGCCAGCGCTGCACGTACATTCTCGGCCGGCGCCAGATGGTCCGCGACACCAGTCCATACGCCCAACGTGGTGAGCGCCGCCTTGGCATATTTGCCCGCCGGCACAGAACCGGGATCTGCCACTGCCAATCTTTCGCCGTGCAGCGCCTCGGTCAGCGCGAAATGCGGTGTGAGCGTCATAGACGCCTTTGACCCTACCGGGGCAACCAGGACCAGATGGCCGCCCAGCAGATTGCGCCGGGTGTCGCGCGCAATCAGGCCGCGTTTGTCGAGATAATCCATCCAGTCGGGGTCCGCGGAAATGAACATGTCGGCGCCTTGCGAATTCTCGATTTGGCGTGCCAGTACCGACGAGGCGGCGAACGAAATGGCGGCCGTGTGCCCGGTCTTCCGCTGCCAGGCGTTACCGATCCGGTTCAGTGCATCGGTGAGCGAAGTGGCCGCGAATACCGTCACATCGGCCGCGCGCGCGAGCGGCGCGACAATCATTGCGAGCGCGGCGACGAGCGCGAAACCTGCGGCTCTGAGCTTCATCACCCCTCCGGTTTGTCCGATACGTTTGGGTATCACGGAGGAGCCGGTTAAGAAACGCCGGAAGACCGAAGCGCATCCGGATGTTCAAAGCCGAAGCCCGCTGGCTCTATCGTCACCTGTCCGCATTTCCGGCGGCGGAAATATCGCCGCTGCTCAATCTGGGCTCGAGCACGCGGCACTTTCGCGAAGTCGAGCAGCCCTGGACCTCCGAGGAGCTGTTCACGCCCCTCCGGGCTGACGGTGTCGAGATTGTTCACGTTGATTTCCGCGAAGGCGATGGCATCGATATTCGCGCGGACGTTTTCGACGACAACGATCTGCCGCGCCTGAAGGCGGTGGGGGCCCGCGCCATCCTCTGCTGCAATCTGCTGGAGCATGTGTACGAACCGCAGCGGCTAGCCGCGCGTTGTTTGGAAATCGTCGGGGCCGGCGGGCTTGTTTTCGTTACCGTGCCGTTCAGCTATCCGCACCATCGCGATCCGATCGACACGATGTATCGGCCATCGCCGGAAGATCTCGGCACGATGTTTGCGCCCGCAAAAATGCTGCACGGAGAAATTCTCGATGTTGGCGAATCCTATCGTGACCAGGTGCGCAAACGCCCGTGGATTCTGCTGCGACACATCTTCCGTGCACCGGTGCCGTTCTTGGGCAGGGAGAAGTGGCGCCGCTCGATGGGGAAGCTTTATTGGCTCAAGCACAACTATAAAGTCACGGCTGCCGTGTTCCGCGCGCCACCTTAAGAAAGATAGCTGTGCAGCCTCGCATCAAGACCGCGATCCAGATCAAGGCAATCATCCGCCGCGCGGAAGTCGCCGGCGCGCAGGCCTTTCTCATACGACGCGGGCAAGAGGATGCCGGCGCGTTGTTTCTGAAACTTTCGCGCCTCGACGGAACTTTCATGATTCTCAACCAGGCACGGCGCGGCGATGGCGAACTCATCTGGACGAAGCCGCTCGGCGAAAACGTCGACGAAAGCGCTGCCTCGCAATACCTCGAGAAGCAGCTGCGCTTCGATCCCGATTTGTGGATTCTGGAAATCGAAGATCGCGAAGGCCGTGCGTTCGTCGATGAACCCATAGTGTGACTCAACGAGCGGGCGGCCATGGCAGATGACTCAGCGAGACTGAGTGGAGGCCTCGTTTATGATGGATTCCCGCACCTCTTCGACCTTCTGCTCCGGTTGGCGTTCGATTTCGATAAGCTCGTTGCGCGCCTCTTTGGTGGCGCGGATCAACTCATCAAGCTTCGCCTGCAATGCGGCGCCATCGCGGTTCTGCGTATTCTGGATGAGAAACACCATCAAAAAAGTCACAATGGTGGTGCCGGTGTTAATGATCAGCTGCCACGTATCGGAATAGTGGAAGATAGGTCCCGTCACCGCCCAGACCACAATGGTCAGGCAGCAAAAGGCAAAGGTGATCGGCTTGCCCGTGAGGCGCGCCACTTCGTTCGAAACTCTTGAGAAAAGCGGCAGCTTGCCATTTGCATCGGTTGTGCTGGATGCAGATGTGATCAGCTTGTTCGGAGAAGCGGTCATGATAGCGACATACAAATACTCTGATTCGGCAAACGCAGCACGCGAAAGACGGCTCCCGGCGCTGAAGCACTCAGGGGAGGATACACACCGAACGAACGCTGAAGAGCTATGTCCTGATCGCCATGCTCATTTTTTCTGCTCCTGGCGCTCTTGTCACGCACAACTCGGAGTCGCAAGGGAAAGCCCCCGAGCACCGGGCCGCCTCCTCTGCTCGGTTGATCTTCCGCCGAACTCCCTTGCGCAACGATTGTACCTTCGCCGAGATTGGAGTAAGGCCTCAGTCAGAAGCGCAACCTTTGCGCGGAGGGCATTTCCAATGGATCGGAACACGTTGGTGGCCGAACTCCTCGGCCACGGAAATCATATGGTGGTCACCGGCAGCACCAAGCCGGAGGACATGGCGAAAAGCATGGGGCTAATGTTGCTGGCGCTGGGCGAGATGCTGGAACCGGGGATGCATCAGAAGAGCAATCTTGCCGGCCAGAAGCTCGGTTCTGGCACCATGCCACGCCAGGCCGCCGGAGCAAGGCACGGGACATTTATGCCCAGGGCATCCACCCGTTTTTGAGTACCCTTAATGTTCGGTGATGCCGCAGGGGATGGTGAGAACTGGTTCACCGCTGGCGTCTGCAACTTCGATCTTGCAATCGGACGCAACTTCGCCGGTACTGTTGGCAATCATCATCAGGTCACCGCAAGTGCGAATGGCCTCGTCCTTCGCATCGTCGAGGTCGGGAAGGTACATTCCGACCCAATCCCGAGATAGTTGTTCTCCCTTTCGGAAGTTGAAAAAATACCTGTTCACTCTGCGGCGCTCCAATGAGCGCCCCCTCCACTGTAGATAAGCGCGAAGTCCATTCAGGTTCCCCGAATGTCATCGTTTGGCGGCGAACAGAGATCACTTCTATGGGTGTTTTACGTTTGTTTTCCTTGCGGCAAATTAAAATCAAATGGACGCGCGCCGCGGCGCAATGACTAAATATGAACCCGCAGGCCAACCGTGAAAACCTGGTCGCGGAAATTGAGCACGTCGAACGGATTTGGGGCCGAATGGCGTGAGGAGTAGAGGTATGCAAACTCCGCGCTGGTGTAGCGATTGATCAGATACCGGACCGTGAGGCCGGCGGAAGGGTAACGGTCGACGCGCGAGACCAACCCGGCCAGCCGGCTGTCCGTGTAACCCGCAAAAGGCTGCACGATAACGTCATGCCGCGCTTCGTAATCCGCAGACAGCCGGAAGGACTGATCGTCCGATACCGTAAAGCCCGGCAACACAATGTCCGATGCGGCGCGCGCAGCCGTGAGATGCAGCGTCAACTGTTTCATTGCGTACCAATCGACGGTGGCACCGTAGTCCAGCGTGGAAAAATCCGGCAGCGGCGGCCTGAACTCCTGGTGCAGCCAACCGAGATAGACTTCGCCATTCAGAGTCTTGTCCGGCGCAAACGCCAGCCCCGCGTCGATGCGCCCGCCAGAAGACGAGCGCACATCGTTATCGAAATTACGCCCGTCATACAGTGCTCGGACAAACAGGTGATATCCGGGCGTGAACTCGTACGCGGCCTTTGCATAAGGCGCGAACAGGCTTTCATCGCGATTGCTATTGCTGAAGCGATCGCCACTAAGGGCGACGGTGGGGCGCCATTCGTAACGATCGAATGTGGCGCCGCCGCCCAAGATCCAGTGGCCGCTCTCGTAGTTCAATTGCGACTCGGCATGCCCGTGAAAATAGCGCGTATAGTCTCGCTGCTGGCCAATGACTTCCGCGGATTCGAAACCTTCGTGATATTCGCCAAAATAGCCGGAGCCGCCGAGCGTAAGGCCCTTGGCGAGCGTGGCACTACCGTCCAAACCTACGCTCCAGTCTGTGAGATTGAGCCGGCCAAAGCGCGCGTAGGCGAGATTGTCGAGATTTCCAAAAATGCCGAAAGCGCCATCGCTCCATTTGCGCTGCAGCCGCGCGCTGGGAATGGTTTCGACATACCAATCAGGTGAGCGCGGCCGCTGCAGGCGGAAAACGTTGTCGTCATAATTTGCCGTGGCAGCTAGCGCCGGAAAAAGGGTCCAGTCGCCCCACGCAATGCCTTGGGCATCGTAGTCGGGCCGGGGGCGATCCATAACGCCGAGCTGTACAGTGCCGGCGCTTCTTTCCTCAGCCGGCGCAGGCGTTGTACACAGGGCGAACAGCGCGGCCGTGCAAAACGAGACGCAGAAGGCGCATCCGAAGACCGTTGCTTTCGATCGCAGCTCTGCCATTCCCCCGATTTGCCTGTACGGACAAAACTCGCGGCGCCGACCACTTCGCCTGTCTGTCGAGTGCAACGCAGTTTACAGGTTGAAGGCTCCCCGAAAAGGAAGCGGTTCTGGCCGGACGATCAAATGGAATCAGCCACCGCTGGTGCCTGTCGACCAAAGGGAGCGGAACTCCCGGGAGTAGACCACAACGTTGCCATCTTCCTGGACTGCGAGGAACGCGCCGGGATTGTCGTGTGTGTGGGACGCCCACAGAGGTTTGTCATCCTTGGCATAGATCACGAAATTGCCGTCTTCCTGCATGGCAACCTTAACTGCGCGCGATGTCCCACTTTGCCACAGCAGTCGCTTGGTTTCCGCGTTCCATAATTCGAGATTGCCGCGTCCCGTGAAATGCAAGAGATATCTTCCTCCGGCGCTCCAGCGGTGATCCAGGCCGAATTCGCCCGCGCCCTGCCTTATCGTTTGAGACATCGTGCGTCCTGCAACTTATAGTCATTCTAATTGTGGTCTACCATCGCAGCAAAGACCGCGCCAAGACCGGATGTACAAAAAGAGTTCGAAGGGCCGGACCTTACGGTCGCAAGGAACGCTGGCCGGAGACTAACATATAGCCGGTCCCAATCTCTTCCCCCTTGGTTTCTGGCTACCTGGAGCGGCCACCTAGCGTGTGGCCGCTCTGCGTATGCGGGCGAAGCCTCAGAATAATTCCGTGACTAGATAGAGGCCGCCGATCAGAACGCCTGCGCCTACACCCCCAACCAGAATGGAGGCGAACAGGCCCACGATCCGCTGCATGAATGGTGTCGGCGAACGTTGAAACGCGGCATAGAAGCCGTAAACGACGAAGCCCAGCGCCCAGACAACGGCCGCGAAGTAGACGAGCGGTTGGAAAAACAAGGCCATTGCTGCGATCGAGGCTGTGTTTCTCGCCATCCATACCGCACCGCGGTAAGATTTGGTATCCGCTCAACCGCGGCGCTCTGCTGCCAATTCCGAATCTCGCCGGGCGACGATGGTTCTGCTGACGGCCCTCCCAAGGCGGGCAAGGCGCCAAGTGGCAGCTCGAATGCCGGCGCGCACCATCGCTACGAAAATAAAAAGTGCAATCGCTGCGCCGCCGAGCGCAATCACGGCTACGAGGCCGCTTTTTATTTCCGGAACAGTAAGGTGAGCGAACGCATTCACAGCGCCAATCCTTTAGTTGTTGATGGAGAGATTCAGGCTTCTGCCTCGAGCAGTTTGTGCGGGCGTCGCGGCACGAAATGTTCCCGCGCGACCGCAAGCTCGAAGATTAGGGAGCAATAGGCGGAGAACATTACAAAGCCGAGCGCCGCCCAACTGGTCCATCGGTTGCTCATGCCGGTCGCGGCCGCGCCGTACAGCATTGAAGCGAGCGCAAAGCACACGATCGTGAGCCCCCACACCACCCGCATCGAAGGTGTGAGACTCGAGATGGAGAGATGCGCGCCCAGCATGCGGGTGAACACGGTCACCGCTACGAGGCCGGAATTGCTGATGGTGATGAAAAGAAGGTCTGGCGCCCAGTTGTCGTCCCAGTCGGGCGCGGATTTCGCCGCGTAATGCAGCAGCAAATGACAAAGGAGCGGCATGAGACCGATCACGAGGCCCGCCGCCCAGTCGCACCACGCAATTTTTGTCGCGTGCTCAAGCGATTCCGGGCGGAGTTTTGCCACTTTCTTCTCGTGCTTCGAGCGGCGGTTTTTCGATTCCGCAATCGAGGAGGAGTCCTCCTCCGGCTGCTCTGCCGGCGCCGGCGAGAAGAAACGCGAAGCTGTGCTCATCGCTTCCGTTTCCGGCGAGGGTTTGCGCCCCCCGGCGCGCTCAACGAAAAGACGTTCCGTGTATTTTTCGCTTTGGAGATGCGATCGGTGCGCACAAGGCGCCACAGCTTGTTCTGGATGACTCGACGCTTGGCGATAATTCCAAAGCCGCGGTAAAGGCCGATCAGCACCTGATCGAGATCCGCGCTCCCGTCACACGCGGCAAGCACGGCCAGAATCTGCTGCTCGAGATGGTCGCGGTTGCGTGGACTCAGTTCCTTCAGCAGTGCCGGCGGCAATGTCTCTTTTTTCGCCGGTTCTCGCGGCATGATGGCTCGTGCGGATGCTTCGGCGGCTGGCTCGCTGGATTCCAGCAGCGCCCGCAGCGCCGCCGCCTGCTCCAGCCAGCGCTGATGCCGCCCGCGCTCCTCGGCGGAAAGACCGGGACGGGTTTGCGATTCGCGTAAGCTCGCCGTCAATTCGGCGATGAACGCGAGAGGATTATTGCGGACAGGCTGGCGGCGCATGCGCATCCCACGAAGCGGCTCCTGTCTCTGTTACTACATGAATTTCAGCGGAACTCAACCGTTTTCTGCGTTATTTCTGCGCTTTTTCGCCTAGGGTGGCCAGCAAAGAATTACCCCCCCTTGACCACAACCGTCTTACTGTTATCTTACTTTCGGAGGAATTCCGATGACGCAAGCAGCGACAAGGTCCACCGTCGTCTCGACCAAGGGGCAGATCATCCTGCCCCAGGCGATCCGCAAGCGGCGTCAGTGGAGCGCGGGCACCCGGCTCATCGTGGAGGATACACCGGAGGGCGTGCTGCTGAAGGCCGCGCCTTTTTTTCCGCCCTCGAAACCGGAGGAGGTCTTCGGTTCACTGCATACGGGCGAGCCGGCTAAGTCTCTTAAGGAGATGGACGACGCCATCACAGAGGAAATCAAACGGCGGCATGCTCGCGGTCGATACTAACATCGTCGTTCGCTATTTGACGACCGACGATCCCGCGCAGGCAAAGCGGGCCAGAAATCTCGTCGATGGCAATCCCATCTTTCTGCCAACTACGGTTCTGCTGGAATCGGAGTGGGTCTTGCGCAGTTATCGCCTGACGCGAGAGCAGGTCCTCGCGCAACTGCGCGATTTCCTTAGCTTGGCCACGGTGACGGCGGAAAACCCGCTGCGCGTATCCCGGGCGCTGGCGTGGGCGGAGGCCGGAATGGATTTCGCCGATGCGCTGCATCTCGCGGCCGCGGAAGATTGCGAAGCGTTCATCACTTTCGATCGACCGCTGGTGAAAGCCGCCCGTTCGCGCGGCTTGGCAGTGCGCTCGGCGTGAAATTCTGGGGCAGCCAATGGGATGCTCGTGCGTTAAGCCTGAAGTCTTGAAACTGCCGCAAACATCGACAAGCTAAGCCTTTCCGGACGGGCCAGGCGCGAACCATATTCCAAGGAACATGGCCGATCATTTCAAGGAAAACTTCCAGGCGCTCGGCGAGTGGCTGGCGCAGCCGCGCGGACCCTTCGCAAAGATATTCGCCATTGCGATGGTGGTCATCGCGTTACCGCTCGCGGCGCTGGTACTGTCGCCCTACGTATTGAGCACGCTCGCCCCGCCCATCGACACGCGACAGGATCTCTACAGCATCAACCGGCCCATCGCGTTCACCTTCCTCGATTCGGAAGGCAATCAGATCGGCCATCGGGGCGCCATTGTCGGCGAGCGGCTGAAGCTGGAAGACATGCCAGCCTACCTTCCGGCCGCGTTCATCGCAGTCGAGGACCGGAATTTCTATTCCCATGGCGGCATCGACATTCACGGCCTTTTGCGCGCCATGTGGGTGAACTTCCGCGCCCATCACGTGGTGCAGGGCGGTTCGACCATCACCCAACAGACCGCCAAGGTCGTTTTCCTGAACCCGAAGCGCACCTATCGGCGCAAGGTGCAGGAGCTGTTCGACGCGGAGAGCCTCGAGAAGTCGCTTAGCAAGAAGCAGATTCTCCAGCTGTATCTGAACCGCATCTATCTCGGCTCCGGCGCTTATGGCGTGGACGGTGCTGCCCACGTCTATTTCGGAAAGAGCGCGCGCGATCTGACGCTTTCCGAAGCCGCGATGCTTGCAACACTCACCACCGCGCCGTCGGTCTTCTCGCCACGGCGCGATCTCGCGGCCGCGCAGGAGCGCGCCAGCCACGTGTTGAACGAGATGGTGAAAACGCACGCCATCACCCGCGATCAGGCGGAAGACGCGAAGGCGCATCCTGCCGTGGTTACGGACCGTTCGCTTCAGGAGGCGCGCAATTTTTTTCTAGACACCGCGGCCGACGAAGCCACGCGTCTCGCCAGCGTGAACGGTCAGCCGCCCGCCGCCGATCTCGTGGTGCGCACCACGCTCGACACGAAACTTCAGGAGGCGGCTCGCCGTGATCTGAATCGCACTCTCACCAAGCACGGACGGCGCGCCCGAGCGCATGAAGGCGCGGTGATCGTGATGAAGCCAGACGGCGCCATCATTGCGATGGTCGGCGGCCGCGATTA
>Ga0157372_10008358_pt1 | contig 11005 bp, 6 predicted proteins | sample C55metaG_FD_115307 | JGI IMG/M metagenome (GOLD analysis project Ga0157372, IMG submission 115307) | Corn rhizosphere microbial communities from Kellogg Biological Station, Michigan, USA - C5-5 metaG | ecosystem: Host-associated > Plants > Roots > Rhizosphere > Soil | place: USA: Michigan...
AAACCGAAATAAAGGGAGCTGATGCCGCAGTGATTTCCTATCCTGATTTCTTCAATGCGTTGGAGGGATTGGTGGAGCGGTAGTGCCAACCGGTCTGCGGAAGCACTCAGGGGCGGACGTGGACGTCCGCCCCTACTTTGCCTATGCTACTTAATTTTTTCGGGTGTGCCGTCGTACTTCACGAAGCCGTTCGGCGAATTTTGCTGATCGACATCCTGGTTGGTGATGGTGCGCGCGGCATGTCGTCCATTCCGTGCTGCGGTTGAAGCGTCAGCCGCGCTCGAAGTCTCTTCTTCGGACGCATAGTAGATCCAGGCTTTGGGCGCCGCTTCGGCGCGCTCGTGCTCTCGTTCCCGCTCCATGCGCTCCACGTTGTGCACGTGCGCCACCGGCACAGAAAGCTCAACCGCAGGAGATGAGATCAGAGGAGTGGTGCCTCCGGCATACCAAACTGGTTGCGTGTAAGTCCCGCCAACATTTCCGGTGACATTGGAAAGTGTGCCATTGGTCGCGCCGGCAGTCAGGCCATACGTGGCATTGCTGGCGCCAACTGGGTTGGCAGAGACGGTCTGAAGTGAAACTTCAGGGGTGGTTAAACGCGGAATGTAAGGCGCGCCGCAGCCGTCGTATACGACATTTGCCGGGATCACCTGGCCAACGGCTATCGAGGAAAACAACGCAGCAGCACACAAAGCAATGAGAAGACGCATACTACCTCCTGGGGCACAGCTACAAACTTTCTAGCAGGTGAGATGCCAGTTGGTGTTAATGGCGGATTGAATTCAGCGATTTACTGGTGTTTCTCCGAGTATTGCCTGAAGGCTTAGGCTTACTGGCGATCCTTCGCGCCGGTGAAGTGAAAAGACTTGCGCAAAAGCCGCAGCAGGGTTGCGGTGCGTTCATGATTTGTAGAGCGGTCAATTGCCGATGTACCGCGCGTACAGGCTGCGGGCGAGAGCGGTGTCGGTTGTTCCTTTAATAATTGCCCGGCCGTCGGGGAACAGGGTCATTTCGTATGGCTCTTTCCAGAACTTCAGGATGAAGTCAGTATGGCGGACGCTGCCATGAGGTTGAAGACGCTTGCTCAAGTCGCTGAGATCAACGGGGCGATGATGCTCGTGAATCTGGACGGAATTCCGGCCGCAAAGCGTAATGTGCGGACGGCTGGCTCCAGCCAAATGAACAAAGTCTCGTGACCCGCAAGTGCGGCAGTCAGCCCGCGGATTGCCAGCCGCGATCTCTGAGCGCTGGTTCAACCACAAATCGTGAGACAGGAGCGTTTTGCGAAGTTGCTGTCGTGCTCCGGTCAGCAATTTCAGAGCTTCAGTCGCTGCAATTGAAACTGCCAGGTTCACCGCTGAATTCAGGATTCCCGCAGTATCGCAAGTCTCCACCATTCCTTCCGGAGCATCCGGGAAAAGGCATGTCAGGCAGGCGGTTTCGCCAGGCATCACATTCATGGTAATGGCGTAACTTCCCACTGCTGCCAGGTAAACCCAGGGCAGGGAATTTTTCACAGCGTAATCGTTAATCAGATATCGGGTTTCGAAGTTGTCGGTTCCATCCAGAATCAGGTCAACGCCGCTGAGCAATTGTTCTGCGTTTTCCGGAGTCAGGTCACTGACACGCGGTTCCGCCACGATTTGTGAGTTAAACTGCGCGATCTTGCGGCAGGCGGCAATTGCTTTGGGAACTGAATCCGCAGCGTCGACTTCGTCGAACAGCACCTGCCGCTGTAGGTTGCTGGGCTCAACGTAATCACGATCGACGATCCGCAAGCTGCCCACCCCAGCCCGGGCCAGCAGAGAAGCCAGCGCCGAACCCGTTGCCCCGCAGCCCACGATAGCTACCCCGGACTCCAAGAGTCGTCGCTGCCCATCAGCGCCAATGCCGGGAAAAAGTATCTGACGCGAGTATCTTTCTTCCAGTCCGGGTTTCATTCAAAAGACCATTTCAGTGCCGCGATGCGCCCCAATCGTCCGCGAACCACCGCGTCTATCCTAGTTACGCCGTTCGACATTTATTATAAGTGGCAATGGCACGAGAGTCGCGCGACCCGCACCCCCGCGCGCATTGGGCCGTTCAGCTTTCCAAAGAACAACGCAGGAGCGTTTTTGCCGAATCTGGCTTTGAGCCGTGTGTTCGCGGTGCTCGCGATTGCCTCGTCGCTTTCAGCGGGAAAAGTGTGGGCACGGTCTCAGACCGGCCAAGCTGGCAGCGCTCAAACCGAAATTCAAAATCCAAGAGACGTGCCGCAGGCTGGCTGCATCGGCGGACTAGTCGAACAAATTAGTTTTCCCGGCATAAACGAGAACGACCAACAGATGTTGCGCGACCTGCTTCCGGTCAAGGAAGGGAAGCCTCTCGATCGTGAACAGCTTCAGGAGAGCATGCGCATCCTGTTCGGGACCGGACGATTCGCTGACCTCAAGGCTGAATGTGAGCGAACGCCTGACGGGAGAGTAACGCTTTCTTTTCCCAATGCCCCTAAATACTTTATCGGCCTGGTGAGGGCTGATGGCGCTCCCGGCCATCCTACCGAGTCACAAATCGTAAATGCTTCAAAACTGCAATTGGGCGAGCCGTTTACCGCTGAGAAGATAAGTCGGGCGGTAGAGAATATCAAACGGCTGCTGGATGAGAATGAATTTTACAATGCGAAAATTTCCTTCACTCAGGCCGAAAATCCACGGACCCAACAGGTCGAAATCACCTTTGAAATTCATTCCGGCGACGCCGCACGAGTCGGCACCATTACGATTCAGGGTGGCGGGATTTATTCGGTCGGCCAAATCGAAGACATTGCACACTTGCACCCAGGCGACGTGGTTTCGGCGCAGAAAGTTTCGGATGCGCTGGATCGCGTCCGCAAGCATTACCAAAAACACAATCGATGGCTGGCCCAGGTGGGCATCGTAAACAAAGAGTATGTTCCCAATCTGAATACCGTCGATTACAAACTTGCCATCGAGGTTGGCCCACGAGTGGAGATCCGGACAGAGGGATTTTCCATCAGAAATGCCGTGCTGAAGAGAAATGTCCCGGTCTACGAAGAGCACGCACTCGATGATGATCTGCTGAATGAGGGACGACGAAATCTGCTCAGCTACATGGAAGCTCGCGGCTATTCGGACGCCAATGTGACCCTGAAGCGGGAGACAGACGAAAAAGCGCAAGTGATGCGCGTGACCTATCAGATTGATCCGGGCGAGCGCCACAAACTGGTGAAGGTGCAGATCACGGGAAACAAATATTTTCGCGACGCAGATTTGCGCCCGCTCCTGGGGGTTCAGACTGCAAGCCTCGCACTGCCGCACGGCACATACAGCCAGGCCCTTCTCCGGGGGGCCGCCCGCGACATCGAAAATATGTATCGCGCCAACGGCTTCGCGCAAGTAAAAGTGGAAGCCAGCGCAGAAGACAATTATCGGGGCGCGAAAAACCAACTGGCGGTGACCGTACACATCGACGAAGGCCCGCAGACGCGAGTAGGCGCGTTTCAGATTGTGGGAAGCACTCAACTTGCTGACCCGGTGTTTCAGAATCTGTACACCGGTCCCGGACAGCCTTTTTCAGACTCGCGAATTGCCGATGATCGCGACATTATTTTGAACTATTACTTTGACAACGGCTTCCCGGGTGCCACCTTTGACGCTGAGGCCACGCCCGCGCCTGGAAATCATATGAACGTGGTGTTTAGAGTCCACGAAGGCGAGCGATTTTATGTCGATCAGGTCCTGATTTCGGGAAGAGACTACACCCGCCCGTACGTGGTCGACCACGAATTGCAGATGAAATCAGGTGACCCGCTCAGCCAGGGAGACCTGTTGAGAACACAGCAGAAACTTTACGATTTGGGAATTTTCAGCCAGGTTGATACCGCGGTGCAGGACCCGGATGGAGTTCAATCGCGAAAGAACGTGCTGGTCGGGGTTCAAGAGGCGAAGCGGTACACATTCAACTACGGAGCCGGTTTTGAATTCCAGACGGGACAGTCTGCCAATAGCAGCACTGAACCTCTTGGAACTAACGGTATCAGCCCATTGGCTTCACTCGATGTTACCCGGCTCAACTTTCGCGGCCATGACCATACGATCACATTTGAATCTCGGGTTGGCAGCCTGCAACAGCGGGGCCTTGTTAGCTATCAGGCGCCCCGTTGGTTTAACAATCCCAACTGGAGGCTGAGCTTGACCGCTTTCTTTGATCATAGCCTCGACGTATCGACGTTTATTTCTCAACGCTTGGAAGGTTCAGTGCAAGCCGAGCAGACTGTTAGCCGCAAGGCCGATGGGACGCCGGTAAGCGTGATGAACTACCGGTTCAATTATCGGCTAGTAAAAACGCCCCCAAGCGGTCTGCATGTCAGTCCAGAACAGATTCCTCTCTTGTCTCTGCCGGTGCGCGTGGGTGAACCGGGCTTCAGCTATCTGCGAAATCATCGCGACAATGACTTGGAAACCACACGCGGCAGCTACAACAGCATCGATGGCGGCGTGGCGGCGAGTTACTTCGGCTCTCAGGCCGACTTCAGCCGAGTTCTGATCCAGAACTCAACTTACCATTCGTTCGGGAAGGTCAATGGACGGCAATTTGTGTTCGCGCGTTCGACTCGAATCGGGCTGGAAAACGCATTTGCAAACACGATCATCACGCAGCCTGGACAGGAGACCCCGGCGAATTTCAGCCTGATTCCGCTCCCAGAGCGGTTCTTTATGGGAGGCGGAAACTCTCACCGCGGCTTTGGGCTGAACCAGGCGGGGCCGCGTGATCCAACTACCGGGTTTCCGATTGGCGGCTCGGCCCTGTTTTTGAATAACCTCGAATTGCGCTTTCCTCCGCCCTCTCTGCCGTTTGTTCATGACAATCTGAGCTTCGCGGTTTTTCATGATATGGGCAATGTGTTTACCGACGGAAATGACATGCTCGATAGCTTGTTGCGTTGGCACCAGAACAAAAGCCTATGTACGCAGCGCCTCAATAGCACGTTTCACACTGGTAGCGGCGCCGCCCTGTGCAATTACAACTACATCTCGCATGCGATAGGACTTGGGGTACGCTACAAGACACCTGTAGGACCGGTCCGATTTGATTTTGGATACAACTTGAATCCCACGGTGTTCCCGAATTTTTGCGCCAATACGAAGAGCGCGCCCAACAACTGTCCCGCGACATTGACGTTCTTCGGAACAAAACAAGCCAGTCCGTTCAACGTTTACTTTAGTATCGGGCAGACATTCTGATGTTTACGCAACGCACACTTATCGCGCTGTTGCTGTTGGTTCCCTTGAGCCTGCAGGCGGGCGAGCTGCTTGACCGGATAGTTGCGACCGTAAACACTCACGCAATTTTGCAGAGCGATTGGGATGACGAGGTGCACTACGAATGCTTCATGTCAGGTCGCGAGCCTGCGGATGTGACCGCGGAGCAGAGGAAATCGGCGCTCGAGCGGTTGATCGATCAGGAGATATTACGCGAACAGATGCGAGTGACGGATTTGAAACCGGCCGGCGCCGACGAAATAAAAAAACAAATCGAAGATCTCAAGAATGATCAGCTTCGAGAGCACCCGGGACAATCCTGGGCAATGATGTTATCGCGGTACCGGCTTACGGATAGAGTTGTTGAGGAGCATGTGGCGGCGGAATTGGAACAGTTTCAACTAGTCGATTTGCGCTTTCGGCCGAGCATTCAAATCTCATCCGCGGACGTCGAAAACTACTATCGCGAACGAATTATCCCCAAGCTCCCAGCGGCAGGTCCCTCCAGCCTTAAGGATGCGGCCCCGCAAATCAGAGAAATACTAATTCAGGGAAAAATAAATCAGCTGCTCAATTCGTGGCTGGAAACTTTGCGCTCACAAGCTCAGATTCAAATGTTATCCGTAGGCGACTCTTCCGACCTCCCGCGCTCGTCACAAGGGACAAAATGAATTGGCCGCGCATTTCCTGGAGCAATGTATGCAAGGCGCTGTTGATGTGCGTCTTGATCCTCCTGCTCGGGTTTTCAGCGCTGCTCTGGTACATGACTACCGATTCATTTCAACAAATGGCACGCAATAGAGTTGTTGCCGCTCTGGAACGAGCTACGGGCGGAAAGGTTGAACTGGGGGCCTTCCAGGCGGTGCCCTTGCGTCGGCAAGTAGAAGTACGGGATCTGACGATCCACGGAAAGGAATCAGTCGGCGAGCAACCCTACGCGCACGTCGACAGCATGATCGCGGTAATCAACCTGCCCTCGACACTGGGCGCAAAGCTGGCCTTCCATTCGTTGATTTTGCAACATCCGGTGATTCACGTGATCTTCTATCCCGACGGAAGCACGAACCAGCCCACACCGGCCCAAGAGGGCAACGCTGCACTAGAACGGCTGTTTGCGCTGTCTGCCAGAAGGCTCGATGTGAGAAAGGGCGAGCTGTTGTGGCAGGACCAGCGAATTCCGTTGGATTTCAGTTCGAATGATGTCAGGGCGAATTTGAACTATTCATTTCTCCGCCAGCGGTATTCCGGCGATCTTGCTGTTGGCAGAGTCGAAACTCGGTTCGACGGATTTCGCCCGGCGCCATGGACCGCACGATCTGCATTCACATTTGATAGGAATGGTCTTCAGGTGCAATCGCTGAATGCATCAACGGGACGCTCTCAAATTGCTGCTCGCGGAGTTCACCTGGATTTCCGCAAGCTGATGGTGAAGGGAAATTACGATCTCAACATTGATCTGGGCGAGGTGGCTGCCATTGCCCGCCAGCCTCAGCTTAAGGCGGGCACGCTGCAATTGATTGGGAATGGTTCGTGGTCGCCTCAAGTTTTTGCTTCAACCGGAGACTTCAATGTGCTGGCCATGGCGTGGCAGAACAAAACATTTTTCGGTCGCGACCTGTCGGCGCGAGGAAAGTTTTCTGTCGATCCACGGCAGCTCTCTATATCGAAAATGGACGGCCAATTCCTGCGGGGGACCTTTACCGCCGACGCTGATGTCGTGAACTGGCAGGCTTCGGCGAAGGCGGTGAAGACCGATCAACAGCGCGGTGTCATAGTGATTAAGGCGAAGAATCTGTCGCTGGCAGAATTTCTTGACGGATTGGGCCGCAGCTTCCGATCGGTGAGTGGCTTGAAGTTCGCAGGCAATGTCAACGCGGCTACGGAGGTGCAATGGAAACAATCGATCGCAGACGCGGACGCGCGCATAGTAGCGGATGTCACGCCTCCATCCAAAGTTCCGAATGGGCGAATTCCGCTGACCGCAAGCACTCATGCCAACTATGATTTCCGGTCCGGAAACATACAACTGGCGGATCTTTCCGCGTCGACGCCAAGCACGCAACTCAACGCTTCAGGCGCGCTTACCCCATCAGTAAAAATCTCGTTTTCGACCAACGACCTGCGGGAATGGCAGCCTGTCATTTCACAGCTATTTCCCGCTGGCATCCCGTTGGTAGTTCATGGGCGCGCCGCTTTCAACGGGAATGCAGCGGGTAGTTCGTCGAATCTGAAGCTCGCAGGAAATTTGCAGTTGCGGGATTTTGACACCATCGTCCGAACCAAAGCGTATGAGTCCGAGCGACAGATCCATTGGGATTCGCTGAATGCGGATGTACAGGCTTCACCCACGAACCTATCGCTGCGCAATGCCATCGCGCGCCGGGAAGATGCGACCGTGAAGTTGAACGGTACGGCGGGACTTGAGGACTGGGCGATCGCTCCCGACAGTTCTCTCAGAATGCGGCTCGATGTGCAGAACGCCAACGCTGATGAGCTTTCAAATTTCATCGGACACGATCATGACATTTTGGGAAAGCTTTCGGTTGGGTTGCAATTATCGGGAACGCGCCAAAGCCCCGAGGGGCAGGGAACCGTCAGCCTGCTGAATGGAAGTATTCGGGGCCAGGCATTTGATTCCGCTAACGCGATGTTGGCACTCACTGGAAGCCAGCTCACCATTAAGTCTCTGAATTTCGTGCGCGGGCCGGCCAGGATTGCCGGAAGCGGCGATTACAACCTGAAGTCTCGATCTTTCGAACTTAAGGTGCGCGGCACCGATTTCGATCTCGCGAGTTTTCCGCTTCCACCGCGGATGCAACATGGGATTGAGGGCAAGGTCGATTTCTCTGCGCAGGCGCATGGCACAACCGCGGCCCCGGAAGTGAGTGCCGACGTGCACTTGAAAAGTCTCACCCTCAACGGCCACCTGGAAGGAGACTTCCTTCTGAACGCTGTGTCTCGCGGCGCGGACGTGCACATCACCGGGCATTCGGATTTTAAAGACGCCTCGCTGGAAGTTGATGGTAACGTGCATGCGCGCGATCGCTGGCCGGTAAGCATGAATTTTCATTTTTCGCATCTGGACGCAGACCCCTTCGTGGATAGCCTGCTCCGTAGACATGTGGTCCGCCAATCGACGGTGGCGGGCGACATGCAACTGCAGGGGCCGCTTCGCGATCCCGAGCAGTTGAATCTCACTGGCAACCTCAGCGATTTGTATGCCGAGGCGGGGAAAACGGAATTTCGTAATGACGGGCCGATCCGCTTCGCGCTTTCCGCGAGATCGTTCAAGCTCGATACGTTTCACATGGTGGGCGAGAACACCGATTTTTCCGGGGCAGGTTCGCTGCAACTGACCGGTGATCGAGCGGTGGATTTTCAGGCGCAAGGCAAGGCTGATCTGAAGTTGCTGCAAAGCTACGATCCTGACATTACGAGTTCTGGTGCAATCACTGGTGAAGGATTGGTGACCGGAACTCTCGATGTCCCGTTAGTAAAAGGTTCTTTGCAGGTACAGAACGGAGCGATTTCGGACATCAATTTGCCGAGCGCGCTCAGCGACATAAACGGTACGCTGCGATTCAATCAGAACCAGGTAACAATCGAAAATCTCAACGCTCGCGTGGGAGGCGGTACGGTCGGTTTTACGGGCCGGGCGGACATCGCCGGCAAGCTTTCCAGTTTCGAATTGCATGCCACTGCGGACGCAGTGCGGCTGCGCTATCCGCCGGGCGTGAGTTCAACCGCTAATGCGGATCTGAGCTGGAGCGGGAGCGCGTCTGGATCAGTGCTCTCGGGCGACATAACGGTCAACAAACTCGGGTTCACGCCAGGATTCGATTTCGCTGCTTACCTGGAACGCACTGCCCAGGTCTCCAGTCTCCCGCAGACTGATCCCGTGCTGAACAAAATTCGGTTGGATATTCATCTCGCTACCACGCCTGAGCTGCAGATGCAGACCAGCGTGATTCGACTGCAGGGGTCGGCGGACATGCGGCTCCGCGGAAGTGCCGCAAAACCCATCCTGCTGGGCCGAGCTGACGTCTTCGAAGGGGAAGCTTATTTCAATGGCACCAAGTATCGCTTGGAGCGCGGCGGAGTTTCATTCACCAACCCGGCAGTCACCACTCCGTTTCTCGATCTTGAGGCGGTCACGCGAATACGTGATTACGATGTCACTCTTTCGCTGACCGGAGACATAAGCAAGCCGAATGGGTTGAAAGTGAACTATCGCTCTGATCCACCGTTGCCCACGGCGGACATTATTGCGTTACTTGCCTTCGGGCAGACCACAGAAGAATCGGCGCAGCTTCAGCAGACAAACCAGTCCGCGTTCAACCAACAAGCCTCAAGCGCCTTGCTGGCCGCGGCTTTGAACGCAACCCTGAATAATCGGGCACAACGGCTGTTCGGCAATAGCCGCATCAAAATCGATCCGCAGGGTCTCTCATCGGAGACTTCGACCATCACTCAAAGCGGACCGGCGCTAACGATTGAACAGCAAGTGAAAGATAACCTCACGCTCTCGTACACCACAGACGTATCCCAAACCTCGCAGCAGATCATCCGCGCCGAGTACAACCTGTCGAAAAATGTTTCCATCGTTGCTATCCGCGATCAGAATGGTGTGGTCAGCTTCGACGTCAAAATCCGGCGGCGAAAGCGTTAATCGGCCTGCACCTGTGAAACCGGCCTGGCATCCAATAGGGCCTGATGTCAATTTTCAACACGGCGCAATCCGATCCCTATTTCGATACTCGCCGTCGCATGGTGGAAGCGCAACTGCGCGACCGTGGCATTCGCGACCAGCGTGTTCTCGAAGCCATGTTGCGAATTCCGCGCCACGAGTTCGTTGCAGAAGAATATAAGGCGCAGGCATACGAAGACCATCCCATTCCGATTGGCGAGAGCCAGACCGTTTCACAACCCTTCATTGTTGCAGCTTCTCTACAAGCACTGAATTTGCGAGGAACTGAATCGGTGCTCGAGGTTGGCACTGGCTCGGGATATCAAACGGCGTTGCTGGCTATTCTTGCACGAAGGGTGTACTCGATTGAACGCCATGCCGCGCTGGCGGCAAGCTCGGAGGCAGTTTTGAATAAGCTTCGGATCAACAACGTAAAAGTCGTCGTCGGCGACGGAAGTTACGGGCTAGCTGAATTTTCGCCGTATGACGCGATTCTGGTTTCTGCGGCAGCCCCTGCGGTTCCACGCAGTCTCTTCGATCAGCTCGTCGACGGCGGCCGGATGGTGATTCCGGTGGGGCCGCAGCATTCGCAGGAATTGCAACTGGTGCGCAAGGTCGCAGGGGAATCCGTCGTGGAAGTCATCGAAGGCTGTCGTTTCGTGCCATTGATTGGAGCCAGCGGTTACTGATTTCTTTTACAATGCAATGTGCCCCTGCTGAAAAATCTGCGCGTTACGCTGGAGATGATCAAGTGGGAGCATTCCGTATTTGCGCTTCCCTTTGCGCTGTGCGGGGCGATGCTGGCGGCCCGTGGTGTTCCTACTGCGCACCAAATTATCTGGATCGTCATCGCCATGGTTGCCGCGCGGTCGGCGGCAATGTCTTTCAATCGCCTCGCGGATGTTTCGATTGACGCCGCCAATCCCCGGACTCGCACCCGTGCTCTGCCCGCCGGCGCGCTCACGCGAAATTTTGTTACAAGTTTTGTGATTGCGTCGTCCGCAATATTTGTGTTGGCCGCCTGGCAGTTGAATCGTTTAGCTTTTCTGCTTTCGCC
>Ga0157372_10008362_pt1 | contig 11003 bp, 12 predicted proteins | sample C55metaG_FD_115307 | JGI IMG/M metagenome (GOLD analysis project Ga0157372, IMG submission 115307) | Corn rhizosphere microbial communities from Kellogg Biological Station, Michigan, USA - C5-5 metaG | ecosystem: Host-associated > Plants > Roots > Rhizosphere > Soil | place: USA: Michigan...
ATGCTTTTCATTTTTATATTTTTTCAGCAGTGGTTTTATAGCCTCAGCCCAGTTAACGTTCGGATATTTTTCCATCAGTTTATTTTTTATAAATGTAAAAAATTGAAGCAATTTATAATAATGTACTGCGGTACCCAGAGATAAAAAATTTTATATTATGATTATTTGTACCTTGGTGAATATTATCTCACATAAAATTTGCTATATGAAAAAGCTTTTGTTGCTTCCCGTTTTATTATTTTCTTTTATTGTTTTTGCAGCCGATAATGGCAAATGGACTGGTTACATCAGCGATTCGCATTGTGGTGCAGACGGCAATAATGCAGAACATGCTTCCTGTGCAAAAAAATGTGTGAAAGAAGGTTACAAACCGGTGTTAGTGGTTGATGATAAGGTATATGCTATCAGCAATCCCGAAAAAGTTTCTGATTACATTGGTGATAAGGTAACCATTGAAGGCACCATGACAGGCGATAGTATCCAGGTCGAAAAAATCAGCAAATAGTTTAAACCGAATTACAGCAACTTAAGAATAGCAGGCAATTAATTTTGTTTGCAAGTGTGATTCTTTGCAAAAAAGCATTCAAAAAAATAATGCATAATTAAGCGAAGGTTGTTACACTATTTTCCTGATGACTCTTCATCGAAAGATTTATCCGAATTTTTTTCGCTGTTAAATTCGTTTATTCCCTTTCCTATATTCTTCATCATATCCGGAATTCTTTTAGCGCCAAAAAGAACAAGTAATACAAGTGCAATAAGCAATATTTCCTGGATTCCCATACAATAAATTTATGTGTGTAACCAAAAGTATGTAAATGCAATTTAAAACGGGATAATTTCAATTACATAAAACTATGCTTACTTTATTATAATCTTAGCATATCATCTGTTTCTTGTTCACATCCATTAAAGGTTTTAATAAATCCTCAAAAGACATTGCATACTATTTTCATCTGCTTAACTGTTATTAAATGAAAATTGTGTTATGAAGGAAAATGAACTGCAAGCTGCAATTGAAAGAATTGAAAAAGAAATAGAATGCCTGTACACTGATTACCAAATGCTGAACCAATGCCAGGCATTCCATGAAATTATATTACTGCGACTAAAAATTAAACAGGCAGAAGAATCATTAAGGCTTAAAAAAAGGATGTTGTATTCTCCCATAGCTAACTAATATTCTTTGCTTCAGGAGCAATTCTTCTAAAGTTGCATGTACAAAAATGCACAAGGCAGAAATCTTACTGCAAATTTATCTGAAACTTTATAAGCAAAACTTACACATACTTTTATCTCTTTTGAAAACAGAATAATTATGATGAACAATTCTGTTTATTAAGCTGCTATTTTCGCTGCATGAACTTTGAAGCATTGCAAAACATTATACAAAACAGGCGCAGTTGCAAACCGGCATTAATGAACGGGAAAAAAATTGGTGATTCAATAATTTATCAACTACTTCAACTGGCAAACTGGGCGCCCACTCATGCACATACTGAACCTTGGCGATTTATTGTATTTGTCAATGATCAGGTTCAACAATTTTGTGAAGACCATGCCGCATTATACAAAGCAAACACTGTACAGGAAAAATTTGAAACAGCGAAATATGAAAAACTGCTGCATAACGGTGATTACTGTTCGCACATCATTGCAGTGTATATGAAGCGTGGCAATAACCCGAAAATTACTGTTACAGAAGAAATATGCGCTGTAGCTGCATCAGTACAAAATATATTGTTGGGTGCATCATGCCTGGGTATTGCAGCCCTGTGGAGTACAGGCGGGCTCACCTATCATACAGCAATGAAAAAATATTTTCATTTAAATGATGAAGATCAGATGATAGGCCTGTTGTACCTTGGTTACACCGATAAAGCACTGAAAGAAGGTGAACGCATTATTCCTCTCGATAAAAAAATAAAATGGAAGCGCTGATGTTTTAACCACGTTTTGCAAACCTGATTAATCAGAATAAACTGCTATGAATTATTTTCTGTGTCTGAGCATCCACTCATAAATATTCACATTATTCTCTTTGTAACTTGGATTAGTAGCTTTTGACCATGCATCGTGCACAGTAGCCTGAAAGAGTGTAAGCTTTGCGTGTATCGGCGGGTCATAGCTGTTAATGTCTTTTACATAATCAATGCTATACCAGGAAGGAACTGTGGGATCGCCACTATTGTGAAAAGCCCAAACCGGTAAATCATCATTTGCTATGGCATGCGCTTTGGCCATTGTTGGTGCAGAAGCACCGCAAATGGGAACAACGGCTGCAACCCGGTTGCCATAAGCCGATGCATAATCCCATGTAGTACCGCCACCCATACTTAAACCACAGATATATATTCGTGATCGATCTATCCTGTATGTTTTAATAGCATAATTAATCATGTCGTTAACGTTTTCGGCAACCGGCCATGCTTTAAATTGAGGAGTTAAAACAATAAACTGGTACTTAAATCCATTTACTGTAAAGTTTGCAGGAAACTTGCCGTGAGCTATTAAATACGGAATAGCAATGTTATCTTCTACAGTAAGGGCTGATTTGGAACCGTCTCCTAAAGAGCCCGAGCCATTTAGAAAAATAATTAAAGGAAAATTTTTCTTCGGATGATTGGCATAATGAGCAGGAAGCGCCTCCAGGTATCCTCCAATATTTGCATCCACAAAATGCGTTTTGGGAGTTTGAACAGGAAGACCTGTTTCTGTATACATGTCACTAACATCAGAAGCAGTTAACGATACAGGAACGGAATTTTCTTTTTTGCAGGAAGTAAATAGTGCAATGGCGAATACCGCCAGTGCGGGAACGATTGTCTTCATAAAGTTAAATTGAGATTTAAATAGATGCGCGTGACTACACAAAAACCAGGCTAAAAATCTTTATGACGAAAAAAATCTACTATTTTTTATACACATTAATATGATTTTTTATTTAAAAAATCTTAGATATGATATTGCCTGTTTCATGGCTTACTCTGTTATACTTACTGTACACGCCTGAAACAAAAGTTGTTATCCTCTTATACAAGTTTGTTGGTTAAATTAAAATCATATTTTTAAGGATGATTCAAATCAATGCTATTTCAGCCGTATAATATAAAACGTGTTTTACTTTTTTGCCTGGCCATATATTTTGTTCAGTTTAACAATTTAGTTGCTCAAATCACTTATCAGTTGCCACCCAATCAACCTGAGCAAGATGCATGTAATGCTTTGCAAATATGTGGCAGCAGTTTTTCTACGCCGTATAGTTATACCGGCATCGGCAAACATTTAGATTTAGATCAAACACCATGTTTGCCAAGTGCCGGAGGCGGTGAAAAAAATTCAGTATGGCTAAAATTACGTGTATTGCAAGCTGGGTCAATAGTATTTAAAATTACACCTGTTAGCCCTGATGATGATTATGATTTTGCCGTAATTGATGCAACCGGTAAAAATTGTGATGCACTTACTCTTAACGATGTGATAAGATGCAACTATAATGTTAATCTTCCCGGAAGTAATGCAAAGGGAGTGATTGGCCTGGCTGATACATCGCGAACTCCTTATATACAAGTGAATTCTTTTGGATATTCTTTTGCACAAGCAGTTTTTGCAAAAAGCGAAGGCACATATCTTATAATGATTAACAACTTTGGAAATTATGTAAGTGGAGGCCCAAGTAAAGGTTTTACAATTGATTTTAGCGGCTCAACCGCTGTTTTTTATAACACGGCTACACCACAAATAACTAACATAGATGTTCCCTGCAGCAATGCAACCAGTATCACCTTAAAAACAAATACAGAAATTTTGTGCAGTTCCATTGCTGCAGATGGAAGCGATTTTATATCAAATGCACCTGCAAAAATTATCAGCGCTTCAGGATTGAACTGTACCGATAGAGGTGGATATACAAATTCAATAGTGATAAATTTCTCATCTGCATTACCTGCAGGTGTTTATAACATCAGCGCTAAAAGAGGAAGCGACAAGAATACCTTACTTGGGCTTTGCGATAATGAGCTGCCTTTATCTTCCGGCGCAGTTACATTTATAGTAAAACAAAATGGTAAAGCAACAATTGATAATGAATTTATATGTTATCAGCAACTGCCTTTTAAATGGCATGGAATGGAGTTTTACAGCAACGATAGCGGTAAAGTATATATTACAAAATCCACAGAGGGCTGCGATTCAACAACAATCTTAAATCTGCATGTTTCCTCTGCGCCAAAGCAACTGGCTATATCGCAAACAATTTGTGATGGTGACTCTTATATTTTGCCATGGGGTTCAGCAGTTACAACAGAAGGCACTTACACACATCATTACATAAATACTAATGGTTGCGATAGCCTGGTTGAAAGTGTTACTGTTAATGTGCTTATACCAAAGGGTGGAAATGTTGAGGCAAGAGACAGTACTATTGAAACAGGATTTTGCGAAAACGGTTCAGCTCTTTTAAGTGCAGGAAATGATTTTGAAAGCTATTTATGGAATACCGGTGAAACTACCAGCTCAATAATTGTAAGAGTAGCCGGTGCTTACAACTTAGTTGCAAAAGATAAATTTGGTTGTACAACAATAGATACGTTTGTAGTTGCTGCATACCAGTATCCTGCGGCTGCTTTTCGCAGGGTTGAACAATTATGTTATGACAGTAGTTTAATATTAGACGGCGGTGCAGGATATACTTATTATTTATGGAACACCGGAAGTACCGATGAAAGAATTATTACCGATAAACCTGGTAAATTTTGGGTTACATTAACCAACACACATGACTGTACATCTACTGATACTGTTAATGTAGTTACAGTACAAAGACCTGGCAGCTTTTTAGAATCAGGTATTACAAAATGTTCTTTTAAAAATGCGGTTTTAACACCATCAGCAAATTTTATCGAATACACATGGAGCACCGGAAGCAATTCAAAAAGTATAGATGTTTCAACCGGCGGATTGTACTGGCTTAATGTTACAGATATAAATGGATGTACAGGAAGAGATTCAATTACAGTAGTTGATTCTGTGTGCCCAAGGTATTTTTATATGCCTACAGCATTTACTCCTAATCACGATTTTCATAATGATATATTTAAACCGGCATTTTCTGGTCCGGTAAGCGGCTATCATTTGTTAATTTATAACAGATGGGGCAAGATAATTTTTACCAGTACGGATCCTTTAACCGGCTGGGATGGTACTATAAAAGGATTAATACAACCTATAGGCGTTTATATATGGACTTGTTCATACAGTCTTGATGGAAGTTCACTACAAACTGAGAAAGGAACGGTTACTTTAATAAGGTAGCAATATGTTTGCCTTGGCCTTACATTGCAGCTTCCTGCAAAAAATTTTTCTTATCGCTTTACAAGTTTTTCTTCAACAGCATGCATTAGCTTATCTTTTACATTTCTGCTTACAGGCAACTCGTGTGTATTAATAATTATTTTACTTCCGGTAATCATATTTATTTTATGCAAAGCAACTATATAAGATTTGTGTATGCGCATAAAAAGATTGGCAGGTAACTTTTTTTCCATGCCTGAAATAGTGATGTAACTGATTATTTTTTTGTCCGCAAGATGAATGGCAACATAATTCTGCAACGCTTCAATAAATAAAATATCCTTATAAAAAATTTTTTCTAACTGGTGATTAACTTTTAAAAAAAGATAATCGCTTTCTTCAGCTATTTGTGAAGGATCTTTCAATTTATCAGCAAGAAAATGTTTTGCTTTATTAATTGCTTTTAAGAAGCGTTGAAATGATATTGGTTTTACGAGATAATCAATCACATCCAAATCATAACTCTGCAAAGCATATTCAGGATAAGCTGTTGTAAAAATAACTGCCGGCATTTTTTTAAGTGATTTTATAAAATCAATTCCTGATAATTCCGGCATTTCTATATCAAGTAAAATAAGATCAGCTTTATTGTTGCGAAGCAGCGCATACACCTGCATTGCATTATCACAAACAGCAACTAATTCTAAAAAATCTATTTCTTTTACATACTCTTCCAATCCCTTTTGTGCAAATGGTTCATCATCCACTATAATGCATTTTATCTTCATGACACCTGTAATTTTAAATGAACAGAATAAGACGATAATTCATCATTGATGCAGAGTTCATGTTTGTTTGCATATAATAATTCCAATCTTCTTTTTACATTTTTTAAGCCAATACTTTCCCGTGCAGGCAGATGATTATTATTTTTTGAATTCACAACATCAAACAGAAAATAATTGTTTTTCCGGTGCAAGCCAACATGTATATCATTGGTTTTATCTGTATAACGCGAAACATGTTTAAATGCATTTTCAACAAAAGAAATAAGCAATAAAGGTGCAATGGAAAAGTTGCTGACATCTTCATCTGTTTCAAAACAGATATTATAATTCTTTTGTTTACGCAATCGCTGAAGGTCAATATAGCTTTTTAAATATTCTATTTCTTTTTCAATGGCTATCTGCTCTTCATTGCATTCGTATAACTGGTAGCGCAGCAATTCAGAAAATCTATGTAAAGATGTTCGCGCTTCTGTATTGGCTTTATCAATTTGAAAATATATAGTGTTTAAAGAATTAAAAAGGAAATGCGGATTCATTTGTGCTTTTAAATAACGTAATTCCGTTTCAAGATTTTCTACCTGTATTTTCTGCAACAGCAAATGTTGCTTATACCAGTTTTTACTAAGCATCAACGCTGTTGTAAAACCCATATAAAAAACTGCAATAGAAAAATTGTAAAATGTGTTTGAAAAGAAGGATTGTTTATTAATATCACCCAATATATATCCATACAACCACCTGTTATGCACGTTTTCTAATGCAGTGTACAATAACAGGCATCCAAATACCAGCAAGCTGTATAAAACATATTTGTTCTTCTTAAAAAAATTAGGAAACAGGTAATAAATATTGATATAGCAAATGAGAATAAGCAGACCATTACGAACAAAAATATTAAGCCAATACTGATAGGCTCCTGCTTTTTCCAAAAGGCTTGTAGTTACATAAGCATAAAAAACAATAGTGATAATCCAGAAGATTACGTGATCAAGTTTATATCTCCAGAAAAAGCGCATACTTAAATGTATACATAATTTAAAAAAGCTGATGCTGCTTTATACAAAATGCAGTTTTTGCATGATGAAATGCAATGATATTAAACGGCAATTTTTAGCATTGTTATACATCAAGTAATTAACGCATTTAATCAAACAAATTATTTGCTGCGGGCTATGCTGGCTTACTTTGATATCACTTATTATTCATCATAAAATATTCAATTATGAAACATTTATTTTTTAAAAAGCCTCTGCTGAAATCATGTCTATTCATCCTTTTTTGCATCACCGCATTTATGGGCACTGCAAAAGCAGGACTTGATTATTATGAGCTTTTTATCGGCAAAAAACTTATTCTTAAAAGAGCATTAAATCAGCCTTTAAATCTTGAGAGCCTGCCAATAAGCCATGCAAATGAAAATGAACAACTGATTATTTATTATTATCAATGCAACGCGCCTGATAAACTTGCCAGCAACAGGATTATCACATTAAAAGATGTCAGCGGAAATAAAATTAAAGAATGGAAATTTGCTGATGCGAAAGGTTCAAACAAAGGAATGTCTATATCTGTAAAAGAACTTTTGCAATTACAGAAAGCAAATAAAAATTCTCTTGCTCTTTTTTATACTGCCGAAGGAAAAACAAGAGAAGAAAAACTTGTATCAGTTGCAACAGGAAATAAATCGGTAGGGCTTCTCCAAATGAAAACAAATGCTAATAATCAAAGAGAGTTAGCGGAAATTGTTTATATAAGGCGATACACCCTTTATGCAGTTTAATTGTTATTTATACATCTTAATTATTCAAACAGGTTGTAATTATTTACAGCCTGTTTATATTTTGGTTGAGAAAATTTAAACAATCATTCAGCAATACTTTCCTACCCAGAAACTATTTTTAAATAACAAATTTTTCCTTTAATAATTGTTTTTTCAATATTAATATCCTCATCAAAAATCACAATGTCTGCATCTTTACCGGGCTCGAGAGAGCCTTTTTTATTTTCAATGTTTAAAATTCTTGCCGGTGTATAAGTCATCATTTTTATTGCATCAATTAAAGAAACATCAGCCATTGTTATTATTGTTCTAACCAGGCGATTGGCTGTAGCAACACTTCCTGCAAATGCAGTCCTGTCGGGCAATTTTGCTACACCATCTTCAATAATTACTTTCAATCCATTCTCAGCACTGCCTAAAATACTTTCTGTAACACTCGTTCCGGCAGCACGCATGGCATCAGTAATCAAAGCAATTTTGTCTGCACCTTTTATTTTATACACGAGTTTTAATAATGGCGGCGGAAGATGAACACCATCAGCTATTATTTCCACATCCATGTCATCAATAATATATGCGCTTTCAATAACGCCTGCGTAGCGATAAGCATTGCGCCGTGTAACACCGGACATGGCAGAATATAAATGCGTGATTAATGTATAACCATTATTAAAAGCATCAAGCACTTCTTCATAAATCGCATCGGTATGCGCAATCGCGGGCAAAATATTTTTTGATTTTAGATAGCGACCAAATTCAATTGCTCCATTTAATTCTGGCGCTGCGCTCCATCGTTTGATGCATGAATAGTTTGAAAGAATTACTTTGTATTCACCAGGATTTGGGTCTCGTATAAATCGCGGGTCCTGCGCACCAATTTGATTGGTTGAAATGTAAGGACCTTCCAAATGCATTCCGAGCAATTGTGCGCCATTTGTATTTTTTGTTTTTGCACTTTCAAATGCGTCTAACGTTTGTATCAATAATTCTTTTGTTGCTGTTAATGTAGTTGGCAACATTGCTGTGGTTCCATAACGTGCATGTGTTTCAGCAATGGTAAGAAATGCAGTTTCCGTTGCATCCATAAAATCGTAACCGCCGCCGCCATGCACATGTATATCAATAAAACCCGGTGAAATATATTTTCCTTTTGCATCAATTTCTATTGCATCATTCACATCAATATTTCTTTCACTTACTGCTGTTATTGTATCGCCTGTAATCAATACACAACCACCTTCAATAATTGAAGAAGGCGTTATTATTTTACCGTTATATATTTTAATTTTTTCAGAACGCATCAGCAAAAATTATTGATGGCTTAATAACGACGCAGCATCTTTATCAAGATAAACAATACAATTATTATGTGTTTGTAAAATGCTTGCAGGATAAAGATTGCTTACAGTATTTTCTAAACAATTTTTTATGGCTGTTGCTTTTCTTTTATTTGGCACAGAGCAAATAATATTTTTCGATTTCGTAATTTGTTTTATTGACATGCTAATCGCTCTTTGCGGAACATCATCTATTGAATTAAACCAACCTTCATTCATTTGCTGTCGCCTGCATGCATTATCTAATTCAACAACAATATAAGGTTCCTCCGTTTCAAAATCTGCGGGCGGGTCATTAAATGCAAGATGCCCGTTTTCTCCAATACCCACCAGCGCTACATCAATGGGATGTTGTATAATAATCTCACTAAGTCTTTTGCATTCCTGTTGCGGATTTACTTCGCCGTTAATTAAATAAACTTCTTTTAAATCAACTTTTGAAATAAATCTTTCCATCAAATATTTTCTAAAGCTTGCCGGATGTGTTACAGGCAATCCAATATATTCATCCAAATGAAACATGGTTACTTTACGCCAGTCAATATCTTCATTTATTAATTGATGCAATGTTTCAAACTGGCTTGTTCCTGTTGCCAGGATAAGATTTGCTGTTCCTTTAGTTTCAATTGCCTCGCGCAGCAATTGAGTTGTATGTTTTGCTGCTGCTTCGCCCAATTCATGCGCTGTATTATAAATTTCAATTTTCATTTTGTGCTGAAAATTTTCTCAACCCAATCACTGGTTTTATCGGCAAGTATTTGAATCGTGTTTTGTTTTCCTGCTTTAAACGAATGATTTGCGCCTTCAATTTTTACAAGCTCTGCCAGCGGAAGCGAGGCACACACAGATTCAATTAAATTCCATGCAGCTAATTCATCTCTTGTTCCCTGCAAAAACAACATAGGCACCTGCACATCTTTTAAATGCTCTGCTCTTTCTGCAGAAGGTTTGCCAGGCGGATGCAAAGGAAATCCATAAAAAATAATTCCTCTCACATCAGCATCATGATGTGCCGACAAATACTGCGAACTCATTCTGCCGCCAAAAGATTTTCCTGAAGCAAAAAGAGGAAGCTCAGGGAATAATTTTTTTGCTTTTGCAATTGCGGCTTCAATTGTTGCATGTGCAACAGCAGGTGTATCAGGTCTTCCTTTTTTATTTTCTGTAAACGGAAAATTGAAACGCAGTGTAGCAATGCCTGCTTCTGCCAATGCATTTGCAAGTGTTACCATAAAAACATGGTGCATGTCTGCACCTGCTCCATGTGCAAGCGTAATAATGCATTTACTTTTTCCGGGTGTTATACATTCTGCGGAAACTTTACCAATAGTGTTTGAAACTTTTAGAGATATAGATTTCGTTTTCATTTTTTTGAATTGTCATAATACTTATATACAGCTTAGTTCCCTCTGCGAACTTCGCTCTCTGTTCTTTGCGTCGCTTAATCAGGACGCAGAGGTCGGTAAGAAGACGCAAAGCACGCAGGGTTGTATTTAGAAAAACATAAGCCGTGCTTACAAAACTCATGAAGTATTAAAAATGAAGATAGGAAATAAGGCAGCTACTATTGAACAAACATTTCTCATCAACAATAATTTTATACAATGTAATTTTCCATTTTCAATAGTATCATTATGAAATATCTGCCGTTCATTTTAATTATTGCAATACTTAGTTGTAATCATGAAACAAAATACGATACTATTGTACGCAATGGTTTAATTTATGATGGTAATGGCGGTACACCTTACAAAGCAGATATCGCTATTAATGCTGACACAATTGCTTTCATCGGGCAAATAAAAA
>Ga0157372_10008364_pt1 | contig 11001 bp, 5 predicted proteins | sample C55metaG_FD_115307 | JGI IMG/M metagenome (GOLD analysis project Ga0157372, IMG submission 115307) | Corn rhizosphere microbial communities from Kellogg Biological Station, Michigan, USA - C5-5 metaG | ecosystem: Host-associated > Plants > Roots > Rhizosphere > Soil | place: USA: Michigan...
GCTGCGGGTGAGCGTCGCCAGATTTGCGCCGCCGATGACTCCGAAGCGCAGCGTCGACTGTGCGTTGGACTGCGAGAGGGACGGAGTCCACGCAATGGCCACGAGAGCGGCACTCAGGAACAAATCACGTGGGCGCATGATGCCTTTGGCCTCGTGGTTGGGGGAGAGACATTCGATGCGGCCATACCCGCACTCAAACGCAACTGAACGGCTCTAGGTGATCCCCACGTGATGCCCAAAAGTCCCAGCGGTCCGGAGAAGGCGGGAAAATCCGCCGGACATTTGCGGGAGGTATCGCGGCACAAAGCTCGCCGTTGAGTATCGCGGAACAGTCGTAGGCGATTTCAGCGTCGATGCCAAAGCCGGGTCGCGTATCTCTGCGAAAGTTGACGGCGACTTCTGCGAGCGGATTCGATCGCCTAGCGAAATCACCGCCGACGCCATAAGTGGGGCCGACGGAGGCATCCATGGCCCAAGTGACGCCCGTTTGGGCACCAGCCGCATGAACGACCACCAGCGCCGCGATCGCCGCGAGAAACCGGCCCGCGATTCTGAGGAGCGAATCAAAGCGAATCACGTGCGGCCAAGAAAACACTAGTCGTCGTGTACGGCACGACTTCCAGGGCCATCGCTACTTGGACGCCCTGACTGCCTGTTTCGGTGCCGATGATCGTCGCGTGGCCGATGCTCCGCGCACGTACCAGTCCCGCGATCGAGTCGACGTTGGCGATTGTCGTATCACTCGACCGCCATCGGAACGTGGCCGTAGACGGCCCGGCTGGGCAGGGCGTGTCCTTCGCCACCGCTCGCAGCGTGTCTCCAAGGTGTAGGGTCGCCGACGATGGCGAAACGGAAACGGTCCCGCTGCAGTCGATCGCCGGCGTGTTGGTCGGGGTGCTCGCCTTACTGCACGCTACGACGACGAGTCCAGCCAAGGCAACGACGCTGCGCACTCTCATTGGCGTCTCATGATATACGAAGCCTTCTACCTGCCGAACGTGCGCCGCCGCACGGACCGACCTCTGATAATAGGCGGTTGACATGGTTGATCGGAAGCGTCTTGATTGACGCGTACAGCCAGGCGCTGACTATCAATCATGAAGCGCAGCATGTCGATCTCACGCGGCGCGTTCTTAGCGGCCCCCCAATGTGGAGATGTGTTTGGGTCAGGTGCATCACCTTGAGCGCCCGGTCCCAAAGCCTCCGTCCACTCCTCCTCCGTTGGCGCGACACCGTCAGCTGCCGGTTGGGTCCGAGCGATGAGGTACTGGAGGTATTCAACGGTCGGTAGGAAGAGGGACTCCTCCCCATCTAGCTCGTTCTCCGACCTGATCTCCATGAATAGCAGCAGCAGGCGGATCGGGCCACGAGCAAAAACCTCGTCCGGCTTCTGGCGGACCCCGTCGTTGGCCTTTTTTTTCTTCCCGTGCCTTCTTTTCGCTCATGGTGAGAGACTAACACTGACGGCCGAATAGGGCGGCACAGTCACGGCCCCAGACGGTGATGAGCGCCGGAGAGGCGAAAATACAAAACGGCGCCGACGGCGCCGTTTTGTAGATTCGTCTGCGGAAAAGGTCACCCGCACTCACTAAACCCGCACACATGGCACTTCACGCACCCCTCCGCATACTCCATTTGCGACCCGCAGTCCGGGCACGTCCCGATGTACGCCTCGCTCGATTTGTGTAACCCGAAGAGCGCCTCCGCTTCCGCCTGCGCATTCCCCTGCGGCCGCATGGCAGCCGGAACCTGGTGCGTCATGCTCTGCGTCATCTCACTCACCGGCGCACTCGGCGTTCCGCTCGCCGGAGCCGCGGGTGGCATGAGCTCTTGCTGAACACCGGTCACCCGGTCGCGGTGCCACTCTTCGATCGCGATGCCGATCGCGTCGGGGACCGAGAGGACCTTGTTTGGACCGAGGCCCACCGCGCGATCGCTTGAAATGCCACGTAGTTGTCGGTGGACCTCGGTAATCGGAATGCCGGATCTCAACGCCAACGAGATCAAACGGCCCATCGCTTCGGTATCGGCCATCGCCGATCCGCCGGCCTTGCCGAGGTTGATGAACACCTCGAACGGCTGACCCTTCTCGTCTTCCGTGATGTTCACGAACATCACGCCGAGGGGGGTCTCCTTCCTTATAGTAGTGCCGCGGAGCTTGTCCGGACGGCTCCGCTTGGCGCGGCGCTGGAGGTTCTCGGCTTCTACCTCGTACAACTGGCGCTTGAGCCTATCGACCTCGGCGTCGCGCTCCGCGATGCTGCTCTTGAGGTCCGCGACGAGCGAGCGATCCTCTTCTCGGCGCGGTGCGCCGGCGGTGTCTCGCGCTTCCTTGGCCTTTTCGGTCGCACCAGTGCTGAGGACTTGGTTATCGCGACTGCCATCGCGATAAACCGTGACGCCTTTGCACTTCATATCAAAAGCCATCTCATAAATCTTGCGCACGTCCTCGACGGTCGCGGTGTGCGCGAAATTCGTGGTCTTTGAAATGGCCGAGTCGCAGTGCTGCTGGAAGGCAGCCTGCATCTTGATGTGCCATTCGGGGGCGATCGCGTTCGCGGTGACGAAGACGCGCTGCCACTTCTTCGGCACTTCGGGGTGTTCGACCGAGCCGGTCTTGGCGATGCGCTCCATCAGCTCGTCCGTGTACCAGCCCTCGGACTTGGCGATGGCGACGAAGTCTTCGTTCACGTCGGGCATCATCACGCCGGCCTGGTTGCGCATGAACGCAACAGCGAACAACGGCTCCAGCCCGGAGGAACAGCCCGCAATAATTGAGATCGTGCCGGTCGGCGCGACAGTTGTAACATTACAATTGCGAAGCAGCTGCATCGGACGAATGCGCTCGCCCTTTTCGTCGCGCGCGCACGTTTCGTCCGGGCCCCAGATGCTCTTGGCCCACTCGGCGAACGGTCCGCGCTCGCCGGCGAGACGCTCGGACTCTTTCTTCCCTTCGACGTCGACGAACTCCATCACTTTGCGGCCGAATTCCACACCCTCGGGTGTGTCGTATGCGATGCCGAGCCGGACGCACGCGTCGGCGAAGCCCATGACGCCGAGTCCGATGCGGCGGATGCGCTTGGAGAGCGCGTCGATCGCGTCGAGCGGGTACTTGTTGACGTCGATGATGTTGTCGAGGAAGTGCGTGGAGAGATGGATGTCCGCCTTGAAGGCGTCCCAATCCAGCTTTCCGTCTTTCACATAAAAGCCGACGTTGATCGAGCCGAGGTTGCAGACGTCGTAGGCGAGGAGGGGCTGCTCGCCGCACGGATTCGTCGCTTCGTATTTGCCGAGGCTCGGGACGGGGTTGTAGCGATTGGCTTCGTCGACGAAGAAGACGCCGGGCTCGCCGGTGCGCCACGCGCCGAGGATCATGCGATCCCAGACGGTGCGCGCATCTTGTTGCCCGACGGGCTTACCACTAGAAGGATCGACGAGGTCGTAGGTCGTCCCCGCCTTGACGGCTTCCATGAACTTCGTCGTCACCGCGACGCTGATGTTGAAGTTCGTCACCTGGGTGAGGTCTTCCTTGCAGGTGATGAACTCGAGGATGTCGGGGTGGTCGACGCGGAGGATGCCCATGTTCGCGCCGCGCCGCGTGCCGCCCTGCTTGACCGCGTCGGTGGACGCGTCGTAGAGCTTCATGAAGGAGACGGGTCCCGACGCGACGCCCGTCGTCGAGCGGACCATCGATCCCTTCGCGCGCAGGCGCGAGAAGGAGAAGCCGGTGCCGCCGCCCGACTGATGGATGAGCGCCATGGCGCTCAGCGTGTCGTAGATGCCGTTCTTGCCGTTCGCGAGCGCGTCTTCGACCGGGAGCACGAAGCAGGCGCTCAGCTGACCGAGCGGACGGCCGGCATTCATGAGCGTCGGCGAGTTGGGCTCGAACCGGCGCTGGGTCATCAGCTGATAGAACTGCTCGGCGACCTTCTCGACCTGCTTGTCGGCCGAGCCGTAGCGCCGATCCGCCTCCGCGACGACCGTCGCCACGCGCCAGAAGAGATCTTCTGGCTGCTCGACGGGCTTGCCCTTTTCGTTCTTCACCAGGTAGCGCTTTTCGAGAACGGTGCGCGCATTGGCGGAGAGCGAAACGGGGCCCGCGGGCGGGTTGACGGGGAGAGGCATCGGGAGTGGCTCCGGAGGGACGGGTGCGGTGGCGGAGTGCGGAGACCTGGTACGAGCGCGGAGGCGGCGTGCGGAGGCGAAAACAATCGACCGTGAGATCGATTGTAACGAACGAGTTGTCTGGGCTTTACCGCAGGAAGGAACTGCGGGGCGGCATTCTATTCATGTTCGTGATTCCACGCCAGTAGTAATGTAAGGGCTGGTGGAAGCAGGAGTTACGAAACCCACATCACAAAGGCGCGCGGTGGTGTAGTTCGAAGTTGATAAGCGCGGTGAGCCGCGCGCCGGTGGACGGGTGGACGGGTGGACAGGTGGACGGCAAACCGCTCCAACGTGGCGTAAGAGCCCGCCCCGGAACGAGTTTCGCCGTCGCTTCAGATGTGAACTCGTCCACTTCTCCACCCGTCCCCCTCCGTCATGCTGTCTTGACGCTGTCGTGATGATCCGGGGGCAACTTGCCTCCAAACACGTCTATGGGGTTCCCGTCCACCCGTCCACCCGTCCACCCGTCCACCCGTCCACCCTCAAGCCAGCCTATACCGGCCTTGGAGCTCCACATACGACTCCACCGTCTTCCGAATCCGATCGCGGTCGGCATCGGTGGTTTCACGGATGACCTTGCCGGGGACCCCGAGCACGAGCGAGTTGGGCGGGATTCGCATTCCCTCACGACACACCGCGCCGGCGCCGACGATCGAGCCGGTGCCGACGTGCACACCGTTCAACAGAATCGCGCCCATCGCGATCAAACAATCGTCTTCGATCGTCGCGCCGTGCACGATCGCGCGATGACCGATCGCGACGCGGTTGCCGATGCGCGTTGGAATTCCGTCGTCGACGTGCACGATCGTTCCGTCCTGCACGTTGCTGTCGTCGCCGATCACGATCGTATCCGAGTCGCCGCGGATCACCGCGGTCGGCCACACAGAAACTCGCTTCCCGAGAGTCACGTTGCCGGTGACGATGGCGGCGGGATGAATGAACGCGGTGGGATCGATCACGTGGAGACGAACAGTAGCGAAACTGCGCGTGGGCGCAATTTCTCGTGTGAAAAATCACGCCGGAAATAACCGTTGACTTTTTCGGAGATCGCGGCGCGCGAGCGAAGATCGCGTCATGCGACGCGAGCCAAGCTGCGAGCGACAGCTGCGAGCATCAGCTGCGAGCTGAATGCGCGCCGCTTCTGCGCTGTTTGGGCTCGAGGCTCCTGCTCGCAGCTGTTGCTCGAGGCTAGGCTCGAGTGGTCTTTCGAGATGCTCGCCGAGCGGAGCCAGCGCCGCCAAACCGCCGTTCGCACCTACGAGATCGTCAAATTCCCCAGATAATCCTCGAGCTCTTTTCGCGCCGCGTCTCGTTTGGTGGTCAACGCGTCGCGGTCGTTGTGCAATGACTCGAGCGTGGACTCCTGCTCGTTGAGCTTCGCGAGCAGCCGCTGGTAGTACTGCGTGTTGTTCGAGACGGTCTTCATGTTTTCCCTGATTCTGCCCTGCTCTGCCGTTATCCCATTAACGTCCTGGGTCCGCGCCGCGATTTGGCGGTCGAGATCGGTCACGGCGTTCTTGAGCGCGATCGCTTTGGCGATGGCGTCGCGGACGTTGGCGGGGATGGCGCCGGTGCGCTGATAGACGAGCAGCTGGGCGACGTCCATCGGCAGCATGGCGAGCGATTCGTTCTGGACCGACTGCTCCTTGACGGTGAGCGTGGCGACTTTGTGCGCCGGCGCGTCGCCCTTGAAGCGGTAGACCAGCGGTGTCGTCTCGAGCGGCTTGGGCGTGTCGGTCAGCGTCCAACCCGGGTGCACGGGATGCTCGATGATGATCGCCTTGTCCTTTCCGCTCTTGTTCTCGAGCGCGTACGACCTCGACATCTCGACGTGGCGCTCGACGATGAGAATTCCCTTGAGGACGCGTGCGGTCGTGACCGACATCGCGGTGCCCAACGGTTTGGCGGTCGCCAGCGCCTCGAGGTCGACGCCGTAGCTGAGGAGGCGGTCCTGTCCGGGCGGCAGGTCGTCGATGCGCGCGTCGCCAGCGTAGCCCTGGTCCATGACGGTGAGCGGGCCCTGCAACAGATGCTTGCCGCTCGTGTTCTTCATCCGCACGCCGTTGAGCGGATGGCTGGCGAGAACGCCCTCGTTGTAGATCGACAGTCGCTCGACTTCGACGCTGTCATTCACGATCGGCAGCATCGCGGATTTGTGGCGCGCGAGCGTGACGTTGCCGACGGCATACTGGAAGAGCTCACCCATGCGTCCCGAAGAGCCCAGTGGCTGCACGGATGATGCGGCGTCGAACGACGCACCGGCGGCGCCCCCCACGAGAATTTCACTGAGTTGGGCCACGTCGGGGCGGCCGTTGGCGTCGTAGCCAATGCGCCGGGGCGCAGGGGAAGCCGCCGGGGAGTTGGCGGTTCCTCCGGCCGGTCCGCGAAGTCGAAGCATGTCGGCGCCCTCGCTTTTCGCGAGTGCAACGGAATCACGCGCGTTGATCGCGTCATCGTACGTCTGCGGCGTGAGACCGGCATACAGCTCGGGACGCACGACCGGGCGCGTCGCGTAGAGCGGCCGATAGAGATCCATCGTGAACGACACCGGGCGACCACTCACGAGCGAGAGCGAGACGTTGTTCCAGTCGGCTTCGGTCTGGTTCTCGACCATGGCCCAGCCCTGGAGATACGCCGAGCTCTTTTCGCCGAGCAACAGCCGATAACTCGTCTTCCAAATCGGAGTTTCGACGACATACCCGATGCGGACGTGGCGATCGCCCGTGCCACTAAAGTTGATCGTCACCGGCTTCTTGTCCTGGTCGCGCGCCTGCACCAGGGCGCTGAGCGCTTTGGTGAGCTCGTCTTGGAGTTCCGGATCGTCGAGCGTGAGGCTGGCGATCGACGGCAGCTCGATCGAGCGAATCGAGGCGCCGCTCAGGAGGTTGAGCACCGGAACTTCGACGGGCTCCTCGCCGCGCTCGGGCGCCTTTTGCCGGCGCTCGACGCCGAGGATCGTGCCCGTGAGGTGCTCGGTCGGCGCGGCGATCGTGACCCGCGCGCCACGGAGCTGATTGAGCAGGTCGGCGAGACTGGGATTGCGGGTGATGTCGACCTGGAAGCTCTTGAGCGTTTTGTCGAGCGGGTCGAGCGACGGATAGGTGATCGCGCCGACGCGTCCGCCGTCCTGATCCTGCAGCACGAGCGACTTGAGGATGTCGTTGATCTGGCTCGTCTTGAATCGCAGCTCGGTGGACGCGTTGCCGCGGACGGTGCCAGCGTGCTCGAAGTAGCCGACCCCCGACGAGAACAACATGACCTTCGTGACGGGAACGCTCTGCGCTCCCGAAATACCGAACGCGGTGAAGCACCCCGCGACCGCAAGCCGCAATTGCGCGCGCATGACGACCTCGTCTCCAGTAGATACTAATGTCAACTCGGCGTATGGCCGATTTCGCCACATGCCCCTCAAGGAGACGCGCGAGACGGCGCCACTTGCACACCGATCGGGTGCAACGTTCTGTGTCGGGCGGGCTACGATGGCAGGCGACCAAAGCGCAAACGCGGATGAACGCAGATTTGAAAATCGACTTACGCAGATGTGCTAGATGTCATCCGCGGTATGGTCGTTCGATCCGCGGTGATCCGCGTTCGTGCTTTTTCCGAGCCCGCACCGCACATCGGACCTACTTCCGATAGACGATCTTCCAAATACGTCCGCCCTTGTCGTCCGTGATGTAGAGAGCTCCGTCGGGCCCCTGGGCGAGGCCGACCGCGCGATGGGCGGCGCCGGTGGGCGAGAGGGTTCCGCCGGCGAAACCGGTGGCGAAGGGGGCGTAGGTCGTGGCTTGGCCGGTCTTGAAGTGGAGGAAGACCACTTCGTAGCCGTCCTCCGGCATGGGACGGCGGAAGGACGAGCCGTGGAAGGCGATGAACGCGCCGCCGCGGTAATCGGGCGGGAACATCGTGCCCGTGTAGAAAAGGATGGACATCGGCGACCAGTGCGCCGGGAAGGTCACGAGCGGCTGGATCAGGTGATCGCAGCGCTCCGTGCTCTGACCGTCGCCGCCATACTCGGGCGCGAGCTTTCGTTCGTCTTTCAGATAGTCGTAATAACAGTACGGCCAGCCGAAATCGGCGCGAGCGGACGCGATGCGAACCATCTCTTCACCGGCGGCTTCGGCGGCCGCCACGTCCGAGAACACCGACGGCCATCCCTCGTGCAACCCATCTCGGCCGTGCGACACGGCGATGACGGTCGAGTCGAGGGGACTCACCGCGAGCGCGACGGCGTTGTGCAAGCCGGTCGCGATGCGGGTGCCGTTGGCGAGCGTCTGGCGCGGGGGATCGAGCTTGAATTTCCAGATGCCGCCGCTCGTCTCGAGCTCGGGACACGGATTCTTGCCCGACGCTCCCGGTTCCTGGCTCGTGGCGCAACCATTCGAGTTGGCGCCGATGTTGACGATCAAATTTCCTTTGTAGTCGATCGCCAGGCTGTGCGATGGAATCTGCCGCTCGGCGAGCCCAGTGATCATCGTGTCCACCCGCCCGCGAGTGCCGAGCATCGCGGTCAGGTGAAAGCGGAGAACTTGGTCGGCGGTGGACGCGATGAGTGTCGAGTCGCTCTGCAACGCGACGCCATGCACTCCCGTCTCGCCGAATCGCTCCTTCAGGTCGGCGTGGCCGTCCTTGTTCGTATCACGCAGCGCCAGCACACCGCCCGGTACGCGCCGCTGATCCACGATTCCGACGTAGACGTCGCCGTTGGAACGCACGACGATGTGGCGCGCGGGTCCGACGGTGTCGGCGAAGACGAGGGCGCAGAATCCCGGTGGGAGTGTGATGCTCGCGTCGCAGGAGTCGTCCTTCGCGGCTGCGGTGTGGGAAGCGCAGGCGGCGGCGAGAAGAAGGGTGGACAGGTGGACGGGTGGACGGGTGGACAGCCAACGAACGGCGCGACGGATTGTGGCGGATGCCGTTCCCGTCCACCTGTCCACCCCTCCACCCGTCCACCGGCCGTTCAGAAGTACACTCCCGTCACCGCATACACCTGGACGGCCCTCTGGCCGAACAGTTCGCGATTGTAGGTCGGCGCGACGACGCCCAGACGGAATCGATAGGCCGAGTCCCACGAGAGTACGCCGAGGTTGACGTTGAGCTCTGCACCGGCCGACGCGATGTCGGTGCGTGTGGTGAGGAGCGGGTTGAACGTATTGCAGACCTCGCGCCCGGGGGCGACGTTCGGACACCACGCCGAGCCGACGTCGCTGAACAGCGTAAGCGACGTGCGGTCGAAGAAGAACGGCAGAATCCCCACCGCGTCGCCGATCATGCGGAGCGGAGCGCGATATTCGGCCGTGCCCGCGAACGCGCGCGTGCCGAAGAGCGTCCCGGATGGGAAGCCACGGACGGGAAATGTCGATCGCCCTTCACCGACGGTGTAGCCAGGCACGATCTGGAAAGTACCGCCGCTGACGCCACCGACGACGTAATACCCGTTGGCGTTGACGTCGGCCCATCCCACCGCACCGCGCAGGGCGATCACGTGATGGGCGAAGCCGGGGAGGTCGAGCGATTTGTACAGTGAAAGAATACCGACGGTGCTGAGGCTGGCACCGCCCTGACCGGCCGGTCCGCTGCGCAGCCGGTCGCGCACCGTGGCGTTGAATTGAAAGCCGTCTTCGGGCGAGATGCTGAACGGCGGACGCTGATAGTTCGCGTAGCCGAGCGCGGCGGTCAGCGTCGGGAAGCTGGGACTGCCGAGCTCACCGGCGGTGTCGAGCTGGGCGATCGAAACCGGCGCGGTCGTCGTATGCGAACGCGATTCGACGCCGAAGCCGCCCGAGATCGAGAGCGCGGATCGCACGTGTTGGCGAAGGTAGGTCGCAAGGAAGTCGGCTTCGCGAACGCGACGGAACACCTCGCCGATGATTGGCCGGCCCGGCGTGGGCGCGAAGACGCCGCCGAGCGACTGCCAATCCTGAAACGCATCGACCGAAAGGATCGGAAGGCCGAGGCCGGCGTACTGATATGAGACTTCTCCAACGATGCCGGTGTTGTTCGTCGGGAAGGCGACCTGCGCTTGCATCGAGTGGCGCCCGATGACGTCGTCGCCGGTCGTGAGCACGCCGATGCGGTAGCCGCCGTCGATCCCGGGGTTGATGACCGGGAGCCAGTAGCGCGGATAGAAGCTGTACCACGCGTGGTATGGCCCGACGCGCGTCGTGTCGTTCGTGATGAGCGGCGCGACGCCGGCGTGGGGAAGCGTGTCGCGATAGTCGGGGACGGGCGTTCCCGAGTTGGCGTCGTAGGTACCGACGCCGAGGTGGTAGCCGTTGATCCGGAAGTCTATAGCAGCGAGGTGTGTACCCGTGATCGACGGGACCGGGTCGAACACGCCCGTGACGACGTCGCTCAAGCGCCGCGTCGAAGCGCCCGCGAACGTGTGCGTGTCGGCGAATCGCTCGACGTAGATCTGCGTCGCTCCGTCGCGGTCGGAGTTGTACATGACTCCCGCATCGCCGGGGAGCCAACTCGGCGATCGCTCGATCGAGCCGCCGCTCGAGACGAGGTGGAGGATGCGGCCGAGCGTGTCGAGCACGACGATCTGCGAGACGTTGCCGCGCATCCAGCGCGACGCGACGATGCGATCGCCGGAGTGGGACCAGCGCGGCTCCGTCCACCACTCGTCAAAGCTGCCGGTGGTGAGCGGCGTGATCGTCTTGCCGTCGGGCGAAAGCCGAACGAGATGCGTGGCGCCCGCGGTGATCTGCGAAGCGACGATGGCGCCGTCGGCGCGGACGTCGGGCGTGGTGAGGCGTTTTCCGTATGTGATTCGGTGCTGGCTGCCGCCGCGCTGCACGTACAGGTCGGATCGCTCTTGATACGGATTCA
>Ga0157372_10008367_pt1 | contig 10998 bp, 10 predicted proteins | sample C55metaG_FD_115307 | JGI IMG/M metagenome (GOLD analysis project Ga0157372, IMG submission 115307) | Corn rhizosphere microbial communities from Kellogg Biological Station, Michigan, USA - C5-5 metaG | ecosystem: Host-associated > Plants > Roots > Rhizosphere > Soil | place: USA: Michigan...
CAAAACTAGTAAGCAATATTTCATAATACCGGAAAAAATTAACACCTAAAACTAATCAATATTCTGATGTTACAAAAGATTTTAAGCGTAAATATTAAAATCTCCACCTTCATTATCAACCGTGATGGACAAAACACTGTCTTTTGTTGTATTTTGGGTATGGCAAAGGCCGTTAAATCGCAGTTAAACTGAATTTTGCAGGCATGGTTTACGTATGTGGCTTTTGTAATTTTGTAAAGAATGAAGAAAGTATTCCCTTTAATAATAATACTCATCACCCTGTCCGTACTTGGCATTATATTCATCCAGATGTCGTGGATACGCGATGCTATCAAGCTCCGACAGAGCCAGCACCAGCAGGATATCAGCTATGCCATTAACCAGATCAAGGAATCCCTTTACAGGCAGTTTTTCAATAAGATCCATAACTATAGTTATATGGATGAAGAAACGCGGGAATTTTACCTTCGAGACTTTACCGTTCAGAACTTTTCAGATGATGAAATAAAGCAAACGATTGACAAATCGCTGAAGAAGTACAATATCAAAGAACCTTTTGAATACTCCATCACCAACATTTTCAGCACGCCTATTGTAAACTCACCCAAGTTCAGGCCAGGATATTATAGCAACCCCAACACAATACACGTAAGTCTTTCGCCGGATAAGGCAATATACTTTTTAGAAACACTGCACTTGTATATAAAAGAGGACAAGAATTACATTCTTCGGAATATGGGCTGGATGATCGGCGCCTCCGTTTTATTCACCGGCATCATCATTTCTGCTTTCGGACTAACCGTGCGGACCATGTTCACCCAGAAAAAGCTCTCTGAGATAAAGTCGGACTTTATCAATAACATGACGCATGAGTTGAAAACACCACTTGCTACCATATCACTTGCCATTGACGCGCTTACCAATGAGAAAGTGATCCATGATACGGATAAGATCAGGTATTACAGTACGATGATCAAAGACGAAAACAAGCGCATGAACAAGCAGGTGGAGAAAATACTCCAGGCTGCGCGCATTGAAAAGCAAGACATCAAACTGAACCTGCAGCAACTGAATGCACATGAGATCATTCAGAAAGTAGCTAATAACCTGTCTTTACAAATACAGGAAAAGCACGGCCAGCTCGACTTGAAGCTGGGCGCTCATAAATTCCTGATAAATGCCGATGAAGTACATTTCTCCAACATTGTTTTCAACCTGCTGGACAATGCCATAAAGTACTCAAAGGAACATCCGCACATCCAGGTAGAAACCCAAACCTCCGGCAATATGCTTGCCATAAAGGTGAAGGATAATGGTATTGGTATGAACAGGGAAACACAGGCCCGGGTGTTTGAAAAATTCTATCGCGCCCATACAGGCAACCTGCATAACGTAAAGGGTTTCGGGCTGGGTCTTAGTTATGTAAAAGCTATGGCAGAAGCACACGGCGGCCGTGTTAAGGTAGATAGTACCTTCGGCAAGGGAAGTACGTTTACAATACTCCTGCCATTAGCTTGATTATAGAATAACACACAGACTCTTAATAACAGAGCCTAAACGTATTGCATCATAAATACGCTGCTCCGTAGCGCCATGTTGTTTTACGGATGCCTCGTGTGATGTAACACAACGCTCACAGCCATTAAGTGCAGAAACTACAAGGCTCATCAGCTCGAAGAATTCCTTACCCACTGCCGGGTTCATCATGGAGCTCATGCGCAGGCCTGCAGGCTGGTTATTATAATACGCTACACTATGCATATAGTGGCGGAAACGATAGAATATATTATTCGTATTCATTAACCCCACACAGGCATATACCTCCGCTATCTCCGCATCTGTAGCGCCCTCATTTCCCGCTTTATTTTCAAAAGCTTTCGTCACAGGCTTACTTTTTTCGTTTGCAGCAGTTGCCAATGCCAAAAGCGCTGCTTCCTTAGGATTGAACTGGACGCTTTTCAACACTGCATTTACATTCAGCTTCAAGTCCTTTATAAAGCGGCTATCTGCCTTAGCCAGTGCTTCTAATGCCAAGTTATTATCTTCTGCTTCTATGCCAAATTCGGCCAGCAGGCTATTTACTGATTCATTATACATAGTACAAATCGTTTGCTTGAAAAAAATCCATTCTGCGGTCAGCAGAATGGATCTATCAATCAGTTAAAAAAATTATTAAGCTGTAACTTCTTTAGCTTGTTGCTGGCTTAGTGTTTCTTCACCTTTTGTCCAGTTACAAGGGCAAAGCTCATCTGTCTGCAACGCATCCAGCACACGCAATACTTCATCTACATTGCGCCCTACGCTCAGGTCGTTGATATTAACCCAACGTACAATACCTTCCGGATCAATAATGAATGTTGCACGGTAAGCTATTTTTTCATTCTCCTCCAGGATACCCAGCTCTTCAGCCAGAGATTTAGATGTGTCTGCGATCATCGGAAAACGCAGGTCACGCAGGTCATTATGATCACGGCGCCATGCCAGGTGCACATATTCGCTATCCGTAGATGCGCCTAACAGCACTGTATCGCGATCGTCAAAGTTTGAGAAATTTTTATTGAATTCTGCAATCTCAGTAGGACATACAAAGGTAAAATCCTTTGGCCACCAAAACATAACCGCCCATTTACCTTTGAAATAGTTATTATCCAGGTTAATAAACTCTTTTCCTTTCTCCAATGATACCACCGCTTTTTTACTAAACTCCGGGAACTTTTTACCGACTGTTACAAAACTGTTGCTCATACTTTGATGTTTTTGTCTTTTTTAGTTGGACGCAAAGGTCGCCCAAAAATGCTATCCGGCAAAGCTTTAAGCATTAGCTTTATCTATCAAAAAATAGGGTTAATCAATCCATACTAAACAAAGAAGCCACCCGTTGGGGTGGCTTCCATATTATCAATAAGTTATAAACTATCTTATTAGCGTAACATTGCCCGATTCAGTGAGCCTTTGACCGGAAACACAGAAGCCGTCCGCTTCCCAAACATATACGCCCATCTGTGCAATTTCGCCGTTTATTGTTCCATCCCAGTTCTTGGTAGGATCCGTTGTAGTGAAAACTTCCCTGCCCCAGCGGTCGAATATGCTAAAGTGGTTCAACTTAACGATCTGCATATTTGCAAGGCCGAAAGTTGATTTGATACCACCCGCACCCGGCATAAATGCATTCGGCAGGTTCAGCTTATTACATGCAGTACGAACGATAACAGTATCAATAGCCACACAGCCTGCTGTATCTTTTACAGTAAGGTAGTATGTGTAATCATAAGGCGGTTTAACCGTTGGGTTAAGGATCAGTGGATTATCCATAAACTGCGCCGGGCTCCAAAGGTATACATATTGAGAGCCTACTGTTGTAAGCGGGCCGCCAATTATAGTGCTTGAACCATCATTTAATACCCTGTCAGGGCCTGCATCTGCCTTGATCTTATTTACATGGATATGTACGTTAGTATCAACGATACAATTGTGAGGGAATGGTATAGTAAGATGATATGCTATTGAATAATCAGGCCAAACATCCACCTGGGTTTTAGTAGTGCTGGTTATATGATAATCCGGAGACCATGTGTAGCTGTAAGCGTTTGCTGAGAATATATGCAAACCTATCGTATCGCCCTGGCATATAGTAGTATCATTACTCAAAAACAATGATGGCGTTGGCAACACAGTTATCAATTTGCACTGGATCTGCATATCAGGCATTCCTTCATTTACAGCGTAATATAAATTATAAGTACCTGCCTGGCTATATGAAAAATCAGGAGGAGCTGCTGTAGTAGATGATGGAATTGAAGCATTGGTGCACTGAGCAAAGTCAACACGCGAAATTGTAGTATCGCTGTTTGTTATCAATGCAAAGATATCATCCCTGTCGCGAAGCAAAGAGCTGATAGCTGTTGGCGACTTCATGCTGCCAATATTACCCAGCAATACTCCCTGGTAAGGGCCTGTCATAGATGCCATATCCATCCTTAACAGTGTATTGGTTCCTTTATTGGAAACAAAAGCGTGTACACTGTCACAGTCTTTTATAATTGATATACCAGTTGGTACATTTACCTGCCCCAGCAGGTTACCGATCGGTGTAACAGAAGGAGAGGAAGCCGTAGCTAATGAGCTGCCCACATCTACCCTGAATATAAAATTACCCAGTGCATTTGTCACAAAGAAATACCACAAACCATTATCCTTTATAGGCGCCATATCCGTAGGGAAAGTAATACCTGTTAGCGTACCTGCACTCACCTGGTTTGGCGTAAGGGAAAGTATGTTACCAAATTCCATGCGCACCAATTCAGCGTTAGGTGCCTTCCGGTTAATTGCATATCCATACCAATTGTTACCTTCTTTGGAAACAAACAATCCCACGGGTGTATTCAACACATTGCTTACATTACCAAAATTTACAATGTTTGGCGTATTAGAAAGTGATTTTGCAAAATCTATACGTGCAAGTGATGAGGTAGCAACATCATTACCACCGCATACGAATATATGCCATGCTTTATTTGCGCTATCCTTTACTATATACATTGAATTAGGATACTCAGGCAGTACCTGGTCCATATCTCCGTAATAAGTAGCCTTAGGCGTATTATGCAGGCTGTTACCAAAATCAAGGCGTGTGAATGTCCTCGTTTGACGGTTCAGTACAAAGCCATAAAACTTATCCCCGTCCCTTGCTATTTCGGTAGATACCGGATCATCGTCGCCATAAGTATTGCCCAGGTTATCACCTGTAGGCGTGTTCAGCAAATAGCCCGAACAAAATCCCCAGTAGCTGGTTTGCGCGTTAGGGACATTGCTGGTTACATGTACAGTTTGCCTCGGGCATACCGTATCGGGAGCATTGAACAAGCCCTGAGCACGTAAATTATTAATATGTGACACTACCAAGAGTGTTACGAGTAGTAAGCATTTTCTCATAATACTGAAAAGAATTTCACTTCCGTTGGGCTAATATAACAATTAGACTACAACTTTTATAGCAATAGAGTATATTTATTTCTTTAAAATCCAATTATCATATGTTCAGGAACAAGGGCTTCCACTTATTAAAGACGATCATTTTACTGGTTAGCGTTGGTTATTGTCATCAAAGTTTTGCAAAAGAGGGCATGTGGGTGCCTGCGGAGTTAAAGAAAAAAGAAACAGATATGAAGAAGACCGGCCTCGACATACCTGTGGACATGCTATATAATACATCGGGTACGGGGCTCAACAATGCCGTTATCATTTTTGGAAAGGGCTGTACGGGTGAGGTTATTTCTTCAAAGGGATTGGTTTTGACCAACCACCACTGCGGTTATGGTTCTGTGCAGGCACTTAGTAGCCCTGAACATGATTATTTCGCTAACGGCTACTGGGCTAAAAACAATGCAGAGGAACTACCCTGCCCCGGTCTTACCGTAACCTTTATCCATAGCATGGAAAATGTTACTGATAAGATATTATCAGGTATAAGTGATACCCTTAAAGGCCCTGAACGTGAAAGGATAGTTGCTACCCGCATCAAAAGCCTGGAAAAAGGATATAAAATATCTACCGGTTACGATGCCAATATCAAACCTTATTACAATGGCAATCAATATTGGGTAGCCCTCAGCGAAACTTTTCGTGACATACGCCTCGTAGGCTTCCCGCCAAATGGCATTGGCGCTTTTGGCGGAGATACGGACAATTGGATGTGGCCACGCCATACGGGCGATTTCAGCATGTTCCGCATCTACGCGGGCAAAGACAACAAGCCTGCAGATTATTCAAAAAACAACAAACCTTATCAAACAAAGAACTTCTTTACGATAAATACCCAGGGCTATAAAGAGGGCGACTTTTCAATGGTTTATGGTTTCCCATATACTACCAGCGAGTATATTACTTCTTACCAACTGAACCATGTTTATTCTATCATGGATCCCATCCGCATTGCAGTACGCACAAAAAGGCTCAATGTATGGAACGAAAACATGAACCGCTCGCGCGAGGTATTTATTAAATATACTTCTAAAAAGGCTGGCCTGGCTAATGGCTGGAAAAAATGGCAGGGCGAAATGCATGGGCTGGAAGTAAACGATGTGCTCAATAAAAAACGCGCTTATGAGCAGCAATTGCAAGGATGGGGGCAGGGCAAAACAGATATTGATTTTAATGTGACCGACCTGCTTGCCGAAATAGGCGCTAAATCCATTGCAGTAAACGATGTACTGAATGCGGAGGAATATATAAGGGAAGCCGTGCTGGGTATTGAAGTGATACAGCAAGGCGCCGCTTTGGATAATATGCTGCAGGCTTTCCGCACAGGTCGTTCCGGTGCACAATTACAGGATACATTGCAAAAGCTATATAAAGGATGGGGCGGCTTTTATAAAAATTATGATGCCTTTACGGATAAACAGGTTTTTGAAACGCTGATGCCTTTATTTTTTGCCAAATGCAGCAACTACATTCCACAGGCTTTTGAAACACAATACGAACAACATGGCAGCAGCTTCACCCATTGGGCCGATTATGTATATAGCAGTTCCATGATACCGGATGCCGAAAGGGTAAATAAAGTAACTATGTCCCTGCTGCCAATGGATAGTATGCAGATAATTGCCGACCCGGCATGGCAGCTTTACAATGCCATAAATACGGTCAGGTCGCAAAGGGTGCAGCCAAAGCTGATGCGTTATTATGAGCAGATGAACGATCTGAACCGTCTATATATGGAAGCACAGTTAAAACTGGACAAAACCAAAGATTTTTATCCCGATGCTAACCAGACATTACGCTTGACATATGGAAAAATAGAAGGCATTGACCCCTCAGGGCCTGCGGGATATTCTTATCAAACCAATCTTAATGAAGCCATTGCTAAAGACAATCCTGAAGTAGATGAATTCCGGGTACCTGCAAGGCTTAAGGAACTCCATGCTAAAAAGGACTTTGGCAAATGGCAGGTAAATGGCACTGTACCAATTGCCTTCACAGCCAGCAACCATACTTCAGGCGGTAATTCCGGCAGCCCGGTGCTTAACTGCAAAGGGCAGCTTATCGGTACCAATTTCGACCGGGTATGGGATGGTACTATGAGCGATCTTTATTTTGACCCTAAGCTTTGCCGCAACATATCATTGGATGTTCGCTATACCTTATTTATTATAGATAAATTCGGAGGGGCGGGATGGTTGCTCAAGGAGATGAGAATTGTCAAATAATTGTCTATTAATTGATAATAATGGAAGCGTCCGCTAAAAACGGGCGCTTTTTTCATATCTTTAACCGTCCCCATACGTTTTTATGAAAACAAAATTTCTTTCGGCAATTGTTGTCGCAACCATAGGTATGCATTTGATGTCGTGTGCGCAAGCCAAAAAAGCAACCGGCGCATCGGCTTATGCCAGTTTAATGGAAAGCAATATGCACCGCACACTTCCGGGCGTTCGCGGGGCTGAGCCCATTACTGAATATAACTTTATTATTACATGGAATAGCAGCACACCGCCACAAAGCTTTTTTTGGAGGGGCGAGGATGGATGGCTTGGATGCAGTGTCGCATTGGCCCATAAGGCTAAAGGCACAAGTGAATATACTTTCACAGATGTACGCATTGACAAAATCAAAAAAGGCGATATCCTGAAACTTACGCCTATGCCCGGTGGTAAGTATCCTATACCTGCCTCAATACCCAAAAATGCTACAAACACGATCTATTTTAAAACTATAAATAACAAATGGCTCGGCTTGCCGGTGAAAAAATTCAACAGGCAGGCAGATACAATCATGCCTTAACAAGAATGAAGAAAGTATTACTTGCTGCAGGTATCCTGCAACTCAGCATGGCAGCTAACGCCCAGCCCTGGATGAAGGGTTTTGAAGGGCGTCCGGTTAAACTGGAAGAAGTAAAAGAAGCCTATGAAGCGAACCACGAAGCTTATGAGGCAATGGAAGAAAACGAAGAAGCGGAAGGCGGTGTGGTAACTGAAGGAAAAAACTACCACTTCAGCCGCTGGCTCTGGTATTGGGAACACCATCTGGATGAAAATGGCTATATGGTATCGCCTGTGCAGAAGATGCGCGAATGGCGTAAGTACCAGCAAAACTACAGGGCACAATACAAGACTACGGCCAACGGCGCTAACTGGACTTTCCAGGGACCGGATAAATCTCCTGGCGGGTATAATGGTATCGGCCGAATCAATGTGGTGAGCTTCCACCCTACCGACAGCGCTACTTATTGGGTAGGTACAGCGGGCGGTGGTGCCTGGAAAACAACCAACGATGGTTTGAATTGGACCGCTGTAAATGACCGCTTCCCGGTACTGAGTGTTTCCGACATTACTTTCAACCCGTTGAATCCAAATACCGTTTATCTCTGCACAGGCGATAAAGAGGCACATGATTCATACAGCACAGGTGTGCTGAAGTCAACGGATGGTGGCATTAACTGGGACACGACCGCGCTTAACTGGGACATCAAAGACCTCAAAACCGCAACAGGTTTGATCATTAATCCTGTTGATACGAACTCTCTTACACTTGCATCCAGCGATGGTATCTATAAATCATTTGATGGTGGTGCAAGCTGGACACTAACCAAATCCGGGAATTTCACACAGATACTTGCAAACCCGGTAGACACAAATGTAATGTACGCGGTAAGCACACTGTCCGGGCCTTACCAGCTTTACCGTACAGCTGATGGAGGCTTTACCTGGACACAAGTAACGCATTTCAACAGTAATAGCCGTATCACGGCTGCAGTTACCAAGGCTAACCCTGCCATTGTACGCATCGTAGCCGGCAATGCAAGCTTTGGCCTCGACAGTATTTATAGCTCTTCAGACACAGGTTATACTTTTAAAGGAATTTTCTCCGGCGGCGGTTCAAGCTGCAATACAAACCTGCTGGCAAATGACCCAACGGGCAATTCATGCGGCGGACAGGCATGGTATGATCTTGCATTAGCCATCAGCCCGACTGATAGCAACTTTATGGTTGTGGGTGGTGTCAATACATGGTACTCTGCAGATGGTGGCCACTCATGGGTGCTGGCTAACCAGTGGTACTTTAACCAGGCAGGCTTCCGTGTGATACACGCCGATAAACACTACCTTGCTTTCCATCCGTTTCGCCTGAATACGCTGTTCGAGTGTAATGATGGTGGTGTATACCGCACCTCGCATCCTACCACACAGGCATGGACAGACATTACAAACGGTTTAGGTATTACGGAATTCTACCGTATAGCTTTGGCAGATAATGTATCTTATGTAATAGGTGGAGCGCAGGATAACGGTGGCAAGAAAGTGAACAATGGTGTTTATTCAGAACTGACCGGTGGTGATGGAATGGATTGCGCTATTGAGCCAACTAACTCTTATATATTATATACCACACAACAGTACGGCGTTATCAACCGTTCTGACAACAAGGGTGGCTCTTTCCTAAACGTATCCGGGAACATACCAGGCGGACAGCCAACCGGCGCATGGATAACACCTATAGCAATTATACCTGTGCTGGAAAATTTACTGGCCGGTTATAACAAGCTTTATTTATCCGATAATCACGGAAGTACATGGACGGCAATATCGCCGAGCATGGGTGGCAATATTTCCAATATTGCAGTATCCCAGCAAGACCCTAACTATATTTATATAGTAGTCGGCAATAAGATACACTATACTAAAAACCTGGGCGGCAACTGGAGCATTCTTAATACACCTTACTCCGGAACCATCTCTGATATCAAGCTTGATCCGAACGATGCAACACATATATGGATATCTTTCAGCGGTTACAATGCTTCAAATAAAGTAGCCGACTATACATTCGCAAATGGCTGGTCACAAAAGACATTTGACCTTCCGAATATTTCCATCAACTGTATACTGCCTGATGGTAACGATGGATCAGTATATATAGGTACGGATGTAGGCATTTTCTGGCTTCCTTATTTAGCATCAAATTGGCAAACTTACAGTACTGGTTTGCCATTGGTTGAAGTAATGGACCTGGATGTTAACCACACAACCGGTGAAATATGGGCAGGTACTTATGGCCGCGGCATCTGGAAATCACCGGCTATGTCGCCAACTACCAAGATAGCTTCATTGCCATTGGCAACCGATGCGATCACTATTGCGCCGAATCCTAACAATGGCAGCTTCGGCATACAAACCGATAATAAGCTATTAATAGGACAACCTGCTACGATAAAAATTGTAAGCATGAACGGTGAAACGGTATGGCAGGGCAATGTAAATTTTGACGCAAGTGGCAGTGTACACGTTCAGGCGCAACTGCCTACCGGTACATACAGTGTTGACGTTAGCAATGCTACTATGATATTGGCAAGGCAGAAGATGGTAGTTTATAAATAGATCAATAAAACTTCATTTGAAAAGGACGGATATATAATCCGTCCTTTTTTATTTTCGATGTCAAATGCAAACTGAGTTTTCTAATTATACGCTTGAAGAATTAGACCCTCCTATCTGGAATAGACCAAATAGCGATACCAGCTATCTTATAAAAACTGTTCATAGTTTAAGATCAAAGAAGATAAAAGATTTCTCGGTTGAAGATTTACGTTTAATGATCGGCCAGGAAATAGGACTTAAATATCTTATACCATCAGCCATCGAAATATTGGAAAGAGAACCTTTGGCAGAGGGTGATTATTATCCCGGAGACCTACTTAAAATGGTCCTCACTATAAACAACAATTTTTGGGCTAATAACCCAGAGATATTTCAAAAAATGCATTTAGTTACACAAAAAGCTTTTGCTGAAATAAATGAAATAGATGTTTCTGATGCTATCAAAAATCAATTAATTGAATTATTGAACAATTTCACCGTTAACTATTAAACGGTCAATTAGCTAATCATCACATCAGCTAATTAACCAATTCTCGCGCATTTTGTAATGCTGCATCACTTGGCTGCTCCCCACCTATCATGCGGGCTATAGCCAATACCCTTTCCTCTGTCTGTAATACTTTTA
>Ga0157372_10008368_pt1 | contig 10997 bp, 7 predicted proteins | sample C55metaG_FD_115307 | JGI IMG/M metagenome (GOLD analysis project Ga0157372, IMG submission 115307) | Corn rhizosphere microbial communities from Kellogg Biological Station, Michigan, USA - C5-5 metaG | ecosystem: Host-associated > Plants > Roots > Rhizosphere > Soil | place: USA: Michigan...
AAAGACGATCGCATTCGAGCGGGGCGCCAAGGAGCTTCGCGTGATCGACGTCGCCACTCGGCAGGACAAATTGCTCGCCACCGGAGAATTGGACCGGCCGCCATTCCTGCCCGAGCACGCCGTCGCCTGGTCGCCCGATGGCCAGTGGATAGCCTATCTGTCGGGTGGCCCCGGATTATTCCAGAACCCGAATATCGTTTCGGTGAACGGCGGCTCGGCTCGGCCTGCGGCGTACCTGTCGAACATGTTCGGCGGAACGGTGGCCTGGAGTCCCGACGGCACCTATTTGTTGTTCGACACCTCGCAGCGCACCGAGGAGGCGCAGATCGCGCGCGTCGATCTCGTGCCGCGCACGCCGCGCTTCCGCGAGGATCAGTTCCGCGATCTCTTCCAGCAGCCGACGCGTCCGGGTACACCCGTCGAGCCGGCGCCGCGACAAGGGCCTCCACAGCGCGATACCGCGACCGCACGCGCCGATTCGGCGCGCGCCTCGACGCGCGGAGCAACGACGATCGTCTTCGACGACATCCGTCGTCGGCTCAGTTTCCTGCCGGTGGGTGTAGACGCGCGGAGCGTCACGATCAGTCCCGATGGCAAGACCGCGCTGCTTGTCGCGAGCGCGGCGGGACAGGCGAATCTGTACACCTACTCGTTGGACGAGCTCGCGACGCAGCCGATCGTCGCGCGCCAGTTGACCTCGACGCCCGGGTTCAAGTCGAACCCGCAGTTCACGGCGGACAGCAAAGAAGTTTTCTACCTCGAGAACGGGCGGATCAACGTCATCAGCCTCGAGTCGCGCACCCCGCGAGCGATCAACGTGAGTGCCGAGCTGGACGTCGACTTCTCGCGCGAGAAGCTCGCCCTCTTCCGGCAGGGCTGGGGCATTCTCGCCGACAACTTTTTCGACGCGAAGATGAATGGCGTCGATTGGCGAGCGGCCGGCGACCGGTACGAGCAGTACGCCGCCGCGGCGCAGACCACCGAGGAGCTCCGCCGAGTCATGAAACTGATGGTCGGAGAACTGAACGCGTCGCACTCCGGCGTGAACGGTCCGAGCTTCTCACCGCAGACGAACGTCGGCCGGCTTGGGCTGCGCTTCGATCGCGGCGAATACGAGCGTGCCGGGAAGCTGCGCGTCACCGAGACGCTGACGTTGAGCCCCGCGGCGCTGGCGCACATCGTGCCCGGTGACTACCTCCAGTCCGTCGACGGTGTCCGTATTGACGCGCGCACGAATCTCGATTCGGTGCTGTTGAACAAGATCAATCGGCGCGTCGAGCTCCTCGTCTCGAAGTCGGCCGACGGTACGTCGCCGCGCGCCGTGGCGATTCGCCCGGTGAACCTCGCGACGGAGCGTGGCCTTCTCTACCGCGACTGGGTCGAAAGCCGCCGCGCTTATGTCGCAAAGGTCAGCAACGGCCGTCTTGGCTACGTGCACATGGCCGACATGGGCCAGGGCTCGCTCCAGCAACTGTTCGTCGACCTCGACACGGAGAACAGAGGGAAAGAAGGCGTCGTCGTCGACGTTCGGAACAACAATGGCGGCTTCGTCAATCCGTACGCGATCGACGTGCTCGCGCGGCGTGGGTATCTGCAGTTCACGCCGCGTGACTTTGGCACTGGAGGCGGTCGCTCTGTGGTCGGCCAGCGGTCGCTCGAGCGTCCGACCGCGCTCGTGACGAACATGCACTCGCTCTCCGACGCCGAGGATTTCACCGAGGGCTATCGTGCGCTCAAACTCGGTCCCGTGGTCGGCGAGCCGACGGCAGGTTGGATCATCTTCACGTCGGACGCAACGCTCCTCGACGGAACAACGAGCATTCGGATGCCATTCGAGCGCATCACGGATGCGGCGGGGAAGGACATGGAGATGCACCCGCGCCCGGTCGATGTGACGGTGAAGCGCCCCGTCGGCGAGAGCTATTCCGGACGCGACTCGCAGCTCGACGCCGCGGTGGCCGAGCTGCTCAAGCGCGTCGGGGAGAAACCATGACCAATCGTATCGCGCGGTTCATCGCGCTTGGCGCGGTAGTGGCCGCAGGCCGGACGTCGGCCGCGCAGCGACCGGAATCGCCCGCTGTCGTAAAGCGGTACTTCGAGATGGTGCGTCGCGAGTTTTCCGCGAAAAACGCCTTCGATCAAGTCGCGTTCATGGATCGGTATTTCCGATGGCCGGGAAACACCGGATTCGACGCCAGTCTCGACCGAGTGGAAGGCATCCTCAAAGCCGCCGGCTACGTGAACGAGGCGGGCGCACCGGCGTCCGCACCGCTCACTTATCGCATCGAGCGACGCAGGATGAACGCGCCGGCGTGGGATCCGGTGGACGCATCGGTCGTGGTGGGCCGTGACACCGTTCTTCGTTGGACGACGAACCGCAACATGCTGGCGATCAACTCGTTCTCGACGCCGGACACCGGCGTCGTCGCGTCGATCGTCGATGTGGGGAAGGGAACCGCCGCCGACTATGACAAGGCATCCGTCGCCGGGAAGATCGTGCTCGTCGAAGCGAATGTCGGACGAGCCTTCAGCGAAGCGGTGCAGCGGCGCGGCGCGCTCGGCGTTCTCGCCTACAACATGCCGGCCTACACCCAGCCCGAGCGGAATCGCACGTCGATCCAGTTCGGATCGGTCGCTTACGATTCGGTGAAGCGGGCGTGGGGTATCGCGCTGTCGCGCGATGCGCTCGAGCGGCTGCGCGCGTCGCTCGCCAGGGGGCAGACGCAAGCTCGCGTGCGGGTAACGTCGAAAATGTTCGTCGCCGACGAACGGACGATCGTCGCCGAGGTCCATGGGTCGCATGCACCGACAGAACGCTTCGTGCTCAGCGCGCACGTCCAGGAACCGGGCGCGAACGACAACGCCTCGGGTGTTGGCGACTTGAGCGAAATGGCTCGCGTGCTCGGCGTTCTCGTGCGCGACCGCGACTTCCGGCCGAAGCGAACGATCACGATGCTGTTCGGTCTCGAGATCGCGCAGACGCGGAACTATCTCGCCGCGGACAGCGTTCGCACGCGCGGCGTCCGCTGGGGCCTGAGCCTGGACATGACGGGTGAGGACACGAAGAAGACCGGCGGCACCTTTCTCATCGAGAAGATGCCCGATCCGTCCGCCGTCTGGACGCGCGGCGACGAGAAGCACAGCGAATGGGGCGGACGCCCGCTCGAGAAAAGCCGGATCGTGCCGCACTACTTCAACGACTTCCTGCTCGCCCGCTGCCTCGATCAGGCGGCCAACACCGGCTGGGTGGTGAAGACGAATCCCTTCGAGGGTGGGAGCGATCACACCCCATTCCTCGACGCGAAGAAGCCCGGCGTGTTGTTCTGGCACTTCACGGACATGTACTACCACACCGACGGCGATCGCATCGACAAGGTGTCCGCTCCCGAGATGGAGAACGTGGGGCTTGCCGCGCTCGTCTCCGTCCTCACGCTCACGTCGGCCGACGGCCAGACGGCGCGCGATCTCGTCGGGGAAATAGAGCGAGCTGCGATCAAGCGGCTCGACACCGAGACCGCGCTCAGCGTCGCCGCGCTCAAGCAGGGAAGCCCCGCCGCGACGGAGGACGACATTCTCTCGACGTGGACGGATTACTACGTTCGCTCGGTCAAGGCGATGGATGACATCGAGGTCGGCGGCTCCTCGGCTGAGACGCGCGCAGCCATCGATGCCGCCTCGCGCCGAGTCGCCGCGGCAGGCGCGGATCGGCAGCGATCGCTGCGGCCATGAGTAGGTTGTCATCCTGAGGAGCAGAGCGACGAAGGATCTATTGTCCCTATCCGGTTACTAATTCATGAAAGTAGATCCTTCGCTTCGCTCAGGATGACGACAAGTTTCTGCGATTGGCTGGTTTCGCACGGCACGAGCTGCGTCGAGTTGGTCGGGGTCGTGCTCGGCATCGTCACCGTCTATCTCAGTGCGAAAGAAAATGTGTGGAGTTGGCCAACCGCGCTGGTCAACGCCGCGATGTTCGTCATCGTCTTCTTTCGCACCGGCCTGTACTCCGACTTCGGGCTGCAGATGATCTACTTCGTGCTGTCGCTGTACGGCTGGTACGAGTGGCTGTACGGCGGCGCGAACCATTCCGAGCTGCGCGTGACGCGAACGCCCGCCAGGCTCTGGATGTACTTCCTCATCATCGGACTCGTGTCGTGGGCCGTGCTCAGCACGATCACCTCGCGGCTGCCGAACGCAGCGCTGCCGTACATGGATTCGGCGCTAGTGACGGTGAGCCTCATCGCGCAGTACATGATGACGAAAAAATACGTCGAGAACTGGCTGCTCTGGATCGTCGTCGACGTGTTCTACGTCGGCATGTTTATCTACAAGAAGCTGAACCTGACCGCGTTCAACTATCTCGTCTATCTCGGGCTCGCTGTCGTCGGCTACGCCGCCTGGCGGCGGTCGCTCGCCGCCCGCGCCGACGCGGTGCCGTCGCCGGCGACATGATCCGCGTCGTGCTGACCGGATCCGAATCCACGGGAAAGACCACGCTCGCCGCCGATCTGGCCCGGCACTACGACGCGGCGCTCGTTCCGGAATTCGTGCGCCAGTTCGCCGAAGGAAAAGGCGGCGTGATAGAGTTCTCTGATCACGGCCCGATCGCGCGTGGACAGATGGCCCTCGAGGATGCGCAAATCGCCTTGGGCCGACGGGTCATCATCCAGGACACCGACCTTCTCAGCACGGTCGTCTACTGCCGACACTATTTCGGACACGCTCCCGACTGGATCGTCGACGAGGCCGCGGCGCGCGTGCCGGATCTGTACCTCCTCTGCGAGATCGATCTTCCATGGATCGCGGACGGCGTCCGCGATCGCGGCCACATGCGCGAAGAGATGCAGCAGTTATTTCGTGACGCCGTCATGCGCTCCGGCGCTGCGGTGACGATCATCAGCGGCGACTCGCCCGAACGACTCGAGCGCGCCGTCGACGCGATCGACGCGCTACTCCTCGCGCAATCGCCGGACGCGGCCGCGGAAGAGGATTCTGATTCGTAAGTAAAGGAAGATCGCCACCGCGGCGAGCGAAACGACGAATCCCCACCACAAGCCCGCCGGGCCGAGCGACGTCTTGAATCCGAGGTACGCGCTCACCGGCACCCCGACGATCCAATATGCGGCGAGCATGACGACGAGAGGCGCCGTCGTGTCGCCGGCGCCGCGCAAGACGCCGGCTCCCACTGCCTGGCCGCCATCGAACACCTGAAAGACGCCGGCGATCGGAATGAGCAGCGCGGCGAGCGATACGACGCGTTCGTCCGGCGTGAAGGCGTGCGCGAGAAGCCGCGGTGCGCCGAGAAATGCCATCGCCGCGATCGCCATGAAGCCGACGCCGCAGATGTAGGCGGCGCGAATCGCCGCTTTCGCGCGTTCGTCGTCGCCGGAGCCGATCGCGTGGCCGACGCGCACCGCTGCCGCCTGGCCGACGCCCAGAGGCACCATGAATGTGAACGCGGCGAGCGTGATCGCTATCTGGTGAGCCGCCATCTGTATCGTGCCGAGAAGTCCCATGAGCAAACCGACGGCGCCAAACGCTCCCGCCTCCAGCGCCTGCTGCGCGCCGATCGGCACCCCGATTCGCAGCATCTGCCAGAGCGGCCTCGGCGCGATCGAAGAATCGAGCCAGGGCACGAGCGTTGGCCGCAAGTCGCGCCACGCCGCGGCGAGCAAGAGCAAGAGCATGATCCAACGGCTGATCGCCGTCGCGATTGCGCTTCCAGCCACGCCCAGCGCCGGACTGCCGAGATGCCCGTACACGAACACCCAGTTGAATGCGGCGTTCGCGATGTTCGCGACGAGAATGGTCCAAACGACCGGACGCACGAGGTGCATGGCCTGGAGCGTCTGTCGCAACACGCCGAACGCGAGGTAGGGCGCGACACCGATGATCGAGATCCGCAGGTACGCCACCGCATCGGGGACGATCTCCCGCGGTTGTCGGAGCCCGTACAACACCGACGGCGAGATGGCGAGCAGGAGGCTCGTCACCACACCGAGTCCGAGGCTGATGATCAGGCCCCGTTGCACCGCTCGGGCAACGGCCGGCCGGTCGTCCGCTCCGACGGCCTGCGAGACGATCGGGTCGAGCGCCATGATGCTGCCCGACGCGAAGATCGACACGTTGAAGAAGTAGAGATTGCCCAGCGCGACGGCCGCCAGGACGCGCGCCGAGACGCGGCCGACCATGAGCGTGTCCACCACGCCCATCGCCATGAAGCCGAGTTGCACGAAAACGACGGGAACGGCGAGCGCCACCGTCGCCCGCAGTTCGTGCGGCCGATCGCTACCTTTCGCCTCGATGCGCATGGTAATCGTAGTCACGGTAGCGACTCTCGGCGCATGGTGCGACTCGTCCGCGCAAAGCTGGTCGGCTGGCGCTCAGGCGATTCCCCTCGTCACCCCCGCTGATCCCACGGCGACGCGGAGCGTCCTCACCGAAGGCTATCTCACCCAGCCGATGTTCATGGCGCACGCCGGGTGGCGAAGCATTCATGGAGTGCTCACACTGAACTTCGAGGGGCTCACGCAGGAGCGCGGTGAGCTGAGCACCGGCGCGTACGGCGAAGGTTACGTCGATCGTCGACACCCGCATGCCTACGTGCACGAGCTGCTTGCCGGCGTCGAGGATTCGATCGGCAAACAACACCTCTCGCTCTACGCCGGGCGCGGCTTCGCTCCCTTCGGCAGCGACGACCCGATGACGCGGCCGTTCGAGAAATATCCGGTCAACCACCACCTGGCGCAGATCCTCGAGCGAGTGCTCGTCGTCGGCGCCGCCCGTGTCGGGCCGCTGATCGGCGAATTCGGAGTGTTCAACGGCGACGAACCGCTCAGCCCTGGTTCGCCGCCGAAGTATTCACGCTTTGCCGACTCCTGGTCATCGCGTCTCACGCTGCTGCCGGCTCGGTTCGTGGAGATCGCGGCAAGCGTCGCTCGCGTAAAGTCGCCGGAGGTGCCGGACGGTCACGGGCTCGATCAAGACAAGTGGGATTTCTACACGCGGTACGATCGCCGAACGAGCGACAGCCGGGTTTACGGACTCGCCGAATGGGCGCACACGAGCGAACACGCCACCGGTGTGTTGACGACGTCACTCAGCAGCTGGCTGGGCGAAGCGGCCGTTTGCAAACGCGACGTGATCGCCGGCGCGCGCCTCGAAGTCGCTGATCGTCCGGAAGAGGAGCCATTGACCGATCCCTTTCGCACGCCCCGGCCTCCATCCGATCTGTCGAACCTGGGCGTGTCGCGCTGGACTACGCTCACGGGCGCACTGTCCGCGCCGCGGTTGCTGAAAAGCTGGTTCTCGGCGCGGCCGTTTGTCGAAGTGGCCCGGATCCACGTCGCGCCCGGCGATCCACCCGGTTTGTTCGACGCCAACCTTCGATACGGGACCAGTTGGATGTGGATGTACTCGGTCGGCGTCCGTCTGAAAGTCGGCGCGATCCACGACCGCATGGGCCGCTACGGCGCCGCCGTCGTACCTGAAACGGGAACTGGAACTCGCTCGAACGGGTCTCACGACATGCCCGGCATGCCCGGCATGTCGATGCCCGGTCACTCCACAAACGCCGTCTGTACCCTGTGATGCACCGTCGTCTCTCAGCACTGCTCGTCGCGGCCGCCGCGAGCCTTTGCGCTTGTGGCTCGGATTCTCATGTCGTCAACCCGCCCGACACAACCACGGGCAGCAACGAGCCGCTCACATCGGCGGCCTGCCCGGGCGTGAACTTCGGCGTGCGTCCCACGTCGGCGGTGCCCGCGTCCACAGCAGCGGCGTTGCAAGTGCTCGGATTGGGCGGTGAGACCGCTCGCTATAGCGCCGAGGTCGCGGCTCATGGAACGACCGCCTACACGACCACCTGGGGAACGCGCTCGGCGGTAGGCAACAAGATCGACATCTGGGACGTGACCGGTTCCACACCGACGCTCGTTGATTCGGTCATCGTCACGGGCGCCTCGACGCTTGGCGACGTCGCGGTGAGCGATGACGGGAAACTCCTCGTCGTCGCGACAGAGCGTAGCGGAGGCTCCATCGTCGTGTTCGATCTGGCCGATCCGCGGCATCCGCGACAACTGTCACGGTTCACGAATCAGGATACCGATCCCGGCGTGCATACCGCCGAGATCGGCCGAGTGAATGGCAAGTTGTACGGGTTCCTCTCGATCGACCCGGTCGGCTCGATCCACGCCAGGCTCGTCATCGTCGATTTGAGCGACCCGTCGAATCCACAGCAGGTGTACAGCAAGGTCGCGGGGAATCCCTACGTCCACGACACGTTCGTTCGTGACGGCCTTCTGTTCGTCGCGCTCTGGGACGACGGGATGGAAATCTGGGATGTCGGCGGTTGTGGCAATGGTGCGACGCCGGCGGCGCCGCGTGTCCTCGGCAACGTGCACACGATCGGGGGCCAGGTACACAACATCTGGTGGTACCACGACGCGTCAGGGGGAAAGCGGTTCGCTTTCGTCGGGCAGGAAGGTCCCGGCTCGGTTGGCAGCTCCTCGGTGGGCGACATCCATGTCGTGGACATCAGCGACCCGACGGCACCGAAAGAGGTCGCCTTCTACCACGTCGACGGCGCCGGCACGCACAACTTCACCGTGGACGAAGCGAATGGCGTGTTGTACGCCGCGTATTACAACGGCGGTGTTCGCGCGATCGACGTACGCGGCGACCTCAAGACCTGTCTGCCGAGCCAGCAGAACTTCAACAGCTCAGCGAACACGACGCGGTGCGATCTTCGCGTCATGGGCCGGGAACTCGGGGTGGGTCTCGTCGAATTGAATCGCGGCGTATACGTCTGGGGCGTCCAGTACCTGGCTGGGACGATCTATGCTTCTGACATGGTGAACGGCATCTGGAAGCTCAAAGCGGCGAAATAGAGCGGCCGGCGGGATTTGTACGCATTTCGTAAAGGCCGCGGTGACAACCGCTTAGCGGTCTGGTGACTGAAACCTTTCGTGGTGAGTTTTCGTTGACAGAACGAGTGGCCAATCTTAGTGTGCAAGGGAGCAGGGCCCCCCTCGCGGAGTGTGGCGAATGATGCGGTCGATGGAAGCCTTCCGACGACAGCTCTCGACGCGATCTGTCGCGCCTGTACTGGCTATCATCGTATTCGTGCACTCGCCGATCGATCCGAACCGCAGGGCGAGCGGCACCGGCTACGGCGGCGTTCTCCCCGTGCCGATTCCAGCGGCTCCGACGGCTACCGTCGCCCGAATGGACTCTCTACTGGACGCGCATCGCGAGACCCGCACGGAACGCGGGCGCGTTTTGTACGCCGCTGGTCACGAACCGCGGACGGCGCCGGCGGCCAAGACGAAGAAGCAGTGTCCGTCGCCTGAGCGACGGCTCGTTCAAGGCCGCGGCTCGTCGTCGCCTAACTCCTAAGTCGCTTCTCCATACACCGATCGTTTTTTTCCGATGCCACGTTTTCGCACCGCGGCGGCGGCAACGCTGCTCGTCATCCCGATCGTCGCCGGCGGGTTCTTCCTGCAGGAGCGACCGACCCGTAACAACGCCGCGTTATTCGACCAGGTCTTCTCGCTCGTCCGTAACGCATACGTCGATTCAGTGCCCGCGGCGCGGGAATATGAGATCGCGGCTCGCGGATTAGTCCGCGAGCTCAACGATCCCTACAGCGAGCTGCTCTCGCCGAAAGAATCCGAGGACTTCAATCGCTCGACCGGCGGCCGCTATGGTGGCACCGGGATGCTGATCGGGGAGCAGGGCGCGGGAATCATCGTCGTCGATCGCGTTTTCCCGAACACTCCTGCCGAAGAAGCCGGCGTGCGCGAAGGCGATCGCATCATGTCGGTAAACGACACGTCCACCGCCGACCTGAATCTCTCGAAGGTGTCCGATCTGCTGCGCGGGACGCCTGGCACTCAAGTCTCCGTCGTCTACGCCCGACCATCCGTCACGGAACCGATCAAGCTCCGTTTCACGCGTCGAGTGGTGAAGATCCCGGCCGTTCCATTCCGCGAAATCCTCGGCGACCACATCGGCTACATCCCGCTGCAGACCTTCAACGAGAACGCCGCCGAAGAGGTGCAGCAGGCGGTCGACGAGCTCGTGAAGCAGGGCGCGAAGGGCATCGTGCTCGACATGCGCGACAATGGCGGCGGCATCGTCGAGCAAGCGCTCGAGACGTCGAGTCTCTTTCTGAAAGACGGTCAGGAGATCGCCAGCGTCCGCTCACGCAGTCAGGCGACGGAAACGCTTCGCTCCTCCGGAAAACACCTCACCGGTGACATTCCACTGGTCGTGCTCGTGGACGGCGGCTCGGCATCGGCGACGGAGATCGTCGCCGGAGCGTTACAGGACCACGACCGCGCGCTCGTCATCGGCACGAACTCGTTCGGCAAGGGTCTCGTGCAGTCGGTCTACCGATTGAACGGCGGCTACCAGCTCAAGATCACGACCGGGAAGTGGTTCACGCCGAGCGGCCGGTCGATTCATCGCGAGCGCAAGCTGATGCCCAACGGCTCGTTCGTCGAGATTCACCCGGATTCGATCAAGACGGATGAGGAGCGGCCGACCTTCAAGTCGGACGCCGGGCGGACCGTGTATGGCGGTGGCGGCATCCGGCCCGACGTCATCGTCGCCGATGACACGCTGCCGACGGACGAGCGCGACTTCATCCGCGTCGTCGCGCCGAAGAGTCAGACAATCAACACGGTGCTTCAGAACTACGCCATCGAGCTGAAAGGCACGGTGGCCCGTGGCTTCACGACTCCGCCGGAATGGTCGAACGAAGTCGTGCGCCGGCTCGCCGCGGCGGACGTGAAAATCGAACCAAAGATGGATGCCGCCGCCCGTCGGTTCCTGACGCGGGATCTCGGCAACCGCGTCGCGCGATTGTCATTTGGTGACGCGGCGGCCAAGGCTCGTGCCGTAAACGACGACCATCAGCTGGCCAAGGCGCTCCAGCTGCTCGGCACGAGCACGACCCAGGCGCAGCTCCTCGGCGCGGTTCGGAAGTAGCTCTCGCG